>ERZ1643246.195-NODE-195-length-79341-cov-70.832001_pt1 | contig 79341 bp, 71 predicted proteins | sample MGYA00579265_ERZ1643246 | MGnify/ENA primary metagenome ERZ1643246 (study PRJEB29033, sample SAMEA4952261) | chicken gut metagenome | biome: Broiler Chicken; feature: Gastrointestinal Tract; material: Caecum | place: Ireland | collected 2018 | study: Broiler... | reverse complement strand
TAGATAACATCCCTTCTTTCAACCATAATTACAAGCTTGTTTCGCAATTACTTAATACGGTGAAGATTGATTATATTGTTATCATACATATTTTCTCAGAAGTTTAACATGTCTGAATGCACAAGTCAAAAAAGAACAGATTGTGCAGAATGCATGATGTAAGTAAAAATAAAAAAATTTATACTAAACAGTAAGATGACCGCAGCAGTCTGCATACAGGCAACTGAAATTCCCAAAGTAGCAGAAAGGAGCTGCAATGCGCAAATTTTTTAGTGAAGACGAAATGAAGATAATAGGAGAGTACCCTTCTGTGGCCGGCTTTTTCGGGAAACCTCAGCCGAAATATCCCATTTACAACCGCCCGGTAACCTCCAGAGAAAATTTTGAAATGATGATGAGAGGGGAGGTTCCCTACTGGGCGCCGAATCTTCTCAGCGATTTTAATCTGCTTCAGCCGCTGGTCATGGAAGACGCCCGGGCCAGATCCTTTGGAGGGATCGACTGGTTCGGGATTGACTGGAAGTTTGAGGAGGCCTCCGGAGCGCCTATGGTCCGCCCGGGAACCCGCCGGCTGTCCGCTCTGGAAAACTGGAGGGAGGAACTGGTGTGGCCGGACCTGTCGGCAATTGACTGGGAAAAGGATTACGAAGAGAATTTCAGCAATCTTCCGGCGGACCGGCCCAACCTGTTTTTGATCGTCAACGGGTGCTTTGAACGTCTGGCGGACCTGACCTCATTTGCGGACGCGTTCTGCTATCTCATCGAGGAGAAGGAAGAACTGAACGCCTTTTTTACCCGGCTGACGGACTGGCACATAGAACTGATCCGGATCGCGAAGAAATATTACCACGCGGATATGATCCTGTTCCACGATGATATGGGAACCCAGCGGGCGCCGTTTTTTTCCGCGGACATGTATGTGGAGCTGCTTCAGCCCCACTATAAGCGGATGACGGAGGCGATCCATGATCTGGGCATGCACGCCGCCGCTCATTCCTGCGGCTGTATAGCCTCCCACATTCCGGAATTTATCAACAGCGGCTATGAGATGTGGGAAGGGCAGCAGAACGCCAACGACTGTCCGGCCCTGATGCGGCAGTACGGGGACCGGCTGGGACAGATTGAGATGCTGACCGAGACGGCGGAGGCGGCCACCGGGGAGGAGGCGAAAGCCATTATCAGAGAGCGGCTGGAGACAGTAGGCGCCCGGGGACGCTATATGTGCCGCCTGTACGACCGGCCGGAGCGGATGAATGACTCCAATGAGTATATGTACCGGCTGAGCCGCCGGATGTACGACCGGCTGTATGAAGAGCAAAACAGATAAAACCGGAAGGAGCGGAAGAACATGTATGAAGCGCTGTATGAATCAATCCCGGACGTGGACGCCTATCTGGACCGGCTGAGGCTTGGCCGGCCGGCCCGGCCGGATAAAGAATATCTGGACCGGCTGGTGTACGCTCACCAGCGGTACATTGTATTTGAGAATCTGGATTCCTACGTATATCACCGGCCGGTTTCCCTGGAGATCGGAAAACTGTTTGAAAAAATCATTCTTGGGGGCCGGGGCGGCTTCTGCTTCGAGCTGAACGCCCTGCTGACCCAGCTTCTGCGGGATCTGGGCTACAGAGCATACGGCTGTATGGCCCGCATTCTGAGAAACAAGGATTTTATTCCGCCGGTGCTCCACCGGGGGATCCTGATCGAACTGGAGGGCAGGCGGTATTTCTGCGATGTGGGATACGGAGGCCCCATGCCTCCCGGAGCCCTGGCGGTGGAGGATCAGGCAGTACTGGAAAAGTACGGGGAGTCCTACCGGATGGAGCGGGCGGACGAGGTGTGGTGGACGCTCAGCCGCAGGACATCCGGGGGCTGCCGGGAAAAGGTCATACAGTTTTATACAGTTCCTCAGCGAGAAGTAAACTTTATTCCGATCAGCGGCTACTGCGCCAACAGCCCCGATTCTGTATTTACCCAGAAACTGTTTTTGAACCGGCGGACCGGCCGGGGAAGTGTCAGTATTCTGGGAAACGTATTTACCAGGGCAGAGGACGGAAGAGAGGAAAAACAGGTGATAAACAGCCGAAAAGAAATGAGGCGGATCATAGAGAGCGAATTTGAGCTGAATCTGCCGACAGAAGACACAGAACATTGAAAGAGACGCCGGAAAAGTTCCGGCGCTCTTTTTTTGCCGGCGCGGGCGGAGGCGGCGGGACTTAAGGGTTTTGAGGGCGCCGGGCCAGGGCGCAGGTCTTTCCCTGGATAAATTTGCAGTCAATGATCTTGTGGGCAGGCTGTTCCCTGGGATGGGCTACTGCATGGAAAACTTCACAGGCCAGTTTTGGAATATTCTGTTCCACGGTCGTAAGGGGCATGTACAAATAGTCGTCCAGCACATGGTCGAAGCCGCAGACGGACAGCATGCCCGGGATAGAAATATGGATCAGAAGAGCCTGATTGATCACTCCGAGAGCGATCATATCATTTGCGCAGACAATGGCGGTAGGCATTTCAGCAAGAGAAAGAAAATACTGAAGGGCTTTCTTTCCCAGCGAAGCGTCCAGGGCGCTGCCTTCCCGGTAGATATATTCCGGGATCAGAGGCAGATTTTTAGCCTGCATAAAGTCTTTATATCCCCGGCAGCGGCTCTCCACAGTTTCAAACGCGTGTTTCGGTGCGATAAAGGCGATCTTTCTGTGGCCCAGATTATAGAGGTAGGAAATAATGGTGTTCATGATATTGTAATTCTCTGAAGTTACAAGAGATATTTTGGAACACTTATCCTTCCGGTCCAGAGAAACAATGGGAATTTCTATATCATTAAAAAGCTCATGAGAAATACCTTCCGTCAGAATAATTCCGACGCATCTCTTTGCCAGACACAGCTCAAGGTAAGCTTTTTCTTTTTCTATATCATTTTCCGTATCGCAGATCAGAAGAGTGTAATGCTCTTTGAAACATATATTATTCAGCTCCATGATCAAGTGCGTATAAAAGAGGTTGTTGATATCCTGGATAAATACGGCGATGGTGTTGGAGGACTTGGAAAAAATCTGTTTGATGGTTTCGTTGGGAACGTATTTGTATTCCCGGATCACCTGTTCAACCTTTTCCCGGGTTTTTGCCGCGCACTGTTCCGGATGATTGATCACCCGGGAGACAGTGGCGGTGGATACGCCGGCGATCCGGGCGATTTCTCTGATCCCGAGAAAAGATTTTTGGGAATGAGGGTTATTCATGGGCGATGCTCCTTTACAAAATGTAACAATGTTTCTAAATGATTTTCAAGAAAGAAAATCCATGAAAATCATGGAAATAATCTGCGTTTTCCTATATTTTACCACATTTTAAGGGGAAATTCTTCAGTTCCTGAGGGTCAGAGCCGGCTGAAAAGATATTTTTGTTAATAATGCACAAAAAATAATGGAAATATCATATATAATACACGAAAAACACAAAAAGAATTGACAAAACGGAGAGAATGTGAATATAATGGGTTAAAACAAAATGTAACAAGTTACAATAAATATAAATCTGAGGATTGGAGGAGAGATCATGAACGAGCGGATCAAAAAGCTGCGGAAAGAACTGATGGAGCAGAAGCCCTTTGTTGACGCGGAACGGTGCAGAATTTTTACTGAGTCCATGAAAAAGACAGACGGCCTTCCGATTATTTTAAGACGGGCCATGAGTTTTGACGAAGTGCTGAGCAATATGACGGTGTGGGTAAAGCCGGGAGAACTGATTGCCGGCAATCAGTCCAAGACGGCAAAAGGCGCTCCGATTTATCCGGAATATTCCGCCCAGTGGATTTTGGATGAATTGGACGGAAAACCCTACCGCTGGGAGAACCGGCCCGGAGATAAATTTTATATTACACCCGAAGATGAGAAGATTGTCCGTGAATGCGCTGAATACTGGAACGGGAAAACCGTCTATGACTATGTGAGAAAAAATCTGCCGGAGGAGATCAACGCGGCCTGGGACGCAGGGGTTACAGACGAAACCTGGGTGTGCGGAGCGGGGCTGGGAAATGAGATCCCGGACTATAAACTGGTAGTTGAAAAAGGTCTGGAAGATGTGATGGCGAGGATCCAGGCGAAGATCGACAGCCTGGACATGCTGGCTCCGGATTCCGTTAAAAAACGCCATTTCCTGGACGCGGCGATGATCGGCAATCAGGCGGTTGTCAAATTCGCGAAGCGCATCGGAGATAAGTGCAAAGAAGAGGCGGAGAAATGCCAGGATCCGGTGTACAGGCAGGAACTGATGGAGCTGTCGGAGGTTTGCGGCAATGTTCCTCTTCATCCGGCTAAAACCTTCCAGGAAGCGGTGGAATCTATTTTCATCATTCTGCTGGCGGTTCATCTGGAATCGAACGGTCACGCGATTTCTCTGGGAAGGTTTGACCAGTATGTATATCCTCTCTACAAAAAAGACATTGAGGAAGGCAGGATCACAAAGGAAAGAGCCCTGGAAATCCTGGAGTGCTTTTTCATTAAATGCAATGAGATCAACAAACTCCGCTCCTGGCCGGACACAGAATTTTTCATGGGATATCAGATGTTCATCAATATGGCAGTGTGCGGACAGACCGTTGACGGCAGGGACGCCACCAACGATGTATCCCTGCTGTGCATCCAGGCCTGCAGAGAGTTAAAGCTGATCACCCCTTCTGTATCGGTGAAATATTTTGACGGCACCAAAGACGAAGTACTCTTAGAGGCCCTGGAAGCGGCTGTAGAGCATCAGGGAGGCATGCCGGCGTTTTACAATGACAACGCCTTTATCAAGATCATGCGGAGAATGGGCGTGGCGGAAGAAGACCTGGTGGACTGGAGCCCGGACGGATGCATCGAGGCGTCTATTCCCGGAAAATGGGATTTCGCGGCCAAAGGCCCCTGGCTCAGCATTGAAAAGGTGCTGGAGATCACTTTGAACGACGGGGTTGATCCCGGCACCGGACGGCTTTTTAAGGCTACAGATAAAAAAATAAAAGACTGCGCTTCCATCGATGAGATCTTTGAAGAGTACAAGAAGATGCTGAAGTATTTCATGGATCTGAACTGCCTGACAGAGCATATAAACGATGAGGTGCACATCCGGTACGATCTGAATGCTTTCCGCTCTTCTCTGGTGGAGGACTGCATCGGAAGATGCCTGGATCTGGTGGAGGGAGGCTCCCTCTATTCCGCGGACGGAGGCCCTACGGCGGGAACCATCAGCGCGGGAGACGCTATGACAGCTCTGGAATATCTGGTATTTGACAAAAAAATGCTGACCATGGACCAGGTGCTGCACGCCTGCGCCACTAATTTCCGGGACGACACAACGGTTCCCTCCGGAAAAGAAATCCAGATGATGATGAAAAACAAGGCTCCGAAATTCGGAAACGATGATGATTACGCGGACAAATGGGTGGTCGCCATTGAAGAATTTGTGGGATACAGCCTGAACAATAATTATAAAAGCTCAAAATACGGAAAAGGACCGGTGCCCTGCTGCTTTGCCTACAGCCAGAGTCCGGTTACGGGAAATATTTCCTTCGGCAGCAGGATCGGCGCTACGCCGGACGGACGCTCCGCCGGCGATCCGGTAAACAACGGCGTTTCTCCAGCAAACGGATCCGAGAAAACAGGAGCTACAGCGGCCTGCAATTCTGTCAGCAAGATTCCTACGATCTGGGATCAGAAGGGGAACATTTTCAACATGCGGCTGGCGCCCTCCACCATCGCGGATCAGGAATCCAGAAAGAAAATCGTCGCCATGATCCGGACCTTCTTCAGCAAGGACGCGGAGCAGATCCAGTTTAACGTGGTGGACAATGAAACCCTGAAAAAAGCCCAGAAAAACCCGGAGGATTATCCGGATCTGATGGTGAGGGTATCCGGATACAGCGCCCTGTTTACTTCCCTGAGCGAATCCTGCCAGAATGATGTGATAAACAGAACGGAAGTGGAACTCTGAGAATGAAGCGGGCCAGAATATTTAACATTGAGAGATGCTCCACGGAAGACGGCCCCGGGATCCGGACAACTGTATTTTTCAAAGGCTGCCATCTGCGCTGCAGATGGTGTGCCAATCCGGAATCCCAGGAATTCCGAAAGGAAATACTTCTGAAAGCAGTAAAATGCATCGGCTGCGGCAACTGCGTGAAGGCCTGTCCCAATGGAGCGATCTCTTATCTGCCGGAATACGGCATGATCACTGACTGGAAAAAATGCAGTCTCTGCGGAAAATGTGTCGATGCCTGTTATCAGGACGCGAGAGTTCTTCAGGGTGAAGATTATACGGCGGAGGAACTGATGGAAATCCTGGTCCGGGATGAGGAATACTACCTGGCCTCAGGAGGGGGGATCACCTTCAGCGGCGGCGAGCCGCTGATCTACGCGGATTTTATAGCGCAGTGCTGCGGAAAAGCCCATGAAAGAGGCTGGAATACGCTGGTGGAAACCTGCGGTGAGATACCTCTTGAGAATATACAGAAGATCAGGGACTGCGCTGATATCATTTACTGCGACTATAAACATTTTTCCAGTGAGGAACATAAAAAGCTGACCGGCCGTGGGAATGAAAGGATCCTTGAAAACATCCGCTGGATGGATCAAAACTATCCGGGCAGGCTGTATCTTCGGTATCCCTATATTCCGGGGTGCAATGATTCCGGGGAGGCTGTAAAGCAGTTTCTTTCCTTCGCTTCCGGCCTAAAAAAAGTCCGGGAGGTAGTATTCCTGCCGTATCACAGGCTGGGTCTTCCGAAATATCAGGGATTGGGGCGCAGGTATGAGATGGGGGACATGAAATCTCTGAAGGTAAAAGATCTGTTTTTCTTAAAAGAATATGAAAAAGAATATAATTTGAAAATTTCCATACAGTAGGGAGGTTTTTATGGAGAAGGAGAGGGTTATGATCGCTCTGGACTGCGGAAATTCTTCTTTTCGGACGGTGGCGGGGATATACCGGGATGGAAAGATAGAGAGCAGAGTCCTGGATCAGATTCCGAACGGGACCGTAAAGGCAGGCGATTATTACTATTGGGATATTTTGAATATCTTCGGCAAATTCAAGGAATCTCTGAAAAAGGCAGTAAAGCAGTACCATATTGAATCGGTGGGGATCTGCACCTGGGGGGTGGACTTCGCCCTGTTTGACGGGGAGGGCCACATGCTCCAGAACCCGCTGTGCTACAGAAATACCATCGGCGAGAGATATCTGGAAGAATTAAGCGCCGGGGACAGGGAAGAACTTTTTTTTGAAACAGGAATTTTGTGCGACAAGATCAATTCTGTTTATATGCTTTCGGGAATGAAGGAATTGTTTCCTTCGATCTATAAAGCGGCGGACAAGTGCCTGATGATCCCGGATATATTGAATTATTTTCTGACCGGGGAAATGGTGAACGAGCCTTCCGAACTCAGCACCACCCAGCTGATGGATTCGGGAACAGGACAGATCAGCGCCGCCGTGTGCGAAAAAATGGGAATTGACAAAAAGCTGTTTGCCAGGATCGGCAGGCATGGAGAACGGATCGGATCCGTGCGACGGGATATTTTGAAGGAGATCGGAGCGGATTATGAAATCCCGGTGATCTGCGTTCCCTCCCACGACACTGCCTCGGCGGTGGCCGCCATACCTGTCCGGGAAAAGAATTTCGGCTTCATCAGCAGCGGCACCTGGTCTCTGATCGGCACAGAGCTGGATGAGCCTGTCCGGGACAGAAGCGTAATGGACGCGGGACTGACCAACGAAGCCGGGGCTTTTGGGACCATTACCCTGCTGAAAAACAGCGCGGGAATGTTTGTCGTCAATCTTTTGAAAAAAGAATATGAGACTGAGAAGGGAGAAAAAGTATCCTGGGAGGAGATCTCGAAGATGGCGGAAAAATGCAGTCGGAGAGAAAACGTGGATCTGAACAGCCCGGATTTCTTTAATCCCTTCAGCATGTCGAAGGCCCTGTGGAACTGTCTGAAAGAAAAAACTTCCGTTGGAGAGAACATGGACTGGGGACTTCTTTTCAGGACCTTTTACGAATCTCTGGCAGCTGCCTACGGGGAGACGATCCGGGAAATCGAAAAGGCAACGGGAAAAGAGCTGGAAAATGTTTACATCGTAGGCGGCGGATCAGCCAGCCGGATCCTGCTGCGTCTGATGTCAGAGCAGATCGGAAAGCCCATCGTTGTCTGCTACGGCGAAAGCACCTCCATGGGAAATCTGGCGGTCCAGGTAAAATACAGTCATCCGGAATACACTCTGAAAGATCTGCGCTCGATCATCAGAAATTCGTACAGGACAGAAGTAATCAAACCGGAAGGGGAGGAGGATTAATGGCGGAGAATATACTGGAAATGAAGGAAATCTCCAAAAGCTTTTTTGGAGTGCCGGTGCTGAAAAAGACCCAGCTCACCGTGAAAAAAGGGGAAGTACATATCCTGCTGGGAGAGAACGGCGCGGGAAAATCAACACTGATCAAAATCCTTTCGGGAGCTTACTCCCGGGAAGGGGGCACTATCCGCTTTGACGGAAAGGAGCTTCCGCCGATGACGCCCGGAGAGGTGATCAAGGCAGGAGTCAGCGTGATCTACCAGGAGTTTAATCTGGTGCCGGAAATGTCCGTATATGAAAACATTTTTATGGGAAAAGAGTATACGAAAAAAGGCGTGGTAGACCACAAAAGAGAGATAAAAGAGGCCAGAGAATACATGGACCGGGTGGGGCTGGATGTGGATCCCAGAACGCTGGTGTCCCAGCTCAGCGTGGCGAAAAAGCAGCTGGTGGAAATCGCCAAGGCAATTTCCAATGATGTAAAGCTTCTGGTCCTGGACGAGCCCACGGCGGCGATCACCGATAAAGAGACGGAAATGCTCTTTCAGATCATCCGGGAACTTCAGAAACAGGGGATCGGCATTATTTACATTTCACACCGTATGAGCGAACTGTTTGAAATCGGGGATGTGTGTACGGTCATGAGAGACGGAGAATACGTGGGGACCGTCAGCATCAGAGACACTACCGAAGATGAGCTGACAGAAATGATGGTGGGAAGAAAAGTAAGTTTTGACAAGATCGAGAATCCCTATTTTGACCGGAATAAAGTGGTGCTGTCTGTCAGGGATCTGAATTATAAGAATCTGGTCAGGGACGTGTCCTTTGAACTGCATCAGGGAGAAATCCTGGGATTTGCCGGGCTGGTAGGAGCTGGCAGGACAGAGACGGCCAAGACGCTGATCGGCTATTACAAGAAGGACAGCGGCACTGTCACATACAAAGGAAAAGAAATCGGAACGGATCTTTCTAAAAATATTGAAGACGGCATCGTGTATCTGAGCGAGGACCGCAAGGATGAAGGATTGATCCTGATCCATTCGGTGGCGGAGAATATTGCCCTGCCCAATCTGGGAAAGCTGTGCCGGCCCTTCCTGAGCAAGAGAAAACAGAGGGAGACGGCCAGAAACTACATCAAAGATCTGAAAATAAAAACTTTTTCAGAACTTGCGGAGGCCAAAAGCCTTTCCGGCGGAAATCAGCAGAAAGTAGTAATCGCCAAATGGCTGTATTCCGACGCGGATGTGTATATCTTTGACGAGCCTACCAGAGGAATCGACGTGGGAGCCAGAGATGAGATCTATAACATTATGTATGAGCTGATCAAAAAGAAAGCGTCTATCATCATGATCTCCTCGGATCTGGTGGAGGTGCTGAAGATGAGCGACAGAGTGGCGGTCATGGGAGAAGGACGCCTGAAAGCCATTCTGGAAAACGACGGAAATCTTACGCAGCAGGATATATTAAAAGTAGAGTTATCTGAAGGAGGAAGTGAGCAGTGAATACAAAGCATAAAATCAATCTGTCAAACTGGATGATCTATATCGGTATGGTGGGGATATTTCTGGTCTTTGCCATCGTGTGTTCTGCCATGGGGAAAAACTTCCTCAATCTGAATAACATCATGAATATTATCAACCAGGCCAGTATCAACGCGATCATCGCCATCGGCGCTTCCCTGGTTATCCTTACAGGCGGCATCGACCTGTCGGTGGGATCGGTGGTAGGCTTTGTGGGAATCTTCCTGGCTATGAATCTGAAGGCCGGCATGTCGATTCCTCTGGCGATCATTCTCTGCCTGATCTGCGGAGTGGCCATCGGTCTCTTTAACGGCGTACTGGTAAGCTACGGAAAGGTACCGGCTTTTATTACAACGCTGGGCTCCATGCAGGCAGTCAGAGGTCTGGCCCAGATCATCAACGGCGGCCAGGCAGTTTCCGGATTTCCTCTGGATATCGGCGCGGTGATGAAGACACGGTTCTTCGGAGTGGTTCCCATCGGTGTTCTGTATGTGGTTGTATTCTATACCATCATGGTGCTGGTGCTTTCCTACACCAAATTCGGCCGCAGGGTCTATGCCATCGGAGGCAACGCCCATGCCGCCAGATTATCCGGCATCAAAGTAAAACGGATCGAAGTTTCTGTTTACGTTCTTTCCGGCGCCTTTGCCGCTTTCGCGGGAGTCATGCTCCTTGGAAGACTGCTTTACGCGGATCCCAGCGCGGGAAATTCCTATGAAATGGATGCCATCGCAGCGGCTGTAATCGGCGGAATCTCCATGTCCGGCGGAAAGGGACGGTTGGCAAATACCGTTGTGGGCGCCATTATCCTGGCTACCCTGACAAACGGCCTGCAGATCATGAACGTGGCCACCTATTATCAGACAGTCATTACAGGACTGGTAATTATCATCGCGGTATTCGCGGACAAGCAGAAGGAGCGGAAAGCTGAATAGGAAAAAACATACACTTAAAATATTTTTTATTAAGGAGGTATTACTCATGAAAAAGAAGATGATCAGTGTACTGTTGTGCGCGGCTATGGCGGCGGCAGTGGCAGGATGCGGAAGCGAAAACGGAGGAAGCACCGGGAGTTCTTCCGGGACGGGGGTTGTAAATGAAAGCGCCGAGGTATCCAGTGAACTGACCGAAGAATTAAAAGCACTGGTTCCGGATCAGGATTACAGTGAATTTACTGTAGGATTCTGCGGCATGACGCTGAATAATGAGTATCACATCATTGTCGCCAATGCTGTGCAGCAGTCCTGCAAGGCTCTGGGAATGAAAGTGGAGATCCAGGCGGGATCCCAGCATCAGTCCGTGGAGGAGCAGCTGACAATTATCGAAAATTACATATCCCAGGGCGTAGACGGGATCATTCTTGTGCCGGCAGCCTCCGAAGGTCTGGTATCCGCGCTGCAGGAATGTAAAAATGCGGATATCCCGGTGATTAACCTGGATACAAAGCTGGACGACGCGACCCTTGAGACACTGGGAGAGGATATCCCCTTCTATGGAACGGATAATTATAAAGGCGGACAGCTTGTAGGCGAAGAAGTGGCGGAAATGTATCCGGACGGATGCAAGACTGCGATTTTGAGAGGCGTTCAGGGCCAGACAAACGATGACGACCGGTATAATGGCTTCCTGGACAAGGCCGGAGACGTGGTGGAGATCGTTGCGGAACAGCACGCCGACTGGGAGACTGATAAAGGATATACGGCGATCCAGAACGCCATTCAGGCGAATCCGGATCTGGAGGTGATCTACTGTGAAAATGACCTGATGGGAATCGGAGCATATCAGGCAGTCGATGAAGCGGGTCTCACAGACCAGATCAAGATCTTTTCCTATGATGGCGTAACGGAAGGACTGCAGTATGTCATTGACGGAAAGTTCGTATCTACCTGCGCGCAGCAGCCTGTGGAAATGGGAAAACTGGGCGTGGTGAATATGGCGAAAATCTTTGCCGGAGAAGAGGCGGAAGCCTATATTGACACAGGATGCGAACTTGTTACCACCGACAACGCAGAAGAAGTATTAGAGATGACCAATCAGTACACCGCGGAAATCAGCGCGACAAACTAAAACAGGAGAACACAGACATGAATTACAAGAAATTAATCGTAGACAGCGGAAAAAGAATGGCGGGCTCAGGCCTGACAGTGGAAACATGGGGGAACATCAGCTGCAGGGATCCCCAGACCCAGCTGGTTTATATGACGCCAAGCGCCATGCTTTACGACACCATCACGGAGGATGATGTGGTGGTCTGCAGGCTGGACGGCACAGTGGTGGAAGGCACCAGAAAACCCACCATTGAGAAGGAAATGCATCTGTCGGTGTACAGGAACAGAGCGGACGCCAACGCCATCGTTCACACTCACCCCATGTATTCCATGGTGTACGCGGCCCAGGGCAAGGATATTCCCCAGATCATAGATGAAGCCGCCCAGGTATTGGGTGATGTGTGCAGATGTACGCCGTACGCGCTTCCCGGCAGCCAGGAACTGGCGGACCGCTGCGTGGAAGCCCTCGGCAGCGAGTCCAATGCCTGCCTGCTTCATTCCCACGGGGCGGTCTGCCTGGGAGAAGATATGGACGGCGCCTTTAAGACATCCACCGTTCTGGAAGTGACCGCTCAGATTTACTATATGATCGAGGCTACAGGAGGAAAGCCCGCGGGGATTTCTCCGGAGAACATCGCGGCCATGAAGGATTTCGTAAAAAATTGTTACGGACAGGATAAATAAAAAAGTAAATTATAAGTGTATGTTTTTGGAGCTGCCGGTTTTGCCGGCAGCTCTCTTGAAAAGAAGACTGCGGAGGGACAGTATCGTGAAAGTTTTAAATTTTGGATCGCTGAATATTGATTATACCTACCGCCTGGACCACATCGTCCGGCCTGGAGAGACGATTACCTCAAAGAAGCTGGAAATTTTTCCCGGAGGAAAGGGGCTGAATCAGTCCGTAGCCCTGGCAAAGGCCGGGGTTCAGGTATATCACGCCGGAATGATCGGGGAGGACGGAAGGTTTCTGAAAGACATCTGCAGGAAAAGCGGAGTGAACACAGAGTATATCAGAGAGACGGAGACCAGGACAGGAAACGCCATGATCCAGGTATCCGACGAGGGCCAGAACAGCATTATTTTATTTGCCGGCGCCAACAGGGAATTGACTTCTGAGTTTATCGGGGAAGTCCTGGATAAATTTGAGGCGGGAGATATTCTGCTTTTGCAGAACGAGGTAAACAGGCTGGATGAACTGATCAGCAGAGGAAAAGAAAAGGGGATGACGGTGGTTTTGAATCCCTCTCCCTACGATGAAAAGATCGAAGAGTGCGATCTTCAGAAAGTGGACCTGTTTTTTGTAAACGAAGTGGAGGCAGGGCAGATGACCGGCGAAAAGCAGCCGGAAAAAATGCTGGAGAAAATGAGAAAGATGTATCCCCGGTCAAAAATCGTGCTGACTCTGGGAGAAAAAGGATCCTGCTTCGGCGGCAGCGGGGAAATATATTATCAGGAGGCTGTCCAGGCATCCGCAGTCGACACGACAGCCGCGGGAGATACCTTTACCGGCTTTTTCCTCGCGTCCTACATCCGGGATTCCTCCGGAAAAAATGCTCTGCGGTACGCCGCTGCGGCCTCGGCCATGGCCGTGGAACGGCAGGGCGCCTCCGTGTCGATCCCGTATAAAGCTGAGGTAGACGAAAAACTGCGGCATATCATATAAGAGGCAGCGGACCCCGCACCGGAAACAATGGTGCGGGGATTTTTTTATGGCGGTAGGGAAGTTCCTTTGCAGGAGACGCTGTCTTTTGGCATTTCTGATGCTTAAGATCAGCGGCTGCGCAAATTGTAAACCTTAAAAAATTAAATAGTTTACAATTTGAGCGAAATGTGCTACACTACATAGCAATTTGAAAGGGTAACAAGATGACAACAAAAGAAAAAATATTGGAATTATTTGAAAAAAACAGAGACACCTTTTTTTCGGGTGAAACAATTGCCCGGAAGCTTTCTCTATCGCGGGCAGCTGTCTGGAAAGCGGTCAAAGTTCTGCGGCAGGAGGGGTACGCGATAGAAGCTGTCACCAATAAGGGATACTGTCTCTCCTCCCTGACGGATATATTATCGGCGCAGGGAATCCGCAAATATATGCGTCCTGAAATAAGGGACACGCAGATCTGTGTTGTAAAGTCCGCCTCCTCCACAAACGCTCTGGTGAGGGAGAAAGCCCACGCGGGGGCAAAGCAGGGATATGCGGTTCTGGCTGATGAACAGACAGAAGGCCGCGGAAGGCTGGGCCGCAGCTTTTTTTCGCCGAAAGATACAGGTATCTATATGAGCCTTCTTCTGCGCCCGGAAAATTATGAGGCGAAACAGGCAGTCAGAATGACGTCCATGGCTGCCGCCGCTATGTGCGAGGCAGTCGAAGCGGTATCGGATGAACAAGCTTCGATCAAATGGGTGAATGATATTTTTGTACGCGGGAAAAAGGTCTGCGGCATTTTAACAGAGGGCTCCTTTAATCTGGAAAATGGCCTGCTGGACTATGCTGTCCTGGGCCTGGGGATTAACGTCTATCCGCCGGAGAACGGATTTCCGGCGGAACTGGATAAAGTGGCCGGAGCAGTCTTTCAACAAAAGCAAAGCGATATGAAAAACCATCTGGCAGCAGAATTTCTGAACCGTTTTTACGGATACTATACGGCTCCGGATCAGAAGGATTATGTGGAAGGCTACCGAAAGCGCAGTCTTGTGATCGGCAGGCAGGTCACGCTGTCATCTGCCGGCGGACCGGAAAATGCTCTTGTCACAGGAATCGATGACGAATGCCGTCTGCTGGTCCGGTATCCCGATGGAAGAGAAGGCCGCTATGCTTCCGGCGAAATCAGCATCCGTTTGTAAGGAGATCCCATGAAGAAAAATAAGACAAAAAACTTAATGATGTGCTCCCTGTTTGTGGCCCTGACCGCCGCGGGGGCGTTTATCAAAATTCCGGTTCCGGTTGTCCCCTTTACGCTGCAGTTTTTGTTTACCATGATGGCCGGCCTGCTGCTGGGAGGAAGGCTGGGCGCGGTGTCGGTGGGAGTCTATATTCTCCTGGGACTTCTGGGACTTCCGATCTTCGCGGAAGGAGGAGGACTTAGCTATGTTTTAAATCCCAGTTTCGGATATCTTCTGGGATTTGCGGCAGCTTCCTATGTAACGGGAACCATTGCCAACAAAGGGGCAAAGCCAGGTTACAGGCGCCTTCTTTTCGCGAACTTCAGCGGCCTTGCCATCGTCTATGCGTTTGGAATGGTCTATTATTATCTGATAAGCAGCCTATATCTTGGAAATCCCATTGGCCTATGGCCGCTGTTTCTCTATTGCTTTATACTGGCCGTACCGGGGGACATTGTGCTGTGCATCCTGGGCGCGTTCCTTGGAAAAAGACTGATTCCGGTTATAAAAAATAATTACAGATAGCGAGGGCAGAAAGATGAACGTAAACGAATTGACAAAGGAAGTTTTAGAGGGAAAACAGATAACCAAAGAGGAGGCGTTATTTTTATACAGACAGCCCCTCTTAGCCCTGTGTGAAAGCGCGGATAAAATCCGCCGGCACTTCTGCTCCGATCACTTTGATCTATGCACGATCGTGAACGCGAAAAGCGGGGGCTGCTCTGAAGATTGTAAATTCTGCGCCCAGTCCGCCCGCAGTCATACCGGCGCGGCTTTTTATCCGCTGCTTTCCCGAAAGGAAATCGTCAGGCAGGCACGGCGGAATCATGAGCAGGGGGTCCTCCGGTATTCCATTGTCACTTCCGGAAAACGTCTTTCCGATAAGGAAGTGGATGAAATGTGCGGAACTGTCCGGGAAATTAAAGAAACGGTGGGAATTTCCGTCTGTGTTTCCTTCGGCCTTCTGGATGAGCGGCAGTTTCGCAAGCTGAAAGAGGCCGGCGTGTCCAGAGTCCACAACAACCTGGAAACCTCCCGGAAAAATTTTCCTAATATCTGTACAACCCATACCTTTGAGGAGAAAGTACAGGCGATCCGGGCCGCTCAGGCGGCAGGGCTTTCCGTGTGCAGCGGCGGTATTATGGGACTGGGAGAGACTGCGGAGGACCGGATCGACATGGCGCTCAGCCTGCGGGAACTGGGGATCCAAAGTGTGCCTGTGAATCTGCTCAATCCCATTCCAGGCACTCCGTTTGAGAACAATGAGAGACTGACAGAGCAAGAGATGCGCAGGATCGTAGCTGTCTACCGCTTTATACTGCCTAAAGCCTCGATCCGTCTGGCTGGCGGCAGAGGACTGCTTTCAGATAAAGGGAAAAGCTGTCTCACCTCGGGAGCAAACGCGGCTATCTCGGGAGATATGCTGACTACTGCGGGGATTACAACAAAAACAGATATGAAATTATTACAAGAATTGGGATACGAGGTGAAAATCTGCAATGAGTAAGAATCTGTTTATCACCGGGACAGGAACGGATGTGGGAAAGACCTATGTGACGGGGCTGATCGTCAAAAAGCTTCGGGAGAGGGGAAAAAACGCCGCATACTATAAAGCGGCCATGAGCGGAAACGCCCGGCGGGCGGACGGAAGCCTCATTCCCGGCGATGCCCTGCAGGTAAAAACCATGTCGGGGATTTCCCAGCCACTGGAGACCATGTGTCCCTACATTTACGAGACTACCGTTTCTCCCCATCTGGCGTCGAAACTAGAGGGAAATCCCATGGAAATGGAACGGGTGCTGGAGAATTTTGACCGGCTGTGCAGCCGGTATGAGTATGTTACGGCGGAGGGCTCAGGAGGGATTCTCTGCCCCCTGCGCTGCGACGGACAGAAGATCTGGCTGGAGGATTTCATCAAAGCCCGCGGCCTATCCTGCCTGATGATTGCTGACGCGGGGCTTGGCACGATCAATGCGGTTGTTCTGACCGCGGAATACATGAAAGCCCGCGGCATACCCGTCAAAGGAATTATATTCAACCACTATGAGCCCGGCAGCCTGCTGCACGAAGACAACCGGGCGATGTGTGAGGCAGTAACAGGTATAAAAGTCGCAGCCTGCGTAAAAGAGGGCGATACGGATCTGGATATTTCCCCGGAAGTGCTGGAAGGATTTTACGAAGAAAATGGAGGACATAAAAAATGATCTGGTATCCGTATGAACAGATGAAAACTATGAGGCCGCCCTATAAAATCATAGACGCGGAAGGAGTTTATCTTTATACAAAAGATCAGAAACTGATCGATTCCGTATCATCCTGGTGGAGCGTGATCCACGGCTATAAACATCCGGAACTCAATCAGGCGATCGAAACACAGCTGAAAACATTCGCCCATGTAATGCTGGGGGGCCTGACCCATGAACCGGCAGAGAGACTTTCCGATAAACTTCAAACCTGGCTGCCGGGGGATCTGGACTACTGCTTTTTCTCAGATTCCGGCAGTGTGGCCGTGGAAGTTGCCCTGAAAATGGCGCTGCAATATTTCATGAACCGGAATGAGACGCAGCGGACCATGATACTGGCTCTGGAACATGCCTATCACGGAGATACCTTCAAGACCATGGAGACAGGAGATGACGAGGACTACCATTTTGTCCTGAAAGCCTATGGAAAAAGCAGTTATGTAGTCCATATTCCTACAAAAACGGAAGCCCTTGAACAGGCCTTTGAAACATACAGCGGCCGTCTGAACTGTATGATCGTGGAACCTTTACTGCAGGGGGCCGGCGGTATGAGGATGTATGATGTTTCTTTTCTGAAGCGCGCGAGAGAACTCTGCGATCAATACGGCGTGCTGCTTATTTTTGATGAGGTGGCGACAGGGTTCGGCCGCACCGGAAACCGCTTTGTCGCTGATCTGGTCCTGCCGGATATTCTTGTTCTGGGCAAGGCTCTCACCGGGGGATATATAGGACACGCGGTTACCGTTGCGAATAGGAAGGTCTACCGGGGATTTTATGACGACAATCCATCCCACGCGCTGATGCACGGCCCCACCTTTATGGGCAATGCCCTGGCCTGCAGCGCGGCGTTAAAATCCATAGAACTTTTTGAAACACAGGACTATATGTCCAAAATCCGCCGGATTGAAGAGATTACCCGCCGGGAGATGGCAGGTTTCTTTGACCCGCGTATCAAAGAGGTCCGGATCATGGGAGCCTGCGTGTGCATCGAGGTATATGATCCGGATACCATCAAAGGCTATCAGCAGTTTGCCTATGAACGGGGAGTATTCAGCCGCCCGTTCCTGAATTATCTGTATGCCATGGTTCCCTACGTGATCCGCGAAGAAGAACTGGTTCAGGTTTTGCGCACAATGAAGGAATGGTTTTATCGGAAATAAGGAAGACATTAAAAGATTCTGCCCTGTTGCATCAGAACCCGCGGAGCCTTATCTTACTTGGTTGTAACGAGCGGAAGTGACGCTCAATCGTCCATTATTGATGATTTTGCGACACCCCCATTAGATCCCAGCAGCGAATTACGGTCATCATGAGGTCCCCTGCCCAAAACAGGACGTGGTCTCCATTGACATTATCCCGGATCATATATCACAGATACAAAACTCGTCCCTTGACAATTCACATACGATTGGAGTTGCTATGAAAGATATCACGGTCCGCATCAGCAATGATGCTGATCCAGTTCTTCTTACCAAGACTTTTCGTCTGCTCCAGGAGTTCTCATGTTAGGTGACATCTTCGGACTTGAGAAGATCTGCATTGTCTGTGGCTATACCGATATGCGGAAATCCATTGACGGACCCTGTATCATTATCGAGGATCAGCTTAAGATGGATTCATCGTCCAGTGTTCTCTTCCGTTTCTGTGGAAGAAGACGGGACAGGATCAAAGCCTTATTCCGGGAACCGGACGGCTTCGTTCTGATCTATAAGCGCTTGTCTGTCCGCAGCGGCTATCAATGGCCCAGGAAGCAATCAGAGGTCCGGAATATTTCCTGGCAGGAGTTTGACTGGATGATGTCAGAGATTGATATTGACCAGCCCAAAGCCCTCAAAGCAGAGTAAAAAATCATCTGGATCTCAGCAGAAATCCTGCACAGAAAAGTTCGAAAATCCCCTGTAGATTCGCCATTTTTCAGGAGCCATTTCCCTTTAGTAAAATCCCCGTTTCTGGTATCATAAAGGTATCAAATCCGAGGAGAGAAACGATGGCTTCCAATGCGAAAGATATCCAGCTTCAAGAGCTGAAAGATACAGTAGCACAACTGAAAACAATGATATCTGAACAGACTGAACTGATCAGATCTCTCCGTCTTATGATTGACGAAAAATCCAGTCACGAGAAAGCGCTTCAGGAACAGGTAGATTATCTGACCAAAAAGCTTTTCGGCTCATCCAGCGAAAAAAGATCCGATGATATTCCGGGACAACAGAATCTCTTCGATGAAGCGGAAATGGAACAAGATCCCTCTTTGCTGGAAGAAGAGACCGTGATCCGGGAGCATACCCGTAAAAAGAAGGCAGCCCATGAGGAACTTTTCAAAGGCCTGAAGGTTGAAAAAGTAGTGATCCCTCTTCCGGAAGAAGACCAGATCTGCCCGGTCTGCGGTACGCAGATGGTCCTGATCGGTGAGGAGTATGTCCGCCGGGAACTGGAATTCATTCCTGCCACCTGTAAAGTGATCGAATACTACAGCCAGAGTTACGGATGCCCATCCTGCAAGGAAGGACTCGGCGATACGGAAAAGCCTGTGATCGTAAAGTCTCAGGTGCCGGCGGCTCTGGTTGGGAAAGGTCCTGCCTCAGCATCTACTGTTGCATGGACTATGTATCAGAAGTATGCCAGCGGGCCTTATCGTTACCGGCAGGAGAAAGACTGGAAGCAGTATAGAACTCAGATCAGCCGGACCACTCTTGCCAACTGGATTATCTACTGCTTGAAGAACTATTTCCAGCCAAGGCCTGCTTACTTCCACCGTGAGTTGCTGAAACGAAGCTTTGCAATGGCAGAGGAAACCCGAGTTCAGGTATTGAACGAGGAAGGGCGCCGAGCCCAGCCTCAATCATTCATGTGACTGTTCCAAAGCAGCGAGGACGTGTTTCTCTCAATCATCCTGGAAGACTGCAGCGGATGCCTGGAGGTGGATGGATATCAGAGATATAACAATCTTCCAGGGATCAGACGCTGCTCTTGTTAGGCACATATCCGTTGATACTTTATCGATGCCGTACCCAAAGGAAAACAGTATGACTACAGACAGCCGGCCGTGCAGGGAGTCCGGTACGGCAACCGGTTATTCGCCATTGAGGACTCCATTAACCAAAAATATCCTGGTGATTATGAAAAGCGGAAGCAGCTGCGTCTCGAGAAGGGAAAATCTATTCTGGAGGCCTTTTGGTCGTGGCTCGATCAGCAGAAGCTTGTCCGGAATACGCGGATGGATAAAGCCATTAATTATGTTTTCTATCGGCGTGATACAGCGGAGACCTATCTGGAAGACGGGCGGTGTAGCTTTACCAATAATCTCAGAGAGAATGCGATTTGCTCACTTGCAGTAGGCCGGGAGAACTGGCTGTTCAGCAATTCCGTGGATGGAGCGAATGCCAGTGCGGTAGTCTACACAAGGGTTGAGATGAAAAAGCAAACGATTTAAATATTTACAGATATCTTAAATTTCTGCCGGGGCACCGGCTAGGTAAAGATATGACCGATGAACTGCTTGCCGGGTTGGCCCCTTGGAGTGAAAAACTTCAATCGATCAAAAATCATATGTGAATTATTTCAACTTGTAAAGGGCTGGAGTGATTTAAATTTTACTGCTGTATTATTTGGCGGTTATTCTGTAAATACTCTTGGTTTTCCAGTACTTTATTACCATAATCCGTTTCGGAGGCATTATCAGCAGCACGGAATCATCCCCAGACATCATATAATTTGATATAGAAGCGGCAAGATAATCTGGACGGGTATATATAGATGGAGTATACTAATGGCATATCTCTTAATAAGGGAATGAAATTTGTAGACAATAATATTCATATGGAGCGGGAATCTTGGCATCAGGCAAAATCATTGAAAGCGAGGACACCGTGTTGGGTAAAGAATTTCAGAAATATCAGGAAGAGTATGACCTGGAAGACTACGATACAGTAGAAGTGGAAAAAGAGACCGGTCTTCAGGACGAGAAGGAAGAGAATTATCCGAATCTTACTATAAAGATAGAGCAGGCGCAGTATTCTATATTTGAACTGAAAAGGCGCTATGATCGTGGAAGAATATGTCTTGATCCGGATTTTCAGAGAAATGATGTGTGGAGTTATAAGCAGAAATCCGAACTGATTGAATCTGTCATTATGGGAATCCCTCTTCCGATTATTTATCTTGCGGAGAATGCGGACGGTCGTCTGATCGTAGTGGACGGCCGTCAGAGACTGACGACATTTTTTGAATTTCTGGACGATAAATTTCGGCTCAGGGATTTGAAAATTCTCAGCCAGGTCAACGGGATGAACTTCAGCGACCTGGATCAGAACCCGCGTTATTCCAGATATGTTACTACGATCGAGGATACGCAGCTGGTGGTGCAGATTATCAAATATCCGACCAAAGACAGAGTGCGTTTTGACATTTTTGACAGGGTGAACCGCGGCGGAACTCCGCTCAATAAGCAGGAAATGAGAAATGCGCTATATCAGGGAAACGCGACAAAATTGTTAAAACGCCTGGCAGAATCAGATTCTTTTCTGAAAGCTACGGGAAGTGCCATTTCATCGAAGCATATGAAAGACAGGTATATTATACTGCGGGCGCTGTGTTTTTATTTATATTGGAATAAGGAGATGCTGGACGAAAAAGGGAATAATATAGAGTATCGAAGTGATATGGAAGAATTTCTCGGAGCAGGTATGCAGCTTTTTAACAGAATAAGTCCGGATAAGCTGTATAAAATAGAAGCGATTTTTGATTCTATTATGAAAAGAGCATATCAGTGTCTTGGAAAGGACGGGTTCCGTATCCCATCACAGGGAAAAACAAAACGGCCGATCAGCATGACTTTATTTGAGACTCTTTTTTATTACTACACATTATTTCCAGACGAGTTTGATTTGGAAAAAATGAAAGTGGGCATACAGGAACTGCTGGAAGACCAGGAATATTTGCATAGTCTGCAGCACTCTGTAGACAGTTCTGTGAATGTAAAAATAAGATTTGGAAAAGTAAAAAAGAAATTCAGGGAGATCAGCGATGTTATCGAGGATTAGTATCGAAGGTTTTAAATGTTTTGATAAGATTGAATTAACGTTGGGAAAGATGAACCTTCTTACAGGGGCGAATTCATCAGGAAAATCATCCTTTATTCAGTCCCTTCTTCTTTTGATGCAGCAGACTGAACAGGGGAAAAATCCCTTAAACGGTAAATATACGCATCTGGGATTCTGGCAGGATGTAAAAAATTCCATAACAAATCCAAGAAAGATTAAAATCAGCGTTTCAGAACAGGGAGAAGTTCAGGGACAATGCAATCTTGAATTGGATATGGATAATCCGGCGGAGGCCTCCGGTATAGACCTTCTGGCAGAAAAGGATTTTATATATCTGTCTGCGGAGAGAGTGGGGGCGGAGGCAGTATATCAGCAGAATTTGACAGACGAGTACAGAATTGGAGTCCATGGGGAATATACGTTTGATTATCTCAGTGTGGAGCGGATGAATGAACTCAGAGAACCGGCATTTTTATATCCGGAGTCGGGGGTGAATCTCGGAAATCAGGTGGATTACTGGCTCGACTATATTACAGGATATATGATAACGTCAGAGAGGATACCGGGAACGGAGATTGTAAAAGTGGCTTATAGACAAAGCAGGGGCGGAAATCGGGAGATTAAACCAAATCATGTGGGGACAGGGATCAGTTATGTGGCGAATGTAATTATTTCCGCCTTGTCCTGCCGAAAAGACAGCTTGTTTGTAATTGAAAATCCGGAGATTCATTTACATCCGAAAGCTCAGTCAAAGCTGCTGGACTTTTTTTGCTTCCTTGCAGCCCGCGGCCTGCAGGTTATTATAGAGACTCACAGCGACCATATCTTTAACGGACTTCGAAAGAATATCAAAATGGGCAGAATATCTGAGAGAGATTCGAATATTTATTTCTTCAGACAGGATGAAAATCTGATAAGCATACCGGTCAAAATATCCGTCAGCAAGGATGGAGTGGTTCGAAATCATGAAAAGGGATTATTTGATCAGTTTGATGAAGATTTAGATGAATTACTGGGGCTTTGACATATGGATGAATCAATTTATTTGAATGAATTGTCATTGGACGGGCAATACAATTCAATGGAAGAATTTTTTCAGGCGGCGCGTCCTTTTATGAAATGCCTGAAACTAATATCAGATAAAAACTGCCAGATTCAGAAACATTCTATGCTATATGGCAGGAAAATTACCAAAGATAAGACACTGAATGACCTGCGGGGGATGCGGGGAGATTCTGTAACAAGGCTGAAAAGCCTGCTTTTGTCAGTGACAGACTCCCCGCCTTTCTGGGATTGGAAGGAAGAATTTGCTCAGGATCTGACTGCGGAATATATTTGTGATAATGAGAATGTTTCAGCTACTTCACTGCCTGAAGCCGCTGAGGATCAGGGGGTGCTGCTGTCTTTTCCACATAAAAAATATCAGGATAAGGTGTTAAGGATTGTAAAGAACGGGCGGGATATTTTCAGCCTGCCTGCGGCTGCTACAGTCAGCTTTATGGCAAAATGTCTCATGGACAAAGGCGTGCTGGAATTTAATGAATATTTGTCGGCCAGATATGCGGACACACGGCTGAATTTCTCTATGCTGGAGCCGGAATATGGCTTTGATAATTTTGAGAAAGAAGAGGTTGATGACTGCCTGCGGACGTTTGACAAGTTTGTTTCGATACATACGTGGGATGAAATCTATCGGGATTCGGGACTCAATTATAAGAAATATTCGCCCGGTTCGGATGCGTATGACTGGTTTCGCAGAACGAAATATCGCGGGATGAGTATTGCTAAATTCCGCTGCGGCAATCCAAAACGCTGTTTTGGATTCCGGGAAGGGGATGTATTCTATGTTCTACGGATGGAACGGGATCATAAGATCAGTGACCACGGCTGAATACAGGCTGGTACTTGCGGAACAAACAGAATCGGATTTCTGAATTCAGAAATCAGTATCAGGAACCAGTGTTTATTCCCGCATGCAAGGCGCCAAGTAGCCGTAGTCCAGGTTGCCCTTTCTTGCTTAGGAGGCGTAGAAAAATGAAGATACTTCTGTTTGGTATATCTAATGTAGGAAAAACAACAATAGGAAAACTGCTTGCCGAACGGCTGGGCTATGCATTTTATGATCTGGATGAAGAAGTCAAAAGTCGTTTCGGAATGACCCTGGAAGAGTTTGTTCATACTGGCGACTTAAGACGGAGGGATCAGAAACGAGGGAGTATCATCAAGAAAATTATTTGTCTGGAAGAAGATATGGTTTTTGCTATTGCGCCAATCTCTTATATAAATAATTTTAGAACACGAATACTCGCTGAGGATATACTCTTGATTGAGTTATATGATACGCCGGAAAATATTTTTTCAAGACTTGTGTTCAGCGATGAAAACGATACTGTTTATACCGATGATGCTTATAAAGAAGCGCATAAAGAGTATTATCTGAATGATATCCGGGCCGATTTGGACTGGTATGGAAAAATCTATGCCGCAATCGGTATACGGAATCGCGTATTTCTCAATAATGATTCTCCGGAGAAAGCAGCGGACAGAATCATTTCGGAATACGGCCTGCACAAAACAAAATAAAATATTAAGAAAACCTTCCATATGAATCCCAAATAGGGTATACTAAAGAAGGGTTATAAAAAATTGAAAATATGAACAAACTGTTAACATTCCAAAAAAAGATTAAAAAAGCGAAAGTATCAGAATATTCAGTAAAATATTTGCGAAACCGGGGCTGGAAAGCCAGTGTTTATGCGGGTTTCCGGAGGGGACTGTAGAAATGAAATAAGCCCGTTCAGGGCATTGACACAATTGATCTCGTTGCTAATCATAGTTTTCCTCCTGTCCTGTAGAAATGAAATAAGCCCGTTCAGGGCATTGACACAGTCCGATTGACACTGTCTTCCCATTTTTGAGATTTCGTAGAAATGAAATAAGCCCGTTCAGGGCATTGACACACTTTAAAGTGCACTTCTACTTGTCCGCACCGTTTTAAGTAGAAATGAAATAAGCCCGTTCAGGGCATTAACTTCTATTTTCCATAGTTTTAACAGGCGTCAGATTCTAATTTGTAGAAATAAGCCTGTTCAAGACATTTCATTAAATCTGATATGTTTCTTTATTTTTGTCGAATATAGTTAAGTGAGGTTTCTGATATACAACTTGTACAGAAAGTTGCAACTTGGATTCAGAATGTTTTCACGCCTGACATCACGTAGTATATCTTTCAAAATTCCAATACAATATTTAAAACTTTATAAATATTCAGCGACAAGGAGGGAGTGCGTATATGAGAAGAAGCAGCAAGAACAATAAAGGGGGCAATTTTTCTGGAACATGGATCTGTCTCCTACTGGGGCTCTTAGTGGTAACGATAGTCGGGGGCTGTCAATTTTATAGGATGAATCAGAAGTACAGCGAACTGCGGCAGGATATTTCCCTTATGAATTTTCATGCTGAATCGGAAAATCAAAACGAATATACGCAGACCATTGACTTTCTGGAAAATGAGATGACCAAATTCCGGGAATATACAGAAAATCAGCAGGATTTTTTGCTTTGGCTTCTCGGAACTTTTGGAGTGACTGCGACGGCTTTGATGGCCTATTTAGGTGTTCAGAACCGGAAGGATATTTCCGGAATTATTCGGGATTCTTATCAGAGTATTATTCAGAAGGAAATGGCGGATTTGATAGGAGGCCGGGAAAAAATTCAATATCTGGAAAGCGGAATACAAAAAGAAGAACATGCGAAAAACAGGAAGATCTTGTTCATCATTCGTGGAGACAATGAGAACAGAAAGGGTACCCTGAATCAGGTATACCGCATGTTGGAAATGCAGCAGTATAAAGTAGATAAATGTTTTATTTCTTCCGGAAAAATAATTGGGAAAGATCAGATGAAGAAATGGGTAAAGAACTATGAGATACTTGTCTATCAGCCTGCAGATGCGGAAGATGGAAGCGCTGCTGATGGAAAGTCAGCCTATCAGACGCTATCCGCATATTGCAAAGAGAATCACAGGTTTTGCCTGTTTTATTGCGAAAACTTCAAAATTAATCTGGATTCTTTACAGCCGAATTTTTATGCAAGTACAGTTAACTATGGTCTGACACTGCTGGAACGGCTTTATACGCTTCTGTATTTTGTCCGTGAAGAGGATACGGATGAAGTTTAACAGGGAAAGGGAGAGATACAGCATGGGAAAATATGTGACACTGATAGAAGTGGGACAGAAACAGAGTTATATCTTTGCCTCCAACCGTCTGGCGGAGAACCTGGGGGCTTCCATTATCATCCGTCAGGTGACTGAAAGAGATCCTGAGGTATTTTATAAGGAGGAGCCGCCCCAGGTGATCTATGAGGGCGGTGGAAAGGCACTGTATGTGTTCCGAACACCGGTAAAGGGCATCGCCTTTGCGAAAAAGTATTCCCGTTTCGTACTGGAGACGTATCCGGGGCTGCTTCTCTATATTGTGGGCTGTGAAGTGGGGGATGAGGAGAGCGTGAAGGAGGGGCTGGACCGCTGCTACAGACTTTTGGAGAAAAAGAAAACTGCCGGTTTTTCCATGCACAGGAGGATGATCGATTACGGAGGATCTCTGCGCTGCGCGGAGACCAATCTTCCTGCTGTGTCCCACCGGGCAAAGGAACTTCCGGAGGACAGACGGGAAAAACCGATTTCCGCTGAGTCTCTGGCAAAGTACCGACGCCGTCTGGATCAGACAGAGTATTTCCGGGATATTCTTCCACCGGGCTGGCAGTTTCCTCTGAGGATGGATCAGCTGGGCGGCACCCTGGATGAAAAAAATTATATTGCGGTGGTACATATAGACGGCAACCGGATGCGGGACAAAATCGCCCGCTTTAACCGGTTCATGGAAAGAAGATCCGGGGAGACCAGAGAAGCGTTTGACCGGCGGTATATACAGGGCCAGGGAAGCCTGAGCCGGGAGATTGATGAAAAGTACCGGGGCGCCTTTCTGAAGCTGAACCAGAGGCTGGCAAAGATATGGGAATGCCTTCGGGAAGATCTGGATATGGAAGAGGGAGTTCTGCCGATCCGTCCTTTGATCCTGGCGGGAGATGACATTTGTTATGTGACAGACGGCAGAATCGCCCTGGAGACGGCGCGGATTTTCCTGGAATATATTCAGCAGGAGAACGTGCAGGGGCTGCCGCTGAACGCCTGCGCGGGAATTGCGGTGGTGAAAGCACATTTTCCTTTTTCCAGGGCCTATCAGCTGGCAGAGGAACTGTGCAGAAATGCCAAGAATCAGATCCCGGAAGGAACAGACGCTTCCTGGCTGGATTGGCATGTGGATCAGGGAGAATTGCAGGATAGCCTGCAGGAGGTCAGGGAGCAGTATACAGCGGAGGACGGCAGTGTGCTGACTCAGAAACCTTATTCGGTGGAGGCATCCCCGCCGGGCGGAACGATTCAGAACTTTTTGCATGTGCTGGAAGCACTGCGGGGCAAAACGCTTGCCAGATCCAAGGTGCTGGGCCTGCGAGAAGTCATGCATCAGGGAAAGGCTGCCGTTCGATATGTTCTGCAGTCCAACCGGATGCTGGATCAGATCCGGAAACTAGGATGGTCTGAAGAATCAGAGCAGAGGGATTCGCTTTATGATGCCATGGAAATGTTGGATCTGTACATAAGCTTGGAGGAGAAGAAAAAATGAAACTGCTGTTAAAAGTGGAACTTCTTTCGGAGGCAGCATTTGGAAGCGGAAATGCGGTGCCGGGAGTCGTAGACGAGGAAGTGCTGCACGATCCGGACGGTTTTCCCTATATGAAAGGGAAGACGGTAAAGGGAAAATTAAAAGAGGAATTCGCTCACCTGCTCTGGTGCCTCAGCTAAGGCCAAAGAGGGATCCGGGATCCCCTGGTAACCCGTTTTTTCGGAAGCCCGGACAGCAGGGAGGAGGCACTGCTGAAATTTTCAGATCTTTGCATGGATGAGACGCTTCGCGGGCTGTTTCATGAAAAAATTCAGAAAAGGGAATTGCGCCCGGAGGAGATTTTCCATGGGGTTACCCGAATCCGGAGTTTTACATCTGTGGATTATGAAAGGGGAACTGCGAAAAAGGGCAGTCTGCGGAAGATACGGGTTATAGGCAAAGGATTATACTTTTATGGGTGGATTACGGCCGTTCGGGATCTTATTTTGGAGGAGAAGCAGCTGCTGCAGACAGCGGCGATGTCTTTGAAATACCTGGGCACTATGGAAACCAGAGGCAAGGGATTGATCCGCTGCTGTCTGCTGGAAGAAAATAGAGCCCCTCTTCCGGATGTAACTGAAGAAGAACTGAGAGGGTTAAAACATGCGATATCTTATTTATAAAATTTTTACGGAAGAACCTGTAAAAATCAGTGGTCAGAACAAAGCGGAAGAGGCGGAAAACTCACTGGACTACATTCCTGGTTCGGCGGTGCGGGGCGCTGTGGTCGGGGCTTATCTGCGGCACAGGGCTATGGAAGAAGAAATACACACAGGTTCCTGGAAGCAGAAATTGCTGAACCGCACCTGGTTTTTGAACGCGTATCCCCTGTACAGAGAGAAGAGCGGGACAAAGGAGGGAACAGAGCGTAGGAGCCTGCCGGCGCCATGGTGCTTTTATGGAAAGAAAACAGATCTCACCCGGTATAACGGCGGGGAGATTTCGGTGAGAAATATTCTGAATCCCGGAGAAAATACGGGTTCCGCAGAGGAAAAGGTATGTGCCAAAGAGCCTTTTGTGTTTTTCGGTAAAGATACGGTATATGGAGTAAAGGTAAGGAAAGAATTCCGCCTTCATGTCAGCGTGAATGCCAGCGAGAACCATGGGGCCGGGACTGCCATGTTCCGCTATGGCGTCATCAGCCCCGGTCAGGAATTCTGCGGGATCATTATGACAGAAGATGACAGTCTGGCAGATGAGATAAAGAAATTGATCAGTGAGGAGGTTTATTACCTCGGCGGGTCAAAAGGCAGCGGATACGGGCAGACACGGTTTTCTTTTCTGCGGGAAACGGCAGGGGAAATGGAGTTGAGCCTGGACTGGCAGAGGGATCAGAAGGAATTTTATCTATATTATCTTTCTGATGGAATCCTATATGATGAATATGGAAACCTGACAGGACGGCTTCCGGAAAAATTTCTGGAGGATGCGCTGGGACTTGAAAAGGTTCAGTATGCGGGGGAAGCCGGGAGAACAGTTTCAATCACCGGCTACAATTCTGCTTGGCGAGCCTCTCTGCCCCAGGTAACCGGGATCCGGGCAGGCACCATACAGAAATATACCTTTGAAAGCAGCGGATCGGATCTGAAAGAAAAAATTTTTGATTTTCAGGAAAAGGGAATCGGCATCCGTCGGCAGGACGGATATGGACGGGTGCTGGTTCTGCCGGGAACTATGGAACAGAAGAAATGGGTGCGGTACCGAACGAGAAAGGAAACATCTCTTTCAGATGAGAAAACCGGGAGGAAAATTTCAGAGGAAACCAAAGACCAGGTAAAGCGGATTCTGAGGGAAATGTACCGGAGGAAAACGGCCCGGGAACTGGACCGTCTGGTGGTGGAAACGGAAAAGAAGACGGTGTGCCGCCTCTCTCATTCTCAGATCGGAAATCTGACGGCTCTGTTTCAATATGCGGAGTACAGCGACAGCCGGTGTATGCGGGAGAAAGTAAAGAAATATTTTCAGTCATTCAAGGACAGAAAAAATAATCCCTACTCCTGGCGTCAGATGGAGGATACAAAGGTGGGAAAAAGATCTCTGGAGAAATTTATTACGGAGGTTTTGGAAAACAGTGACCATCCGGAGCGGTTTACAAAACAGAAGGGACTGGAAGCCATCTCCCTGGCAGCGGGCATTTCGTATCATCCCGATGCCCGGGAAGTGTATATTTACTCTGTAACATTTTTGAAAAAATATCTCCGCTATCTGCTGCGGTGAGAGAAAAGAGGCAAATATGCTTGATACACGATATGTAGTTAAATGGAATCTTATCATAAAAAACGAAGGGCCCCTTCGGATCGGAGACGGAGAGGAGGGGGTCATGCTGGAATATGAGGATGGAAAGAGGATTCCATTCCTGCCGGCCTCCGGAATTACGGGAGCTTTCCGCAGTTATCTGGAGCAGAACATCGGACCGGAAGGAGCAGGAACCATTCGGGCGCTGTTCGGAATTGCTAAAAACGAGAAGCTTTTACAGAAATCTGTAAAAAGCAGACTGGCTGTCCGCGACGGCTCCTGTGTCTTTGGCTTTGACGGCAAACTTGAGCACAGGGAAAGGATTGAGATTGATGGAGCCAGAGGCGTTGCGGCAGAGGAGAAAAAGTTTGACACTCTGTTTCTGGGAAAAGGTTGTGAATTTGCTGTTGAGTTTGTGGCGGCGGCCAGAGACGGTCGGGAAAAGGAAGCGTTTCAGCGGTTGCTGGAGAAGGCTTTTCAGGCTCTGCAGCATCAGGAGCTTCGCTTGGGAGCCCAGAAAACAAATGGCGGGGGAATTTTCAGCATCCGGAAAATCCGGGAGAATGTCTATGATTTATTTAAGCCGGAGCAGCTGCTTCGGCATCTCAAGGATGCAGAGCCGGGAGGAGAAATCCGGGAGGAAAAAGAGTTTGCGGCACTTTTAGAGGGGAGGCCTGACACCTCTGTAATTACTCTGGAGGCAGAAGCGGTCTGCCGGCAGCCCTTTTTGATTGCGGGGAATACGGAAGAGCAGGCAGGAAGCAGAGAAAAATTTTTTATGAAAAATAAGGATGGAGAGTTTCTGATTCCCGGCAGTTCTTTGAAAGGAGTCCTGAAAGAGCAGTGCGTGAAAATCGCCGCTTTCAAACAGATCAATCCGAAATTGATCCGCTGTATGTTCGGTGAAGGAGGCAGCCAGGGCAGCCGAGGAAATATTTTTGTTTCGGACAGCGTGTTTTCAGAGGAATGTACATGTTCCCCTGTCTATCACGGCATACGGCTGAATAAGTTTACAGGCGGCAGCTGGCTGGGAGGAAAGTATGCCAGCCACCCGGTTCGGAGCAGCTTTATGATCCGGATTCAGATTCAGAGCCTGCAGGAACCGGAGCGAAGTGCCGCCGCGGGACTGCTTTTATTCGCCCTGCGGGATCTGCTTCAGGAACGAGTAACTTTGGGCGGGGAGTTCGGGCGGGGATTCGGCCGGATGCAGGGAGATACCATAGTGGTTACGGATCGGGAACGGATTACGGTAAAGCTGAAGGATCCGTCTTCCAATAAAACCATCCGCGCCTATTTCCAGGCGCTGGATTCCTGCAGGGAGGAAAATGATGGAAAAAATACCATGTAAGAAGTTTGCGGAACACAGGAAAGAAATAGAAACCCGGATTACCGGCAAGGATTATATTATTTATTTTCTCAGCGAAATGAAAACCGGGAAAGATGCGGACCGTTCGCTTCTAAACCCGGAAGAGGAGATTTTGGAAGCCCATTTTTTTGACGAAAGGGAATACATCCATCTTTATCCTTATGATGAAACCTTGCGCGCCGCAATCTTTCAGGATACGGGAGAAGAAGACAGGATAGACGGCAGCTATCTGCTGAGAAACAGAGATTTCTCGGAACTTGTATACAGACAGTATGTTGCTTATGACGAATATGGACAGGCTTATGTGGAAAGGGTCCGTCCCGTATGCCTGAGGAGGAGAAAAAATGTCAGATAAAATATATGCCACCGCTCCCTTTAATTTTATTCCTTTTCCGGAGAAAGTTTTGATCCGCTATACGGTTGCTGAATCTCTGCCCCGGCATGATCGGTATTACGGTTCGGAGTCGGAATATGGTTATTCCGGAGAAATTTCTTATGAAATCGAAATCGCGGAGGACTCGGCGCTGATGATCGGAGGCGGCAGAGCCTGGGGAAAAGGGGAATTTGTCTGTGACGGGCAGGATTTCTTTAAAAATTCGGAGGGTAACTATACCATTCCCGGAAACAGCATTCGGGGACTGATCCGACAGAACGTGCAGATTTTGGGAATGGGACATTGGAAACAGGATATTGAAGACACGGTTTACCTCTACCGTGACTGGCTAAGCACGGATAAAAAGAGAAGAACCTTTTACAGGACTGCCCTGGGATTAAAAGGAGATCCGGAGGAGGCAAAGCCGTGGGACAGGCCGGAAAAATTGCGGGCCGGATATATCTGCCAGGATCGGAAAAATCATTACGTGATCTGTCCTGCGGAAAAAATAGGAGAAAAATTCTTTGTAAGGATTTCTGAAGAAAAACTCCGGCCTATGATGGGAGAGAACTCAAAAGTTCATTATATGTACACTGAGAAAATCTGCGGACTGCAGCCGTCTAAGTTGAAAGACAAAAAGTCAATCTCAAAGTACTATAATAAGAATTATCGCCCTTACTATTGTACCTACGTTACTTTTAACCAGAATCAAGGGGAGATCTCCGCGATCAGCGCAGACCGGAAGCAACAAAACAGATACCGGGGCTGTCTGTTTTCCTCCGGTTATATTCCCGGAAAAAGAGCCCATTATCTGATCGGAGATATGAGCCGAAATCGAGCAGAATATTTGAAACTTGACGCTGCGGACAACGCCATCCGCCTGTATAAGCTGGATCTTTCCAGAACGAAAAAGGAGAAACATCCATTTTATAAGCTGCCGGATCAGATTGGTTTTAGCCATAGAAAGCCCATTTTTTATATACAGGAGAAAGGCCATATTTATATAGGAATGACTCCCTATCTGAGGATTTTTTATCCTCATTCTGTATGGGACGGAATCCCGGACAGTCAGGATGAGGAAGGCCTGGACTATGCGGAAGCATTGTTTGGGTTTCGTAAGAAAATGAAGCGGGCAGACGGAAACATGCACTGGGAAGCCTACCGCTCCCGGCTCAGCTTTACGGACGCGGTATCCCATAATGCACAATTAGGGGAAAAGACGGCGATTCTGCCGGGAGAGCCCAAGGCATCCTGCTACCCGGAATATTTGGTGCAGAATCCGGAGGCGGAAGAATTAAGTTCCTATATTGACGAGAATTTTCAGATCCGGGGCATGAAGCAGTACTGGCTGATTCGGGGCATACGGCCCCATGGCCTTCCAAAGAAAATCGGGAATTCCAGAGTGTGGAGGGGAATCCGGCCGGTTCAAACAGGAAGCTTTTTTGGAAAGATTTATTATGAGAATCTTACCGGGGATGAACTGGGCCTTCTGCTTTACGCGGTGAAACTCTCCGAGAATGCCTGGCAGACTTTGGGAATGGCTAAGGCATACGGATATGGGAAAGTCAGATTTACGGACATTCAGGTAAAAAACGATAATCTGGAGAAGTTATACAGTGACTTTTTCTGTCAAGGGGAAGAGAGGTACTTACAGGCGTCCGGGGAACCGGGTCCGTGGATTGATCTTTACAAAACATATGTAAAGGAACGATACGAAATCGAGATAGAACAGGAGGAGTCCATCCGGGATTTTCTGTATCTGAAGACAAAAATCATGGATCAGGCGGGAACAGCCTATCAGCAGCTTGGCGAATTTAAAGAAAAACGGATTTTGCGCCGTGTCCGTGATTTCAGAACTGAGGAAGAACTGCAAAAAACAGAAACACAGGAAGAGACACTATGAACCGTGAAGAACTGCTGGAAGCTCTAAAAATCCGATACGCCGATTTGGAAGTGACCCTTCTGTTTCAGGAGCCGGTATCTGTACCAAGATACAAGATATCTGCCTTGCGGGGAGGAATGGGGCAGGTGCTTCTTAGGCAGCACTGTATCCGGGACGAAAACTGCGAGGCATGTGATTTCGCGGCAGAATGCCTGATTCAGAGAACCCTGTATTCCCAGTACGAAATCCAGCCCCCGTTCGCCTGGAAGGGAAACAGCATCGGCTATGTGATCGAGTGCGGTGACAGCCGGGAATAAATTCCCGCCAGCGGCACTATGACATTTCATCTGCTGATGTTCGGCAAGACCATTGTCCATGCCTACGAATTCCTGCAGGCATTTTACTGGCTGGGAAAGAGGGGCCTGGGAAAAGACGCCGCCCGCTATGAAATCCTGAACATTTCCGGCAGCCGGGGAAAATCCCTGATCCGGAACGGAGCGCTCTGCACTCAGAATCTGGAAGTCGATCTGATCCGCAATTACGTGCTGGAGAGGGAGCAGCAGCTTCTGCAGATAAAAGGGAAAGCCTTTGTCATCCGTTTCCTCACTCCGGTCGCCCTGAAATATCGCGGGGCTTTCATCTGGGAATTTACAAGTTTTAACTGCTTCGAGGGCAGGAACATGGAACCTGCCGGCCTGGAGGAAGAAACCTTTACAATCACGAAACAGAATTGCCGGCCAAGGAAAGAAAAACAATATTCCACCAGAACCGGACAGCCGATGTATCTGCGGGGAAGCGGTGGAGAAATCCATTGCGGAGAGATCAGCGAGACCGCTTTGCTGGCTCTGCTGGCAAGGGAAAAGGCGCACATTGGGAAAAACACAAGCTTCGGGTTTGGAAAATATGTAATTGAGAAACAAGGGGAAATCAGGCTGTAATTGCGGCTGAGTACTGGTAAAAACAAAGGATAAGGGAAAAGATTATGAAGCAGGAAAAAGTTGTTTGAAAAAAATTCAAGGTGTTTATTTCTTCGCCAAGTAATGATTTAAAAGAAGAAAGGGAAATTGTGATTGAGGCGATTTTATGTCAAAGATAAAAATAGTCGAACTGGACAGAAATAGTCGCTTTACTTCTGGGTAAAGAATATATATGTCAGCTGAGATATGATTGACTTAAATTTATAACAATACGCTGATGGGGCTCATCACTCCGGTGCGGAGAGATGCCGGAAGATCATGGATTATTTTCGGCCGGATTTTTGGCTGGGCATGACGGCCAGTCCGGAGACGAACCGATTTGATGTATATAAGATTTTTGACCATAACATTGCCTATGAAATTCGCCTGCAGCAGGCTCTTGAGGAGGTTTACCGGTGCATCATCAGCTGAAAAAAAGAGAGGAATCACATATGAAAACAGTCAGAGTCGCGGCGGCTATTATCCGCTCCGGAGATAAGATATTTGCCACACAGAGAGGCTATGGAGAATTTAAGGACGGCTGGGAATTTCCAGGCGGGAAGATTGAGAGCGGGGAAACACCACAGGAGGCTCTGGTCCGGGAAATCCGGGAAGAACTGGACAACGTGGGCTGGCTGCCGGCAGATCTGTCGCTGATCGAGAAGATCCGGGAGCAAATGAAGGCAGAAGAATCAATGTCATGAAAGATGTTTTGCAGGCAGTTGACGGACGGAAGCTATTCGGTATGTACAGCGGCCTGCAGTATTGAGGGAGAAGTATGAGATTATTTATTGCCATTCAATTGTCAGAGGAAATGCGAAAGGCCCTTGTAACCTGCATGCATGACTTGAAAAAGCAGGGCGTGGAGGGAAATTACGTGCCGGCTCAGAATCTGCATCTGACACTGGCTTTTATCGGAGAGTACAGAGATCCGGAAAAGATAAAGCAGGTCCTGGCTTCGGTTCCTCTGCCCGTTTTCCGTCTGTCCCTTTCCGAAAAAGGAAATTTCGGAAATATTCTCTGGGCAGGAGTAAAGGGAAACCAGAAACTGAAAAACTATGTCAGGGAGCTGCGGGCAGCTTTGAAGAACGCGGGCATTCCCTTTGAAGACGACAAATTTATTCCCCATATAACCCTGATCCGCAAAGTGTCCGCCAGAAAATCCTATCAGGTCAATCTGCCGAAAGCAGAGATGGAGGTGAAACAGGCTTCCCTGATAAAGTCGGAGACGAAGAACGGAAGAACGGCATATCGGGAAGTCTGACATCCATGGACATTGCTGAAATTATGACGGAGAAAGAGAAATGCAGACACATTTTGAAATCAAATACCTGCCGCTTACGATTACTCTCACTGCATTACAGAAGGCAGAACTGCCGCCGTATCTTGGATCTACTCTAAGAGGCGTTGTAGGCCAGGCCCTGCTTCAAACCGACCAAGAAGCCTGTGCTTTTTTATATCGGAATGGAGGGGAGGCAGAGGGCGGAAAAGATATTGCAAAACCTTACATGATTCTTCCGCCAAAAGCATGCGCGCCCCACACTGTGATTGAACCGGGAAATCAGCTGAAATTTGAATTGCTGTTGTTTGGAAGAGCGCAGAACTATCTTCCGTCAGTCATTTCAGCGCTGGAGCAGATAGGCAGATTCGGTTTGGGGGCACGCAGATATAGATTTGAACTGACAGATATCATAAACAGCCAGACGCAGAGAATGGTATGGTACAGAGGTCAATTTTTTCAAGATGCGGCCACAGCCGCCATAGTGCCCAGCCATGAACTGCAGAACGTTACCGGCGCAGTAGTCGTACTCTGTACCCCTCTTCGTATTCGGCATGGCGGTCAGCTTCTGCAGAAACTATCCTTCCAGACATTGATCCGTAACATAACGAATCGGATCGCGGCCATTACAGAGCGATACGGCGGTTGGATGGACAAAGAAGAAGCAGACAGAGTTCTGGAGTTAGCCGGGAAGGTGCAGATTGTAAATGAATCTGTAAAAATAACACAGCTGGAAAGATATTCAAATCGGACGAATCGGAAGATGGATTTCAGCGGCTTAAGTGGAAGCATAGAGTATAAAGGAGAATTGTCCCCGTTTGTCCCCTGGCTGTATGCGGCACAGAGCCTTCATATCGGACGGAATACCACATTTGGAATGGGGAAAATACAGGTCTATTTTATTTGAGTCCGGTGTTGGGAAAATAGAAAACACATACTTGGATCATTAAAATCAAAATAACAATATATCGGCGGAGAAGTGCGAATCATAAGTGAACATAAAATTCCCGGGAGATTCGCACCGGATTTTACGAGGAAAATAAGAGAAAAGAACAGTCATTTGCATCCATCGACTTGCCATAATAGGATTATATTGTTATAATTGCATAGACAATCACGGAAAATAATAGAAGAAATTGTATGTGATTGCTGTCGCTCCCTGTGTGGGAGCGTGGATTGAAACTTTCTCAGCAGCTTCTTTCCGCCGATCCAGCTGATGTCGCTCCCTGTGTGGGAGCGTGGATTGAAACTCGGACTGATGGAAGGTTACAAAGTTACAAGGTTAGTCGCTCCCTGTGTGGGAGCGTGGATTGAAACTGCCTTGCTTCAGACCGTCCATATATCCCTTTGCGTCGCTCCCTGTGTGGGAGCGTGGATTGAAACATCTTCAAGCGTCATGCCATAGTACACTTTGCAGTCGCTCCCTGTGTGGGAGCGTGGATTGAAACAAAATACTGTCCAACTAATGCAGACGGTGGGAATGGTCGCTCCCTGTGTGGGAGCGTGGATTGAAACATTTCGGAGTCCAGTGTTTTACACTGCTGTACGATGTCGCTCCCTGTGTGGGAGCGTGGATTGAAACCCTGTTCTCCGGCAGGCCCTTCCGGACCAGTCGCGTCGCTCCCTGTGTGGGAGCGTGGATTGAAACCACAGATTTCCCCGCTCCTGCTTCCCAGCTTTGCGTCGCTCCCTGTGTGGGAGCGTGGATTGAAACTAAATTATGATCTTATTATAAGGAGTTATCTCTCGTCGCTCCCTGTGTGGGAGCGTGGATTGAAACTGTTTAACAGCCTCTGGTGACAGCATGATAAAGTCGCTCCCTGTGTGGGAGCGTGGATTGAAACCGTGTGTTAAGCTCCCGCCCGGCTTTGTATGTAGTCGCTCCCTGTGTGGGAGCGTGGATTGAAACGCGTGGCTGCCCCAGAAATGATACAATAGTCCGGAAGTCGCTCCCTGTGTGGGAGCGTGGATTGAAACCGTGTGTTAAGCTCCCGCCCGGCTTTGTATGTATCGTCGCTCCCTGTGTGGGAGCGTGGATTGAAACGATTTTGTTATCGGAAACAAACTTTGAGGCGGAGTCGCTCCCTGTGTGGGAGCGTGGATTGAAACCGATAATACTGCACTCGTAATGCGTATTGCTCTCTGTCGCTCCCTGTGTGGGAGCGTGGATTGAAACCGGGAAGTAACGTGAACAGCTATACGGTGGACGGGGTCGCTCCCTGTGTGGGAGCGTGGATTGAAACTGCTCCCCGATCATGCCGGCTGGAATGTAGTTTTCCGTCGCTCCCTGTGTGGGAGCGTGGATTGAAACATGCTCACGGCCATTTCCCGGACAGATGCGGTCAATGTCGCTCCCTGTGTGGGAGCGTGGATTGAAACCACATAGCATGGATTAATTGTACAATCATAAATAGTCGCTCCCTGTGTGGGAGCGTGGATTGAAACAAAAATCTGATGGAGGCTATCAACGGGGACGATGAGGTCGCTCCCTGTGTGGGAGCGTGGATTGAAACTCTCTGGTATCCAGATAGCGAGTTGAAAACAACGGTCGCTCCCTGTGTGGGAGCGTGGATTGAAACAGATTTTCCTTTTCCAATTGTTTTCTGGCTTCCTGGAGTCGCTCCCTGTGTGGGAGCGTGGATTGAAACCTTGATATGGGCGGATTGATTCTGCCAAATGGTTGTCGCTCCCTGTGTGGGAGCGTGGATTGAAACGAGATATCGGACCAATCAAGGTGAGGCAGATCATGGTCGCTTCCTAAGTGGAAGCGACTGTGAGCGAAAATCCATAATAAAGCTGCAGGATTGAGTTCTCACAGCTTCCAACAAATCGTTTGGCAGATGTTGATGATTTAATGATGAATACTGTGGGAGCAATTTTGAACTTCGTGGTTTGGAAAATAATCGGCAAATATTTCTTTAATAAGAAAGAACAACAACGTACTATATCATTGGGAAATTCAGAACCGATGACGATTGTATAGATTTCCCGTTTGAGAGAGATTTCTGGGGAAGAAAGAATCCGCTGTATGGTGAGAATGCAAAGAACTTAATGAAGACAGATAACCGGGAGTATGATGAAGGATATGAACTGGACATTGATCTTCCGGGATTTAAGAAAGATGAGATCACGATTGATCTCGACAACGGCTATCTGACGATTTCCGCTGCAGAGAAGCTTCTATGTAGGCGATGCGGTAACAGAGGAAGACGTGAAAGCTAAGTTCGAGGACGGTATCCTGAAACTGAGCATTCCGAAGAAAGAAGCAAAAGCAGCAGAGACGAAAAAGACCATCGCCATTGAGGGATGATCTTTCCTGACAGGCATAAAGCATAAGACGGGTCCGGTACGAAAGTGCCGGGCTTTTTCATGCGATAATCCTCCCTATCCGGTTGGATTTTGAAAAACAGGATATGCCGGAGAGAGCGATATGTATTATAATAGTGAATATTATGACAGAGAGGAACGGACAGGATCATCATGAAAATACGATTTTTCCCTACTTTGAGAAACTATAAAAAAGAATATCTGGCAAAAGACATTTTCTCCGGCGTCATTATTGCTGCGGTATCCATCCCCATTTCTATGGGGTATGCGCAGATTTCGGGGCTTCCGGCAGCTTACGGACTGTACGGTTCTCTGCTCCCGATCCTCTTTTTTGCTCTGTTTTCGACTTCCCGGCAGTTTATATTCGGTGTGGACGCCGCGCCCGCGGCGATCGTAGGAGCCGCTCTGGCGGCTCTGGGGATCAGCGCCGAAAGCAGCGCGGCTATGCAGTATGTGCCGGCTATCGCGCTGGCCGCGGGATTGTGGCTTTTGTTATTTTATTTTCTTCGCGCGGACCGGATCGTTGATTTTATTTCTACACCGGTCATGGGAGGATTTATCAGCGGGATCGCCGTGACAATCATTCTGATGCAGATTCCAAAGCTGCTGGGCGGCTCTGCGGGAACAGGAGAGCTTCTGGAGCTGCTTCGACATCTGGCGGAGACAGCGCTCCATACAAACGGGATTTCTCTGATCCTTGGTATTCTGGCGCTTGCGCTCCTGATCGCCGGGAAACGTCTGATTCCGAAGTTTCCCATGGCGGCAGCGGTTATGGCGGCAGGTGTATGCCTGACCGTATTTTTCCATATCGATGATTATGGCGTGACGCTTCTGGCGCATGTGGATACAGGACTTCCCGGCTTCTTTCTGCCGGACCTTATGCAGCTTAATCTCACGGCGGTGGCCGGACGGGGGCTGATGGTGGCTGTTGTCGTCATGGCGGAAACCCTTCTTGCCGAGAATAATTTCGCTTCCAGGAATGGCTACAGCCTCGATGACCGGCAGGAAATCCTCGCCTGTGCAGCCGGCAATATCGCTTCGGCGGCCATCGGATGCTGTCCTGTCAACGGAAGCATTTCCAGGACTTCCATGAACGAACAATACGGGGGACAGACCCAGGCCGTGTCGCTGACTGCGGGGATTGCGATGGCTGTGATCCTGATGTGCGCCACAGGATTTATCGGCTATCTGCCGGTTCCAGTGCTGACCGCGATCGTAATATCAGCGCTGCTCAATGTGGTGGAAGTCCATCTTGCTGTCCGTCTCTTCAAAGTGAGCAGACAGGAGTTTTTCATTTTCATGTCGGCGTTTGTCATCGTACTTTTTCTTGGAACGATCTACGGCGTTGTGGGAGGAATCCTTCTTTCCTTTGTGGCTGTGATCATAAAGGCAACGAATCCGCCCAGACATTTCCGGGGGATGATGCCGGGAAAACAGGAATTTTACGATCTGGACAGGAACCGGTCTGCGTGGCCGGTGAAGAACGTCTTGATCTATCGGTTCAATGAAAACCTGTTTTTCGCGAATATTAAGATTCTGCAGAAAGATATTGAAAAAAATATCAAAGAAGATACAAAGGCGGTCATTCTGGATGCAGGCGCCGTCAACAGTATTGATATCACGGCGGCAGATGGGCTGACGGCTCTGGCGGACAGGCTGAAGAAGAAAGAAATCAGATTTTACATAACCGAACATTCACAGAATGTGAACGACCAGTTCAGAAAGCTTGGTATCGGACGGCTGATCCAGGAGGGCATGGTCAGGAGAACGATCGTTTCCGCGCTTTATGATATGGGAATGAAAGAACCGTTTCCGCTGGATATTCCGGAGAGCGAGATGGAAAGGGTGCGGAGAAATATTTATTTTGCACTGCCTCCTGAGGAAGAAAATTCACTGGAAGAGTTCGCGTGGGCATTTGGGCCTGATGCGGTGAGGGAAATCGAGAATCAGGTGAAGTCGATTGTCCGGCAGATTCATGGGATATCAGATTTGGAGAAGCTGTCGGAGGCGGGACTGGAAGAGAAGCTGAAATACTGGCATTCGCTCGGACCGCTGGATGAGGATGAACTGCTCAGGAGACTGGAACTTCATATTGATGATCTTCCGGATGAATTAAAAGAAAACAGCGCCCTTGCCGTCAGACTGATCGAGCGGCGGAGAAGAGTGCTGCGTGACAGGATCTTAAGAGAACATCCGAATATCAGGGAACATCTGAATGAAAAAAGAGAGATTCTGGAACAGCGTCTGAAGAAACAGAACCCGGAAGGAGTACGAAAACTCCATAAGCTGGAAATTCAAAATAAATAAGGAACTCAAAATTAAGTAAAGAACAGTCTGCGAAAAACAAAAAGTAGGTGTGAATGATGATATCTTTAAACGATTACTTATATTCCGGAGATACGGTGCTGAAGATCCTGAAAAAGTATGCCCGGGATCTGAAGATTTCAGCAGAAGAAAACCAGAACGAGGTGGACCGGATACATGCCATGTTTCTGAAACGCAATTCAGACCTGTTGGAACACAATGATTACCTGACGGCACAGTCGCAGAAAATCCGCGAGTTTTATAAGTACATGGCAAAGGAATATGCCAGCCTTTCTTTTACATTTAAAGGAAGGATCAAATCCCTGATCCGCGCGGAAACAAAATTCAACGGTTATATTGTGGAATATATCTATGATTATTATACCGGACACGGAGAATGTCCGCCCCTGGAAGAATTAAAAAAGAAACTGGATGGTTTCCGGGACCTGATCGCATACCGCATTGTCATATCTATGCCCAAGTGCCATATCAGGGATGACCGAGAGAGGGAAAAAGAGGAAATCCGCAACCTGTACGCCATCGCAAACGTTATGAAAGAGTTCCTCGAAAAGCGGGGATTCCGCGCGGAACCAGCCTTTGGCGTAAAGGAGAGCACTTCTTTGCTGCTGAGCGATGCGGTGCGCCCTTATTACAGAGATTACATCTGCCATGCAAAACGGGATGGTTACAGGTCTTTGCATATTACATTTTTTGACGAGAGCGCGAAATGCTATATGGAAATGCAGCTCCGCACAAAGCAGATGGACGACATCGCGGAGATCGGCCCGGCGAATCATCTGGGATATGAGAAAAAACAGGAGAGCGAACGCACCAGAAGAGACATGATCCCGGAGGGGAAGAGCATCTACTTTGACGAGGCGTATGAAAGAGTCAGAAAACTGCAGGAACTGGATCTGGCAAAGGTAGATGTGAATATGTTCTCGGCTGTAAATAACAGTCTTATGAATGACGGCTGCGGCCTGTACCGGGGACGGCTGATCCTGCCGTATGAGCATCTGTCCAGATTCCAGAATGATCTGATTGATTAGGCGGGAGCGGGCGGCTTTGTCCTGCGGCGTCAGAGCCCGTAAAGCTATATCTTACAAGGCTTTTTGGCCCTGCCTTTTTGTATGGGAGTGTCAAAAGGTGTAGTTTTTTGCGGAAATGGTGTAGTAAATGGTGTGGTGCGAGAGAAAGTAATTCTGAGTAATCCGGGTTCTTTTGTACCTGGAAAAATTGAACCAATTTTGGATCCGGCGTATAACCCACCTTTTTATAGAAACCAATTGTTGGCAGAGACAATGGTAAAGCTCAATATGATAGATTCTCAATTGTATGATATTGTGGACGCTTATAACAAAGCGGAAGTCTAAAAGGCAAAGAAAGAACACAGGAAAGCAGAAATGCTTCCAAAGGTTTCCGCTCATGTTATGCGACATACCGCCTGCACAAGAATGGCAGAGTGCCGTATGGATATGAAGGTATTACAGTACATCATGGGGCACGCACATTTCGATGTGACAATGGAAGTATATAATCACCTGGGCGACAGGGCAAGGCTTGAAAACGAGATAGCAAAGCTGGACAGTATGGCGGTAAACTTCTGACACCAGAAAAGAAAAAATTGGTGTCAAATTGGTGTCAAACCTGAAAAAAGAGACGATTTTAGATTATATAGATGTCTGCAAACCCTTGATTTTACTGGTTTTGCAAAAAAATATCAAAAAAATTAGCACTCACCTATTGACAGTGCTAATAATAAGTGTTATAGTACAGATAGAACGAAGGGAAGAGATAAAAAGGATTCCCGGAGTTATGAAAAGACTGATTTTAAATGATATAGAGAATGGAGGAATGAAGTATGTTAATGCCCAGTATTTTCGGAGAAAACCTGTTTGATGATTTTATGTTCAATCCCTGGAGAAGTGAGTTCTTCTCAGCGCCGAAGAGTTCCAAGGCAGTAATGAGCACCGATGTAAGAGAAAAGGAAGATTCTTATGAATTGGATATTGAACTTCCGGGTTATAAAAAAGAAGATGTAAGCGCTAAATTGGAGAACGGCTATCTGACCATTCAGGCCAGCCGGAAATCCGATGACGGCGAGAAAGATCAGAAAGGAAATTACATCCGCAGAGAGCGTTATGCAGGAACCTGCAGCAGAAGCTTCTATGTAGGCGAGGATGTAAAACAGGAAGAAATCCACGCGAAATTTGAGGATGGCATTCTGAAGCTGACAGTTCCTAAAGTGGATCAGAAGAAAGTGGAAGAGAAGAAATATATCTCCATTGAAGGATAATCGGGAAGGGCAAAAATTCCGCAGTCACCCGCTGCTTTCCATATAGAACCCCGGTCCGGCACAAGCCGGCCGGGGTTCTTTTGCTGACAGGCTTTGATAAAAAACGGTAGCGCGGCGGGAACGCCTGTATTATAATAATCCGGAAGGAGTGAAACGCTATGGAGAATGAAAGAATACAAGAGCTGGCTGAAAAGGCCGGTTTTACCAACGCGGCAAGGATTCCCGCGGATCATCTGGTGTTTGATCCGTCATTGCGGAAGTACTGCGAGGATAATCTCTGCGGGAATTACGCGAAGAATCTGTCCTGCCCGCCGGCATGCGGAACGCCGGAGGAAATGAAGGCCAGGACAGAGAAATATCAGAATGCCTGGATTTTTCAGACAGTGGCGGAAGTGGACTGGCATGACAGCCAGGCTCTCAAGGAAGTCAGGGACAGCCACAACAGACGCAGCCGGACTCTGCTGGCGCAGTTAAGGGAAGAAGGCATAGAGGGCCTTTCTATGCTGGCCGGTCCCTGCCGGGCCTGTGAGGTCTGCGGGGGAGAGCAGGGAAAGCCCTGCAGGTATCCCAAAGAACAGGTATCCTGTATTTCCGCTTACTGTATGAGTGCGGAAAAGATGGCTCTGGAAGCAGGACTTCCCTATTGGTGCGGCCAGAATCAGGTGGCTTTTTTCAGTCTTCTGCTGACAGAATAAGAGACAAAAAGAGAAGGTGAGGAAATAAAGAAAAGATGGAATCAAAACTGCTAAAGAAACGGTATTTTCTCTACGCCACGGAGTTTTTCGCGGGAATGTCTGTGATGGCAGTGGAATTGGGAGCCAGCCGGCTTATGGCGCCGTATTTCAGTTCGTCACAGATTGTATGGACCGTGATCATCGGAGTGATCATGATCGCCATGGCTGTGGGAAATGTGTGGGGCGGACGGTCGGCGGATAAGTTTAAAAATCCGGGAAAACTCTACGGACGGATCCTGATCGCGGCCGTCTGGATCGCCCTGATTCCTTTTGTGGGCCGTTACCTGATCGCGGGGATATCCTTGCTGCTGGCGGCCTTTGTAAATCATAATTTTCTGGTCTGGGCGGCCTTTGTTGCCTGCCTGGTAATTTTTGCTTTTCCCTGTGTGCTGCTGGGGACAGTGACGCCCTCGCTGGTCAAGTACACGATGAACAGTCTGGACAACAATGGAAAAACCATGGGAGAATTAGGGGCGCTGAATACCATCGGCAGTATCATCGGAACCTTTCTGCCTACCTTTGTGACGATTCCGGCTGTGGGGACGGCCGCTACCTTTTTGATCTTTTCCGGTGTGCTGGGCGTGATTGCCATCCTGTATTTCCTGTCCGTCAGGCAGAAACGGGTTCTCTGCGGGGTGATGGCTGCACTCCTGGCAGTCCTGGCCTGTCTGACGCCCCGGTTCAGCTTTGCTTTCTGGGAAAAGGACCAGCTGGCGCTGGAAGATGAGTCTATTTATAATTATCTCCAGGTAAGGGATACGCCGGAAAGTACTGTTTTGTCCACCAACGTGCTTTTCGGGGTCCAGTCGATTAAGATGAAGGAGGAGGGACTGACAGGCCTTTATTATGACTATGCCCTGGCGGCGCCGGTTATGGCCGGCATGAATGAAAAGGAGGACAGCCGGGTCATGATCCTGGGACTGGGATCCGGGACCTACGCGGATTACTGCTGCCGTTATTTTCCGACAGCCAGAGTCCAGGGGGCGGAAATCGATGAAAAAATCGTAAAAATCGCCAGAGAATATTTTGATCTTCCCGAGAAGGTGGATGTGGCGGTGGAAGACGGACGGGCTTACCTCACTGCTTCGGAAGATCAGTTTGATGTGATCATGGTAGATGCTTACCAGGATATTACCATTCCCTTTCAAATGTCCTCGGTGGAATTTTTTACGGAAGTCAGCCGGCACCTAAAAGAAGACGGGGTTATGGTGGTAAACATGAACATGAAATCCCAGGCAGAGGATTCTATCAACGATTATCTCTGCGATACGATAGACGCAGTATTTGAGCATGTATACCGGGTACCGGTGGAGGGAAGCACCAATATGGAGGTTTACGCCACCAATTCCGGCACGCTGCCCGCGGATTTTGAGGAACATCTGAACAAGCTGGAGCCGGGAGAACTGAAGGATATGATGGTGACTGTGTCGGAGAACATGACGGAATATCAGGGGGAGGACCGGATCCTTACAGATGACAAGGCCCCGGTGGAACTGCTGGGAATGAAAGTCCTGGACGAGATTATCGGTGACGAACTGGATTATTACAGGGATCTGTATTTGTGAGAGACATCCCGGAGGAACGCTGCATCCTCCGGGATGTTCCGCGTGTATTTGAAAAAATCCACGGAAATATCCCCCCGGGTGGCTTGTGCTGGGCAATGAGACCCGGTATAGTAGACTTACGAATTCACTCAAAGAAATACTGCATCCGACTGCCGTACAGAAATGAGCGCTGCCTGCTGACAAGCGGTTACCGGGCAGCGCTCATTGTCTGCGGGAAGTCCGCGGAAGAAAGGGTCAGACAGAGATGACAAAAGGATTTAGAATTTACGATACAGAAGAAATCTGCCTGAAAGAAATACAGGCAGGGGAGAAAAAAAGCGGCATGCTGGCGCTTCACGGAGGAGAATTTTCTCTTCCTGTCACTGTGATATGCGGGGAAAAAGCAGGGAAGACGATGCTGGTCACAGCAGGAGTCCATGCTGGAGAATATGTGGGGATCCAGGCCCTCATGGAATTGGCGGAGGAGATTTTGCCAAAGCAGGTAACGGGCAGGATCATTCTGGCAAAAGTAGTGAACCGGAGAAACTTTGAGGAGAGATCCGGCAGCGTCAGCCGGGAGGACGGAAAAGATCTGAACCGGATCTTTCCCGGCAAAGAGGATGGTACAGTTACAGAGCGGCTGGCCAGGGCAGTGGTGGATACTCTCTACCGGGAAGCGGATTATTATATAGACCTTCACAGTGGAGATGATTATGAACAGTTAATCCCTTATATTTATTATGCGGGCAAAGCAGCTCCGGAGGTGGCCGAAGTTTCACGGCGCATGGCGAGACAGGCGGATGTGCCTTATATGGTGCGCTCTGAGGTGGACGCTGGAGGAGCGTACAATTACGCGGCTTCCCGAGGGATCCCAAGTGTCCTGCTGGAGCGGGGAAGTATGGGGGGATGGACCAGAGAGGAGGTTCAGTCTACAAAGAAGGATGTTTTGAGCATCCTGGATGATCTGGGAATCTGCAGCCTCTTACGCCTGTCCAGAACGCATTATCCCCTGGACGTGACGGATGTTCAGTATCAGGCAGCCTCCTGTTTTGGACTGTGGTATCCCGAAAAGCGGCCCGGGGATCTCTTTGAGACGGGAGATCTGCTGGGAGTGACCCGGGATTATGAGGGGAATATTCTGGAAGAGGCTGTAGCACAGGAAAGCGGCGTGATCCTCTATCAGACCGGAAGCCTTCAGGTCTGCGAAAACGGGCCGATGATCGCTTACGGAAAGATTGACTGCCGTTCTGACGACCGGAAGGAACAGATTGCGGGATACTGGGGCAAAAGGAGCGAGGGTTTCCTGGAACAGCGCAGACAGGAACTGCACAGCCCTCTGGCCGGACGGTTCCTGAAGATTTTAAAGGCGAACCTGCCGTCAAAGCGGCCTCTGAAAATTTTAGACGCAGGCTGCGGAACAGGATTTTTTTCTATCCTGCTGGCCCGGGAAGGTTTTGATGTGACCGGCATAGATCTGACTCCCGGCATGATCCGCGGGGCGGAATTTCTGGCCCGGGAAGAATTGACACAGGAGGAAAGGAGCCGCTGCCGTTTTCTGGTGATGGACGCGGAACGGCCGGATTTTGAGGACGGCGCCTTTGACGCTGTGGTTTCCAGAAATCTGACCTGGACGCTGCCGGATCCGGAGGGGGCTTACAGACAGTGGTGCCGGGTGCTGAAAGAGGACGGAGTCCTGCTGAATTTTGACGCGGATTACGGAAAAGAGGACTGCACAGATACCCGGAACCTGCCGGAAAATCACGCGCATCATCAGCTGGGAGCGGAGATGATGGAAGAATGCGAGCGGCTGAAGCGCCAGCTTTCCATCACATCGTTCAGCCGTCCCGGCTGGGATCTGGAGGCTCTCGGAAAGGCCGGAATGACGGATTTTCATATTGAGCTTGGAATAGGAAAAAGGATTTATCTGGAAAAAGATCAGTTTTATAATCCCACGCCTCTGTTTTTGATCCGGGCGAAAAAAGGAGAGAAATCCCGGAACAGCAGTTATTAAATAAGGAGAAACAACATGCAGAACAATCAGACATACGAGACGGAAAACATCGCCTACTGGTCCAACCGGGCCCCGGGCTACTCCGATGTCAATAAAAGTGAATTAAGTTCCGGACAGCGCCGGGTGTGGGGCGGAACCCTGGAAGAACAGATCAGGCGCCATCTGCCCGGCAAAAGGCCGGAGGAGATCGCCGTGCTGGATATGGGCTGCGGTCCGGGCTTTTTTTCCATCATCCTGGCGGAAAAGGGCTATCAGGTGACAGCGGTGGACTACACGGAATCCATGCTGGAGCAGGCAGAGCGCAATGCCGGGATCTGGAAGGAGAAGATCCGGTTTCTGCGGATGAACGCGGAGGATCTGGAATTCGCGGAGGGCAGTTTTGATGTCATCGTCACCCGGAATCTTACCTGGAATCTGCTCCATCCGGAAAAGGCCTACGGGGAGTGGAGGCGGGTCTTAAAGGCCGGCGGCCTCCTGCTGAATTTTGACGCCAACTGGTACAACTACCTGTACGATGAGCAGGCCCGGGAAGGATACCTGAAGGACAGGATGAATATCCGGGAGAGCGGAGTCGCCGATGAGACCGAGGGCACGGATATTCCGGCCATGGAGTCCATCGCCTGCAAAGCCCCGCTGTCCGCCCTGCGCAGGCCGGCCTGGGATAAAAAAGTCCTGGAGAACCTGGGCATGGAGGTATCCGCGGACACGGAAATCTGGAAGCGGGTGTGGACCAGGGAGGAGCGGATCAACAACGCTTCGACGCCCATGTTTCTGGTGCGGGGCGTCAAGCCCCGGGCAGACGCGTAAACACGTTCCGGGAGAGGCGGAAGATTTATGAAAAAATACATTTTAAAAAGACTGCTGCTGCTGATCCCGATCCTGCTTGGCATCACCTTTCTGTCCTTTGCCATGATGCGGATCGCCGGCAGCGACGCGGTGCTGCAGAAGGCGGATACCTCCGGGATCGCGCTGTCCCAGGAAGTCATCGATGCCCAGAGAGCCCAGCTTGGCCTGGACCAGCCGTTTCTGGTCCAGTATTTCCGCTGGCTTGGCGGTTTCCTAACCGGGAATCTGGGAGTCAGCTACGTGTCAGGAAAGGATGTGTTCGCCACTTTTGTCTCCAAGCTTCCGGCCACGCTTCTGCTGACCGGCACCTCTATTCTGCTGACGGTGGTGATCTCCATTTCTCTGGGGATCCTCTCGGCGGTGAAGCAGAATAAATGGATCGATTATCTGATCCGGGTCTGCAGCTTTATCGGCAACAGTCTGCCGAATTTTTTTGTGGCCCTGGTGCTCATGTATCTGCTGGCCATCTGCGTTCCGGTGTTTCCGGTGATTTCCGGGGACTTGAGCCTGCGCAGCGCGGCTCTGCCTACGCTGACGCTGGCTGCTGCCATGTCGGCCAAGTACCTGCGGCAGGTGCGGGCGGCGGTGCTGGATGAACTGGGCAAAGACTATGTGACAGGAGCCAGAGCCAGAGGCGTCCGCTTTTCCGTGACTCTGTGGAAAAGCGTCCTGCGTTCCTGTCTGGTGACCATCTTAACCCTCCTGGCCCTTTCCATCGGAAGCCTGCTGGGCGGAACGGCTGTGGTGGAGTCCATCTTTATGTGGGACGGCGTGGGCAAGCTGGCGGTGGACGCCATCAGCATGCGGGATTACCCCATGATCCAGGCCTATGTGGTGTGGATGGCGGTGATCTACGTGATGGTGAACCTGGTTACAGACATTGTTTACCGGGTTCTGGATCCCAGAATACGGCTGGGAGGTGAGGAGGCATGAGAAAAAAGTCAGAGGCTGTCACGGTGCGCAGCCAGAAATTTACCGGGGATTTTACCAGAGTGCGGCTGTTCTGTTTTTCCGCGCTGGTTATCGCCCTGATCCTGGCGGCGGTATTCGCGGATAGGATCTGTCCCTATGATCCCAACCAGCAGGATCTGGGCAGCGCTCTTCAGGCTCCCAGCCTGGCCCATCCCTTCGGCACGGACCGGTACGGCAGAGATATGCTTTCCCGGGTGCTGATAGGGGCGCAGACCAGTATTTTTTCCGCCCTGATCCTGGTGGCTGTCATCGCCGCCGCGGGAACGGCCGCCGGAGTCCTCTGCGGATATTTCGGAGGCGTTTTGGACGCGGTGATCATGCGGATCGCCGATATCTGCCTGGCGTTTCCGGGGCTGGTATTTGCCATGGCGATCGCGGCGGTATTAAAAGGCGGGATCCAAAACGCGGTGCTGGCCCTGGCGGCGGTGAGCTGGCCCAAATACGCCAGGATCGCCAGGAGCCAGACGCTCTCTGTGCGGCAGGCGGATTTTATCTGCGCGGCCCGGCTCTCCGGCAGTACGCCGGGTCAGATCATCTTCCGGCATGTGCTTCCGAACATTGCCGGGCCGATCCTGGTGACGGCCATGCTGGATATCGGCACCATGATGATGGAGATCGCCGCCCTGTCTTTTCTGGGACTGGGCGCCCAGCCGCCCACGGCGGAATGGGGAAGCATGATCAGCAGCGACAGGAGCATGCTGCAGACGTATCCCTGGGTAGTGCTGGCCCCGGGGCTGGCCATCTTTGTATCCGTGGTGCTCTTTAACCTGCTGGGGGATACGGTGCGGGACTGCCTGGATCCCAGGGGCACCGGAAAAAAACAGAAAAAGATACGTGACAGGAGGAATCGGGAATGAACAAGAAGATCACGGCAGCGCTGCTGTCTCTGGGGCTTCTGGCTTCCGCTTTTGCGGGCTGCAGCGGCAAAACCGCGGATCCTTCCGGGGAAGGAGAGGCTGCGTCTGAAAAAACGCTGGTATTTGGAGACACTACCTTTAACGCGGAAAACGGGGAGGCGGATATCAACCCCCACAAGGACAGCGGCGGCTGGGCCTGCATCCGCTACGGGGTGGGGGAGACCCTGTTCCGCTTTTCCGACTCCATGGAGGTGGAACCCTGGCTGGCCGAAAGCTATGAGAATGTGGATGAAAATACCTGGGTGATCACCCTCCGGGATCAGGTGGCTTTTACCAGCGGCCGGACCATGGACGCCCAGGCGGTGAAGGAATGTCTGGAGGCTCTGGCGGCGGACCATGAGCGGGCGGCAGGAAATCTGAAAATCCAGGAGATCACGGCACAGGGGCAGACGCTGACCATCCGCACAGAAGAGCCGGTGCCGGCACTGATCAATTATCTGGCAGATCCCTATGCCTGTATCATCGATATGGAGGCCGGGGTGACAGAGGACGGCATTGTCAGCGGCACGGGTCCCTACAAGGCGGTTTCTCTGGTGACGGACAGCAGCCTGTCCCTGGTAAAAAATGAAAATTACTGGGACGGGGAGCCAAAGCTTGACAGCATCACGGTGCGGACGATCTCCGACGGCGACACGCTGACTATGGCTCTGCAGTCCGGAGAGATTGACGCGGCCTACGGCATGCCCTACGCCAGCTATCCGCTTTTTGAGAGTGACGTCTACACCTTTACCAGCTGCGCCACCAGCCGGGTGTTTTTCGGGGCCATGAATTTTGAGAGCGGAATCACCTCTGATCCGGCGGTGCGCCAGGCCATTGCCATGGGCATCGACAAGGACAGCTTCGTGGAGACGCTGCTGGATGGAAACGGCTACCCGGCGCAGGGAGTATATCCGGACAGCTTTTCCTTCGGCGGAGAGTCGGTTTCGGCAGAAGGCTATGATCCCCAGGGCGCGGAAGAAATTCTGGAGAAAGCCGGATGGGTGGATACGGACGGAGACGGCATCCGGGAAAAAGACGGGCAGAAGCTGACGCTTCGGTGGCTGACCTATCCCAGCCGGCAGGAACTGCCTCTTCTGGCGGAGGCCGCCCAGGCCTCTCTTCTGGAAATCGGCATAGAGGTGCAGATCAACAATACCGCTGACCATAATACCATCCGCATGGACAGCGGCGCCTGGGACATTTATGTCAGCGCCTTTGTCACCGCGCCCACCGGAGATCCGGAGTATTTCTTTGATTACTGCTGTCTGGATGATTCCGCCCAGAATGTGGGCCATTACCACAATGACCGTCTGGAAGAACTGGCGGAGGAATTATCGGGGACCTTCGATACGGCCAGAAGAGGGGAGCTGGCGGTGGAAATGCAGCAGCTTCTTCTGGAGGATCATGCCTACGTTTTCTGCTCTCATCTGCGCATGAGCATGATTTCCAGAGCAGAGGTTACGGGGCTGACGGCGCATCCCTGCGACTACTATGAGATTACGGTGGATCTGGATATTCAGTGAGGACAGAGGGCCGGGAGAGAGGGAAAGGATTTATGGAGAAACTGCTGACGTATGATTCTGTGGAAATTTCCTACAGCGGGGAGCCGGTGGTCCGGAATGTAAGTTTTTCCCTGGCCCCGGGAGAGATCCTGGGGATCGTGGGCGAGTCCGGAAGCGGCAAGAGCACGCTGATCCGGGGAGCCCTGGGACTTTTGGGCCCCGGAGGCCTGGTCACCCGGGGGGATATCTGGTTTTCGGGAAAAAATCTGCCGGATCTGCCGGAAAAGGAAATGCGCAGGATCCGGGGGGCACAGATCGGCATGATCTTTCAGGACGCGAAAGCCTCTCTCTGCCCGGTCCGCACCATCGGCAGCCAGATCCGGGAGAGTCTGTCTGCACACCAGAGGATTTCCCGAAAGGAAAGTGATGAGAGAGCCCTGGAACTGCTGGACAAGCTGGGATTCCGGGACGGAAAAAGGATTCTGGAAAGCTACCCCTTTGAGCTGTCCGGAGGCATGAACCAGAGAGTAGGCATTGCCATGGCCTGCCTTCCAAACCCGCCGGTGCTGCTGGCCGACGAACCTACCAGCGCCCTGGATGTGACAGTACAGAAACAGGCGGTGGAGGAGATGCTGCTGATGCGCAGACTGTACGGGACTGCCATGATCCTGGTGACGCACAACATCGGCGTGGTCCGGGCCATGGCGGATTCTGTGCTGGTCTTAAAGGACGGGAATATGGTAGAGTACGGGAGCGCCTCCCAGGTTCTTGATCATCCCCGGGAAACGTATACCCGGGAACTGCTGGCCGCTGTGCCGGTACTTCGGAGAAAATAAATGAAACCATTGCTGGAAGTAAAAAATCTTACGAAAATTTTTAAAAAGAAAGGGCAGGAGGATCTGTCCGCCGTGGATCACGTAAGCTTTTCCCTGTATCCCGGGGAGACTCTGGGGATCGTGGGAGAATCCGGTTCCGGAAAAAGTACCGTGGCCCGGGCGGTAACCGGGCTTCTGCCCGCAACAGAGGGGGAAATTTATCTTCAGGGACAGGAAATCCGCGGACTTTCGGGTCGGAAGTTCCGGGAAATCTGCGGGAAATTTCAGATGGTTTTCCAGGCCCCGGCGGCCTCCTTTGACCCCCGGCGGACTCTGGGAGACGGCATCGGTGAAAGTCTGAAAAATGCCGGGATGCCCCGGAGGGAGAGAAGAGCCCGGGTGGAGGAACTTCTGAGACGCTGCGGACTGGCGGAGGAGTACGCGGACCGCTATCCCCACGAGGTCAGCGGCGGAGAGTGCCAGCGGGCGGCCATTGCCAGGGCCCTGGCGATCCGTCCGGAGCTTTTGATCTGCGACGAGGCCACCAGCGCTCTGGATGTGACGGTACAGCGGCAGATCCTGGAACTGCTGGCGGAACTGAAGCGGGAGCAGGGAATGTCCTATCTGTTTATCTGCCATGATCTGGCCCTGGTGCAGCAGTTCTGCGACCGGGTGATGGTGATGGAGAGCGGAAGGATCGTGGAGGAGGGAACGCCGGAGGAGGTCATCCTTCATCCGCGGACAGAGTATACACGAAGGCTGGTGGAAGCGGTACTTTGAACAATCAGAAAACAAGGCTGAGCGGAAGAGGCGTCTGCATCCGTTCAGCCTTATTTAATTGGATAAAAACTGAAAATTAAGGAGAAAAAGAAAAATATTTAGAAAATATCCCCCGGGGTGGCTTGTGGACAGGAGACAGCCATGGTAGGCTGATATCAGAAGCTGCTTCACAAACAGATACAGCAAGGGGGATTTGTATGAGGAAAAACTTATGGGCGGCTCTTCTGGCCCTCCTGCTGCTGGGGCTGGCCCTGTTTTCCCTCTGCAGCGGGTCGATCCGCCTCACGCCGGGCGAAGTGCTCTCGGCCCTGTTTTTCAGGGGATCAGAGGAAGCGGGAACGGTAATCTGGGGGATCCGGCTGCCCAGAATCGCCGCCGCGGTCCTGGTAGGGAGCGGCCTGGCGGTTTCGGGGGCGGTCATGCAGTGTGTACTCCGAAACCCGCTGGCCTCCGCCTCCACCCTGGGAGTTTCCCAGGGGGCTGCCTTCGGAGCGGCTCTGGGAATCGTGGTTTTTGGGGGAGGCGTGATAAATTCCGGTTCCTCCGCAGCGGCGGTGGAGGTAAACCATCCCGGCATTGTCACCCTCTGCGCGTTTTTGTCCGGCATGATTTCCACAGGCGTGATCCTGGCGCTGTCCCGGATGAAAAGGGATCTGGGGCCGGGAGGTCTGGTGCTGGCCGGAACGGCGCTCAGTTCTCTGTTCGCCGGCGGCAGCGCCCTGCTGCAGTACTTTGCCGATGATACAAAGCTGGGGGCGGTGGTCTTCTGGACCTTCGGCAACCTGGGAAGCGCCGGGAGAGAGGAGCTTCTGACACTGGCAGTTCTGGTTCCGGCAGCCTTTCTCTACTTTATGGGAAACCGCTGGAATTACAACGCCATGCGGAGCGCTCCGGACACCGCGAAAAGCCTGGGAGTCAATACCCGGGCGGTGACGCTGGCGGGAATGACGGTCTGCTCACTGACAGCGGCGGCGGCCGTAGCGTTTGTGGGGATCATCAGTTTTATCGGTCTGGCGGCGCCCCACATCATGAGACGGTTTGTGGGGGAGGACTACCGTTTCCTGATTCCCTGTTCCGCCGTGGCCGGGGCTTTGCTCTTAACCGGGGCAGACACCTTCAGTCGGCTCATTGTGTCGCCGGTGATCCTGCCGGTGGGAGCCGTTACTTCCTTTTTGGGAGCGCCGGTCTTTCTGATGCTGCTGATGAAAGGAGGACAGCGCGGATGATTGAAGTGAGAAATCTCAGTTTTTGGTACGGCCGTTCCGGGAGAAAAATCCTGGACGGGGTCAGTTTTCAGGCGGAGGAGGGCTGCTGCCTGGCAGTGCTGGGCAATAACGGCGCCGGGAAAAGTACGCTTTTAAAATGTATGAGCCGGATTTTCCATGCCGGAGAGGGCAGCGTGCTGGTGAACGGGGAGGATATCTTCCGGGCCTCCGGAAGCGAGATGGCAAAAAAGATCGCCTATGTGCCCCAGAGCAGCAGACCTTCCCACACCATGGTGTTTGACGAGATCCTGCTGGGCAGAAAGCCTTATATCAAGTGGGATATCACAGGGGAGGACAGGGAGATTGTCCGGCAGGTGATGGAGCGGCTGCGGCTGACAGAATTTGCCTCCCGCTATCTGGATGAACTCTCCGGAGGGGAGCGCCAGAAGGTGGCGCTGGCCAGAGCGCTGGCCCAGCAGCCGGATTTTTTGCTGCTGGACGAGCCCACCAGCAGCCTGGACCCGAGAAATCAGCATGAGATGCTGCGGACAGTGCGGGAGCTGGTGTCGGGAAGCCGTCTGGGAGCGGTGATCGTTCTCCATGACCTGAATCTGGCTCTCCGCTACTGCGACCGGTTCCTTTTTATCCATGAGGCGGGGGTTTACGCCTGCGGAGGACCGGACACGGTAACTTCTGATTCCATCCGGAAAGTATACGGGATGGATGCGGAGATCCTGGAGCACAGGGGAAGAAAAATGGTATTTGTCTCATGAGGAAGGAACAGATACAGGAAAAACAGGGAGGAAAAAATGGACGAAAAAAGATTGTGGGAAAAATGCGTGGAATTTCACGGCCACTCCTGCGGCGGCCTGACCATCGGATATAAGGCGGCTCTCTATGCCGCCGGTCTGCTGAAGCTGACCTTTTCGGGAGATGAGGAAGTAGTCTGCGTCTCCGAAAACGATGCCTGCGGCGTGGATGCCGTGCAGGTCATTCTGGGATGCAGCCTGGGAAAAGGAAACCTGCTGTTTCATATGACCGGAAAGCAGGCCTTTTCTTTTTACAACAGGCAGAACAAAACTTCTGTGCGCCTTCTGCTGAGGGAAAGACCCCGGGGAATGAGCCGGGAGGAATCCTTCCGTTATCTGCAGGAGAGGACGCCGGAGGAGCTTTTCGAAGTACAGGAGACCAGGATCGCTCTGCCGGAAAAAGCCAGGATTTTTGAAACCTGCATCTGTGACAGCTGCGGGGAGGAAACGGGAACCAACTGGATCCGCCTGGCGGGAGGGAAAAAATATTGTATCGACTGCTTCCGGGCCTATGACCGGTTCCATATATAGAGAATCTGTCTCCCGTCTCCGACCGTACTTGCGCCGGGCGGAAGAATCCGGTATACTGGTAAAAGCAAAAAGATGAGGAGGACACAAAGGTGAAGTATGATTACCTGATCGTGGGAGCCGGATTGTTCGGGGCGGTGTTTGCCCACGAGGCAGTGAAGAGGGGAAAGACCTGCCTGGTGCTGGACCGGAGGGACCACATCGGCGGAAATATCTATACAAAAGAGGTGGAAGGCATCCAGGTCCACCAGTACGGCGCCCATATTTTCCATACCTCGGACAAGAAGATCTGGGAGTATGTGAACCAGTTTGCCGAGTTCAACAACTACATTAATTCGCCTATCGCTATTTATAAGGACGAGCTGTATAATCTGCCCTTTAATATGAACACCTTCAGCAAAATGTGGAACATCCGCACGCCTCAGGAGGCTCAGGAGAAGATCCGGGAACAGATCCGGGAGCTGAATATTACGGAACCTAAGAATCTGGAGGAACAGGCCCTCTCTCTGGCGGGCCGGGATGTCTACGAAAAGCTGATCAAGGGCTACACAGAGAAGCAGTGGGGACGGGACTGCCGGGAACTGCCTGCGTTTATCATCAAGCGGCTGCCCTTCCGCTTTACCTACGACAATAATTATTTTAACGACCGTTTCCAGGGGATTCCCATGGGCGGTTATACCCGCATGGTGGAACAGCTGCTGGAGGGGACCAGAGTGCAGACCGGCACAGATTATTTTGAATTCCGGAAGAGTCATCCCGATATTGCCGGAAAGACCGTGTTTACCGGCATGATCGATGAGTATTTCGATTACCGGCTGGGAGCTTTGGAGTACCGCAGCGTCCGTTTTGAGACGGAGGTGCTGGACTGCGAAAATTACCAGGGCAACGCGGTGGTCAATTACACGGACCGGGAGGTGCCCTACACCAGGATCATCGAACACAAGCACTTTGAATTCGGCAGACAGCCAAAAACCGTGATTTCCCGGGAGTATTCCTCCGAGTGGAAGGTAGGCATGGAGCCCTACTATCCGGTGAACGATGAGAAGAATAACGCGCTGTATGAGCAGTACCGGACTCTGGCCGCCCGGGAAAAGAATGTGATCTTCGGCGGCAGGCTGGGACAGTACAAGTATTATGATATGGACAAGGTGATCGCCGCGGCTCTGGAGGCTGCAGAACAGGAATTTTCCGGACAAGGGGAGAGAGCATGAACAGTTTGGAAGGCATGAATCCTCAGCAGCAGGAGGCGGTGGAGTGCACAGAAGGGCCTCTGCTGATCCTGGCCGGGGCCGGATCCGGCAAGACCCGGGTGCTGACCCACCGGATCGCCTATTTAATAGAAGAAAAAGGAGTGAAGCCCTGGAATATCATGGCTATCACCTTTACCAACAAGGCGGCCCAGGAAATGCGGGAGCGGGTGGACAAGATCGTGGGTTACGGCTCGGAGAGCGTCTGGGTCTCCACTTTTCATTCCAGCTGTGTGCGCATCCTGCGGCGGTACATCGACCGGATCGGTTTTGACAACCGATTTACGATTTACGATACGGAAGATTCCAAAACGGTCATGAAGGAACTTCTGCGCCGGCTGAATCTGGACCTAAAGGTTTATAAGGAGAGAAGCCTTCTGGCAAAAATTTCCGCCGCCAAAAACGAGATGCTTTCTCCGGACGAGTATGAAAAGAATGTTTCCCGCTGGGAGGATAAGCGGACAGCGGAGGTTTACCGGGCCTACCAGGAACAGCTGAAGAAAAATAACGCCCTGGATTTCGATGATCTGCTGGTAAAGACAGTGGAATTGTTCCGAAGCTGCCCGGAGGTGCTGGATTACTATCAGGAAAAGTTCCGCTATATTCTGGTAGATGAGTATCAGGACACCAACACGGTCCAGTTTCAGTTTGTCAGCCTTCTGGCTTCCCGCTACCGGAATCTCTGCGTAGTGGGGGATGACGACCAGTCCATTTATAAATTCCGGGGAGCCAATATCGGCAATATTCTGGACTTTGAGAAGGTATTTCCGGACGCGCGGGTCATTAAGCTGGAGCAGAATTACCGCTCCACCCAGAATATCCTGGACGCGGCCAATGAGGTGATCCGCCACAACCTGGGCAGAAAGGAAAAGCGTCTCTGGACGGAGAACGGAGCCGGGGACAAAGTGAATTTCCGCCAGTTCCAGAGCGGCTTTGAGGAGGCGGAGTTTGTGGCCGGTGAGATCAGCCAAAAGGTGCGCACCGGGGAAGCGCGCTACGGGGATTTTGCCGTGCTTTACCGGACAAACGCGCAGTCCCGTCTGTTTGAGGAAAAATTTCTGCTGGCCAATATCCCCTACAAGATTGTGGGCGGAGTGAATTTCTACGGGAGAAAGGAAATCAAAGATCTCCTGGCTTATATGAAAACGGTGGATAATTCTCTGGACGATCTGGCGGTCCAGCGGATCATCAATGTGCCCAGGAGAGGCATCGGCGCCGCCACTATCGGAAAGGTGGAGGCCTACGCCGCGGAGCAGGAGATCAATTTTTACGATGCCCTGCTGGAAGCGGACTATATACCGGAGCTCGGCAGAGGAGCGGCCAAGATCCGGCCCTTCACCCTGTTTATCCAGAGTCTCCGCTCCCAGCTGGAGTACCTCTCTGTGAAAGAGCTTCTGGAAAAGATCATTGAGGAGACGGGATATGTCAAGGAGCTGGAGGCGGAGGATACTGACGAGGCCAGAGCCCGGATCGAGAATATCGATGAACTGATCTCCAAGACAGCGGACTATGAGGCCTCCGCGGCGGAGCCCTCCTTAAGCGGCTTCCTGCAGGAGGTGGCGCTGGTAGCGGACATCGACTCCGTGGATGAGAACAGCGACTATGTGCTGCTGATGACCCTGCACAGCGCCAAGGGACTGGAATTTAACGAGGTATATATGGCGGGCATGGAGGATGGCCTCTTCCCCAGCTACATGACGATTACCGGCGGAGACGCCTCGGAACTGGAGGAAGAGAGGCGGCTCTGCTACGTGGGAATTACCCGGGCCCGGAAGCGTCTGACGCTGACTTCCGCCAGACAGCGGATGATCCGCGGAGAGACTCAGTACAGCAAGACCTCCCGTTTTGTGAGAGAAATCCCCCGGGAACTGGTGGACCTGGGCCGGGACGGAAATACAGAGCATACCTTTAAAAAGCCGGAGCTGTTCGGCGGAGCGGAGATTCCGCGGAAAAGGTATACAGCCGAGACCTTCAAGCCCCGGCAGTTTACCGTCACCAAGGCGGATTCCCTGGACTACCAGGTGGGAGACACGGTGCGCCATGTAAAATTCGGTACAGGCGTAGTCACAGGCATTGTGGAGGGCGGACGGGATTATGAAGTGACCGTGGACTTTGACCGTTTCGGGGTCAAGAGGATGTTTGCCTCCTTCGCGAAATTGAAGAAGCTGTGATACAGCGGGGAATGGGAAGTTTTCTCATTCCCCGTATATTTTTTAATGAGTGAATATTATTCATTGACATTCCAAAGAAACGTGGTATACTGGTTGATGGAAAGGAGGTTCAGATATGCGGATTACAAAGGAGCCGGAAGAGCGCAGGCAGGAGATATTTGACGCTGCCCTCAAACTGTTCGGCGAAAAAGGCTATGAAAAAACAACGATTACGGATATCGCGAGAGAAATCGGTGTGGCGCAGGGATTGTGCTATCGTTACTTCCCATCCAAAGAAGTATTGTTTGAAAGTGCCATCGATCAGTATGCCGGCATACTGGCGGCTCAATTTGAGGATTTAGCAGAAAACAGCAAGATCCCTCTGAAGGAATTCATTGAAAAAATGCCGGCTACCGTGGAAGATAAGAATACAAAATATTACGCAGTTTTCCACGGCCCTCAGAACAGACAATTTCATAATCTGCTCTCGCTCAAAACATGTGAGAAGCTGGTCCCCATCGTAGAAAAACTGTTGCTGAAAGCCAGGCAAAGGGGAGAAATCCAGCTTGAAGATTTGTCAACAGCCGCAGCGTTTTGTGTTTATGGGCAGCTTGGTATTCTAAGGGAAGACGGTATGGATCAAAAAGAAAAAACAAATCGGATCCGGGCCTTCCTCATGTATGCCCTGCGTCTTTGAAAGATCCCCTGCTTCATTCTATTTGGCAGGGGTATTTCAAAAAGCTTATTATGAATAATATTCATTCATTATAGCCCTGCAGCTATAGAAAATTTTTAACTCGCTATCGAATGCTGTTTACTCAGCAGAGAAGAAAGGAAAAGTTACTATGCCAACAAAAATTGATTTTATCGGCGGCAATACAAAACGCTGCCTGATGGCCATGGCACTGCCGATGATGGCCGCCATGTTTTTAAATATGATGTATAACCTTGTGGACAGCCTTTGGATCGGCAACCTGCTGGGCGAAACTGCCTATGCCGCGCTGACGAATTCGACGCCCATTCTTTTGATTTTGACATCGATTGCCATGGGAGCGACAAACGGGACAGCTATTTTGCTCTCACAGGCGATTGGAGCAAAAGACAAAAAGCGGACGGAAAGTCTGATCGCCACTTCTTTCTGCGCCGCGGTTGTTTTTTCCCTTCTTGTAACGGTCATACTGGAACTTTTTCTTCCGGCTGTGCTAAATGCCTTAAATACTCCGGCTGAGACCTATGATATGGCATACAGTTATTTATCTATTTATGTGCTGGGATATCTTGCGATTTACTTATATTGCTATTTTGCAGCTGTTTTGCGCAGCTTTGGAAATTCGATGTTTCAGGCGATAGCCATGCTGGCCACGACTATCTTAAATGCGGTTCTCGACCCTGTTTTCATTTCTTTGATTGGATTCAATGGTGCCGCCATTGCTACCTTGCTTTCGGAAGTCCTTTGCCTCCTGTTTATGCTGGTCTATCTTAAAAAGAAACATTTGTTTACATTCAGAATTTCCAGGTTTAATAAGTCCGACATACTTCCTTTGGTTTCAAAAGCGGTTCCCTCGGTCATCCAGCAAAGCATTCCGGCGGTCAGTACAACGTTTCTCACATCTCTTGTCAGCACCTGCGGTATAACCGCCATCGCCGCCTATGGCATTGCCGGAAAGCTGGAGATTATCGTTTTTTATCCGGCTATGGCCCTGAACATGGTTTTGACGGCTATTATCGGACAGTGTGCCGGAGGAAAGAGGTATGATCGAGGCAGGGACTATCTGAAATGCGCCTTGAGGTATGGATGCGGACTGCTTGTAATTCTTTCAGCGCTGGTGATCGGTTTTGCAAGGCAGCTTTCAGGTTTTTTTGTAAAGAGCAGCGATGCCGCGTCGATAGTTGGAACTTATTTTCTGATCGTCAGCGTCGGTTATGTTCTGAATACGGTCACGAATTGTTATTTGGGTTTACTCAATGGGATAGACGAGCCATCCAAAAGTATGGTCCTGATGATTTTTTATTATATTGCGGTTCGTATGCCGCTTGCCTATCTGTTCTTTTATTTGGGGTTTGGATTAAATGGAATTTGGTTTGCAGTGCTGGCAAGCCATGGGGCAGCCAGCGCGGCGGCAGTAATTGCGGGAACGATCCTTGGCAGGAAGAAAGAAGCCATATCGGCAGACTGCAAAACACAAAGCAATTGAGAAGTTTCAATTTCTCTTCTCCGGATAGAAAAGGGAGGGCAGCTGCCCTCCCATGAATTTACATCGCTCGGTCATTTTTTATATTATCAACGTATCAGAAACCGTCACACGTCATCATCAATGCTGGAAGAATCTCTCCCTGCTTTCCGTAAAAGAGCGGCTGCTACTCAACTGCCGTTTTTTTTACCAGCCCGGCAAAGATTTCCGGCCGGTAAATGACCACGTACAGCACCGCGTTCATTGCAAATGCGCCGATCATGTCCACCACAGAGTGCTGTTTCAAAAATACGGTGGAAAGAATGATCAGAGTGGAAAGGATGAAGGCTCCCGCCCGGATCACTTTTTTCTTCCTCAGAGCTTTGCAGCGGTTTATGGCGATAAAGGCAGCCACCGAATTGTAGACATGGATGCTGGGGAATACGTTGGTGGAGGTATCGGCCTGGTACAGGGAAGCCACCCACCGGGTAAAGAAGTTATCTCTGGGGAAGGTTTCCGGCCGCAGGTTCAGCCCGTTGGGCCAGGCCCAGGAAATAAACAGGAAAATCGTCATGCCGATGCCCAGAGAAAAAACCAGCTGGTTGTATTCCTTTACATCCGCGCCGCCGAAGGAAAAATAGATCAGAACGGCAATGATGTAGAAAAACCAGAGATAATAGGGAATAATAAAATATTCGCAGAAAGGAATGTACTGGTCCAGGGGCGAGGAGATAATATGCACGTTTGTCACATGCTTCTCCAGCAGCATAAAGGTAATAACGTAAAAAACAGTATAAACTGGGATCAGCCAGCGTGCCTTTCTTGTCTTCAGTGATTTCAACATAATCCCTCCAAATTGTTATGTCATGCGCTGACGCTAGTATCCCATACAGCACCTGGGAAGTCAAGCGGATTTCGGGAATCTTAAGAAAGCTTTAAAACAGGGGGCAGACTCTCCGCAGCAGCGGTGGTTGTCCCGTGAGGCAGTATGTTGAATTTGCGGACTCTTTCCCCGGAGAACATTTCCTGGGGGTGTTGTCTCCGGAAGAATCCGGCAGACAGGCGGTCATGCATTCTGCTCCGGCAGAAAATTCTCAAAAATAACCGATGAAAACTTCTTTTTGCAGCGCTCGTAAGCCAGACGGGAACGGACGGTCCAGACAAAGACAGGCACTTTAAACAGCCCGTGATTGAGACGGAAGCCCAGGCCCCGGGTATGTTTGTAGTTGTAAGCCACAAAGTCCGGACGGCTGGCAGCGTTGACTATGAGAGCTGTAGACAGCTTTTTCAGCAGGGCGTCCAGTCCGTGGGAAGGGGCATAGCGGCTGGCCAGCTGTCCCCGGAGGATTTCCGGGCGGTGCTTCCGGTACCAGCGAAGCCCCAGGGAATTAAAAGATTCGACCAGATATTGTCCCTGGTAAGAACCGAGCATCTGGTCCAGAATGGGGCATAAGGCGGTGCTGCTGGTGGGCAGCTTCAGCTCGATCAGCAGAGGTACCCGTCCCCGGACCAGCTTCAGCACCTCCCGCAGCAGAGGAATGCGGCAGTCTGTGTTTAAAAGCCGGTACCGGGACAGTTCCTCCCAGGTCATGGATTCCACCGGCTGGTCCAGCTGGCACATGCGTTTCAGAGTATCATCATGGAACACAACGATTTCGTTGTCCTTTGTCAGATGCACGTCCAGTTCGATGGCAAAGCCGTGGTCTACCGCCTTTTTAAAAGCGGGCAGAGAGTTTTCGGGAATTCCCCGGTCCATGTCCCACAAGCCCCGGTGGGCGAAATCCCAGCGGGCGAAAGAAAGGCACTGCGCCTTCCGGGCTGTGTTGGGCCGGATAGCCCAAAGGTACAGCAGGGCGGCGGCCCCGGCGATCAGTATTAATATCAGAAATAAAAGCCACATAGGCAAACCTCCTGAAGAAGAATTGTCTGCCGTAAGTGTATCGCAAAAGCAGGCGGAGGTAAAGTGTTATTTTTTAGAGAAGCATATCCCGCCCCCTCGTCCAGGCCCTGCTCCGGCAGGAGCCGGCGGGGAAGGATGCCGGATCCTGCCGGAGACGGAAAAAGGGCTCTGCTCAGGTGGTGATAAACGTAGAATAGCCGGCCCGGCGGAGACGGCGCTCCATGAGTATGGCGTTGGCCAGCACCTTAAATGCGCCTACCTGTACCTTATAGTAGCCGCTGTCATACAGAATGAAGGCCGGATAACCCTGATCCAGAAGTTCATAGAGCAGTTTGTCGGCGTTCTGCCGTTCCCGGAAAGACCCGGCCTGGACTCTGTAGTACAGGGCCTGGTCATCCTCCTCCGGTTCCGGAGAGGGAGGGGCCGGGGATTCTCCGGATTCAATAGTCTCCATATCCAGCGTGCCGAGAATGGCGTTGGCGATGGCCCGGGCGATCTCCTCATTTTTTTCATCGTAAAGCTTGTTGTCCTGATCGGTATTAAGAAATCCTGTTTCTATCAGAAGAGCAGGCATCCGGGTCCGCCGCAGCACCACAAGACCCGGCCGGGCTTTTACCCCCAGATTTTTGAAACCCAGGGCTTCCAAGGCTCCGTTAATATTTTCCGCCATAGTAAGCTTGATGCCGGATTTGTCGTAGACGAGAGTCTCCACCCCGTTGTACTGATTGGGTTCCGGGCTGGAATTGCGGTGAAAAGAAATAAAATAATCTGCTCCGGCCCGGTTGGCGATCTGGGCTTTTTCAAAGGGAGTTTGATAGACATCCTCCGTGCGGGTATAAATCACATCGATTCCCTGGCTTTCCAGCAATTTTCCCACCTTAAGGGCCAGCTGCAGATTGTCGTCCTTTTCCTGGCGCCCGCTGTAGACGGCTCCCGGATCAGCGCCGCCATGGCCTGCGTCAATGACAATTTTGTAGGGCATGATAATTACTCCTCAGCAGAATCTTTCTCCTTATTATATGAAAGAAAAGCCGGAGGGGTTCATAAGTTCCGTGCCGGCGGCGGGTTCAAATTTCTGCCGCCATGGAGCCGGAACAGGGAGATATCCCGCAGCAATTTTAAAGATCCTGAGAGAAAAGTACCGCAGAATCATCCGGAAGGGATGGGAACGCGGTGCTTTTCACGTACAGGAGAACCGGCAGATGTCTTTTTTGTAATAAGGACAAGTGATAAATTAGATTAATTTTATTAACTTTACTAATAATAATAAGTGTGTTATGCTGACTGTAACTGATGAAAGTATGAAACACAGCTGCAGAAAGGAAGAAAAGAATGAGCACAGTCAGACGGGTATATGTAGAGAAAAAACCGGAGTTTGCCGTTGCGGCCAAAGATCTGCGCCATGAGATCCGGCATTATCTGGGGGTATCCGGCGTTACCGGCGTCCGGATCCTGATCCGCTATGATGTAGAAAATGTCAGCGAGGCTGTTTTTGAGAAAGCCTGCCATGTGGTCTTCGCGGAGCCGCCGGTAGACCTTTTATACAGAGAAAATTTTCCCGCGGAGGAGGGAGCCAAGATCTTTTCCGTGGAGTATCTGCCGGGACAGTTTGACCAGCGGGCAGATTCCGCCGTTCAGTGTATCCAGTTCCTGAAAGAGGACGAGGAGCCCATCATCCGTTCCGCCACCACCTACGTCATCGAAGGAGAGGTGAGCGGCGCGGAGCTTCAGGCCATCAAGAAGCACTGCATCAATCCGGTGGATTCCCGGGAGACCGGTCTGGAGAAACCGGAGACTCTGGTGATGGATTTCCCGGAGCCGGAGGATGTAAAGTCCTTTGACGGATTTGCGCGGATGGAAGAGGCAGAACTGAAAAAGCTGTATGATTCCCTGAACCTGGCCATGACTTTCCGGGATTTCCAGCATATCCAGAACTATTTCCGGGAAGAAGAAAAAAGAGATCCCTCTGTCACCGAGATCCGGGTTCTGGATACCTACTGGTCTGATCACTGCCGGCACACCACCTTTTCCACGGAACTGAAATCGGTGGAATTCGGTGAGGGAGATTACCGGGAACCCATTGAAAACACGTACAAAGAGTATCTGAAGGACCGGGAGGTCCTCTACAGAGGCCGGGACGATAAGTTTGTCTGTCTGATGGATCTGGCCCTGCTGGCTATGAAGAAGCTGAAGGCCGAGGGAAAACTTTCCGATCAGGAGGAATCTGACGAGATCAATGCCTGCAGCATCGTGGTGCCGGTGGATGTGGACGGCAAGGAGGAGGAGTGGCTCATTAACTTCAAAAATGAGACCCACAACCATCCCACGGAAATCGAGCCTTTCGGAGGCGCGGCCACCTGTCTGGGCGGAGCCATCCGCGATCCCCTCTCCGGCCGGACTTACGTATACCAGGCTATGAGGGTGACGGGAGCGGCTGATCCCACAGCTCCGGTGAAGGATACCCTTCCAGGCAAGCTGCCCCAGAAGACCCTGACCCGGGGAGCGGCAAAAGGCTACAGTTCCTACGGCAACCAGGTGGGACTAGCCACCGGCTACGTGAAGGAGATCTATCATCCCAATTATGTGGCCAAGAGAATGGAGATCGGCGCGGTTATGGGAGCGGCGCCGAGACGGGCGGTGATCCGTGAGACTTCAGATCCCGGAGATCTGATCATCCTGCTGGGCGGCCGTACCGGGCGCGACGGTATCGGAGGAGCCACCGGTTCTTCCAAAGTGCATACTACCTCTTCCCTGGAAACCTGCGGGGCCGAGGTTCAGAAGGGAAATGCGCCCACCGAGAGAAAGATCCAGCGCATGTTCCGCAGACCGGAGGTCAGCCGGCTGATCAAGAAATGTAATGATTTCGGCGCCGGCGGCGTGTCCGTGGCCATCGGAGAGCTGGCGGACGGACTGCGCATTGACCTGGACAAGGTGCCGAAGAAATACGCGGGACTGGACGGCACGGAGCTTGCCATCTCCGAATCCCAGGAGAGGATGGCCGTGGTCGTCGATCCCAAAGACGCGGAGGAATTCTTAAAATATGCGGAAGAAGAAAACCTGGAGGCGGTAAAGGTGGCCGTGGTTACCGAGGAGCCCCGCCTGGTTTTAAGCTGGAGAGGCAAAGAGATCGTCAACCTGTCCCGGGCCTTTTTGAACACCAACGGAGCCCATCAGGAGACAAACGTCTATGTGGAGATCCCCTCCCGGGCCGGCAATGCTCTGGAGCGCAGCGGCGAGATCGCCGATGTAAAGCAGAAATGGCTGGATACCCTGGCAGACTTAAACGCCTGCTCCCAGAAGGGCCTGGTGGAAATGTTTGACTCCTCCATCGGCGCCGGCAGCGTTCTGATGCCTTACGGCGGAAAATATCAGCTTACCGAGACGCAGTCCATGGTGGCGAAAGTGCCTGTCCCGGACGGAAAGACCAGCACAGTGACCATGATGAGTTACGGCTTTGACCCCTATGTGTCCAGCTGGAGTCCCTATCACGGAGCGGTTTACGCGGTGACAGAGTCCATCGCCAGGATCGTGGCCTGCGGCGGCGACTATAAAAAGATCCGCTTTACCTTCCAGGAATATTTCCGCCGCATGAGCGAGGATCCCAGAAGATGGAGCCAGCCTTTCGCAGCCCTTTTAGGTGCCTACGCGGCGCAGCTGGGATACGGACTGCCCTCCATCGGAGGAAAAGACAGTATGTCCGGAACCTTTAACGAGATCGATGTGCCTCCCACCCTGGTTTCCTTCGCGGTGGATGTGGCCAGAGTGCAGGATGTGATCACACCGGAACTGAAGGCGGCGGGAGATAAGCTGGTCTGGATCCACATTCCCACGGACAGCTGTGAACTGCCGGTTTACAGCGGGGTCATGGATCTGTATGACCGCGTTCATGAGGATATGCAGGCGGGAAGGATAAAAGCCGCCTATGCCCTGGACCGCATGGGCATCGCGGCTGCTGTCAGCAAGATGGCCTTCGGCAATGCCCTGGGTGTACGGATCGAGCACGATGTGGACGCCAGAGATCTGTTCAGTCCCTATTTCGGAGACCTGATCTGCGAGGTTTCCGGGGAGGACGTAGGAAAACTTGCCTGCACCTACCGCGTCATCGGCGAGGTGACGGATAAGCCGGAATTCTCCTGGGGCAGCGTAGTGATCCCGGAGGAGGAAGCGCTGAAAGCCTGGACCGGCACTCTGGAAGGCGTATTTAAGACCCGCTCCGAAGCGGACGGAAGGGACGGAGCTTCCAGCATCGGCCTCATCGGAACTCCCTCTGACAAGAACGCGGTGATCGAGGATGGCTGCTACCGGGCCGGAAGCGTCCATATCTGTTCTCATAAGATCGGTGTTCCTACTGTGTTTATCCCGGTATTCCCGGGAACCAACTGCGAGTACGACAGCGCCAGAGCTTTTGAGCGGGCCGGAGCGAAAGTGGAGACCCGGGTCTTCCGGAACCTGGATCCGGAGGGCATCCGGGAATCTGTCAGAACCTTTGAGGAGGCCATCGGACAGGCGCAGATCATCATGTTCCCCGGCGGCTTCTCCGCCGGCGACGAGCCGGACGGCTCCGCCAAATTCTTTGCCACCGCTTTCCAGAACCAGCGGATCAAAGAGGCGGTGGGAAAACTGCTGAATGAGAGGGACGGACTGGCTCTGGGTATCTGCAACGGCTTCCAGGCCCTCATTAAACTGGGACTGGTGCCCTACGGAGAGATCACCGGACAGAAGCCGGATTCACCTACGCTGACCTACAATACGGTAGGACGCCACGTATCCAAGATGGTCTACACCAAGGTGGTTTCCAACAAATCTCCCTGGCTGGCCGGAGCGGAACTGGGCGGCGTCTACACAAGCCCCGCCTCCCACGGAGAGGGACGGTTTGTGGCGGATGACCAGTGGATCGCGAAGCTGGCGGACGCGGGCCAGATCGCGACCATGTACTGTGATGCCGACGGTGAGATCGACGGAGACGAGTACTGGAATGTAAACGGCTCCTACTATAATATCGAGGGCATCACCAGCCCCGACGGCAGGGTCTTTGGAAAAATGGCCCACGCGGAACGCCGGGGAGAAGGAGTGGCCATCAATATTTACGGCGAGCAGGATCTGAAACTCTTTGAGTCAGGTGTCCGCTATTTCAAATAAGTTGACATGATACGGGGTAATATAATATAATCCAGATAGCAGGCTGCCACTGTGCAGCCTGTTATTGTACCGGCCTGCAGGAAAAGGCAGGCATTAGAATCCGTTCTCCGGAAGAGGAGGACATGAAAAAGAGGAGGAATACGTTTTGGACAGTGACCCTTTATTGTTGCCCATTTTACTGCAGATCATACTGATCGCGCTGAATGCGGTGTTTGCCTGTGCGGAGATTGCCGTAATCTCTGTCAATGACGCCAAGCTGGAGAAGCTGGCGGAGACAGATAAGCGGGCGAAAACCCTGGAGAAGCTTACCAGAGTGCCGGCAAAATTTCTGGCTACCATTCAGGTGGCGATCACCCTTTCCGGATTCCTGGGAAGTGCGTTTGCGGCCGACAACTTCGCGCCGTACCTGGTCAATGGGCTGAAAAGTGTGGGGATCACCCTTCATCAGTCGGTGGCGGTGGTGCTGATCACAGTCATCCTGTCTTATGTAACACTGATATTCGGAGAATTGGTACCCAAGCGGCTGGCCATGAAAAATGCTGAAAAGCTGGCTCTTGGCATGGCAAAGATGCTTTACGGAGTGTCCGTGATCTTCGCGCCTCTGGTGTGGCTGCTGACGGCCTCCACCAACGGCGTCCTGCGTCTGCTGGGCGTGGATCCCAACGCGGATGAGGAGCAGGTGACAGAAGAAGAGATCCGTATGATGGTGGATGCCGGAAGTGAGAAGGGAACCATTGATACAGACGAGAAGGAGATGATCCAGAACGTATTTGAGTTCGATGATATCTCTGCGGACGAAATCTGCACCCATCGGCCGGATGTGGCGCTGATCTGGGCAGACGACAGCGTAGAGGAATGGGAGAAGATTATCCATGAGAGCCGTCACTCCCTGTTTCCGGTCTGCGGCGAGGACGCGGACGATATCCTGGGAATCCTGGATGCCAAAGACTTTTTCAGGCTCAGAGGCTGCACGAAAGATGAGATCCTGGCCCAGGCGGTGAAGCGGCCGTATTTTGTACCGGAATATATCAAAGCGGACGTGCTGTTCGGCAATATGAAAAAAAGCGGCAACTATTTCGCGGTGGTCCTGGATGAATACGGCGGCATGGACGGCATCATCACGCTCAGAGACCTGATCGAGCAGCTGGTGGGAACTCTTACAGAGGATGACGAGGAGGATAAGCCGGAGGAAATCGAAAAAGTTTCCGATGATCTGTGGCGGATCCAGGGTTCCACACCGCTGGACGATGTATCGGAGGCCCTGGGCGTGGAACTTCCCGAGAAGGACTATGATACTTTCAGCGGATACATTTTCGGAAAACTGGCTGTCATCCCCGAGGACGGAAGCCAGTTTGAACTGGAGGCGGACGGTCTCCATATCCGGGTCCTGCAGGTCAAAGAACACAGAATCGGCGGGACAGTGGTGCGGGTGCTGCCAAAAGAAGAGGAAGAGGAGCAGGATAAAGATAAGGCATAATTCATTGCTCTTGCATTTTCCGGGAGATTCGTATATACTAGAGCGTGCAAGTTTTTGGCAGACGGAAACCGCCTGAGCGGGTAATTTTTATTTAAAGGACGGTAAGAGAATCATGAGTTTATTGCAGGATTGGAGAGATGTCGCCTACGACCAGCAGGCGGACAAGAGAAAACTTCAGAAATTCTGGACAGATTATTTCCTTCTTGAAAAGGGAATTTATGAGCAGCTTCTGACACATCCGGACGAAGTGGTGAAAGGCACTGTAAAGGAGCTGGCGGAAAAATATAATATCAGTGTTATGAATATGGTGGGATTCCTGGACGGCATCAATGACAGCCTGAAGATCCCCAATCCCATTGAGGAGATGGATGAGAATACAACGGTCACTCTGGCCTTTGACAAAGAACTCCTCTACAAGAACATGGTGGATGCCAAGGCAGACTGGCTTTATAATCTGCCTATGTGGGATGACATTTTTACGCCGGAGCAGAAGAAAGCCCTGTATCTGGAGCAGAAAAAGTCAGGCACAGTGGTGAAGGGCAAGAAGATCGGAAGAAACGATCCCTGTCCCTGCGGAAGCGGAAAGAAATATAAATACTGCTGCGGCAGATAAAATCGGGAGGCCGTTTAGACGGCCTCCCTTTGATAAAGGAGAGACAGATGATACTGGCCATTGATGTGGGAAACAGCAACATTGTGGTGGGCTGTATGGAAAAGGATGACATCCGTTTTATCGAGCGGCTGTCTACAGACAGAAAGAAGACAGAACTGGAATATGCCGTCAGCATTAAAAATATTATGGAAATCTACAATATCCGGGGAGGAGATCTGGAGGGAGGCATTATTTCTTCTGTAGTGCCCCAGCTTACGGAAATCCTGAAGCGGGCTGTGGAAAAGCTGATCAAAGCGCCAGTGAAGATCGTGGGTCCCGGGCTGAAGACAGGACTGAACATTCTGATTGACAATCCGGCCCAGCTGGGAGGAGATCTGCTGGTGGATTCCGTAGCGGCTCTGGCGGAGCACAAACCGCCGCTGGTCATTATCGATATGGGAACGGCCACGACAGTCTGCGTTATCAACGAGAAGAGACAGTATCTGGGAGGCATGATCCTTCCGGGGATCCGGACATCCCTGGATTCCCTGGTATCCAATACTTCCCTGCTGCAGCAGATCGGCCTGGAACCTCCGGCTAAGGTTATTGGAAGCAATACCATTGACGGCATGAAGTGCGGAATCCTCTACGGAAATGCCGCGGCCCTGGACGGCCTCATCGGGCGGATTGAAGAGGAACTGGGAAAACAGTGTACCATTCTCGCCACCGGCGGTCTGGCCAAATTTGTAATTCCATTCTGCAAAAGAGAGATTCTCATTGATGATGATCTGCTTTTAAAGGGACTGAAAATTATTTACGATAAAAACCGCTGACAGAAGATCCGCGGTATAAAAAGCCGCATTCAGGATCATGCGGCTTTTTCCTTGCAAATAAAAAGGAAATCTGTTACACTCTGCATATAACAAAAGAAGAGGGTGTCAGTATGGTATTCGAGAGTATCCGCATTGATTTTAACAGTGATGAGGCAATCTACATTCAGCTGCGCAATCAGATCATTCTGGGAATCGCTACTTCCCAGATCCAGGAGGGAGATGCCCTGCCCTCGGTCCGGCAGCTGGCCGGTATGATCGGCATCAACATGCACACGGTAAATAAGGCTTACAGCGTACTGAAGCAGGAGGGAATCCTGAGTATGGACAGGCGCCGGGGAGCGGTCATTCAGATTGACGCGGACCGGCTGTACGCGCTGGAGGAACTGCGGGAGGATCTGCAGGTTCTTCTGGCAAAAGCTTTTTGCAAAAATATAAAGAAAGAAGAAATCCTGCAGCTGGTGGAGGAAATTTACGATTCCTACCGGGAATAGTTTAGGCCTTCAGATCCGGTCTGCGGTGCAGAGGAGATTATTATGGCAGAATTATACACAAAACAGGCAAAAAACGCTCTGATGGCCGCGGCGAATAACGCCAGGAAAAACCACCACGGCTACATCGGCACAGAGCATATTCTGATCGGTCTCCTGGAAGAAACCCAGGGGACGGCCGGCATGGTGCTGGCGGAATACGGCGTGGAGGAGGACAGGCTTTTGTCCCTGATCGACCGTCTGATCACCCCGGGAGGAGGCGCGGTGCAGACGGAGGATCCCGGCTACACGCCCAGAGCGGAAAAAGTATTAAAAAACAGCGGGGAAGAGGCGGCTCATTTCGGAAGCCGCACCATCGGCACAGAGCATATTCTGATCGGCATGCTTAAAGAGCCGGACTGTGTGGGAACCCGCCTGCTGTATACAATGGGAATCAATATCCAGCGGCTTTACAGCGGCGTTCTGGCCGCCATGGGAGAAGACCAGGCCAGAGAAGAACTGTCCGGACAGAGAACAAAGGCGGGGGAAAGCGCAACGCCTACCCTGGACACATACAGCAGAGATCTGACGGAGATGGCCAGACAGGGAAAACTGGATCCGGTAGTGGGCCGGGAGCAGGAAATCGAAAGAATCATCCAGATTCTGAGCCGCCGGACAAAGAATAATCCCTGCCTTATCGGAGAACCCGGGGTGGGAAAAACAGCTATCACAGAGGGGCTGGCCCAGCGGATCGCCTGGGGTCTGGTGCCGGATACGATCCGCAATAAGAGAGTAGTGGTGCTGGATCTTTCGGGAATGGTGGCCGGATCCAAGTACCGGGGAGAATTTGAAGAGAGGATCAAGCGGGTTGTCCGGGAAGTAATGGAAAATCGGAACATCCTGCTGTTCATCGATGAGATCCATACGATCATCGGAGCCGGAGGGGCGGAAGGGGCGCTGGACGCTTCCAATATCCTGAAGCCGTCTCTGTCCCGGGGAGAGATCCAGCTGATCGGCGCTACTACCATTGAAGAATATCGGAAATATATTGAAAAAGACGCCGCCCTGGAGAGGAGATTTCAGCCGGTGGTCGTAGAGGAGCCAACGCCGGAGCAGGCTCTGGAGATCTTAAAAGGTCTGCGACCTTATTACGAAAAACACCACGGAGTGGAGATTACTGATGAGGCGCTGGACGCCGCGGTCAAGATGAGCATCCGCTATATTCATGACCGGTTCCTGCCGGACAAGGCTATTGACCTGGTGGACGAGGCTTCCTCCAAAGTGCAGCTCAGCGGCTATAAAGTGCCGGAGCACATTCTGGAGAATGAAAAAGATCTGAAACTGGTGATGAATGAAAAGGAAGAAGCGATCAAGGCCGGAGACTTTGACAAAGCCCGGGCCTGCCAGGAGCGCCAGGAAGATCTTCGCAGGCAGCTGAAAAACGCCAGAGAAAAATTTGAAAAACGCTGCCGGGGAAAGAAGCTGCAGGTGACCGGGGAAAGTATTGCCCAGATTGTCGCCGGATGGACCAGGATTCCCGTAGAAAAGATCGCGGAGGGAGAGTCCCGGCGTCTGGCCCGGCTGGAGCAGATCCTGCACAAACGTGTGGTGGGACAGGAGGAAGCTGTGACAGCGGTGGCGAAAGCGGTCCGGCGAGGAAGAGTCGGGCTGAAGGATCCCCACCGGCCCATCGGATCCTTTTTGTTCCTGGGACCTACCGGAGTAGGAAAGACAGAACTTTCCAAAGCGCTGGCGGAGGCGGTGTTCGGAGACGAGCAGGCTATGATCCGGGTGGATATGTCGGAGTACATGGAAAAACACAGCGTCTCCAAACTGATCGGTTCTCCTCCGGGATACGTGGGCTATGAGGAAGGAGGACAGCTTTCTGAAAAAGTCCGGAGAAATCCATACAGTGTGATTTTGCTGGATGAAATCGAAAAAGCTCATCCGGATGTTTTTAATATTCTTCTGCAGGTTCTGGACGACGGCCATATTACCGATTCCCAGGGAAGAAAAGTTGACTTTAAAGAGACATGCATCATCATGACCTCCAATGCCGGCGCTCAGTCGATCATTGAGCCCAGAAGACTGGGCTTCCTGTCTCAGGAAGATGAGAAGAAGGATTATGAGTACATGAAAGGCCAGGTAATGGAGGAGGTCCGCCGGATGTTTAAGCCGGAATTTCTGAACCGGATCGATGAGACCATTGTTTTCCATGCTCTGACAAAGGAGAACATGAAAAAGATCATCAATATTCTTTTGAAAGACCTGGAGAAGCGCTGCCGGGAGCAGATGGAGATCCGGCTCCGGGTCAGCGACAGGGTAAAAGAGCATCTGATTGAGACCAGTTATGACAGCAAGTACGGAGCCCGGCCGCTGAAGCGGGCGATCCAGGGAAAAATCGAAGACCCCCTGGCGGAAAAAATCCTTTCCGGAGAAATATCCAGGGGAGATACAGTTTCCGTGGCAGTAAACCGGGGAAAGATTTTGTTCAGAACAGTCTGAAGGGGACGGAGTTTTTTATGAAATTTTCCGGTCCTGTATGGTAAATAGAAGGGAAATATTATATAATGAGGACATCAGGGGAGGCAGAAGCAGACCGGGGGTTATGCCGGGAAAGACTTCAGAACGGATCCCATGATATCGAAAAAAACAAAAGAGATTGAGCGGGAGGACACTTTTATGTCAGTGATAAAAGAATTGCTTCGCAGGGAAGAAAGCGGCGGCATCAGTTTTGGAAATTATGAGCTGGACAGCAAGACGAAATTATCAGATTTTGAATATCAGGGAGATCTGTACAAGGTGAAAACCTTTAAAGATATTACAAAGCTGGAAAGAAACGAGACCTTTGTATATGAATCCGTACCGGGAACCGCCGTGCACGAGATGAAAACTTTTGACGGCGGCGTGGAATTTTCCGTGGAAGGATCGGAAGACGCGCAGATCACTCTCGGCATGGAAGAGGAGACAGAGTACAAGGTGGTTCTGGACGGCGTAAATGTAGGCCATATGACGACAAATCTGGGAGGAAAACTTTCGTTCAGCGTAGAACTGGAGAATGCGGAGCAGGTGAAGGTTCAGGTTCTGCGGGTAGATGCCTGACCATGTGATGTTTTTCAGAAATTCTCCTGTCCGGACAGAAAGTTAGGCGGGCTGCCGCAGAAATGCGGCAGCCCGCTTTGCGGTTGAAACAGCAGAAAGGAGATGCCGGAATGGCGAAGGATAAAAAAACAGTATATTTTTGTCAGAACTGCGGCTATGAGTCGGGAAAATGGATGGGCCAATGTCCGGCCTGCAGGAAGTGGAACACTTTTGTGGAGGAGACAGTCTCCGTAAAACAGAGCGGGGCGGGGGGAACTGTCCGGACGGCAGCTGCCGCCCCGGTAAGGCTGTCGGAGATCAATCTGGACGCGGAAAAACGGATCTTTACCGGCATCGGGGAGCTGGACCGTGTCCTGGGGGGCGGCATTGTGCCGGGATCTCTGACTCTGGTGGGCGGAGATCCCGGTATCGGAAAATCCACACTTTTGCTGCAGGTTATGAAGTGTCTTTCCGATACGGGTATGGAAGTCCTGTATATTTCCGGAGAAGAGTCTCTGCGCCAGATTAAAATGCGGGCGGTGCGGATCGGCGAGTTTACAGAGCATTTAAAACTGTTGTGTGAGACAAATCTTGATACAATAAGAGAAACAATAGAGAAAGAAAAACCGCAGGCGGTGGTGATCGATTCCATACAGACTATGTATAATGAGGCGGTATCTTCCTCGCCGGGCAGCGTCTCCCAGGTGCGGGAATCTACCGGTGTTCTGCTGAAACTGGCCAAAGGTCTTGGAGTTTCCATTTTTATTGTGGGACATGTGACAAAAGACGGCAGCGTGGCCGGACCAAGAGTGCTGGAACATATGGTGGACACAGTGCTCTATTTTGAGGGGGACCGGCACGCCTCCTACCGGATCCTCCGGGCGGTAAAGAACCGCTTTGGCTCCACCAATGAAATCGGAGTGTTTGAGATGCACCAAGAGGGTTTAAAGGAGGTAAAGAATCCCTCGGAGTTCATGCTGGAGGGAAGGCCGGAGGGAGCCTCCGGTTCTGTGGTTGCCTGCTCCATGGAGGGGAGCCGGCCGATCATGATCGAGATCCAGGCGCTGGTGTGCCGCAGCAGCTTCGGTATTCCCAGGAGGACGGCCAACGGGGCAGATTTTAACAGAGTCAATCTGCTGATGGCCGTGCTGGAAAAGCGGGCCAGGATGAATCTTTCATCCAGCGACGCCTACGTGAATATAGCCGGAGGCATCAAGATGACGGAGCCGGCAGTGGATCTGGGAATTTTGCTGGCGGTAGCCTCCAGCCAGAAGGACATTGTGATTGATGAAAAAACCGTGGTTTTCGGCGAGGTGGGCTTAAGCGGCGAGGTCCGTTCCGTCAGCATGGCGGAGCAGAGAGTGCAGGAGGCAAAAAAGCTGGGATTTCAGCGGGTGATACTTCCAGCGGGCTGTATGCGTTCCGTATCGAAAATTACAGGAATCGAACTGATCCCGGTGGCTACTGTCCGGGACGCCATCCATCTGATCGAAAAAGGCCGGAACTGAAAAACTTCCGGCCTTTAAAAAATTATTTTTGAACCCGGCAGGAAAAGTTATTCCGTCTGCGTATGGCGGGATACAGTCTGGTAATTTTACTTGATTTCTCGGTGAGGATTATAATAAAAAGAAAAAGCGGAGGTTTCCTTTATGACCGAGAGAGAAAATTACTTGATGACAATGGCCGGAAAACAGCCGGAGTGGGTTCCGAATTTTGAAGACGCCTGTGACATGATCATACCGGCTCTTCTGGGCGCGCACTTGATGACAGAGGAAAAAAGGGATTTTTTCAGTGTCCCCTGGACAATTAACGATGCGGGCCCCATGGTGGATAATCATCAGCCGCCGGTGATGGAAGATGTTACGGAGTGGAAAAAATATGTTCATTTTCCGGATTTAGATCAATTTGACTGGGAAAATACCAGCAGGGCGCAGCTGGAAGCGCATGATCCGGATAAAGCGCTGATGGTGATGCCGAATATGGGCGGCGGAACGATCTTTATGCCGCTGTTAAATATGATGGGATTTGAAAACGCTCTCTGCGCTCTTCTGGAAGAGCCGGAGGCTTGTATGGATTTCTTTAACTGCGTGACGGAATTTTATGAGGCCTGCATTCCGTATTTTGTAAAATACTATCATCCCGATGCGATTATCGTTGGAGATGACCTCTGTACGGCAAGCAGTGCTTTTGTTTCCATGGATTATTATAAGAGGGTATTGAAACCTTTTTATCAGAGGGAAATTGACGCGGTACATCAGTGCAAAGTGCTGGCGGAACTGCATATGTGCGGAAAATGCGAACCCTTTGTCGAAGATTTCGTGGAGATGGGTGTCACCTCCTGGCAGCCGGCTCAGGGAATCAATGATCTGGCCGGGCTGAAGAAAAAGTATGGGAACCGCCTTGTAATGAATGGAACGTGGACTACCAGCAGTCCGGCCTGGCGTCCCGGCGCGCCGGAGGAACTGGTCCGCGGCGAGGTGAGAAAATGTATCGATCAGTTTGCGGTCGGAGGAGGAATGATGTTCTGGACAGGCGGACAGGTGGGAACCAGCGAGAATCAGATTCAGCTGTCCCGGTGGGCAGACGATGAAGTCAGAAAATATGGCAGGGAATTTTATCGGAAAGAGCAATAAACAGTTATCCTCCGGGTGTACCGCGCAAAATGAGGGACATGGACCAATGTTCGGTATCCATGTCCCTTGTTTTTTATCAGAGGTGCAGGGAACCGCGGTATTTTTTTGCGGCATGTACAAAAGCCTGAATCTGCCGGTTATTCTGATCAGCAGAACGAGAGATCAGCAGCAGTCCGGAATGACTGCCGGATAAAGGAATTTCAACACAGTCTTCCCGTCTAAAACCGGAAAACAGATGGCTGAGGATCACTACTTCATTTTCTGCCTGAAGATTCAGAATCCCTTCATCGGCAGTCTCCACTTCATAGGAAATCAGTGGTTCAATCCCGGCTTTCTTAAAGCTTCCCAGAATAGATTCCCGGTATTTCAGATTAGTATGTTCCTTTGGAAAAATAATTCTCTGATTTTTTAAGTCCTGAAGGGTGAGGGAAGTTTTCGCGCTGAGGGGGTTCCCTTTTTTCATAAAGACAGTAAGAGGAAGCTGGATCAGTTCACAGCAGTTCAGTTCCGGATAATTCTGAACAGAATTTCCATCATGCATGTGTGCGATAATAAAATCTGTTTCATAGGAAAAAAGCCGGGGCAGTTCCTGGTGAAATTCCCGATAGCTGCTGTAATGGATTTTCATGCAGGGATCTTCTGATTTCATCGAGTGAACAATCTGCATCAGGATTTCCAGGTTTGTATACGCTGGATAACTGATTTTCAGCGCGCTGTGATAACCCTCCTGAAGTTCCAGAGCATGGAGAAATCCGGTGTTTATTAAATCTACCGCCTGTTCCAGGGATTTATACAGCGCTTTTCCGGCAGGTGTAAGGCGCAGGCTGCTGTGTTCTCTTATAAAAAGCTGAAGACCGCTGGATTTTTCCAGCGCGTCGATCGCGCGGCTGACTGTAGGCTGAGTGACAAAGCATCGGCTGGCGGTTTTTGTGAAGTTTAATTCCTGACATGCTACCAGAAAAATCTGGATATGGAGCAGACTGATTTCGGATAAAGAAAATTTGCGCATATGTTAACCTTTCTTTTGGGCGGGCTGTTCCTAGGAAAGCAGGCTGTTTTTTTCTATAGTACTTCTTTGGAAAAGCAAGGTCAATAACCGGCTGGAAATTCAGAAAAAGAGCAGTATTAGGAACGGCATTCAAGTCCTGCAAAAAGAGGTTAGTTTTTAGAGTAAGTTCTAGTTTTTTAAAGTAACTTCTATATAGAGCCA
>ERZ1643246.194-NODE-194-length-79418-cov-7.488326_pt1 | contig 79418 bp, 75 predicted proteins | sample MGYA00579265_ERZ1643246 | MGnify/ENA primary metagenome ERZ1643246 (study PRJEB29033, sample SAMEA4952261) | chicken gut metagenome | biome: Broiler Chicken; feature: Gastrointestinal Tract; material: Caecum | place: Ireland | collected 2018 | study: Broiler... | reverse complement strand
AATCCAATGGTGAATGACAGAACTCTTACTTGCGGGGGTTCTTGATAGCAGCCTGCGCCGCCGCCAATCTGGCGATCGGCACCCGGAACGGTGAACAAGAAACATAGTTCAATCCTACCTGATGGCAGAATTCGATGCTGGAAGGATCTCCGCCATGTTCGCCGCAGATGCCCAGCTTGATATCTGGTCTTGTCTTGCGGCCCAGCTCTGATGCCATCTTGATCAGCTTGCCTACGCCCTTTTGATCCAGATGAGCAAACGGATCGTTCTCGAAGATCTTCTTGTCATAATAGTCAGAGAGGAAACCGCCGGCATCATCACGAGAGAAACCAAAGGTCATCTGTGTCAGGTCATTGGTACCGAATGAGAAGAACTCTGCTTCTTCTGCAATCTCATCCGCCAGCAACGCGGCGCGCGGGATCTCGATCATCGTGCCGACCTTATACTTCATCTGCAAGCCGCTGGCCGCGATGATCTGATCGGCCACCTTTTCTACGACCTTGCGGACAAACTTCAGTTCTTCCTTATCACCAACCAGCGGGATCATGATCTCCGGCACCATGTTCCACTCCGGATGCCGGCGCTGAACATTGATAGCTGCCTCGATGACCGCTGTCGTCTGCATCTCAGCGATCTCCGGATAAGAGATGGCCAGACGGCAGCCGCGATGACCCATCATCGGGTTGAATTCATGCAGGCTGGTGATCACGCTCTTAAGCTCATCGACATTGATGTTCATGTCTTTAGCCAGCTGGGTGATATCATATGAGCTGGTCGGGAGGAATTCATGCAGCGGCGGATCCAGATAACGGATGGTCACCGGACGGCCTTCCATCGCCTCATAGATACCTTCAAAATCACTGCGCTGCATAGGCAGCAGCTTATCAAGCGCGCGCTTGCGCTGCTCCGTGGTCTTAGATACGATCATCTCACGGACAGCCTTGATGCGCTCGCCCTCAAAGAACATATGCTCAGTGCGGACAAGACCGATGCCTTCCGCACCGAAGGCCAGAGCCTGCTTGGCGTCATGCGGCGTATCCGCATTGGTGCGGATCTGCAGCTTGCGGCGCTCATCGGCCCATTTCATGAACCGCTCAAAGTTGCCGCTGATCGATGCCGGGACCGTCTTGATCGCTTCACCGTAAACAGCTCCGGTCGAGCCGTCCAGCGAGATCCAGTCGCCGCGATGATACTCTTTTCCGCCTACGGTGAAATAGCCTTCATCATCATGCATATCGATGTCTCCGCAGCCAGATACGCAGCACGCGCCCATGCCGCGGGCCACGACAGCCGCATGGCTCGTCATGCCGCCGCGCACCGTCAGGATGCCCTGTGCGACATGCATGCCTTCAATGTCTTCCGGAGAAGTCTCCAGGCGCACGAGGATGACCTTCTTGCCCTTGGCTGCTTCTTCGATCGCCTCTTCCGCACTGAAGACGATCTGTCCGCAGGCAGCGCCCGGTGATGCCGGCAGCGCCGTCGCGATCGGTCTGGCTGCCTTCAGCTCTGCCGCGTCAAACATCGGATGCAGCAATGAATCAAGCTGTTTCGGCTCCACCATCATCAATGCCTCATCCACGCTGACCTTGCCTTCATCGACCATGTCACAGGCAATCTGCAAAGCTGCCGCCGCGGTGCGCTTGCCATTGCGCGTCTGCAGCATGAACAGCTTGCCCTTCTCGATGGTGAACTCCATATCCTGCATATTGCGATAATGATTTTCCAGTGTATTGCAGATCTCCACAAATTTCTCATATGCCTGCGGAGCGACTTCCTTCAACTGATCGATATGCTGCGGCGTACGAATGCCGGCTACGACATCCTCACCCTGCGCGTTCATCAGGAATTCTCCATACAGCTTGTTCTCTCCGGTGCTCGGGTTCCGCGTGAATGCTACGCCTGTACCACAGTCATTGCCCATGTTGCCAAAGACCATCATCTGTACATTGACCGCCGTGCCCCAGCTGCCCGGGATATCATTCATCTTGCGATAATAGATCGCGCGCGGATTGTTCCAAGAACGGAACACTGCCTGGATCGCACCAAACAACTGTTCTCTTGGTTCCTGCGGGAAGCTGCTGCCCAGCTCCTCTTCATAAAACTGCTTAAAACGGACCACGAGCCCCTTCATATCTTCTGCGCCAAGCTCGATGTCATCCTTGACACCCTTGTCTGCCTTGATCTCATCGATGATCTCTTCGAAACGGGCCTTGTTCAGTCCCATGACGACATCCGCATACATCTGGATGAAACGCCGATATGAATCATAGGCAAAACGTGGATTGTCCGTCAGCTTTGCTACCCCTTCGACGACCTCATCGTTCATGCCCAGATTCAAAATAGTATCCATCATGCCCGGCATGGACGCTCTGGCACCGCTGCGTACCGAAACGAGCAGCGGGTTGCTGACATCGCCGAATTTCTTTCCGGCCTGCTCCTCCAGCTTGCCCAGATACGTTTCGATCTCTGCACAGATTTCCTCATTGATCTTTTCGCCATCCTCATAATACTGATTGCAGGCTTCTGTCGTGATCGTAAAGCCATAGGGGACCGGCATGCCCAGCTTGCTCATCTGCGCCAGGTTCGCGCCTTTTCCGCCCAGCAGATCGCGCATGTTCTCATTGCCTTCCGCAAAGAGATACACAAATTTCTTGCTCATGATGATTCCTCCTTGATCCCTGAATGTAATCGTTTACATCAGTCTTGAAACCATTATAATACAAATCTAAGCGTTTTCATAGTCTTAATTTCAAAATAAAAAAGATATGAGGCAATGCCTCATATCCGGATCTCCGCTATTTTTGATAAGCTCTGATGATCATATCCACGACTTCTTCAGGTGCAAATTTACCCGTATTGATGCATAGATCATAGTTTTCCGCACGACCCCAGATACGATCAGTATAATACTGATAATAATTGCTGCGGCGCTTGTCCACCTTCTTGAGCATCGCCTCATCCGCATCCTCGACATGATACTCATCCTTTACGCGTTCGAGCCTGCTTTCCATGTCCGCGCAGATATACACATTCAGCACATCTTGCCGGTCTTCCAGCACATAGTCGGCGCAGCGGCCGATCAGGATGCATGGTCCTTTTTCCGCCACCTGCTCGATGATGCTGGACTGTGCGAGAAAAAGCTCATCATTGATCGAATACTCATAGATCCCGCCCGCCGGTGAGCCAAGCGCAAAGCCGATGGCACCCAGCACCTGGTAAAAACGGCCGGTCTCCTCGCCTTCACTTTTGAAGATCCGCTCATCGATGCCGCTCTCTTTGCTGGCAAGCTCGATCAGCTCCTTGTCATAAAACGGAATCTCCAGTTTTTCTGAAAGCATCTTGCCGATGCTTCTTCCTCCGCTTCCGAACTGCCTGGAAATGGTAATGATATTCTTTTTCATGCAGGATCCCTCCTTGTTAATTTCATTATAGCATCGATTTCGCATTTTTCCATGGCAAATGTCATTTTCGGCGATGACGAAGCTCCTCCAGCTGCCGCATCCGCCGCTGCACTTTTTCCTCGCTGCCATAGATGCTGGGCACATAATACACACGACCCTTGAGACGCTCAGGCAGACATGCCATGTCGGTGATCGCGTTTTCCTCGTCATGCGCGTAACGATAGCCTTTTCCATAATCCAGCTCTTTCATCAGCGTGGTGACCGCATTGCGGATCTGCAAGGGCACAGGCTCCTTCATCGTCTTCGCCGCATCTTGCTTCGCTTCCTCATATGCTTTGTACAGCGCATTGGATTTAGGCGCGAGCGCAAGATAAGTGACCGCATGAGTCAGGTGCACATTGCATTCCGGCATGCCCAGGAAGTGGGCAGCCTGATAAGCAGCTATACAGATCTCCAGAGCGCGGCTGTCCGCCATGCCCACATCCTCACTGGCAAAGCGCACCAGCCGCCTGGCGATATAAAGCGGATCTTCGCCGGCTTCCAGCATGCGCGCCAGCCAGTATATGGCAGCCTGCACATCACTGTTGCGCATGGATTTATGCAAGGCAGAGATGAGATTGTAGTGTTCCTCGCCTTTCTTGTCATAGAGAAAAGAACGGCGGCTCGTGCATTGCTCGACCAGTTCCAGGCTGACCTTGAGCCAGCCATCATCCTCTATGGCATTGTATACGGCCATCTCCAGCGTATTGAGTGCGGTCCGCGCGTCACCAGCCGCAAACGCGGCGATCATCTCCAGCGTGCCTTCTTCCATGTGCACCGGCTTGTTTCCAAAGCCCCGCTCATCTTGCAGGGCGCGCTGCAGCAGCGTCTGCAGATCTTCCTGTGCCAGTGCATGAAGCACGAATACCTTGCAGCGAGAAAGCAAGGCCGAATTGATCTCAAAAGAAGGATTCTCGGTCGTAGCACCGATCAAAACGATGCTGCCATTTTCCACATAAGGAAGGAACGCATCCTGCTGCGCTTTGTTGAACCGGTGGATCTCATCGACGAAGATGATCGTGCGCTGGCCGCTGTCTCTGGCCTCCTGCGCCTGTTTCATGACCTCACGGATCTCACGGATGCCGCTGGTCACCGCGCTGAAGTTGATGAATGCCGAAGCAGTCTGATGCGCGATGATGCGCGCCAGCGTCGTCTTCCCCACGCCCGGAGGTCCCCAGAAGATCATGGAAGGGACCAGATCATTTTCGATCAGCTGCCGCAAGATCTTGCCAGCAGCAAGCAGATGCTGCTGTCCTACCACCTCATCAAGCGTAAGCGGGCGCATGCGGTTGGCCAGCGGCTCTTGCAGCGAGGAGGAAAATAAAGAATCCTGTTTCATGCTCATCACCCTGATATATTAGAAATGACTCATCTGATCGTCACCACAATATACCTTTCCTTTCTATCAGCCCTTATCTATCGAATACCGCGGGGCGAAAACGGTAAGATTCATTTGCAGAACATTGAAATATGTGTATGTAGATTTGTATTTTCACTTTTGGGCTTAAGCGGTCCTTACCACGCCTTATTCCAAAATAATGATCAGTTAGATGAGCCTTTAAATTCATATCATCTGCCAGGATCTATGGTTTAAGTGTTGTGGCTCTTTACTTCACATGCATGTATTTCAGAAAGGTGTGTTTTTATGTTTCTCGTCGGAATCGATATCGGCAAACGCTCTCATCTGTTTTGCATCTTTATGATAACACAGCGGCCGCAAAAGCAAAAAGCCATCCCTCAGGATGACTCGCTCCTCACTTTTCCGCACAGCGGGTAATTCGGACAGCTCTGATTGCAGGAATCACGGACGACATTGCGCAGCGCCTGCGGCACCATCGTCGTTATCTCATCATCATCATAGCCGACCACCATGCTCTTTTCTGAAATCATGATCGGACGCTTGAGGATAGAAGGGCTCTTTCTCACGATGTCCACCAGCGCGGAGACAGAAAGATCATCTATATCACAGCCTAACTGCTGAAACGCCTTGGAACGCACGGAGATGATGTCCTCCGTTCCGTTTTCGCAGCGTGAAAGCAGATATTTGATCTCATCTTCCTTCAGCATCGTCGTGAAGATGTTCTTTTCCACAAACGGAAGCTGATTGTCCTTCAGCCACTGCTTTGCCTTGCGGCAGCTGGCACAGCCGGGAGATGTATATAAGATTATCACTCGCTGATCACACTCCTTTTTCAGTTATTATACCCTAATCGACAGACAAAAGATATCCTTATTTTTTTAAATGCTTGTCATCTTACGCAATTTGATGTATGATACAAAAGAATCTACTGTGACGAAGAGAAAACAGGATCCGATACTCTTCTATAGAGAGTCTGCGGCTGGTGGAAGCAGATGAGAGCCGGATCCGAATTGGGACTTCTGAGTGCGTTCCGGCGGTGCCGATATCACCATAAAGTGGCCGGTCAGCGACCGGCAAACCGGGTGGTACCGCGTGCTTCACGTCCCTGTCACAGGGACTTTTTTTATTCAGGAGGTAATCAGACATGCAGACTATGCTGAGCGGCATCAAGCCGACCGGAAGACTGACTCTTGGCAATTACATCGGCGCCATCCGTCAGTTCGTAGAATATCAGGATGAATACAAAATGTATATCTTCATCGCCAACCTGCACGCCATCACCGTGGCTCAGGATCCTAAGGAGCTGAAACAGAATACCAAGGATCTGATCGCGCTGTATCTTGCCAGCGGGCTCGATCCCGAAAAAGTCACGCTGTTCCTGCAAAGCGATGTGCATCAGCACGCCGAGCTGGGCTGGATCCTGACATGCCACAGCTACATGGGCGAACTGCAGCGCATGACCCAGTATAAAGACAAGACCGCCAAAGGCGAGACCGGCATCACTGCAGGATTGTTCACCTATCCCTGTCTGATGGCTGCCGATATCCTCATGTACGATGCCGACTATGTGCCGGTAGGCGTAGACCAGAAGCAGCATGTGGAGCTGACTCGCGATATCGCCGAGCGCTTCAACAACCGCTATGGCGAAACGTTCCGCATCCCGCAGCCGCTGACGCCGAAAATAGGCGCCAAGATCTATTCTTTGCAAAATCCGACCAAGAAGATGAGCAAATCAGAAGAAAACCCAAAAGGAACGATCGATCTGCTGGATGATCCAGGCGTCGCACGCAAGAAGATCATGTCTGCCGTGACCGACTCACTGGGCACGATCCAGTATGATCCGGATACCCAGCCTGGTGTATCCAACCTGCTGATGATCCATTCTTCATTGAGCGGCGAATCACTGGAATCGCTTGTCTCCCGTTTCCAGGGCAAGGGATATGGCGATCTCAAGAAAGAGACAGGCGGCATCGTCTTCGATTTCCTCAGCGATCTGCAGTCCCGTTACCGCGACATCATCGCCAGCGGCAAGATCGATGAGATCCTTCGTGAAGGCAATGAAAAAGCTTCCCGCATCGCTGAGCGCAAGCTGCGCAAAGTCAAGAAGAAGCTTGGTTTTCAGATCCTGAAATAAGACGGCACATGCCGTTTTTTTTATTGACAAGTTTTTTTCTACACAATGCAGAATACAATTGTTCTGCATTGTGTAGAAGAAAGGAGCATACTTATGTCAGACCTGCATATGGGCATGGCCAAATCCCGCTTTGCCGAGATCAACTGGAATGATGAGCCGATTCGGACTGCCGACCTTGCGCGCAAAGCGGCACAGGAATTGAAATGGAAAAAGACGACTTCCTATACAGTGCTGAAGCGGCTTTGCGAAAAAGGCATCTTCCGCAATGCGGATGGTATCGTGACTTCAGTGATCTCCCGGGAACATTTTTACGCGATGCAAAGCCAGCGCTTTGTCGAAGAGACCTTCAGCGGATCACTGCCCGCCTTCCTTGCCGCGTTCACCAGGACCCGCGCGCTGAGCGGAAAAGAGCGTCAGAAGATCTTGGCCATCATCGAGAAAGGAGAGAATGACAAATGAGCGGTTCTTATGTGACGCTGCTGGACACGATGCTGCTTGTCCTCCTTATCTGTGCGCTGCGGGTCATTTGATGAACCGTCCAGATAGCTTGCGCTGAATGCTTCATCATAAGTCAGCGAACGCAGCGCGCAGCCATCAAAGTATTTGTGCATCATTCATGGCGTCATCGAGCTCGGCCGTGCTGAATCGGCTGTCTTGCGGCATGATCCGCTCAAAGCGGCCGATGACCTCGGCGCGGCTGCTGTAATCGGGGACTGTCAGCAGGCAGACGCCGCGACGCACAGGGCGAACGTGCCCAGACAGGTGACCCATCTGGGCGCACGGCGGTAGTTCATGATGCGCTTGATCCGTTCTTTGACGTTGATCTCGCCAAACGCCAACGGCCCTCTGATCGTGCCGCAAGCGTCGCTGCTGCTGTTGCATGGACGCGATGACCGCTTCATCACAGCGGTCTTCCAGATCACGGGCAAACAGCCAGAAAGCCAGCCACATGAAGGGATCGTACCAGCGCCAAGCCAGGATCATGAAAGCCAGCGGCTTCCACCAGTGGTCTTTGTGGTCAAGGTGCTCCTGCTCATGCGCGAGATAGCAATCTGTATCAGACAGCAGTTTTTCGGCAATGGCGCTTCCAGCAGTGCCGCTAGCCCCAGCTATAAAACCTTTTTCATCGCATGTCCTCTCCTTTTACCATTTCATGGCCATTTCCACCACGGCGGGATCTTCTGCATTTCCGATCAGAGGGATTGCTGTGTCCATCTTCACAAGCTGAGCCATTTCGTCCGCAGTCAGTTCAAAGTCGAACGCATCAAAGTTTTCTTTGATTCGTCCCTCATGAACGGATTTGGGGATCACGACCACACGCTCTGCATCAGGAAACGCAGCGCGACTTGGACAGCGGTCTTCCCGTGGGCCTTTGCGATGGTGACCAGAGACGGGTGTTCAAACATCTCGCTTTTTCGTCCCTGGCCCAGCGGAGCGTACGCCAATGGTATTTTTCCAGCCATTCATGTTCTGTGCGACGCTGGCAAAGCAAATGGGTCTCGATCTGGTTGACCGCATTGAATTCGATCAGATCGATCAGGTGGTCCGGATCAAAGTTCGATACGCCGATCGCCCAGATCTTTCCCACGTGATACAGCTTTTCCAATTCCCGCCACGCAGCATAGCAGTTGCCGAAGGGCCAGTGGAGCAGCACCAGATCAAGATAGCTGGTCTTCAGTTTTTCCAGTGATGCCTCTACGGCTGCACGGATGTTCTCATAGGAGCGGAAATTTACTTTTGTGACGAGAAACAATTCTGGGCGGGAAATGCCGCTCTTCATGAGCGCATTTCCAACTGCTTCCTCATTCCCATATGCCTCTGCCGTGTCGATCATGCGATAACCGCTTCGCAACACTTGAGCTTGATCGCCGTCTGTGCTAAGCAAAGCATAGCAAGTTCGAGTAACTCGAAGTCAATAGCTTTTTGACCATTTTAGGAGGAACGATGATCTATACATTGAAACAATTTGCCGAGATGTTCCATACGACAGAACATACCATCCGCTATTATACTGACATCCATATCTTGCCAGTGCGATCAAGCCAACCACCGCATCTTTAACGAAGAATCCGTCAACTGGATGCAGGGGATCGCCTGCTTGAAAGGCTGCGGCGCATCTATCGAAGATATCAGAGAATACTGCGACTTGTGCCGCCTGCCGGAATCCAAAGAAACACTTTACGCCAGGTATCAGATCATTCTCCGGCAGCGGGAACAGGCGTATAAGCGTGTCGAAGAAGCAAAAGTGACAGCAGCTTATATGGACGATAAATGCAGCACTATGCGCAGATCTTGGATGGCTTGATTCCTGATGACAGCAACCCACGGAACTGAATCGGATCCAGCCGACCGAAAAAGCATGAATGATCATCCATCCCCCCTCTCTCCATAGCGAGATGGGGACCTTCATGCCAAAGGCTGATATTTTCACCTATGATCACGATCTATTACGGCCGAAAAAAAAGCAGGACAGCAGTCCTGCAGATCCGTTTATCGGATCACAAAGAAATAAAACAGCACGAGGATGCCCAGAATGATCCGATACCATCCGAACACCTTGAAATCATGCTTCTTGATGTAGCTCATGAGGAAACGGATGACCAGGATCGATACGATAAAAGCTACCAGCATGCCGACCAGCAGCAGCACCAGTTCTGCCGCGGTAAAGGCAAAGCCGAATCTGACCAGTCTCAGCAGGCTTGCGCCAAGCATGACGGGAATAGCGAGGAAAAAGGTAAATTCTGCGGCTACCGTGCGGCTGACTCCGATCATCAGCGCACCGATGATCGTCGCACCGGAACGAGAGGTACCGGGAAACACGGCAGCGATGAGCTGAAACACGCCGATGATCAGCGCGTCGGCCCAGGAAAGCTGCTGCAGTGTATCTACACGCGCACGACGATCCTTGTTGTGGTTCTCGATAATGATGAATGCGATGCCGACCAGCACCAGCATGATAGCCACGACAATCGCGTTGTACAGATGCGCATTCAGCCAATCATCAAAAAGCAGACCGACGATCGCGGCAGGGATACAGGCCACGATGATCTTGAACCACATCTGGAATATATCATAGCGCAGAAACGGACGATTCTTGTTCTTGAAGTTGAACGGAAAGATCTTATGCCAGTAAAGAACGACCACAGCAAGAATGGCGCCCAGCTGGATAACGACCAGGAACACATCCCAAAATGACTGTGAGACCTTCATCGGCAGCAGCTCTTCCAGCAGGATCATGTGGCCGGTGGAACTGATCGGGAGCCATTCCGTGATGCCTTCCACGATGCCATACAAGATCGATTTCAGTATTTCGATGATATCCATGGGCTATTCTCCTTTCGCAAGCTTTTTGCGCACCATCTCTTTGAAGATGCGTCCACGCTCTTCATAATTGTTGAACTGATCAAAGCTGGAGCAGGCCGGCGACAACAGGATCACATCGCCCGGTGCGCTCTGCGCGATCGCTTCATCCAGTGCTTCTTCCATTGTCTCTACACAGACACAATGCGTGAAGACATCTTTGAACTGTGCCTTCGTCTCGCCGAATGCGACACAGAGCTTTACCCGCTCATCATAGCGGCGCAGATCATCAAACGGGATGCCCTTATCATGGCCGCCAGCCAGCAAGATCACGTTGGACGCAAAAGACTGCAGCGCCGCGGCAGCCGCATGCGTATTGGTCGCCTTGGAATCATTATAGTATCTGACACCATCCTGTTCCATGATGAACTCAAGCCGATGCTCGACCGATGTGAATGAAGCGCATGCCGCCTGGATATCCTCAATGGCAACCCCCATGCGGTATGCCATGCACGCTGCCGCCATCGCATTGGCGATATTGTAATCCCCTACGATCTTAAGCGTGGCCGTGTCAAACAGCATGACATCGCCCAGCCACACCTTGCCCTCACGCCGGTATAAGTCGACATCCGTACGGGTCAGCGAATAATCGATGACACGGCAGGGGATATCTTTTGCATACTGCATGATGAGCGGATCATCGACATTGCGCAGGAACCAGTCATCCGCATCGCAGTTCATATAGATGCGCATCTTGCTTTCATAGTATGCCTCGAGCGAATCCATGTAATCCAGATGATCCGGTGCCAGATTGCACACCACGCTCACGCAGGGACGAAACGTCTCGATGCCCATCAGCTGAAAGTTGCTCAGTTCGATGGCCACATCTTCTTCCTCATCTTCATGCGCATACACCTGCTCGCATAACGGGATGCCGATGTTGCCGGCAGCCAGAGCGGCCCCTTTGCGTTTGAGCATCTCATAAAGCAGAGAAGTGATCGTCGTCTTGCCATTCGTCCCGGTCACCGCGCCATAATGGAAACGGCTCGCATAGCGGTATCCGATCTCTACTTCCGTATAGATCGGCACGCCCTTTTCCATGAAATGTCTCACGATCGCCACGCGGTAAGGAATGCCTGGATTCTTGACGATATAGGACCATTCTTCCTGCAGCAGCCAGTCCGGGTGTCCGCCGTCCGCGACGCGTACGCCCCAGCTTTCCAGCTCGGCCTTTTCTTTTACTTCGCGGCTGTCGGTCAATGTGACCGCGCAGCCATGTCTGACCAGCAGGCGCGCGGCCGCGATGCCGCTGCGCGCACCGCCGATGATCAATACCTTATCCATGTCACAGCACCCCCATCAGCAATCCCGCAAGTGCGCAGATGAATGCGATGCCCCACATCATGAGGACCACGCTTGTCTCTTTCATCCCGCCGGCCTCAAAATGATGATGGATCGGCGCCATGCGGAAGATGCGTTTCTTCGTTTTTTTATAATAGGATACCTGGATGATGACCGAGAGCACCTCGATGACGAACACGCCGCCGATGACGATGAGAAGCAGTTCCTGCTTCGTCACCATCGCCGTAGCTGCCAGCAGACCGCCCAGCGCCAGCGAGCCAGTGTCGCCCATGAACACTTTGGCCGGATGCAGGTTGAATTTTAGATAGCCCATGAGCGCGCCGATCACGCACAGCAGCAGCACGCCCAGATCCTGCTGCCCCTGCAGCAGGGCAAAGATCACATAAGGGAACAACGCGATCACGCTGACCCCGGCACACAGCCCGTCTAATCCATCGGTCAGATTTACCGCGTTGCTTTCCGCGGTGAACATGAAGAAGACGAGCACGAAATACAGCCAGCCCAGATCGAAGGTCCATCCCAGCAGAGGAACAGTGATCTCGGTGGATGCGGTCGAGCGGTACAGCAGAAAGAACACGATGGCCAGCACTGACTGCATGGCAAATTTTACGCCCGGCTTCAGTCCATCATTATTTTTCTTGACCACGATCAGATAATCGTCGATGAAGCCGATCAGTCCATAGCCGACATAGGCGAGCATCACGATCCATACGCTGGGCTCGCTCAGTGCCGAAGGCCGCATGAATGCGTACACGATCAGCGGAACAAGGATGAACACGACGCCGCCCATCGTCGGTGTGCCGTTCTTCACCTTGTGCGAAGCCAGTCCTTCCTCCCGTTCGGTCTGTCCGAACTTGATCCTATGTAAAAAGCGGATGACGCCGGGCATGACGAGCAGGGTCACGACCAGCGTTATCAGAAAAGCCAGAATGTAGTCAAGCTGCATGATCATCCATCCTCCCTTGTCTTGAGCAGGCGCAGCAGGATCTTGGAATCATCGAAAGGAACACGCTCTCCCGCAACGATCTGTATCTTCTCGTCCCCTTTACCTACAACGAGTATTATATCATCATTTCCGCTGTTTTCCACTGCAAATTTGATCGCGTGGGCCCGCTCTTCGAACACCATGCACGCGCCGGCTGCTGCGCGCATCTGCGACAAGATCGATGAAAGCGCTTCGCCGCGCGGATTGTCTGCCGTGAAGATGCAAAGATCGCTGCAAGCGCTGGCAAGCGCCGCGATTGCTGCACGTTTCTTTTGCTCACGTTCCCCGCCGCAGCCGATGACCGTGATGACCCGCTCATGCGATAGATCAGACAGCGAATCGAACAGCCGGCACACGGCATCCTCGGTATGGGCATAATCGACGAATACCAGCGGATGATCCCACAGCTTCTGCATGCGGCCTTTCAACGGCCGCAGCTCAGCGACCTTGGCCTCGATCCAGGCACGCGAAAAGCCAAGCTGACGCGCCACGATCAGCGCCGGAACGATGTTCATGACCTGAAAGCGGCCATACAAAGCGGCATGGCACACATATTCATTCACCGTAAAATGAATGCCAGAACGCTCACATCGTTCTTTCACGATCTGAAAATGCGAAGCCACATGGCCAAAGGTCGTACAGTGGCCGTCTAACAGCGAACAAAGCTGCCGCAGGCCGGGATCATCATGATTCACGATGACTTGTCCGCCCGGCTTCAGATAATGCCGAAGCGCGTATTTCGTATAGCGGTAATGCGCCGCGCAATGATGAAAATCCAGGTGATCCTCCCGGATATTGGTATAAATGAGATGATCGAAACGCAGCAGCGCAATGCGCTTTTCCGCGATCGCGTGTGAGCTCACCTCCATGATCACACAGCGCACCTGCCGCGCACGTGCCATCTCAATCAGCCGGATGAGCTCACACAGCGGCGGCGTGGTATTTGCGATCTCCTCTTCCCAGCCTGCTCCGCTTACCTGATGCGTACCGATCCGCACACAGGGCATGGCCGCGCTGAGCATCTGGTAAAGGAAAGCAGACGTGCTGCTCTTGCCGCTGGTGCCGGTCACGCCGATGCACAGCATGCCTTCACAAAGGTCTGGATATAATGCCTTTCCCAAGATGATCTGTGCCTTGGAGAGATCTTCACAGATATACACGCCTTCCAAATCGCATTGCTCCTCCATGAGCACTGCCGCACCATGAGCCAGAGCTTCCTGCACATGTTCCTTGCCGTTTCCTCGCATGCCTGAGCGAGCGAGAAAAAGCCAGTCTTCGCTCACTTTCCGGCTGTCTTCATGCATGCCGCGCACGATCCGTGTATCCGATGAATCGACGCCGATCAAAGACAGCAGCTCATTCAAACGTATCTTCTCCAAGATAGATCCACACCCTTCCGCTTTCATTCAGCGTGACGCCGCCGCGCGGCAGCTGGTCGATGACCGTGTCGCCTTCCCCGAAAAATTCAAAGATGACGCCTTCCTGCTGCACCTCATCCTTGCTTCTGCCGATAAAATCCTCAATGACGATCGCTTCTGTCTCCGGCCAGACGAGCTTTTTGGGCAGCTGCTCCTCGCTCTTTTCTGCGCCGAGATATGGCAATATATCCTCATACATCGCCTTGACCACCGGCGCGACGACCGTTCCGCCATACTGCACATCATTCTGCGGAGCATCGACCGCCACATACAAGACGATCTGCGGATCCTCCATCGGCGCGGCCGAAAGGAAAGAGAGAATATACTCATCAGGGAGATAAGCGCCATCTACCGCCTTCTGCGCCGTGCCGGTCTTGCCGCCGATGCGATATCCTTCGATATAGGCATTGCGGCCTCCGCCATTGGCTACGACGCTTTCCAAGGCATAGCGCATCTTTTCGCTTGTCTCCTCACTGATGACACGTCGTTTTGCCTTCGGTTCGCTCTGAGCGATGACATCACCGCTGATCGGATCATTGAAGCTCTTGGTGATATAAGGCGTATACAGCGTGCCGCCATTGACGATGGCACTGAACGCGGTGACCAGCTGGATCGGCGTGACCGCGATGCCCTGGCCGAATGCGACCGTCGCTGTCTCCAGCTCGCCCATCGCTTCCAGTTCGAACATGATGCCGGCACTCTCCCCGGGCAGATCGACACCGGTCTTTTCGCCAAATCCGAACTTTTTCACATACTCATACAGCCGCTGGGTCCCCATGCGCCGAGAAATCTCGACAAAGCCGGGATTTGAAGAATTCTCCAGCACCTGCAAGAAAGTCTGCAGCCCATGTCCGCCGGCCCGCCAGGACTTGATCCTGGCGCCGCCCACGATCTCATAGCCTCGGTCAACATACGTATCGGTGAACATGTCGAACAGTTCCAGCTCCAGCGCGGAAGCAAAGGTCACTGATTTGAATGTGGAGCCTGGCTCATAGCTCATCCATACCGGCAGATTCTGGTTGATCGTCTCTTGATCATAATCCGCATAGTGATTGGGATCAAAGCCTGGCTGCGACACCATGCCTAAAATGGCGCCGGTATCCGGATCCATGGCCAGCGCCAGCGCCCGTTCTGGCTTATAGCGCTTCATCAGATTGCGCATCTCCCTTTCCATGATATTCTGAATGTTTGCATCGATGGTCAGTGTCAGATCCATGCCATTGCCGCTGGCTTCATATGTCTCTTCATACAGCCGCACATTGTGGCCTTTGGCATCCAGGGGGATCTTGAGTGAGCCCGACTGTGCCTTGAGCAGATCGTCATATTGCAGCTCCAGGCCCGAGAGGCCCTGGTTATCGATGCCCGTGAAGCCCAGCACTTGTCCCAGATACTCCCCCATAGGATAATGGCGCAGCGAATCCTGAACAAGATACACACCGTTCAGCTCCAACGCTTCGATGGCATCGGCCTGTTCATCATCGATCAGCCGTCCTTCCGGCTGCAGCTTTTGCGTGGACTGTTTCCTGGTCAGTTTCTCATACAGTTCCTGCTCATCCGCCTGCAGGATATCTGCCAGTTTTGCCGCCGTCTTTTCGGGATCTTCGATCTGCGCCGGGACGACGACCACAGAAGTCGCCGGGATGTCCTGGGCCAGCACCGTCCCATCGCTGCTGTAGATCGTTCCGCGTGTCCCCGCTACCGCGAAGTCACGCTGCCACAGGTTCATCGCCCGCTCCAAGATCGCGTCATGATGAAAGATTTGTTCATAAGCGAGCTTGGACAAGATGCAGGCAAAGATGAGCACAGCGCAAAGGAAGATACGTTGGATGCGCTGTTTTACTTTTCCCCTCAGCAAACTTCATCACCACTTTATCCTATGAAATGGTCCGGAAAATCAGAACCAGCCTTATTTTTATTTTTTTCTTGCTTTTTCATGTGGCAGATGATAATATAAATAAGCAAATCGCGGAAGTAAAAAATGCGTAAAGGAGGTAACCGTATGTCTAGAGTATGTGCAATTACCGGTAAGGGACCTTTAACTGGCAACCGCCGTTCTCACTCCATGCGTGCATCGCGCCGTACCTGGAATGTCAATCTGCAGAAAGTAAAAGTCATGGTTGACGGCAAGCCGCAGACACTGCGCATCAGCGCCCGTGCGCTGAAAACGCTGAAGAAGAAAGGCACCATCTAAAGGCGACAGGCATATGCCTGTTTTTCTTTTGCCCAGAATCGGCAGGCTCAGCCCATTTGAAAGCCCCGCATGATCGATGGATCACACGGGGCTCAGCTGCAGAAAATCACATTTATTGACGAAGCGCGAACCGCGCTTTTTTCTTTTCTTCCGGGCAAGGATAGAACCGCCGCGAAATGACCATGCTGCCTTTCTTGCGGTATTCCTTCTCCAGATAATCCTGATAAGTGCCTGGGCTGACGATGCCGCGCATGCTCAGGATATCGGTTCCCAGCCTGCCGATCACAGAGTCAGCAAGCAGCACGCAGTTTGATCCCAAAGCGAAATACGTCTTGAACCGGCCGTCTTTGAATTTATAAAACTGCGCGTTGGCCTTGCAGACGAGCCGTGAAGGAAAATCACTCTCATAATCCTGTGGATGCGAAAACCCATTTTCCCGCTCGATCTTCGTATGCCAGCGATAGCCTTGGGAAACGATGCGGTTGATCGCCGCGCGGATCTGTGCTTTTTGCTCCTCATCAAGACGCAGTCCGTAAACAAACAGATTATTCTTTTCCACCATGAGATACGTCTCCACCGTCTCTTTTTCAGGTGCGAGGTAAAACACGCCATCCCCGATGATGCTGTTGAGACGGTAACTGTCCGTATCATAGTTTCCATAAGAAAGGATCATCCCTTCAAAGCCGATATCCATATGACCAAGCAGCCCAAAACCACTGTCGGTCACATGCACATAGATATCGAGATCGCCCTTTTCTTCTTCCTTGTGATCGTCGATCTCATATTCATCCTCATCCTTGAGATACTCATTGATATCATTGAGTGCCTTTGCCGGGACGAGCGCGCAGAAGATGGCTGGCATCGTAAAGCGTACCTTGCGCTTCATGCGGCTCTTGGTCCCGCTGGACAGCGCATCTAGTCCATCACGGAAATACGTCAGCGCCAGCATGAGGCAATAGACGCCGAATAAGATGAGCATATCATCCATGGTCAGGCTGGGAGAAAGCAAGAAGATGCCGCCGACGACATAAGAGCCGATCATCATCAGAAACATCAGAAAACGTCCTTTCACCCCATCTTGCCGGTAGAGCCACCATTGAATGAGGAAAGCCGTGCCATACAGCAGCATATAAGCACCGAACAAGACGACCATGAGCCACATCGGGATCTCCTGATACCAGATGAGGAACACTGAGGCGATCATGCTCATACAGGCGCGAAACAGCACGCTGAAATCACCGCTGCGTCTGATCCGTGCAAGAAAGAAGCGGATCAGCTGCACCAGTCCGCTGACCATCAGCGCGATGCCTAATACTGCCATCAACAAGGAGACCAGCCTGCTCCTGGCTAGAATGGAGGTGATGCCTGCGGCAGCCAGCGCCAACGCGATCACAAAATAAAAAACAAGGTTCTTGTTCACCTTTTTCATCCGCATCCCTCCAAATCTCTGATAATTTAATCACAAAACCTCAAGAAAGTAAAGAAATGAAGAAAAAAGCCTCCGGCATTGCCGCAAGGCTCATTCATGCTGATCATCACACTCCATCATGAGCAGGCGCCCGCTGTGCACCTCGATCCGCGCCGAAGACGCAGTGATCTCATTGGAGATGGTGTAGATGTCTTGCACGCTGATCTGCCGCCGCGTCAGCGGATAAGAGACGCCGCTTTCGCTGATGCAGCTGTCTTCCAGCGCCAGAAAAGAAAGATAGCGATATTCTTTGCGAATGTGATAGACGCCCTTTCCGATGATCCGCACCCGGTTTTTCTCATCCATCAGCCAAATGGCGGGATCCCGGTGCAGCAACAGATACAAATTGGCCATCGTATGGTCAAAGCGGCCCTGCAGCACCCCATACAAGATGATCGTGTCATAACCGCGCGCCTTGGCTTCAAGCAGCGCGCTTTCCATGTCAGTCTCATTTTTGCGGCAAGGGAGCACATGACATTCAGTAGACAAAGCGATCCGTGTCTTTTCCGTGCCCGCCGTATCAAAGTCACCGATGGCAAAGACCATCGGGATGCCCTGACGCATGCAGCACAGCGCGCCGGCATCGACGCCAGCATAATCTGCGCCCTCCAGCAGCGGCACCTGCCGGCTCAGCGGCGAAACAAGGACGATCACAGACATATGAGCGAGTCCACCGCCTTGATGATATCATTCTTGAAGACATAGCTGCCGGCAACCAGCGTATCACAGCCAGCCTCCACTGCCAGCGCACCGGTCTGCGCGTTGATGCCGCCATCAATCTCGATCCGCACAGTGAGTCCCAGCGCATCGATCCGCTGTCTCAGCAGGCGCACTTTTTCCAGCACTTGCGGCTGAAATGACTGTCCGCCGAAACCAGGCTCGACCGACATCACGAGCACCAGATCCATATCCTGCAGCAGCGGGACCAGAAAATTCACCGGTGTGCCCGGTCTTACGCTGACACCGGCCAGCACGCCGCGCTGACGGATATGGGCACACAGCGAACGGATCGCCTCAGGATCATTATGCAATGCTTCTGCATGAAAAGTGAGCACATCTGCGCCGGCATCCATGAAGACATCCGCATAGGTCTGTGGATCCTCTACCATGATGTGCACATCCATCTTCTGGGGAACCGCCTGAGAAAAGCCCTTGAGGATGTCTGGCCCAAAGGTCAGATTAGGCACAAAGTGGCCGTCCATGACGTCAAAATGAAGCCATGCCGCCTTGCTGCGGGCAAGGGTATCCAGCTGTTCGCTGACTCTTGCGTAATCCAATGACAAGATGGATGGTGATATGATCAATTCCTGCATGTTCTTCCTCCTAATATTTTGGTCTGTTTGACAAGATCAGCTGCGCGACCTCTTGATAATGCGCATAGCGGATCTCACTGATCTTTCCGGCTTCCACCGCTTCCTTTACCGCGCAGCCAGGTTCTTGCAGATGACGGCAGTCCTTGAAGCGGCACATGCCCTGAACAGCGGCAAAATCCGGGATACATGAGGAAAGCTTTTCCAGCTCCATATAATGAAAATCAAGCGATGAGAATCCCGGAGTATCTGCTACCCATCCTTGCGCCACCTCATGCAGCTCACAATGCCGCGTCGTATGCCGCCCTCTGCCCAGCGCCTTGCTCGTTTCTTGCGTACGTAGCTGAAAAGAAGGTTCGATGCTGTTGAGCAGCGTGCTCTTTCCGGCCCCTGACTGACCGCACAGCACGGATACCCTCCCTTTCAACGCGCTGATCAGATCCTGAGGGGCATTGTCTTTCGCCGCCTCAAAGACCTGATAGCCGCTGCGGCGGTAATCTGCGATGAACGCATGGACAGGATCATGCGCCGTGACAAGATCCATCTTGGTGACACAGATCAACGGCTCGATGTCCGCATAGCAGATCTGAAAGATCAGCCGATCTACCAGCTGCGTGGCGAAATCCGGACACTGCGTCGACATGACGATGATCGCCTGATCGACATTGGCAACGGCCGGGCGCCGCAGCGCATTGCGGCGCGGCAAGATCCGCTGAATGCCGCTCTGGCTTTCAAAGCGCTCTACCACTACTCGATCACCGACAATGGGGGAGCGGCCTTTGCGCAGCTTGCCCATCGCGACACAGACCACCTGTTCCCCGCTGTCCATGCACACGAGATACTGATTGGAAATGATGCTGATAATGTGTCCTGTTTTCATATCAATAGTAATACAGCGTAATGTAGCTGTCCGTTCCTTCCTGTATGTATCTGTCCCCTGTCTGCGGCGTACAGCGCACGACATTGCCTTCTCCATAAGCCAGTTCTGTTTCGGTGAGCTCATCTTCACTGATCCAGCGTGTGACGACCGCGGCGCCATACCCATTGAGCAACTCCTTTGCTTCTTCCACATCCATGCCCATGATCTCCTGTGGGATGGTAAAGCTGGGCGAAGCGGCCAGCACGATGGAGATCTCGTTGTCTCCCTGCGGATCGATCTTTTCTCCAGGCTGCAGGCTCTGGGAGAGGATCGTGCCTCTGTCGACATTGGAGATGGCCTGCTGGCTTTGGATGATGCGCATGTTGACATCATGATCGGCAAAGATCTCCTGCAGCTGCGCGAGCGTCATCCCGACATAATTTTCCACGACATAATAACCGCCGCGCGAGACTTCCATCGTCAGCGTTTCTCCTTCCTGAAGCCGCTCATCTGCCTGCGGCGAAACACCGACGACATCTCCTTCATCCACATCTTCGCTGAGCACGCGCTCTATCTGGATACGGTCTTCTCCGATGCCGTTTTCGGCCAGCAGCGCAAGCGCCTGCGCTTCGCTCATCCCGGATACGTCTGGGATGACGATGCTGCCTGAGCCAAGTCGCAGCACGCCGCTGAAGACCAGCGCTGTCAGCACAGCTGCCAGCATGCACAGCGCGCCTGCGATCCCGGCGATCACGATCTTCTTCCGGCTGCCTTTAGCTCTTGGTTCATCCTTTACCTCAAGCCGGCCATCTTTGACTTGCACAGCAGAGACCGGATCATCGTCAAGCTGGATGCGTTCTACGTCTAGCATCTTGGGAGAACGGCATTCCAGCAGATCCTCCCGCATCTCCTCCACCGTAGCATAACGCTCGCTTACTTTCTTGGCAGTCGCCCTGAGAATGATGTTTTCGACCGACTGCGGGATGGTCGGATTGAAATCCCGGATATATGGCATCGGATCACGCAGATGCTTCACCGCGATCTCGGTAGGGTTGGAGCCTTGAAACGGCACGCTGCCGCTGAGCAGCTCGTAAAAGACGATGCCTAAGGCATAGATGTCGACCGCCTCGGTAGGCGCCTCTCCACGGGTGGTCTCCGGCGCCAGATAATGCGCGCTGCCCATCACGGTGTGATGCTGCGTCAGCTGCACCGAGCCATGTGCGACCGCGATGCCGAAATCAGTGATCTTGACCGTCCCGTCATCCTTCACCAGCACATTCTGCGGCTTGATGTCCCGGTGGATGATGTGTTTTTCATGCGCCATGGCGACCGCACTCGTCAGCTGCAGCATGATGTCCACTGCCTCATCCAGATGCAGGGCGCCGCGCTGTGCGATCAGCTGCTTGAGCGTGCGGCCGCGGACATACTCCATGACGATATAATGCCGGCCCTCACTTTCTCCCACATCGTACACGTCCACGACATTGGGATGAGAGAGCTTGCTGGCCGCGCTTGCTTCACGCTGAAAGCGCAGCAGCGTCATCGGATCATCGGCAAGCTCACCGCGCAGGATCTTGATGGCCACGATCCGGTTGAGGATGGTGTCCATCGCCTTATATACATCTGCCATGCCGCCTTGTCCGACACTTTCAAGAAGCTGATAACGATTGGCAATCAGCTTATCCATTGACTTCATCCGCCTCCTTTTGCACTACTACGACCGTGACATTGTCATAGCCGCCCATATCATTGGCCAGCTGAACGAGCAGCTCTGCCTTGTCCTTTGCTGTACGATCCGCATCCGCGAGCACCGTGCAGATCGTGTCTTCGCTGACATAGCCGTGCAGCCCATCGCTGCAGACCAACAGCGCCTGATACTCCTCTTTCAGCTTTTCGATATCGATGCGCACTCGGTCCCATACGCCCAGCGCGTTGGTCAGCATATTGCGGGCCGGATGCACCCTGGCTTCCTCTGGCGTGATCGAGCCCTTGCGCATCAGATCCGCGATATAAGAATGATCCTGCGTCACACAGCACAGCGCGCTGTCATACAGCGCATACACCCGGGAATCTCCCACGTTAAATGAAAACGTCTTTGCGCCGGCATGAAGGATGCCGACACAGGTCGTCCCCATGCCTTTGCGTGAAGAGCTGCGGCTGGCAGCAGCAAAGATCAGATCATTGGCTTCGCTGATCACCTGCTTCAGCCAGCGCCGGACACTTTGTTCATTGCGAAAGCGGGCCGTCTGCGCAAATCGTTCCTGGAACAGTTCCACTGCCAGTGAGCTGGCGACCTCCCCGGCAGCATTTCCGCCGATGCCGTCACACACGCAAACGAGCAGATCACCGCTTTCATTGCGCACGCACATATATGAATCCTCATTCAGCTCTCGTCTGAGCCCTTTGTCACTGAGTCCGTAAACCTCCATGCCCTCACCCCTTTGTCTGACGCAGATGCTTGACGCGCAGCTGTCCGCAAGCTGCGTCGATATCGCCGCCATGCTCCTTGCGGATCGTGCAGCGTATGCCTTCCTTCATCAGCGCGTCATAAAACACCATCGCTGTCTCATGGTCCACGCCCTGGAATCCTTTCTCATCGACCGCGTTGTATGGGATGAGATTGACATAGGCATTGAGACCGCGCAGCAGCTTTGCCAACTGCCGCACATGCTCCGGACGGTCATTGACGCCTTGAAGCAAGATATATTCGAAAGTCAGCCGGCGATTGTTCTGCGTGCAATAAAAGCGGATGGCATCCATGAGCGCATCCAGCGGATACGCGCGATTGACCGGCATCAGCTTGCTGCGCAGCTCATCATTGGGCGCATGCAGGGAGATCGCAAGATTATACTGCGTATGCGCTATGGCGAACTCACGGATCCGCGGCACGATCCCGCAAGTGGAGATCGTGATATGACGGGCACCGATCGCCAGGCCGCGGTCATGATTGACCGTCGCCAGAAAATTCATGACTTGGTCATAGTTGTCAAAAGGCTCTCCGGTTCCCATGACGACGATATGGCTGAGCCGCTCGCCGCGCTCATCCAGCTCCTGCTGCACATACATCACCTGGGCGACCATTTCGGCACTGCGCAGATCACGCTGCTTCTTGGTCAGGCCGCTGGCACAGAACGCGCAGCCCATGTTGCAGCCGACCTGCGAAGTGACACAGATGCTCTTTCCATAATCAAAAAGCATCAGCACGCTTTCGATCAGGGAACCGTCTTCCAGCGCGAAAAGATATTTCGTCGTCCCGTCCCTGGATACCTGCTTGTCCCGCAGCGTCAGCGGTGAGAGGATGAATTCCTCTTTCAGGATGTCCCGTGTCTCCTTGGACAGATTGCTCATCGCATCGATGTCCCTGATGCGGCCGCGATACAGCCATTCAAAGATCTGCTGGCCCCGAAACTTCTTCCATCCTTTTGATATCGCATACTCACGCAGCTGTTCATAATTGTAATCGTACAAGCTCTTCATCTCATCACCTGCCGTTATTCTACCATAAATTCAGTCATTGACAACACTGTCTCTGCGCAGCAGCGCCACATAAAACCCATCGCTGTCATATTCAAACGGGAAGAACGTTTTTTCCTTGACCAGATGGAAATCTTCGTGTGTCTGCAGGAAATGCATGACTTGTTTCTCATTCTCCTTGCGGTTGAGCGTACAAGTAGAATATACGAGCCTTCCTCCCGCTTTCACCTTTGCGCTGGCAGCTGCTAAGATCTCGCGCTGCAGTGGGATGAGCGTATCCATCGCGCTCGAGTCCAGATGTGTCTTGATGTCGCTTTTCCGTCCCATGACGCCCAGCCCTGAACAAGGCACATCGCACAGCACGCCGTCAAAATACTTGTCCTGTACCCCATCCAGCACACATGCGTCCATGACCCGGGCATCGAGGATATGCAGTCCCAGCCGTTCAGCGCCCCGTTTGATGAGCTCGACCCGATGCGGATGGATATCGCCGCAGATGATCTTTCCTTGATCATGCATGTGCTCAGCCATATGGCAGGCTTTGCTTCCAGGAGCGCTGCACACATCCAGGATGCGCTCTCCAGGATGAGGATCCATCCATATCGCGACCATCTGGCTGGCTTCATCCTGGATCGAGATCAGCCCTTTCCGATAAGCCGCGCTCTGTGCGGGATTGCCCTGCACGCAAAGCAATGCGTCAGGGCTGAGCTTCCCTTTTTTATATTGCGCGTCTTGCGCCAGTTCATCCCGATCTGCCTTCATGACATTGACACGGACGCTCTGGACGCGCAGCTTCAGCATGCTGCGGCAGATACGCACACAGACCTCATCCGAATATTGCGCCCGCCACATGGCGATCAGCCAGTCAGGCTGACTGCATTCTATGCCGAGCGCCTGCCAGGGATCATCCGGCAATTCCCTTCTGCCCTCGCGCTGTACCCGGCGCAAGATCGCATTGACCATCCCGCTGGCTCCTTTTTGCTGCTTTGCACACAGCTTTACCGCTTCACTGATGACCGCATAATCCGGCACGCGCTCAAGAAACAGCAGCTGATATACGCTGAGATCCAGCAAGAGCGCCACGCGCGCGGACGGCATGCGCCGCACATACGCTTCCCACTGCCAGCGCAGCAGCCGCATGTTCTGCAGCGTGCCATAGACGACCTGCGTAGCCAGTGCGCGATCTTCTTCTTTGACCTGCTTCAGATGCTGCTGCAGATACAGATTGCTGTAGGCACCTTCCAGACAGATGGCCGCCAGTGCCTGCCATATCCATTGTCGTGTGTTCATCTCATCCCTCTTTTCATTCCAGCGTCATCAGATCGACATCGATCTCGACCCTTGACCTTCGTCTCTGTTCCCGATGTATCCTGGCCACCTGTCCCAGCATTGCCGCCTGCTCCCGGCGGTCTTTTCCCTTCAGGATCAGACGGAAACGATGCTCATCGCGGATGCGTCCCAGCCCGATGGGGCCAAGCAGCTTGTATCTGCCTTGGGCCAGCAGCTGCGCTGCGGCCCGGGCATCCTCACGCGCAACTTCTTCCTGGCGATGATGCATGACCAGCGCAGAAAGATAGGCGTAAGGCGGATACTGCGCCAGATGACGAAACTGCATCTCTTGCCGGAAAAAACCCAGATAATCATGTCTGGCGGCGCAGCGTATGGCATAATGATCACCATCATATGCCTGCAGGATCACTCGGCCTTTCTGTCTTCCCCGGCCGCTCCTGCCGCAGGCCTGTTCCAGCAAATCATAAGTCAGTTCGCTGCTGCGATAATCACCGCGGTTGAGCATGGCATCCGCGTTGAGGATGCCGACCAGGGTCACGCGCTCATAATCCAATCCCTTGGCGATCATCTGCGTCCCCAGCAAGATATCCGCATCTGCGGCAAACTGCGCCAGCAAAGCCGCATGAGCTCCTTTTTTTCTGGTCGTGTCCGCGTCCATGCGCACGATTCGAGCCTGTGGGAAACAGCTTTGCACATGTTCCTCAAGCTTCTGCGTGCCGATTCCCAGGCTGCGCCAATGATCGGAACCGCAAACAGGGCATTGACCAGGCAGCACGCGCGAATATCCGCAGACATGACATTTCAAGCGCCCTTCCTGCTTGTGATAGGACAATGCGACCTCGCAATGCGGACATTTCAGCACTTCACCACATTCCAGGCAGCGCAATACCGGCGCATATCCGCGGCGGTTCAGCAGCAAGATTGCTTGTTCTCCACGGGCCAGACAATCCGCAAGCGCATTTTGGAGCGAGGAAGAAAGCATCATATTGCCGCCGCCGCGCAGACATTCACGCATATTGATGACCTCCACCTCGGGCAGCGGCCTGCGATTGATCCGTTCCTTCATCTCGATAAGGCGATAGACCCCTTTGTAGGCGCGGGCATAAGACTCAAGCGAAGGCGTCGCGCTCGACAAGATCACCTTGCAGTCATGATAACGGCCGCGCTGTATGGCAATATCGCGGCAATGATAGCGCGGCATGCTGTCCTGCTTATAGCTGAGGTCATGCTCCTCATCCAGGATGATCGCTCCCAAGCGTGTAAACGGCATGAATACCGCACTGCGCGTACCGACGACCACATGCACACGGCCTTCTCTGACCAGCTGGTACTGCTCATATTTCTGCTGGTCGCTGAGCCCGGAATGATAGATGGCCGCATCATCAGGAAAACGAGCCTGCACATGCGCGATCATCTGCGGAGCAAGCGAGATCTCCGGCACCAGCAGCAGCACCTGTTTCCCCTGCTCCACCATCGCTTTGGCATAACGAAGGAACACTTCGCTCTTGCCGCTGCCAGTCACCCCGTGCAGCAGGATGACCTCATGACGCGCCGTCTGCCGCAGCACATCCAGGGCATGCTGCTGCTGTGCGCAAAGCGTCAGTGAGGCTGCATCCTCCGCTCCAAGCAGAAACTGCGCTGTCTTTGGCTGTTTCTCGATACGCACGCAGCCCATAGCGATCAGCTTCCGGCCCACGCTCCCATATGCTTTGCGATATTCGCTCGCCTTCATGCGCTGCCGCTGCTTTATCGCTTCCAGCACTTCGCGCTGACGACTGGTCAGCCCATCCTGCATGCGCACAAAGCATGCCCACTCTTCCATCGCGGACTTTCCTGCGCTGCTCTTGGGCTTCAGGGGCCGTGGCAGCATCGCCTGATAGCAGCTGATGAGCGGAGCTACGTACAGCTTCGCCATCCACTTTCCCAGCTGCAGCAGCTCCTCATTCAGCAGCGGGGACGCATCGATGATCTCCTGGATCTCTTTCACTTCATACGGCAGCTGCGCCAGCTCCTCTTCACCGGCTTCCCTGACGCTGTCCACGAACCCGACCAGCTGCTGCGTGCCGAAGGGCACACGGACGCGCATGCCAGGCAAGACCTCAGCGTCCGGGCAGCGATACGTAAAGCACTGATCCAGCTGCAGGGTCGCATGTTCGATATATATTTCTGCCAGCTTCATAGGCACGCCTCCTTCCTGAACGACAAAAAACCGGCCTGGACCGGTTTGACTGTTTCATTGGAGGTTCCGACCGGATTTGAACCGGTGATCACAGAGTTGCAGTCTATTGCCTTACCACTTGGCTACGGAACCATTTTTTCGTGACATGAAATGGTGGGGACAGTGGGACTTGAACCCACACGGGATTTCTCCCAACGGATTTTAAGTCCGTTGCGTCTGCCGATTCCGCCATGACCCCGGCACACGTTTCACGTTGCTGTTATATTATATAATATTTCTGCAGAATTGCAATACTTTTTTTCAAAATCACGAAGAAACGCGCGGCACATAATATTCCGGGATCTGCCCGTGCACGATCTCCATCACCAGCGGCAGCTCCATCGTCTCATTGGATTCGGTGATGCTGAGGATGGTCAGCGTATTGACCCGCAGCTCGATGTTCAGCGTGATCGTGATCATCGTGCTGTTCACCCCATAGGGCTCTGCCGAATAAGACAACGATCCGCTCACATCATTGCGCATGCGGAAACGAAACGGGATCTGCGGCCCGATTCCGGAAAAAAAAGGAAAACCGCTCAGCGAGCCAAGCGACACATGATAAATGATGCCATGCTCATACAGCACTTCATCCAGATTTGGATCCTTCTCTCCGTCCTGAGCCGCTTCCAGTGACATGTCGATCTTTTCCAGCGCATCCGCAAGGATCTGGTTCAGCGCCATGGTATCATAATCCAAGGTCAGGATCTCTCCATCCGTGCCGCGTTGCATGCTTACTAGGTCAGCTGCGTCATAATCCATCGTCGCGATCACTTTCTGCACGATATTATTGAGTGCGATACCGGTCTGTTGTCTGGCGATCACTTGCAGCTGCGGCTCCACCCACGCATTCAGCCACGCGCCGATGGATCCCACAGCCAGCAGCGCAAGCGCCATCGTCACGATAATTCTTCTTCTAAGCTTCCTCTTTCTGGAGGAGCAATAATGCTTCCTCGGCCTCCATCCCAATCACAACACCCCTTTGTCTCGCTTGTTCGCTGCAAGATGCCACCGGCAGACGCAGAAGTGACTGCGCAGGATGACTTTTGGTCACACAGAGCACGAGCCCTTCTTCAAAGACCAGCCGCGACATGTATTGATTCACCAGGATCATCTTCTCATTCATGACAAATTCGATCGGAAACCACTGCAATGCGCCATAAAGATAATACTGTGTGCCGATCACCTCACGGTGAATATCCATCCGCTTTCCTCCCCTATTAATATATGCGGCACACTGACGAGATTGCACAAGAAAAAGATACAGCCTCGCGACTGTATCCAGATGATCAATAGTTTTCCTTGCGTACCTCAAAATAGGAACGGGCATGCTTGCATACCGGGCAGATTTCCGGCGCGCTCTTGCCACGATGCAGATGACCGCAGTTCAGGCATTCCCACAGCGTCTCCTCGCTCTTATCGAATACCGTGCCATCTTCCAGATTGCTCAGCAGGGCATTGTAACGCTCCTCATGGCTCTTTTCGATCTCCAGGACGCCTTCCATCGTCTCAGCGATCTCGTCAAAGCCTTCTTCTCTGGCTTCCTTTGCCATACGCGCATACATGTCTGTCCATTCATAGTTTTCACCGGCTGCCGCATCCTTCAGGTTTTCTGCCGTAGAAGGCACCGCACCGCCATGAAGATACTTGAACCACAGCTTGGCATGCTCTTTCTCGTTGTTGGCGGTCTGCTCAAAGATATTGGCAATCTGTACATAGCCGTCCTTCTTCGCTTTGGAAGCATAGAACGTGTACTTATTGCGTGCCTGGCTCTCGCCGGCAAATGCCTCCATCAGATTCTGTTCAGTTTTTGTTCCTTTCAGATTCATGTCTCACAACCTCCTGTTCATATTATCATTATAACCCGTTTTCAGACCTGTGCCCATGCTTTTTTCAGGAAATCTTTCGCAGCCACTGCCGCAGATCCTCAGCAAGATAACGCCTGTATGCCTCATCCAGGCACAGTTCATCGTATGCGCCAAGCAATGGGATCATGCGCATGAGCAGGTCATCGATGAACGCATCCGGATCGCTGCGCATCTTCTGCAGTGCCGGATGAACGCTGTCCTCTTGAAGCAGCATGCGGCAGATCCCGCGCAGGCTGTGGGTGCGCTGGTACAGATCCGCATACAGCAGGGTCAGCCCAGCTTGTGCAAGTGATGGATAAATGCCTGCCTCGACCAGCTGCGGCAAGGAAAAGCCGCACAAAAGTGAAGGAAAGCGCGGATCATCATTGCGTGTGCCGTATACGCGTGTCCCCGTCTCCATCTCCAGCAATTGCGGGCGCTGCAAAAGCCGGGCCAGACAGCGTGATTCCTCGTGACCTGGATACAGCGCGAAAGCGCCGCGCTCTGCCATGACCGCATCCATGAGCGATTCGATCTGCTTCAATGCCGGCAGCGCCTGTGGCCGCGGGATCGCTCGCGCGCTCAGCTCAGCGAGATGACATCCTTCCTCATATTCGCTGAACTGCACCAAACGGCCGCCGCGTGTGCAGAAGCAGCGGCCATCACTCAGTCTGATCCCACGCGCGTCCTCGATCAGCGCCGCGGCATTGACATAGATCTGCGAGATCTCGCGCGGCTCGATCGAACGTTCTGTGAAATCCAGCGTAATGTTCAATGAGGCAGGGTACACCCGTTCATGGAAGCCAATCGCGATGAATTCTCCCTCGTATTCGATCAGCTCTCCAACTTCAAGTTCGTCAAAATAACGTGCATCATTGTCCAGCGCGCCATCGCGCTGTTTTACGCGCAGCTCGATCTGATCCTGATAGGCAAAGAAGGCCGTATTGAAACGGCGCCCGCCGCGATAGCGGATATTGCCCCAGATGATCGCAATCGTATCCGCAAGAGCCGCGATGCGCGCATTATATGAATCCGCATAGCGGCAAAACATCTCATCCAGCCACATCTCTTTCAGCTGTAAGCCGCTGAGCGCGTTTTGCGGAAAGACGATCAGGCGGGCGCCGGACCGTTTGGCCTGATCGATATAACGGCACATCTGCCGGAAATTTTCCTCGCATCTTCCATGCTTCACCCGCATGGATACTGCTGCAACTTTCATCTGATCATCCTCTCTGTCTTTATCATGGCTGATCTTCCCGGACGCGTCAAGCAAAAAAGTGAAAAGATCAGGCTTCCGCCATGCTATAATAAAACAGAAATGAGGTGCTTATGGAAGACTATCTGTTTGAAGGGAACATCTCTGTCAAAGCCGCCGTCATGGGCGGGATGAGAGAGGTCATGGAGATCATCGCTGACGAGAACAAGCGGGACAAAGATACACGCTGGATCCTGCATCGAGCAGCGGAACGCGGCATTCCGATCCGCCGCACTTCCCGTGAAGAGATCGATGCCGCCGCTTCCGGACATACCCACGGCGGACTTCTGGCACGCTGCGGCGCAAGGCGTTTTCAGCCGCTGGACGATCTTGCAGAAAAAGGCAGATTTCTGGCCTTGATCGAAGGCATCGAAGATCCGTTCAATTTTGGAATGATCCTGCGTACGCTGTATGCGTCCGGATGCGACGGGGTCGTCCTCCCGCCGCGCAACTGGACATCCGCCGCGGCAATCGTGGCCCGCGCAAGCGCTGGCGCCAGCGAGCATCTGTCGATGACCATCGCGGAGGACATGGAGACGACGATCGCCGCGCTGAAAGATCAAGGCATCGCGCTGATCTGTGCCGATCGCAAAGATGCCCGCTGCCTATATGACTACTCCTTTCCTGACCGCTTGTGCTTGGCCATCGGCGGCGAGATGCGCGGGCTGAGCCATGCCGTCCGTTCTGCCAGCGATCAGAATGTGTACATCCCTTATGGCCGCGAAGTGCGCAGCGCGCTCAGCGCCGTCAGCGCAAGCGCTGTATTTGCTTTCGAGATCCTGCGGCAGCGAAAATACTAAAGGCCGGAAATCTCCGGCCTTTTGTTTTCACTCAATACATCACGATCGCTTCCATCGCGCAAGTGTCCGTATATTTTTCAAGCAGCCGGCGCACAGTGGCCTCCAAGGCATCCGTATGAGGAAGCAGGATCATGCCGGCATGAGCATAAAAGATAGCGATCACATCAGGTGCCAGAGCACAGAACTGAATATCATTCCATTTTTCATGATGCCGCCAATCCTCATAACACAACGTCAGCCCTTCATCGTCCGCAAGCAACGAGGCTTCTTCTGATCCGCTGCGATAGTGCTTCCGGCGCTGATAAAACCGCAGCAAATTTGCCATGCCCATGAAGATCCACAGCAGTCCAAGCAGAAAGGAAACGACCATCAGCAGCACATGCGCCATGATCAGCAGGCCTTCGCCGCGCTGAAGCAGCCAGAAGACACCGACGCAAAACAAGACGAAGCCCTGGATCAGCAGCGTATGACAAGTCGTCGTACATTTCTTGATGCGCCGCTTCCCTTGCATCAGCCTGCGGCGATTCATCATCATGCCTGACAGACTGTCTACGAACGCGTCATCCATCGAGATGCGGAAATGAATTTCTTCTTTTTTGTTCATTATCTGCACCTCCTCTCCTATATTATACCACCGTGTTCCTGCGTCAAACATGAACGAAAAGTAAAAATGCCAGGATCATTCCGGCATTTTTACTCAGCATACATATAACCAAGATAGATATAAAGCAGCGTGATGACAAGCGTCTGACTGTCAATGAATCCGATGATGATGTCGTGTTGCAAAAACGGGATCAGCCGCAGCTGCAGGCTCAGCAGCAGCACTGCGAGAAGCACACAGATCACACGGCTCATCATCCCTTTGGCCCGTTGACGGGCATGCAGCTGTATGCCAAACAAAAACAGCAGGATGCCGCGGCAGACCAGCAGCGTGTCACGCTGATACGGTTCCTGGACCAGCAGCGAGACCAGCCAGCTCAGCAGCCACAGCGCGACGATGATGAGCAAGGGTCTGCTGCGCCGGCTCAGATCTTTCATGCTTCATCGATGGTGATGGATCGCATCACATCGCCATTGCGCATCTTCAGGACCGCCTGCAGATTATCCGTCACCTGACCGAATACCGTATGCACCCCATCCAGATGCGGCTGCGGCGTATGAACGATGAAGAACTGGCAGCATCCTGTATCACGCCCGCGATGTGCCATCGAGATGGCGCCTGCCACATGCCGGTGTGGATTGCCATCGGTCTCGCAAGGGATGGTATATCCCAGATCCCCGGTCCCATCGCCGCGGGGACAGCCGCCCTGAGAGACGAAGCCCGGGATCACCCGGTGAAAAGTTTTTCCATCATAATAGCCGGACTTGGCCAGCTTGACAAAGTTTGCCACTGTGACCGGCGCATCTTCCTCATATAATTCAAAAGGGATGATCTCCCCGTTTTCCATCGTGATCTTTCCTTTGACCATCATTTTACCTCCTAAGTCAGCAATACCATGGCGGCGCTGTTTACAAAGCGGATCCGCCGCCCGGCGAATACTTCATTTCCAAGCACACCGTCGTAGGTCACATCCGGAAGGATGTCCACGAGGGCGCTCATGCATCCGCACATCGTGATCCGTGCCCTGTCTAAGCGCAGCGTCACGCTCTTTACGATCTGTGTCTCAAACTCCTCCTTGCCATGCACGCCGAAACCGACCATCTTGGTCCTGCGCATGACCTCGAGCTTGCGGCGGCGGATGTATGCATCGCCCAGCCAGCCCTGATGCGCACCGGTGTCGATGCCGAACAGGCTTACCGTATCGTCGCTTTCCCGCAGCAACAGTGTCGGAAAGCTGCAAGGAATGAGATTGGGATGATCCAGGATAAAGCGGTTCTTCAGCACCTTCATCTTGCCTTCGATCGTATCCAGCTCAAAATCCAGGGTACGCAGCAAGTCCCAGCCGAGGATGCCGTCAAATCGCAGCAGGTCGACATTGAGCAGCCGGACCGCAAACTGATCCTGATCCAGAACGATCAGTGGCTGATTCTCCCAACAGATGCCGCCCAGCCGCAGGCTGTCGCAGCGTACAGCGGGCCGCTGTTCACGCGTGCTGCCCACGCTGCCGACTTCTACCCCGCTTTTCAGCGCCGGCAGCTGCAGCCCAGCAGCGGCCTGAGCACGGATACCGCTGATCTGCGCGCCGGTATCGATGATGAAGCGCATGTCCTTTCCGTTCACCCGAACCTTGACCTCATACAGGGAAAATAAGTTTTGCATCATCTTTACCTCAAACTCCTGCATCATGATCTTTGTTCTCCGGGGAAAACCGCGTTCCAGCATCATCCGATACTGCGGGGTCCGTTCGATCGGCATGCATATGTGCGCAAAGCGCGCTTTATATCCTGCATACTCATCCGTGCGGATCGCCGCTGGCGCACTGCTGCGCACGATGACGCGATGTGCCAACATGGCATCACCCCTTTGCTTCTTGCAGATGACATTATAGCATACTTTTCCGCAGTGGTGTATAATGAGAAAAAGTGAGGTAGATGAAATGAAGACAAACCGAAAACAGCTGCCGATGATGTCGGTCAGCGGCAGCGTCGATCATCCAGGACTGCATGGAGACGGCTACTGGGTAGGTTACGACGGCTATGGCCGGATCGCCATGTCCGTAGGCGGCATCGTATACAACCATGCCCTGCTTGACCCTTGCATGGGCATCGTCGGCGACCACATCGAACCAGGCGTGTCCATCAAGAACAGCGTCGACAAATACAACTGCGCGCTGCAATGTTTTGCCTGCATCGGCAATGAGGCACGCATCGTCAGCGGACCGGCAGCCGGCCGCAAAGGATACGTCACTGGCAAGCATGGCGGCGTCGATCACGTCATGATTTATTTTGAACAAGAAGTGCTCGAAGCGATGAACGCAGATGAGCGCATCCTGATCCGCGCCTGGGGCCAGGGGCTGAAGCTGGAGGAACATCCCGATGTGCTGGTCATGAACATGGATCCCGATCTGCTGGAAACCATGGATCTGCAGCATGCGCCATCTGGAAAGCTGCAGGTTCCCATCGTCACACGCATTCCCGCCTTCCTCATGGGAGCCGGTCTTGGTTCCACCACGACCATGTCGGGAGATTATGACATCATGACACAGGATCATGAAGCAAACCGCCGCTATGGCATAGACCAGCTACGTTTTGGCGACCTGGTACTCATCGAGGATCATGACAATACCCATGGACCGCATTACCGGGAGGGTGCACTTTCCATCGGTGTGATCGTGCATTCTGATTCCTTCACGAGCGGACATGGGCCTGGGGTCACGGTCATCATGAGCGCGGATAAAGATACGCTGGAAGGCGTGATCGACAAAGACGCGAACATCGCAAATTACATGAAGAAGGTCAGCCGCTCATCATACTGACACGCATCACAAGCGCATTTAAAAGGCCGGGGCTCCCGGCCTTTTTCACTTGCGCATATCCGCCTCAATTTCGATTGCCGACAAAACGCAGGATATATAAGAAGATATTGATGAAATCCAGATACAGTTCAAACGCGGAATACACTGCCAAGCAGTTGCGGCCTTGCTCATCCGGCATACTGAGATACAAACGCTTCATCTTCTGAGTATCATAGGCCGTCAGACCAGTGAAGATCAACAGACCGATCGCGGAAAGCAGCATCGTGTCCGTAGAAAACCCCATCAGCATCATCACGACCTCAACGATGACCATGATGATGAGCGAGGTGATCAGCAGCCGGCCCAGCGGCATCAGATTGACCTTCGTCGTATAGCCGATAACACAGAGCGAGCCAAAATAGATGGCCGTGATGCCGAAAGCAAACATGACCGACTGCGCATCATACAGCCATCCGAGCAGAGAAAACGTAAATCCTGTCAGGATGGAATAACCAAAGAACATCGCGCGGGTCAGGCCGACACTGCGGCTGTGAATCCCGCTCATGAAGGCGATGACCGCGCCGAACTGCAGCAGCACGCTCAAGATCATCAGATATGGGGATGTCAGCACGATCCGTATGGAGATCCCGGAAAAATAGAACAGTGCCGCGCTGAGCGCAGTGACCAGCAGACCGGCCATCATCCAGCCAAAGGTACGCACTGTATGCCGGCGCAATCCCTCTTCCGTATTGAATTGATTCTGATAACTTTGTTCAATCATTAAAAATCACAGCTCCTGTCTTTGAATGGCATGCTCATGCCTCATCGTTAGTATAGCACAGTACGGAAAGCTTGTAAATTCAGTAGCGTCTCAGCATCTGTACTGCGATACCAAGTTGCAGCAGCGTACCGCTGTCCTCCGCAGGATCGCTTTGATCCATGAGCAGCCGCACCGCATCCCATGCGTCATGCACCGCTTGCTCGAGCCATGGTTCGCTGCGATGATGATATGGCGAGAGCACCGCAAAGTTTCCCGAGAAAGCGTCATCTTGCATGAGCACTTGCGGATTTCGCGATATCCGGGCATCCTGTGCATGTTCCAGCACCGTGACATGCGCATCTTCCAGATCACGGATGATCTCATCGAGCCGCTCTTCCTGATGCAGATGATGCGCAAGCTCACTGATGATGTCCTTGCCGCTGCACTCGCTCATCGGACGGCGGACAAAATCGCCGCATGCCTGCGGATGAAGGATGCTGCCCCATACAGTGACATTGCCGTTCCAGGGCTTAGGCGGCGCCGAAAAAGCGATGCCCCAGTTAGATTCTGGCAAGCTGATCAATCCAGCCCGATCCAGCAAATGCTGGATCAGCACACCCTCCCGCATCGTGATGACAAAGAACCCCTCGGCAGCTTCAGCCGCATCTGCCGCGTCTACGCTCAGTTCCTGACGGCGCGCAGCCAGCCGGTTCCAGAACGGATAAGGCGGTTCCTGCCGCGGTGCTTCGATCTGATGCAGATCGCCCTTTCGCATCAGCGCGGTCCGCTCGCCGAGCGTCACGATGCACAGATCATCCGCGTTGAGCTCGATCCGTTCCACATGATGGGCGCTGCGCACATGCAGCACCCTTGCCTGAAGGCTGTGCGTATCCGCAAACTGAATATCCATGATCTCTGAATTAAGATGGAACTGAACGCCATATCCTTTCAAATACGTGATCAGCGGCTGGACCAGCGCCTCGCGCGGGTGCGCGGGAAGCCGCATCCAATCCTCCATCGTATCCATATGCATCATCTGCTCGCTGCGGGTACAGAGCAAGGAGCGCAGCACACCGGCAGCTGTGTCTTGCTTGAGCCGGTACAGCGAAGCAGTCAGCTTCCAGAAATCAGTGCAGAAGAAGTTCGGATCATCGCGAAACCATTCTGCGATGCTGATGCCCCAGAGGCGTTCTTCCTCGCTCATCATCAGGCGGTTCAGCATCCGCCGCTGACCGCGTTCCAGCCGGATCGCTTCCGCATCCTTGCTGATCATGCGCGGATGACAAATGAGCGGATATGCCTTGGCAAATGAATAGATGTCATCCTTCAGGGAATCACCTTTTTGCTGCGAGGAAGGAATGCTGCGCATCAGATCCCAAAATCGGTCAAACCCTTGTTCATGCACGAACAATTCCGCGCTGCACAATCCTGCCGCCTTGCTGTCCAACAGAGCATCGCAGTCCAGCAGGTGGATATTTTCCCCATTGAAGTTATAATCACGGATGAGCAAAGCGGCGGCTGCCAGCGTGCTCAGCGTTGCGCCGCAAAGAAAGGCGCGCTGGCCCTGGCCGCTATGAAAATAAGGATTCTGCTGTTTTTTATGATTCAGCGTATAAGCGGCTCCGGCTGCCAGGATAGCGCCTCCGGCCGCAAACGCTGCTGCCATTTTCTTGAAATCCATTGCGGTCCCTCCTATCGTTTTCCCTAATTATAGTATGAATCAGAGAAAAGTAAAGATGTCCCGGCATTTTCACCTGAACGGGAAAACGCGGGACCATGTTCATCGCTTGACATGGGTGTGAAACAACATCCAGACTCCCAGCAGCACCGCCGCGATATAGCCCATGAAGCCAAGGGCGGGGATGCCGAAGATACGCGGCGTCATTTCAGTCGTGCAGATCAATGAAGAGCCGATCAGCAATGCGGCCGCGACGATGCAAACGATCATCTTATTGACCATCTTGTCGATCAGCGAAAGCGGCTGAAAACTATCCATCACTTCCAGATTGACCTTCAGCCGGCCTTTGTTGACCTGATGCAATGCTTCGGAGAGCTCAGCAGGGATACGGGTCGACTGCTGAAGCAGACCAAGTGCTTCCCTGGCCCATTTCTGTCCTTTGTTTCCCACATCATGCCAGCCGGACACTCCGCTGCCTACATGGCGTATTGCCGTCGTGATGATATTGGTCTGTGGATCGAGAAGGGCCACGGTGCTTTCGGCATTGACCAGTCCCCGCGCCAGCATGGAGATCCCCTTAGGCATGGAGATGTGATGCCGATGCGCCACGGTAAAGATATCTTGCACTGCCTCTCCCAGATTGATCTGCGAAAGACTCTTGGTCATATACGCGCCCATCAGCTTTTCCATATCATCATACAGCCGGTGATAATCGACCTGTCCGTCATGCACGCCCAGCGTCAGGATCACTTCGGTCAGATCCGCGATATTTTCAGAAGCCATGGCGTTGAAAGCCCTGCGGATCAGGCTCTGCTCCCGCTCTCCCAGCTGTCCCATCATGCCGAAATCAAGCCAGACGATCTTGCCGTTACGAACACGCAGATTTCCTGGATGGGGATCAGCGTGAAAGAACCCGTCATCAATGATCTGCTTCATATAGTGGTCAGCCAGTTTGGCCGCGATCTCTTTCAGGTCATAGCCCTGCTGCTTCAGTGTTTCCAGATCATCGATCTCTATGCCGTCAATATGCTCCATCACCAGTACCCTGGATGTGCTCAGATCGCGATATACTACGGGCTGAGCAATATAGCGTACACCTTTGTTCAGTTGGGCAAAGCGCCGCATGAACGCTGCCTCATTGATAAAATCCATCTCTTGTTTCGCAGTCTCCCAAAACTCATCGAGAAGGATATTGATATCGATGACGCTGCCCAGCAGCTCAGAGAGATTGAGCAGACGGCTCGCTCTCCTCAGCAGCGAGATATCACGTTCCATCTGCTCATAAATATGCGGCCGCTGTACCTTGACGACAACATCCTCGCCGCTGCGCAGTCTGGCCCGGTGCACTTGCGCGATCGAAGCGGATCCCAGTGAATGCTCATCAAACCAAGAAAACATCTGATCCAGCTTGCAGGCATATTCTTCTTCCAGGATCTGGCGCACGAGCCCTGGGTCCATCGGTGCCACGCTGGCGCGCAGCTTGATCAGCTCGTCACAATATCGCTTGGAAAACATGTCCTGGCGTGAAGACATCAGCTGACCGATCTTGATAAAGGTCGGACCCAGATCCTCGATGATCTCCCGCAGCTTGATAGGATCCATCCCCTGGGTGATATGGTGCTTATGAAGGATCCTGAGGATGGAGGCCAGTCGCTGTGAGCTGCTCAGTGACTCACGCTTCATCATCCAGGCCGGACTCTGTCTCGCGGATCACTTCCTTCAGCTGTTTCAGTTCTTCAGCTGACAACGAACGAACCTGACTGCTCAGCTGTTCCATCCGCTGCGCGGCCCTCTCATTCTTCGCTTCATCCACTCGCGTCTGGATATGATGCTTGAGCTCCTCATTGAGCACTTTTCCCTGCTCGATGCTCAGCTCGCCTTTTTCCACCAGATGATCGACCATATCTCTGGCTTTTTCAGCGGTGAGCGCTGCGGCGCCGATGCCCAGCAAGAACAGTTTCTTCATATCATCGCTCAGTTTATCGATCATGATCATCACTCCTTTATCAGTATTGTAACACTTTCTGCCCGCGTTCACACATGAAAGCGCAAAAAAAGAGGAAGCCGAAGCTTCCCCTATGTATCACGCAATTACTTCTTGATGTTGTAGAATGCGTTCTTGCCCAGATACTGAGCAATTCCTTCGTTCGCACCGCGCTCGTTCAGCTCGTCCTCGATACGGATCAGACGGTTGTACTTCGCGATACGGTCTGTTCTGGACATTGAACCAGTCTTGATCTGACCAGCGTTCAGACCTACTGCGATGTCCGCGATCGTCGTATCTTCTGTTTCACCGCTGCGGTGAGATACTACGCAAGTATATCCGGCTTCCTTAGCCATTTCGATGGCATCGAAAGTTTCAGTCAGCGTACCGATCTGGTTGACCTTGATCAGGATCGCGTTGGCGATGCCCTTCTCGATTCCTTCCTTCAGGATGGACGGGTTCGTGACGAACAGGTCATCACCGACCAGCTGGATCTTCTTGCCCAAGCGGTCAGTCAGCTTCTTCCAGCCGTCCCAGTCACGCTCACCCAGACCGTCTTCGATGGAAACGATCGGATACTTTTCGATCCACTCTGCATACATGTCGATCATTTCGTCAGTGGTCTTGTTGCCCTGTCCGGACTTCTTCAGCTCGTACAGCCCTGTCTCATGGTTATGGAACTCAGATGCAGCAACGTCCATAGCGATGCAGATGTCTTCACCCGGAACATATCCGGCTGCCTTGATGGCTTCAACGATCAGTTCCAGCGGCTCTTCGTTGCCCTTTTCGCAGGACGGTGCGAATCCGCCTTCATCACCGACGTTCGTATTGTATCCGCGTGCCTTCAGCACCTTGCGCAGGTTGTGGAATGTCTCGGAACCCATGCGTACAGCTTCCTTTTCGCTCTTAGCGCCGACCGGCATGATCATGTATTCCTGGAAGTCAACAGTAGAATCCGCGTGAGATCCGCCGTTGAGCACGTTCATCATCGGAACCGGCAGCACCTTTCCATTGAATCCGCCGAAGTATTTGTATAAAGGCATTCCATAGAAATCAGCAGCTGCCAGCGCGCATGCCATGGATACACCCAGCGTAGCATTAGCGCCCAGCTTCTTCTTGAACGGAGTACCGTCCAGCTTCAGCATCAGATTGTCGATTGCTACCTGATCGAGGCAGCTCTTGCCGATTACAGCCGGAGCGATGATCTCATTTACGTTCTTCACTGCCTGGGTCACACCCTTGCCCATGAAACGTCCCTTGTCGCCATCGCGCAGTTCAAGAGCTTCTCTTTCTCCCGTGCTGGCACCGCTCGGTACCATGGCGCGGCCGAATGCGCCGCTCTCTGTCAGCACTTCAACTTCGACAGTAGGATTTCCTCTGGAGTCGAGCACTTCTCTTGCGTAAACATCAACGATAATTGACATGTCAAAAATTCCTCCTTCGCATGACTTTATGATACAACGACGGCATGAAATATGCAAGGTCAAAGTGCCTTTTCAACGCCTTTTTTCTCTCATTGTGCTCACTTTGCGCAAAAAGCGAAAAGCGCCGGGACATCGCTCCGGCGCATTCATTTCCTTATTGTTTTTCGATGAACTCAAGCAGCTGCTGCGCGGCGATCTCCAGTCCTTCACGTTCTTCTTTGTTGAAGCCCAGGTGCGTATAGATCTCGCCCACATATACATTGTTATCTTTCAGGCACTGGAATACCTCATCGATCAGCGGCTCGCAAGTCTCCTGCTTCTGCATCGGTCCAAACGGATTGGCAAAATACGTAGTGGAAATGCCGACCTCCTGCGTCGTGCCCAGCGCCATGCGCTTGCCCAGCTTGCAAGTTGCCTTGGCATCTTCCATGTCTGTAAAGCGATGCATGCCCATCTTGTTGTCATAGTTGTTGGCATAGCAGAACAGATCGATGCGATGGTTGGTGCTGACGACTTCATACGGTGCCGCCGGCGTGATGACACGCGCATTCTTGGACTCAGGAGACATGAATACGCTGCGATCCATGTCGCGGTACGGCGTGCCCGGATCAAGATCGTCCAGACGGATGAACGCACCAATCTCCGTACCCTGTCCATACGGGATGCCATCCTCGATATGGATCGTGCCCATGTCATCGAACACGACCTCGATGCTCTTGATCTTTTCGTTGCCGAGCGCCTTGAGCGCCTCGATGGACTCAGACTTGCCCGCACCGGAATCGCCCATCAGCATGATGCCTTTCTTCTTGCCATTCTTCAGCGTGATGTTGACGAAAGCGCCATGGATCGGCAGCCATCCTTTCTGCATCATCGCCAGATTATGCAGCGTCAGCGACATCTTCTTCAGATAGCCGAAATACTCGATACGCTGATTATAGCTTACGCAGCCAACCCAGATATCTTCTTCGGTGTCGTGATAGAATGTCGTCTCATCTTTTCCATCCTCATTGCCGAACAGACAGATCAGATCCGGCTTATGCGCACATTCCTCGCGATTAGCCAGCTCGAACAGATTGCCCAGCGATACGGCAGAAGCAAAGAAATCCCGATGGAAATAGATGAATGCCAGAAGCGAACCGATCTTGCAAGGATAGCAGAACCACGTATCCTCATTGCCTGAAAATTCATGGATCGGGTTATCCTTGCGCTCGGTGAACATGCCGGTACGCTTGTTGGAACGCGGATGCAGGATCATCGGAGTACGAAGCATGACAGAATCAATAAACGGGATATCGGCCAGAGCAGCATATTTCTCGCTCAGTTTCGTCTCATTTTTGCGCACGGATACACCGGCATTGGTACCTGCCTGCATCTGGCGGTACACGCGGTTCTTGCGTCCCATGACGCGCTCTTCCATCATGCGGTACAGCGCCAGGATCGTATTGTTAAAATTGGAATCCAGCAGCACATAGCTGTCCATTCCCATCTGCTGCTCGGTGCCGGCAGAAACGACGGAGAAGCGCTGATGCATCTTCCAGTAATTGTAAAGCTGGTTCACGAACTCAAGCAGTTTGGCCTTGTCATTGAGATAAGGCGACTCGATTTCTTCACATTTGAAGATGCGCAGCATACGGAACAGCTTGATGATTTCAAAAGTGGCTTCGCGGCCGCTCTTGCCCTGCAGGGCATATATATAGAGATCTTCGTCATAGTTCTTCAGATGCTCGATATAAGTACGCATGAAATTGGAAAACGTGGATGAAGTCAGGAAAACTTCACCGTTTTTCGGATATGCCTTGTTAAAGTTGACAATGGCAAGATCATCGTTCAAATAGATTGATTCTTTCATTCTTGTTACTCCTCCTTTTTTACATGTCCTACACATTATACCGCATCCATGAATAAAACAAAACAAAAAAAGAAACATTTTCATTGTGAATGCGTTATCTTTCATTAGAGAACCGTTCCCAAAAAAGCCCATGTTTATGCATCTGCAGCGTTTTCAAAAAGTTCCCGTGCTATTTTACCACATTTTGTTAGCTATAGCTAGCTTATTGACCGCATATCCTGTTTCCGTGATTGACAACTGCAGCCGTCAGGTGTACACTTACAGCGTATGAGTTAGCAATTACTAACTGATTGTGAGGTGAGCCCATGGCGATGACCGAGACAAAACGCAAATACTTGCTGACGATCGCGCTGCTGCACAAAGACCCTAGTCATCCTTTTCGCCCGATCGATCTGGCGGTACGCCTGGGCGTATCCCGAGCCAGTGTCAGCCGGATGCTGCTGGAATTCGTAAAAGAAGGGCTGCTGTCGCAAAAAGTGCACAGCTATCAGCTCAGCGAGAGAGGGCGCCGCATGCTGGGCGAAGCGCTGGATCACTATGGCACATACCATGCCTTTTGCACAAATGTGCTCAAGCTCTCGGCATTTGATGCCCAGGAATGCTGCATCGCCCTGCTGTGCAATGTGGACACGCGCATCCTGCAGCATCTCAGCCAACGCATGAAAGAATGGACAAACTAAGACAGACCAGGAAACAAAAAATGTCTCCTGGTCTTTTTTTCATTTCAGAGATGTGTGCGGATCGTGTCGTTTTTTCACGTTTCCCCGGGGAATGCTCAACCGATCAGCTTCATGACCTCCGCGGCGGCATCTTCAAGCGCCACTTCCCGCTTTGTGCCATCCGCGCGGGAAACCAGCTCGACTTTGCCTTCGCTGATGCCGCGGCCCACGGTGATGCGGTAAGGGATGCCGATGAGCTCCATATCCTTGAATTTCACCCCAGGACGTTCATCACGATCATCCAGGAGCACTTCCGCCCCCAACGCGCGCAGCTGATCATACAGCTGAGATGCCGCCTCACACTGCTGTTCATCCTTCATGGAAATGATCACGATGCTCACCGCAAAAGGTGCTACGCTCAACGGCCAGATGATGCCATGCTCATCATTGTGCTGCTCCACGATCGCGGCCATGCAGCGCTCCAGGCCGATGCCATAACTGCCCATGACGACCGGCTGCAGCTGGTTGTCCTTGTCCAGATACTGCAGTCCCATCGTCTGCGCATACTTCGTGCCCAGCTTGAACAAGTTGCCGACCTCGATGCCATGCTCAAATTTCAGCTTTCCGCCGCATTTCGGGCAAATATCTCCTTCATGCACCTGCGCGATGTCCGCGATCTTCATGACTTCAAAATCACGCACATTTACATTGATATAATGATGATCGCTCTTGTTGGCGCCGGTGATGAAATTTTTCATATGAGAGACTTCACGGTCCATGATCAACGGGCAGTCGATGCCGATCGGACCGGCAAAACCGACGCGCGCATGCGTCACTCGCTCGACCTCTGTGAAATCCGCAAGCTCCATTTCATTGGCGCCAAGCAGCTTGAGCACCTTGGTCTCATTCAGCTCACGATCGCCGCGCAAAAGAAACGCATAGGTCTTGCCATCCACGCGATAGACCAGCGTCTTGACAAAATGCTTAGGTGTCAGATCGAAAAACGCGGCAACTTCCTCAATGGTCTTTGCGTCCGGCGTCTCTTTCAGCTCATAAGGACGTTCTTCCGCATCATCTTCGGCATGCGCATCCACGACTTCGGTAATTTCCAGATTGCTGGAGAAATCGCAATGCTCACATCCGACCACGATGTCTTCTCCGATGCCAGTAATGGCCTGAAATTCCTCAGAAAGCAATCCGCCCATGGCGCCGGTATCTGCCTTGACGATCTTGTAGCGGATGCCCATACGGTCAAAAGAATTGCAATATGCCTCATACATCTTCTGATAAGAGACATCGAGGCCTTCCAGATCGACATCAAAGGAATAAGCATCTTTCATGATAAATTCCCTTACGCGGATAAGCCCATAACGAGGACGTGTCTCATCCCGGTATTTCGTCTGGATCTGATACAGATTATACGGAAAATCTTTGTATGACCTTCCCTTCATCGATGCTGCAACAGCAAAAAGCTCCTCGTGCGTAGGACCGAGCACATAGTTTTTCTGGTAACGGTCCTTCAAGGCAAACATGTTGGACCCGAATGCCTCGCGGCGGCCTGATTTCTCATAGACATCCTCAAGGATGAGCGCAGGCATCAGCAATTCCTGCGCGCCGCTGCGATCCATCTCCTCACGGACGATATTTTCGATCTTTGCCAGCACTTTCTTGCCCATCGGCATGATCATGTAAATGCCAGCGCTGGTCTTCTTGATCATGCCGGCGCGCACCAGCAGATTGCCGCTGCGGCTGTCTTCGTCTTTTGCGTCTTCACGCATCGTGTAAAAGAAGCTGTTTCTCAGTTTCATGTCCTCTCGTTCCTTTCTTAATATACATTGCGCCCGCTGCGATCATAGACCTTGCGGATCATCGCGTGCTCTTCCAGCGGCAGGCTGCATTTCATCTTTACCATCTGCATCGGCTGATTCAGCACCTCCAGCGGCCTCCCGTCAAGATCGCATACATCCCCGATCTCAAATCGGGCAGACGGTGTATGCGGTCCGAACACCTCAGCCTCGCTGTGCGGCAGAAAGTGATTCTTCACCTGCAGCAGCGCGGTCTTCGTCACTTCATCATAAGCGATGACATCTGCGATATACTCCTGTGTCACGCCAGCGCCATTGACCCCATAAAGATGGCCAGAAGCCTGTGGCATGCCTCGATAGAAGCCGCAGGATGTCGGCCGGTTTTCCGCCTTGGCGATCTCTTGTTCATAAAAAGCGATGCGCGAAGGGCTCAGTTCCCCCTTTTCGTAATACTCATCGATCAGCGCGCGGTAGGCATGGACCACTGTCGCGATATAATATGTGCTCTTCATGCGTCCTTCGATCTTCAGGCTGGCCACCCCGGCATCGATCAGATCCGGGATGAAGGCAGCGGCCTGCAGATCCTTGCTGGACATGGAAAACAATTCATGTTCATCGGAGATCAGCGTATCGCCCTGATACAGCGCATATTTCCAGCGGCAGCTCTGTGCGCAGCCGCCGCGGTTGGCATCTCGGTTCGTCATATGATTGGAAAGCACACAGCGCCCGGAATAAGAGATGCACATGCCCCCATGGATGAATACTTCTACCGGCAGCGGAGAGCGGCTCGCCGTCGCCTTGATCTGTTCCAGCGAACATTCACGCGCCAGCACGACCCGATGCATGCCCTTCTGCTTCCAGAAACGGATGGCGGAAGCGTTTGTCGTAGAGTGCTGCGTAGAGATATGCACCTCCAGCTGTGGAAACCGCTCAGCGATGAAACACGCCGCCGCGGGGGAAGCGACGATCACGGCGTGCACGCCGGCCCTGACCAGCTCTGCCACATAGCCTTCCAGTCCCTCAAAGTCATCTTCATGAGGAAGCATATTTATCGTCACGTGCACTGCTGCCCCATGTTCTCTGGCAAAGGCCGCGCCCTCACGGATATCCTCAAGCGAAAAATTGCTCGCTCGTGAACGCAGCGAAAACTGCCGTCCGCCGATATATACGGCATCAGCGCCATAGCGAACCGCGGTCTTCAGCCGCGTGAGGTCACCAGCCGGCGCAAGCAATTCGATCTTTCCCATGACTTTCCCTCCTCACTTCACCAGACTGGTCTTCGTATAATAAAAGCCTTCGCTGTAGCAGCTTTCCGGATCATCGCGTTCGCATCTTGCGGCTGCCTCCGCAGGGCTCAGCTGATGCGCAAGCACGGCGCGATAATCATTCAAGGCCCGTACGCTCCACGCGTCGTCGTGGAAGATGCTGTCGATGCGGAAGCGTTGTGCCCCGCAGCGTATGAGCGTTTCGATCTGGGCAAAGCTTTGCAGCGTATATTCGCTGAACACATGGGTCCCGCTCTCATCTTCGAAAACCGGCATGCGCGCGGCACGGGTCTCTTCTCTCAGGAACAGATCCCGGCGGCCCTGCACCTCCATATCAGGACGCTGCAGAAAATCAAAGTAGCAGCGCAGAAGCTGACGGCGGCTGTGCATGATCGAAAACCGCCCGTGAACAAGCAGTTCCAGGCCGCTGCTGTGCGCGGCGATGGCACAGATCTCCTCCAGCGTGATCTCCCGTGCCGCAGCGACCCCCTTGCATCCCTGTTCACGGTAAAAGCGCACGTCGGCACTGTTGGTCACCAGCGTATCCGGCTGATAGACGAGACGCTCTTGCAGCCCAAGCTGTGCCGCCTCATACAAGACGCCCTCATCTGCAAAATAAATCGTATCTGCCTGCACATCTTTGAGCAAAGCAAGAAACTCGCGCAGCCGCGGCAGCTCTTCTTCCATGAAGAAGCGCGTGCAGTTCACAGCAAGCTTTGCGCCTGCGGCATGGATCTTTCTGCTCAGCGTCTGCAGCTGTTCCAGCGGAAAGATATGTGCGCCCCGCAGCGAAAAAAACGGTACGGAAACAAGCAGCTCATCCGCACCGGCTTCCTTCAGATCCCGGACAGAATCCTCATCATTCAAGGTAACGATCCATTGGCTCATCACGCTCATCCTTTCAAACGGCACAATTATATCATATTTATCCGTTCTTTACATCACAACGACGATAAAACATCTGTTCCAGGCGCTGCGCCTCGTTTTCCTCATCACTTGGAAAGCATATTGCCTTTTGCGCATGGATCCGTGCGCTGAGCAGATCGGCGGCTTCCTGCTCATCATTGCATGAAGGCAGCAGCGCAAGGAAAACGCGCTCTGCGCAAGCATAACGGCGCAGCTGGCAAGGAGCAGCGCCAAGCTTCTTTTCCAGTGATGTGATCTGCGCTGGCGCCGCCATCACGCCGAACATCAGTGCCTCACGTTCGGGCGGTATCCGGTCGATCACACAGGCGTATCCGGCCCGTCCGCGCAGCGCTTCAAGCAATGCCGACGCTTCTGCGTCACGCGGAGGTGCCGGCAGATAGACATGCAGCACGTGCGCGCTGACAAAAAATGTGAAAGCTTCCGCATCTGCTTCCTGCAGCAATGTCAGCAGTTGTCCCGTCTGCGCGGCAGTAAACTGATGCAGCACTTCATAACGGCGGCTGCGTTCATCATACAGCGCACCGCCGCCAAACACGATCAGCGGGAAAGGCATGGTCATGTCATCACCGCACGGCGGCAAAGGAAACGCACAGGTCAGCTTCATGCCCTCATCCAGCAGCCGTCTGACGCGCACAGCATGCAATGCGGCTGACTTCTCTTTGTCGATCGCAAGACGATCACCGCAACGCACGAAGAGCACATCGCGCTGACGAGGATGCGGCAGATGGAAGAGGTTGACGGCAAAAGAAACGGCGATGCCGATCAAAGTATCAAGGATACGGTTCAGCGCAAACAGATAAGGATCTTCATCTGTGATATGTGAAATGACGATGCTCATGAACACGACACAGGATATGTAAGACGCGCTCCTTTTTTCCATGAGCACGGTCACATAAATGATCACCAGGATCCCAGCGGAGACCAGGATGTCATGCGCCAGCGTGCCCTGAATATGGAACTGCTGTTCCAGTGCGAGCAGAAGCATTCCGGCCGCGCCGCCGACCAGCGTGCCGACCACGCGATTCTTTCCGACCCTGACGCTGCTGCCGGCATCCTGCTGCATGCAGAGCACGGCCGCGATGCAAGAATAGAATACCACGCCCTGACCCTGCCGCAGCATGTTCAGCAGCAGACATAAAAAAACTGCAATGCTGGATTTGATCATCCGTAAGCCGATCCCTGGCATCTTTTTCATGTACATCCCCTCGTTCCCTCAATATTATAATGAGGAACGTCAGGCATCGCAAGAAAAAAAGGCGCCGCTCAGTGCGCCTTACGGATCATCAGGCTTTCTAAAGGCAGCGACAGGATAATGGTCTGACAAGCCTCATGCACCCCTTTTTCTGTGCAGATGAGCGAAACATGACGCGTTTTTGCCTCGCGGATCAGGGAATCACTGATGATCGAGGTACCGCAGGCAATGACACAGCTTGCCGCGCTGCGCACCGCTCGGGTCAGCAGCATCCGATCCCCTCTGGCCACGCAAAGCATGTGCGCCATCTCTTCGTTTGCGTCATCGCCATATACACGCAGGCCTTTCCAGTTTCCTTCGTGATGAAAGACGCAGCAAAGCGTGCCTTGCAGCGCCTCACTGATCTGCCGCACCGTGCATGCGGCGATGCGCTGATCGATGAAGGCACGGTTCTCCTTCAGCAGCTGCAAGATATGCCAGAGCGGGATATATCCCTGTATCTGTCCGTTCTTCCCGCATACCGCGATCGTGGAGATCGAAGGCGAACGCAGCTTGCGGCAGACATCGGCCAGCCGCTGGTGCCGATCCACCAGCAGACAGCCGTCTTTCGTGATCTCATGCATCATCATCCCTCCGCTCACAGCTTGCCCGTTCCACACAAATTTATGCTAAAAAAGGACAGCATTTCTGCTGTCCGTAGCGATCATTAGATCTTTTCTTCGGCAAGAGCCTTCAGACGGCGACGACGTCTCATCGCGTCATTCTTGGTCTTTTCGAACATTTCATATGCGGTCTCACCCTTCAGCTTCGGCAGCTGAGAGAAACGAGTCTCCGTCATCATAAAGTCGAGCATCTTATCGTAATCCGGATCCTTGGAATCGATGGTCAGCGGCTGCTCAGCCTCCGGATTGTAACGATACAGGTCTACATAACCGCATTCTACGGCCTTAGCCTGTGTTCTCTGGTGGTTGCTCAGTCCGCCCTTGATGCCATGCTCTGCACATGGGCTGTACGCCAGGATCAGAGACGGTCCGTCATATGCTTCTGCTTCCTTGATGGCCTTCAGCGTCTGATTCTTGTTGGCGCCCATGGAGATAGAAGCGACATAGACATGACCATATGCCATTGCGATCTGGCCCAGATCCTTCTTTGCGGTCGTCTTTCCGCCGGCAGCGAACTTCGCGATAGAAGCCGCCTGGCTTGACTTGGATGACTGACCGCCGGTGTTGGAATACACTTCGGTATCCAGGACGAGGACATTGACATTGACATCGCTTGCCAATACATGGTCCAGTCCTCCATATCCGATATCATAAGCCCAGCCGTCGCCGCCGACGATCCATACTGACTTGCTGACGAGATCAGTATCAGCCAGTGCCTTGACATCCGCGATGTCAGACTGCGCAGCCAGTTCCTTGATCATCTTGGACACTTCACGCTCTGCCTCACGGTTGCCATGAACCTCGATGTATTTCTCAAATGCTTCCTTCAGCTGCGGATCGACATTCTCCATATTGTCTTCCATCGTCTTCAGGATGCATGCCTGCTTGTAGTTTTCAGCCAGCGCCATACCATAGCCGTATTCAGCGTTATCCTCGAACAGGGAGTTTGCCCATGCGACACCTTCACCATTCTTGTCATTGACAAACGGCGTAGAAGGCGTAGAAGAGCAGTAGATCATGGAGCAGCCCGTAGCGTTGGCAACGAGCATGTCACGGCCGAACAGCTGAGAGACCAGCTTGTAATACGGTGTCTCACCGCATCCCGGGCAGGAACCGGAAACCTCGAAATAAGGCATCAGGAACTGAGAGCCCTTGACCGTATCGGTCGGGAAGTACTCGCTCTTGTACTCGGTGTGCTTGAACAGGTAATCTGCCAGCGGTTCTTCATCGAGCTTCTCGTTGATGTCGACCATCTCGAGCGCTTTGTTGCCAGCCTTGCCTGGGCACTCTACGGCGCACAGACCGCAGCCTACACAGTTGGCCGGAGAAACCTGGATGCGATACTTCAGATTCTCAACGCCCTTGCCCATCGCCTGCAGCGTATCGAATTCCATCGGCGCTGCTGCGACTTCCTCATCGGTCAGCAGGAACGGACGGATCGTAGCGTGCGGACATACATAAGAGCAGATGCCGCACTGAATGCAGTTTTCCGGATGCCATGTCGGTACCTGGACCGCGATCGTACGTTTCTCCTCGAACGCGACATTGTTGCGGATGGAACCATCCAGCAGGTTGTATTTCGTAAATGCAGAAACCGGCATATCATAGCCTTCCAGAGCATTGATGACCGCGACATGGTTGTCGAAGTATTCATCGCCTGTCAGCTTGCGGTTTGCGTCATACGGCAGATCGGCCCAGCTTGGATCTACCGTGATCTCTTCCATGCCGTCCTTGCCGGCATCGATGGCCTTGTAGTTCAGCTGCACGATCGCGTCGCCCTTCTTGCCATAAGACTTCTTCGCGAACGCCTTCATCAGCTCAAGGGAAGTTTCCAGCGGCATGATCTGCTCATTCAGCGCGAAGAATGCAGACTGCAGGATCGTATTGGTACGACGTCCCATGCCGATCTCCTGCGCGATCTTCGTCGCGTTGATGATGTACAGTTTTGCATGCTTCTTCGCCAGCTGTGCCTTCATGCGATTCGGCATGTGATGCGCGATCTCCTCTTTGGAGAATGTCGTATTCAGCAGGAACGTACCTCCGTCCTTCAGGTTACGTACCATGTCATATTTGAACATGTATGCATCCAGAGAACAAGAGATGAAGTCCGCGTTGTTGATGTAGTAAGTAGAGCGGATCGGAGACTTGCCGAAACGCAGGTGAGAACGCGTAACGCCGCCGGCCTTCTTTGAGTCATACGCAAAGTATGCCTGCGCGTACTGATCCGTGTTGTCACCGATGATCTTGACGGTAGACTTGTTCGCAGAGACCGTACCATCAGAACCCAGTCCCCAGAACAGGCAGGAAGTGTAATCGCCTTCGATCTGGAAGCTTTCGTCTGCCGGCAGGCTCAGGTGCGTCAGATCGTCTTCGATGCCGATCGTGAAGCCATTGATCATCTTGTCTTCCTTCAGATGATCAAATACCGCCTTAACATGGCATGGCTGCGTATCCTTGGAACCAAGGCCGTAGCGTCCGCCGATGATCTCGATATCCTTGCGGTCCTTCAGTGCCGCAACGACATCCAGATACAGCGGTTCGCCCATCGCACCAGTTTCCTTCGTACGATCCAGCACCGCGATCTTCTTTACGGTAGAAGGCATGACCTTCAGCATATATTCCGGAGCGAACGGACGATACAGGTGAACCTTGATCATACCGACCTTTTCACCCTTGGCCATCAGTGCATCGATCGTCTCATGTGCGGTCTCCGTGATGGAACCCATCGCGATGATGATGCGCTCAGCATCCGGCGCGCCATAATAAGTGAACGGAGCATAGTGACGTCCGGTGATCTCGGAGATCTTCTCCATGTACTCTGCTACGATCGCAGGAACCTTCGCGTAATGCTCATTGCGCGCTTCCATGCCCTGGAAGTAAATGTCATCGTTTTCCGCACCGCCGCGGGTAACCGGATTCGTATGCGGGTTCAGCGCGCGCTTGCGGTATGCTTCCAGCGCGTCATAGTCGATCAGATCCTTATATAATTCAGTGTCGAACACTTCGATCTTCTGGATCTCGTGAGAAGTACGGAATCCGTCAAAGAAGTGAATGAACGGAACGCTCGCCTTGATCGCAGCCAGGTGTGCGACACCAGCCAGATCCATGGCTTCCTGAACAGAGTGGCTCGCCAGCATGCAGACACCGGTCTGACGGCATGCATAGATATCCTGGTGGTCACCGAAGATATTCAGTGAACGAGATGCCAGCGCACGCGCGGAAACATGCAGGACGCCGGGCAGGCATTCACCGACCATCTTATAGATGTTGGGGATCATCAGCAGCAGACCCTGTGATGCGGTGAACGTGGTGGCCAGCGTACCAGCCTGAAGAGCGCCGTGAACGGCACCGGCTGCGCCTCCCTCAGACTGCAGCTCGGCTACTTTGACCACATTGCCAAAGATGTTCTTGCGTCCCTGATTTGCCCAGACATCCACGACTTCAGCCATCGGTGAAGAAGGGGTGATCGGGTAAATAGCGCTCAGTTCGGTAAACGCATACGCGTTATGCGCAGTGGCGGTATTACCGTCCATTGACATAAATGTTTTTGCCATTTGTAGTTTTCCTCCTTGCGTAACTTTACCCATATATTATAGAACGAACTCCTGTATTTTTAAAGCACTTTTTGTAAAAATCCCTTTGCGATGCAAGCGTTTAGCATATCCGTCCCGCCTTTATTTTTTACCATGAAAAAAAGAGGACCGCGCTGATCCTCTTTCTCCCTTACAGTACCAGCCTGGTCGGCGGCTGATGATGACGCTTCTCTTTCACGATGATATCGACCTGTATCGTCTCCTTTTCACGCATCGAGAATGAAGCCTGCGCCGTTTCCTCCCTGCCATCGATCCGATACATGCACGGCGAAGATGAATGCAGCGATGCTTCTCCCGGGGGCAGGTCATCCAGGACACACACATAGCCTGCGGCCGCTGACAGCTCGATGACCCGCTCTTGCGCGCCGGCAAGTGTCACCCGGATCTTTTCCTGATTTCTGGGCAGATGCTGGATGCCGCGATCGTCGGCTGCCCACAGCTGCAGCTTCAAGGTCGCCGCGGCCGCTGCCTCACTGTCAGGGATGACAGTGACGGTGTGGACATCTGCGTCAAAGCGGATGGAACAGTGTTCACGCTGCTCCTGTCCATCACAGGCATACAGCAGTTTGTCATCGCTTTTGGCGCTGAGGGCGTACAGGCCTGCTTCGATGCCCTCCAGCTGCCGCTGAAAACCATTTTCGGCATTCAGTTCGATCTCATATTCCACATCGTTTTTCTGCAAGAGAAAGCGGATCGGCTCGCTGCCGTTTTCCAGCTTCAGCACCAATGTTCCCCCGCCGGAGCCAAGATGGTTGATCGCCTGCACTTCCACCGGCTCTTCACGCACCTCGATCACCGCATGAGAGACCTCGCTGCCGCCATCTACACGGTATGTCACCGTTCCTGTGTCCTGCTCATCCAGCACGTATGTGCCCGCATCAAGGAAGCTCACTTCTTCATGGTATTGATTGTCCGCATTGAGCGTGATGCGTTCCTCGAAGCCCGGATGACTGAGGATGAAGGTGTATTCCCCTTCCCAGGGCACCATCAGCTCATTGCCTTTTTGGATATATTTGCGAAGATGGATGCTGCCTTTTTTCAGCGGCGAGCGAGCCAGCAGCAGGCGCATCTGCACCTCGCCTTCCTTGATGACTGCCAGTCCTTCCTGCGAAGGGGTTTGATCCTCGATCTGATACCAGACATTCTCCTGATCGGCATGGACCTGATAGACGCCCGGCTGAAGATGTGTCAAAGAGACGAGCCAGTGATTGGAGGAATCGAGCAGCAGCTGCCACTCTTGTCCATTGCCGCTCACTTCCGCCCACAGGCTCAGCTCATCCTGCGGCTTGACCAGCTGTTCGCCATCCCACATCCATGCTTCCATGATCAAAGCGCCGGCAGCGAGCTCCTCATCGTGAATGACCTTCACGTGGTGGGTGCCGCCGTTCAGCTCAAGCTCAGCCTGCGCCATCGGCTCACCATCCACGATATACGCGTACCCTTCTCCGCTCAAGGCATAAGCCCCATCTTCCAGATCATGAAGACAGACGCGCCACTGATTCTCTTCATTCAAGATGAGCATGCGGATCTGATCTTCATGACGCAGCTCAAGCGTAAAGACTGTCTGCGGCAGCGGCTGCTTCAGACAGTCACAGTCGCTGTCTCTGCGGCATCCTTGCACATATAGGACATTTCCAGTTTCTGCGCTGCGCCGTGTAAAATAGAAAGATACGCTGGATCCTGGCTGCAGATCTGCCTTTGCGCCGCTGATCACCGTACCATCTGCCTCCGCATGGTCGAAGCGATAGCCGCTGGGAGCATTGGCATACATCTCATATATGCCAGCAAAGATGCTGCGCCGCAGCTGCCAGTCATCAGCATTGCTGAACACCAGCGTCTCAAAATAGCATCGTGAAGTGAGACGCACAGTAAAGATATCCTCGGGCCGCGGGGCGACGACATTTCCCTGCTCATCGCGCGTCACGACAGAGAATTCCGCAAGCTGTGCTTCCTGCAGCACGGCGCTGATCGCGATATCCTGCTCGTTCAGGCTGATCCGCATCTCGTTGCAGCTCTTGGTGTTTCCGGCATAGAAGCAGACATTCTGCGCTGGCGAGCATAATACATAATCGCCCGGCAGCAGCTTGGAAAGCGTGACGCTCCATCCATTTGCTTCATTCAGCGTAAGCGTCTGCGCATCATAGGGACCACGCAGGATCAGGTCGATGGTGCCTTGCGCGCATTCATGATAATCTTCTCCCTGTCTGCACATCCCGTCAATGCGGATGCTGGCCGCCGCCACCTCTTTGATCAGCTCAACATACGTCTCTCCTTCACTCAGGATGAACGCGTTTCCTTCGATGCGCTTTCCGTTCACGTATGACGCATAATGGTCATCATCAGGCATAATCGTTACTTTGCCCGGACAAAGGCCATCCGCGCAGCAGCAGAAGTCACCGTTTTCTTCCAGACACAGCCGAACGCTCTCCTGTCCCTGGCTGAGCGTCAGATGACAGCGGTAAGATGCCGGCGGCATGATCGTCCTGCCCGCTGTGTCACGCAGCCGGCAACACACATGAAGCACACAGGCACAAGGCTCTTCGATCATGATAACGCTGATGTCTTCCTGATCCAGGATGAAGCGAGCCTGCTCATGAGCCTCGCCATCGATGAGACAGGTGTACATTTTTCCATCGGCCCCATGCAAGACATAAGTCCCGGCGGGGAGATCGTCAGCGCACCAGAGGAATCCTTCTTCCGCACTGAGCGCAACCACACGGTGGATGCCTTGTCCCATCAGCGCGAACCGCTGAGGACCTTTGGGCAAGACGACATTGCCTTGGTCATCGCGCACTCGTGCCTGGATCTGAAGCATAGGCCGTTGTCTGGGCGGATTGACGACAAGCACATGCACATCTTGAGCGGACAGCTGGAAACTGCCTTCTTCCTGATGCTGGTCATCGACGATGAAGGCGCAAGGGCACATATCTTCTTCCTTTATCTCATAGGTCCCGCGGTGCAGATCATCAAACCAGACACAATATCCGTTTGCTTCATTCAGCACGAAGGGAACTTCCACGTCTTCGCCATACAACCTCATCGCATAGGTCTGGCCATCTGGAAAGCACAGACTGCCGCATTCGTCCTCGATCCTTTTTTCCACGCAGACGCTGCCCTGACAATGCGCATAGCGATGCACGACACTGACCGTGCTCGTCTCTCCCATCGTGATGGCACAGCTTTCGCTGCGTCGGCCGCAGCTTTCATAATAAATGTCATATCCCATGTTTTCTTTGACTCGCACGCTGATCCGTTCAGCGCAAAGACCGTGCAGCTCTGCCTGCCAGCGATTGTCAGCGCACAGCCGGATCTCTTTGCAGAGCGCATCTCCCTGCACGATGAGCACGGTCTCAAAGTCATCGTCTGGGCAAACGGTCCGTCCTTCGCAGTCTTCCATGCGTGCATCCAGCTTCAAGGTACAGCCACGAGGCAGGATATTGATGATCTTGACTTCCTGCATCGTCTGTCCCAGCGTGATCACAGCCTCTTCTTTCCTCGTGCCGTTCACCATATAATATGCTTCATCCTCATAGAGCTCTTCGATGCGGTATTCTCCATATGGGAGTTCATCGACATAGACGCACCACTGGTTGGCGGCATTCAGCGTGATCATGCGGCGCATCTGCGAAGAGCTGATGCATACTTGGAAATATTCGCTGCGTTCCGGCTGCATCAGCACGCACCGGTCATTTTCCACCAGTTTCTCGATGCGGATCGTGCCTGTGCGCGGTTCATTGAGATTGAGGATGCGCACCTCATGCACGCGGGCATCATCGATGATCACTCTCGCGCTGCGTGACCATTCCCCTTGATCCACGCTGTAAAGCACATTTTCGCCTTCGCTTTCCCGAATATCATAACAGCCCTTGGGCAGCTGATCCAAAGCGATGCAATAATCATTTTTCGCATTGAGCATGAACGTCTCTTGGAAAGCAAAAGAGTGTACCCGCACGGCATAACATGATCCTGACGGCGCGCTCAGGCAGCCCTGCTCATCTTCCACGTATTTGCAGATCTGCAGCTTGCCATTGTTGCGCTGTTCATTGATGACGATGACATCAGCGCCGCGGCAGCCATCCAGCTCCAGCATCCCGTCGATCAGGATCGTCCCATCCGCAAGCACATACTCTGTCGCGTATCCTGTTCCTTTTTGCTCGCTGATCTGATAGCAGCCCGGACAAAGATCGGCCAGCTGTGCCGTAAAGTGGTTTTCCGCATTGAGCAGGAAAGTGTGTGTCACTCCGCAGCCGCACACACAGACGCAAAAACGCTCTCCTTCATCCGGTTCGATCAAACATCCGCGCTCGGTCCGGATCATCTTGCGTATCCGCAGTGATCCGGCCGGATCACTGCGAACAGGGAAATAGACGATGTCAGCCTTTACCTGCTCACCTTGTACTTCGATGATCCCGCCATTTTCTTCACCATCGGTAAGGATGACATATTCGCAGCCCTCCATCGTGACGGCAGACAACGAATATGTCCCTTCGCTGAGGTCATACAGCGAAACGCTGAAGCCGTTTTCTTCGGTCAGCCGCAGCTGCATCGTCTCTGTGTTGCCGCGCAAGATCGCGGTGATCTCCTCCCCTTTGAAAGGAAAGCAGGTGCCATTTCCATCGCTGCGCAGCGCTCTGACACGAACAGCGGGCGCAGTGCTGCGCTGTTCGATCAATGCCGCCCAGTGCTGATCGGCCGTGATCGTCAGTGTCCCTTCAGACAGCACATCATCCACATAGATCGTGCACGCACCGCTGAGCGGACGGATCTGGTAACTGCCCCGGGGCAGGCGCAGCGTCTTTTCAAAGTGATTCTCCGCGCTGAGCTCTTCCCGCCGGGTGCCATCAGGCCCGATGATCTCATACTGATAGCGGGAAGTGGGCAAAGGCAGGCTTGTTCCCTGTGCGCTGTCTTCCATGACATGTACCGTCAGCTCACTGTAGTCTGCGGAAAGCTCCGCCATGACTTGCACCCATGGCTGTTCCAGCGTAAGCGAGAAGGAGGCCGTATCTCCCTGCATTTCCTCCCCGTCGATAAAAATGCGCGTTCTTGTGTCTTCCGGCATGGCGCTGCCGTCTTCCCGGATGATGCTCAGGACAAATGTCCCGAAGCAAAGCGATGAGAAATCCAAACAGGCATTGCGTTCCTCATCAAAAATGAGCGGCTGGCGCACATGTTCTCCTTCTTCCTGCTGCAGAAGGATCGCAAGCGCTCCTGCAAAAGGATAGTCATCCGTTTTATGAACCTTCAGCCGAAAACCGGCTGTCATGGATGCGGCAGCACTCTGCACAAGCATAAGCGGTGCATGCTCCTTCCAGTTGATCTTCATACGAAACCTCCTTGTTCCCGGCATATTCGCCTATCATACATTCCAGTATATGAACAAGGGGATGATTTGATTGCCTATTTTGTTTATAAAGTATGCGCGTCAGCGTCATAAAAAAAGACCGGCCTCTTCAACCGGTCATCATCGTCAGTTTTTTCCCAGCAGGCGGAACATGTTTTTCTTGTACACTTCCACGCCCGGCTGATTGAAGGGATTCACATCCAGCAGCAGCACGGTCATGGCTACGGCACGGAAGAAGAAATAGCACATATAGCCAAAGCTCTCCGCGCTCATATCCTCCATCGTCAGGATCAGGTTCGGCACATGCCCGGTATTGACATGCGCTTCCAGCGTTCCCTGCGCGGCCATCTTGTTTACCCAGTCGATCGATCTGCCGCTGAGGTAATTCATCTGATCCGTATTTTTCTCATCGTGAGGGAAAGTCAGGTCACGGGAAGGTCTTTCCACCAGCAGCAGCGTTTCGAACAGGACCTTCTTGCCCTCCTGCACGAACTGTCCCAGCGAATGCAGGTCAGTAGAGAAGATCGCAGAATCCGGCAGGATCCCTTTTCCCTCCTTGCCTTCGCTTTCTCCGAACAGCTGCTTCCACCATTCGCAGACCATGGACATCTGCGGCTCATAGCTGACCAGCATCTCCACATCGCAGCCCTGATCCTGCAGGATACGGCGGCAGACCGCATATGCGTAAGCGGGGTTTTTGTCCAGATCGCTGCTGGAAAGATCGGCATACGCCTGCTTCAGGCCGTTGAACATCGCGTCGATATCGATGCCGGCAACCGCGATCGGCAGCAGGCCTACTGGTGTGATGACAGAAAAACGGCCGCCGATATCATCTGGAATGACAAAGGTCTCATAGCCTTCCTCATCCGCCTCTGCCTTCAGCACGCCGCGCGCCTTGTCGGTCGTCGCCACGATGCGCCGCTTCGCGTCTTCCCCATATTTTTCTTCCATGAACTGTTTGAGGAGACGAAACGCCAGCGCGGTCTCTGTCGTCGTTCCAGATTTTGAGATGACATTGACGCACACCTCACGATCACGGATGTGATCCATGACCTGCGCAATATAAGTGCTGGAGAAGGTATTGCCGATAAAGATGATTTCTGGAGCAGCCGCCGGATACAGTCCATTGACCATCTCCACCGCTGCGCGAGCCCCCAGATAAGAGCCGCCAATGCCGCAGACTACGAATACATCGCACATTCCGCGCATCCGCGCGGCAGTTGCCTTGATCCGTTCAAATTCCTCGCGGTCATAGCACTCAGGCCATTTTACCCAGCCGATATAGTCATTGCCCAGGCATTCGCCTTCCATCAGCTGCCGGTGCAGGCGATCCACCTGCGGCTGGTACTCCTTTACCTTTTTGTTCAAAAACGCGTGTTTTGTTTCCAGTTTGATCATGCTTTCCTCCATTTCCCCGCACTTGCGCGCGGCCCAAACCATTTATCTTCACTGCCTTGCTTCTTTCGCATCTCACGAAAGAAGAGGGCGGAAATACCTGATGGTCAGCAGCGTCCGCATCAGCCGTTCTTCCTGCTGTATGCTTCCTCGATCCACTCGTCCAGCTTGTCCGCAAGCGAGCTGAACCCGATCTGCTGAGGCGGATATGCCTGCATCTGGTGGCGCCGGCGGGCAAACCGTTTCTTTCCCGCATTCACCGCTTTCAAAGAAAGACGGAAATGGACGCCGTCATCATCCTGATCCAAGATCTTCACCCGCACCCGCTGATTGATGCTGACAAAAGTATGTACATCGCGGACATAGCGCTCACTGATCTCCGAGATATGGATCAGCCCGTTATGGCTGCTGTCAAGAGATACGAAGGCGCCATAGGGTTTTATCCCCGTCACTACGCCTTCCACGATATCGCCGACAGAATAGCGCATATGCTCACCTCGGTTTTTATTATACCACATCTTTATGTTTTTTGTGGTATAATAAGACGCGTAATCAGAAGAATGATTTTAGAGGTGATGTTATGATAGTTTCCCCTTCGCTCTACCCTCTGATCGCAGCGCTGCTGGCTAATGTGGCTGCTCAGGTCCTGAAGCTGTTCAATTATTACTTTCGCAGCGGCCGCTGGGATCTGCATCAGGTCATCTCCTGCGGCGGCTTTCCAAGCTCACACAGCTCGACGGTCACGGCGCTGGCACTGGCGATCGGCCTGCAGGAAGGGTTTACTTCCCCATTTTTTGCCATTACCTGCATCTTTGCGTTCATCGTCGTCTATGATGCGGTCAATGTGCGATATTATGCCGGAAAGAACATTCAGCTGACCAAGCAGCTCATCAGTGATATCGAGGAGATGCAGAAGGTAAACTTCTCTGACCCGATCTATCATGAAAAGATCAAGGATGTCCTCGGCCATAAATTCGTAGAAGCGATCGGAGGAATATTGCTCGGGCTGCTCGTCGCCCTGATCCTCTCACCCATGATTCCCTGACAAGGAGCGATCGACATGAATGAAAAAAAAGTAGAAAAAGTACTTGATAAGATCCGTCCCTATATCCAGCGCGACGGCGGCGATGTGACGCTGGATCATTTGCAGGACGACATCGCTTATGTCCGTTTCCATGGCGCATGTGTCGGATGCATGTCACTGGATGCCACCTTTTACGGCGGGATCCGTGATCTGTTGCTGGAAGAGCTCCCGCAGCTGCGCGATGTGCGGATCATTTCTGACAATATGTACTGATTATCAAAGCAGCGGACCCGGCGGCCCGCTGCTTTTTACATAACCTGTGAAAGCTTCTTCAGTTCTTCTTCCAGACGGACACGGAAAGCAAACTCCTCCTCATCCTGCATGCCGACATAATAAATACGGCCGATGTCCTCTTGATCAAAAAGATAGACAGATCGGGAATCGATCATCCCTTCCGGATACAGACAGGCACAGTAATCATAGATCTGTCCCTGTTTCGTTTCTTTTTGGATCCTTCCGCAGATCATCACCTTCTTTGTTCCTTGCTTCAGTGTCACTACGCTGCCGATCGGCAGATACTCTTTCATCCGCTCACCTCAATATGCCACATTCACTTTAAAGCCAAGCCCAGCGATAAAGCCAAGCTTGCTGCCGAATTCCCATTCCCTGTTCTTGTGCGAAAAAGACATCTCTGCCTCAGCGCTGCCGATGGACCCGCTGCCGGTCAGTGTGATGCGCACATTGAAGATATTCAGCACACACTGCACTTCGCCGCGCAAGGCACATACCCCAGCACCAGCATGAATGGTCTGCTCATCCTTTGAAAGTATCGCTTCTGCTTCGGCATAGGCGTAGCCCGCAGTGCCTTCTGCCTGTGCCGATGCGCTGATCCAGGATCCCCCGGTCCATGCCTCGACGCCAGCCTGCAGCAGCGATGCCTGCGCGCCGGCATACAGCACCAGCTCCGGATCCCAATTACGCGCTTTGTCAAACAACGTCAGATGCGCCTCGCCTTTCACGCGAAAATCGCCGATGACAAAAGAAAGCGCTGTGTTGATGATGCCCAGGGAATGTCCCAGCGCCGCCTTGATCGCGGATACGCGCGCAGAAAGGCCGATCCCGACGCCGATGCTGCCGACCCGTTTGACCCTTCCCGCGCCAGGATTGATCAAATACGCATTCGTATAGGTATCCCAGCAGCGGACATCGAACAGCTTTTCCAGGCGCTGAAGCAGGCTCTCTTCTGCCTGTTCCAGGGTCAGGATGCGCTCCTCGCAATGCGCCTTCAGCCTGGCCATGCCGCTGGCAAAGCGCAGTCCAGGAAGCGTCATGCCTGGCAGCGGTATCCTGGCGGTCAGCGCAAGCAAGGCGCGGTAATCATCGGTATCCGCGCGCATGCTCCATCTCCTGCCTGAGCACGATGATCAGCTCATCGATCAGCCGCTGCATGGCCATGCGTTCCGCAGCATCGTCCAGACGCGCACAGCACAGACGGCATTCCTGCAGCAGGCTGAGGGCTTCCTGCATGCGCAGCTGGCGGCCCAGATCAGGATACAACAGCGGCCTGCTGTTTTAGCATGTTTTCCACATCCTGGTAGCTGCGGGCCGTCTCACGCAGGCAGGCAACATACTGTTCCATCACTTGCTCATATCGGTCAAATACAGGAAGCAGCTGGTAAAAACGCTCTTGCAGGGCGGCGCCCGCAGGCGAGTCCCAGCAGCTGCCAAGCTGGCGTATCTTCTGGGTCACGGCATCCAGATGAGAACGCATCTGCTGATTCATCTGTTTCAGCGAAGCAGCGGCCTGTTCGACATCACTGGCGCTGATCGATACACTGTCCATATCGTCCCTCCTTCCTAACAGCGCAGACGGCCGGCCATCGCGGCACATTCATCTTGAAGACGGGCATATACCGCCGCGCTTTCACGGAGGTAGGATGCATATTCGATCAGGATCTTTTTCATCAATTCAAAATCACTGCGAAATGACTGCAGCTGCGTGGAAAAAGCCAGGAAATCCTTTCCCTTCCAGTATCCCTCCATCTGCTGCAGCAGCTGATAGACGCGATGATAGACTTCTGCATATTCCTCAGCCTGATTCTGAACAAATGACGCATTCTGAATCAGCTGGTTCATTTCCACGTTGATTCTCATGTATTCCTCCTAAAATAAGATCAGATGATCTCCCGGCAAGATCCGGGAGCGATACAGGCACTGAGATCCCATCAGGATCTCCCCGGTCCGCACATTGCACAGAAAACGCTCTTCCGCGCTGAGCGGACATGCAAACTGCTGGCTTGCCCAGCCGAGGATACGGCGCATGATGTCTTCCACCGGCACATGCAGCGGTACCTGCGCATCGATGCGCATGGACAGCGCCGCAATCTGGATGTCGACCAGGATGGCTTCTCCCATGTCACCGCTCCTCTTCCCACAGCTGGATCAGCTGTTCCTCTTCTTGCACACACACGATCATCTGCGTGCTTGTGCAATGCGCGCTGCGAAAGCCAAAATGATAGCCATAGCGGTCAAGGCCGCTGCCCATCCAGCAAACCGTGGCTTCATGACCATGTTTGTTCACCAATTCCCGCATGTCAGGTTCTTGCGCATGTCCCACGAACACCCGGACGTTTTCATCGCACCAGGCGGCGGCAAGCGCTCTGACGGCTGCACACTGTCCGGGATGCGCGCAGATCATGATGACCAGCGGCGCTTGCGGCCAGAAAAACAGCCTGCCGTCATTCACGTCATAGCCAATGCTTCGCCCGGTCTTCTTTCGCAATACCGCCAGGCTTTCCTGCCGCAACATTTTTGCGCGCTGCAGATCCTGAGGCATACAGAGATATGCCGCAAGCCCTTCCGTGACGCTGCAGATACCGCATTCGTCGTGTGTGAGCAATGGCAGCTGTGAAGCCACACCAAAAAATTCCTGCAGAAGCGAACGGTCTGACACCTCAAAGCTCATCTTGCGAAAAGACATGCGGCTCATCAGCACATGGTCGCATTCCTGCGTCAGGATCACCGCGTGGACCTCAGGACGGCGCAGCAGCGAAAATAATGTCTGGGCATAGCGCGCATCATGAAACAGCGTAGTATCAGGAAACAACACCCAGGTCATGCCTCGCCTTGATCTGAGCAGATGAAAGAGCTGACGCAGCATGCGCTCGCTGCGCATATCCGGATCATGAAGATCAAACAGCAGCGCGTCTTCCTTTTGAGCGATGACAGCGCCATAGCATAGTCGAAAATGCTCGCTTCTGGCACGCGGACAGCAGATCAGACATGACTCTTCCTTTACGCACAGAGGGACCACGCTTTGCCGCTGCGGAAGATCCTGCCAGCCCAGCTGCATAGGGACCTGCGGCGGACAGTGCGCATAGCGCGGCAGTTCCATCGCGCAGACCTGCCGGGCAAATGCGCCGGTGCGCTTCGCGCAGGCGCGCAGATAACCGACGATGACGCTCAGCTGCCTGCGCATGTCATCCTTTTCCTGCCAGCGCAAAGCTGCCGCGGTGCAGCCGTCCTTTCCCAAGATCCGGACAAGCTGTGATGAGCCGAAACGGCGCTGCGGATCATATCGCGCATTGACATACGCGCCCCGGCCTTTGACACAGCGCTCTTCCTCTCCGACCTGCAGGATGAATTCCCCGGGCTCACGCAATGCCAGCGCCTGATCTCCGTGCAGCATGTCCAGACTGTCTTCTCTGCTCTGCACTTTCATGCAGATGCGGAAACGCGCATTGCTGCGGATCTGTTCATCGATGATCCCGCCTGGCTTCTGAGTGCACAGCAGCAGATGGATCCCGAGACTGCGGCCGATCCGCGCCGCTCTTCTCAGCTCATTCAGAAACTCCGCGTGCTCTTCCCGAAGCTGAGCAAACTCATCCACGATGATGAACAGATGCCCCAGCGGGGGATCAGACGCTTTGCGCAGCTGCTGGTAACGTTCGATGCTCAGCGCAGAAAGTGACAGCTTATTCATCATGCGGCTGAACTGCTCTTGACGCATGGTCAGTTCCCGGTTCAAAGAGAGCCTGACCCGCTCCAGCGAAGCCTCGTCCAGATTGGTCATCATCCCGCACAGATGCGGAAGATCCCGCAGCGCATTGGCCATCGATCCCCCTTTGTAGTCGATCAGGAAGAAGCTGACGGACTCAGGCGAGCAGCTGCATGATAAAGAAAGGATATAAGAAAGCAGCAGCTCACTCTTGCCTGAGCCTGTCATTCCGGCCAGGATGCCATGGGGTCCATCACCTTTTTCATGCGCATCCAGCACGACGGGGGCGCCTTGCTCATCCCATCCCAGCAGCGCCGCCAGAGAACCGCTTTGCCGCTGCCTCTGCCAGCGTTCCTCAGCCTGAAGCTGTTCGCACCTGCTGCAGGAAAACAACGCGAGGAAATCTCTCGGCTGCGGCACGCCTAATTGCTCCTGGCTTGCCAGCATGCACACAAAGCTGTCCCATCTGTCCTCGCGCATAGCCGCAAAGGGCACCGGATCATGGTCCGCGCTGCGCGCCTGACTTGTTCTGCCATCAATGACCAAAGCATCCGCGCAAGGCTGCCTGCTGCCTGCAGAGCGTACGATCACCCACATGTCTGCAGGCAGTGAAAGCGTATCCACCGCATCCTCTTCACAGATCACGATCCGCACTCGATGTCCTTTCTCCCTGACTGCCCGTGAAAGCGTGAATGCGCGATGACGCGCCTGCTGAAGAAAACGCAGCCTGCCGATCAGCTGCGGATCGCTCTTGCACAGACAGATCTCCGCATCGGCACGCTGCTTCAACAGCTGCATCAGCACCTGATGAAGCAATGGATCCGGAGCATCCACCAGCCAGATGAAAGGTCTGGCCTGACATAACATCGCAATATCCGCACAGCGCGTATCCATCTGTGTCAGCGCGTCATAAAGATGTTCAGGATCATCAGGCAATGCCCAGCGCACAGCCTGCATCGTGAAGGTGCCCGGGCACAGCCAGAGCTCTTGCGATCCGCATATGCGTGTGTCAGGGTCTTGAAGCGCCCGCTGCCAGGCGAGGTGGTTTTCCTGCAATGCTTTCATGCGGGCAGCTGCCGCCGCTTCATGTCGCCTGATATCTGTCATCATCTTGTTTCTCTGCTGTTTGCGCTTCTTGCGATATGCACAGCGCTGATACAGCGCATTGAGCAGCGGCCAGATGACCATTCCGCCGACCATTCCGCAGATCAGCCAGACATTCTGCGCGCCGCCATAGGCGAGCAATGAACAAAGCGCCATCGTCATGCCGGTGCCCAGCTGCAGCGCGAGCGGCTGAAATGGCGGCTGCGGCAGCACAGGAGGCGCGGGAAGCGTGATGATCTGTTCGGCCAGCGGCTGAGGCAGCCAGCTGAACGTTCCCGCGGCACGATGCGGCGTGCCGACACACGCGCGCGGCACATAAGACGGAGCAGGAAGCGGACGATCAGACGCCACGAATCCGATGCCGACGACCATGCGCACGGCCAGCAGATCGATGACATCTCCCGGCTTCAGCTCAGCGCTCTGCACTCGTCGTTCATTGACATACGTCCCATTCGTGCTGCCGCAGTCGCGCAGATGCAAGATGCCTTTCTCCTCACGCAGTTCCGCATGGATCTGCGAGATGAATGATTCCTTCAGCACCAGGGCGCAGCGCACGCTGCGGCCGATGCGCAGCGTTTCGACATGGTGCAGATACAGCTTCGTGCGATGTTCCTGGATCCAGAGCAAGACCGTCTTGCCTGCGATGCGCGCAGAGATCGCCTCGCCTTGCAGCAGCGCGGCAGCCACACCTTCTTCATCATATAGGCGCCAACCTTTTTCCTCACGCTCCAGGGTCATCTTCAATGTGTCGTCCACGATGATCGTGACCCTGGGCGCAAAACCAAGGATGACCCTGATCAGCCGGTCATTTGCGCAGATGCAGACTTCTTTCATCTGTCCTTTGCGTCATGGAACACGAGCACATGATCTGCGATCCTCAGCTCTGTTCCTTCTCGCAGCCGCATCTCGCGCTGCAGGCGTTTGCCATTTACCCAGCTGCCATTACTGGAGCGAAGGTCGCGGACATACCATCGCCCATTGTTCTGGCGCAGCCGCACGTGGTGGCGTGAAACCTGATCACTGTCGATCTTGATCTCACATTCCTCTCCTCTGCCGACGATGACCTCCTGTCCAGGCAACGGATAGCTTGCACTGTCATCCTGCAAAAACGCTTGCTGAGCCGGAGCCTGAAGCAGCGTGGTTGCCGCATAAGCAGGTTCCTTTGCAGGATCTTGCGCCGTTTCGTATTCACGATACGGCTCTTCCAGCACTTTCACACGCGCATGGAAGCCATCCTCCTGATGCTTGCGGCGCAGCCTTTCCAGAAAGCTTTGCTTTTTTTCATAAAGCGGACGCAGCGTATGCAGGCCCTGCAAGACCGCAGGGAGCGAGAACTCCGTCCCTTTTGTGACACGAATGAGAAAACCGATGATCTCATATGCCTCTGCGGTCTGCATATGCACAGCCAGATATTCGACAAATTCCAGGCATTCCCTTTTCTGCAGATGCCAGTGTTCCGCTTTGATCGGCAACGCGACAAAGCGAAAGAACGTCCCCTGCGGAGGCAGGAATACGTAGCGAACATCCAGCAGCACCGGCTTGACACGATTGGCTTTCAGCAGCTGCTCAAGCAGCTGGATGATGAAGCGGTATGCCTCTTCACGCGCAAAGCGATAGTGCTCCAGAAAATACGCCAGTGAAGTCAGTGCCGCGCTCTCGTAACGAAGCGATCCTTTTGTTTCCTGCATCAGCGGCAGACATGTCTCATCTGCTTTGATCTGCTCATAGACATATGGGTCAAATTCCCCGCTGTCTTTCAGCCTGACCCTCAGCGTTCCGCCGCTGCGCTCCACCCCTGCCAGCTTCTGCAGCATATCTCATCCTCCCTTCTTCCTCCTCGCTCTTCTTATACGGGCAATGCGCCATGTCCCCTAAAAAATTTGAAAAAAAGCGCTGTCGTGATATAATTCCGCATATGAGACATGATCGTTTGACAAAGACATTGCAGAGCGTGGTCACTTTCCTGCTCATTCCTTCATTGAATATCACCGCGTTCATCATGACCGATGCCCTGCGCAGCAACCTATCGCAGCTGAGCATGCATGCACCTTGGTTTTTATTTCTGTGGGGCAGCTGCAGTGCGCTTAATTTCCTATATATGAGCCGCCTTTGCTATGGTCATTGTCATTACACACAAAAAAAGACACGCAGTCTGTGGCTGAGTGTCTCTTGTCTTTGCATGGTGCTTTGTCTGCTCATCCCCTATGATCCCGTACAGGAAAACATCTTGAACCAATGGCATGTGCGGCTGGGATTCATCGGAACGGCCTGCTATGTGCTGCAGTTCTTTCATTTCCTGCTCACTTCGATCAATGAAGGATGGCTGTTTCTGCGTCCCTTCCTTTACGCTTATGTGCTTCTCTGCTTCATCAGCCTGTACAGCACTGCCCTCAGCGGCGGCGTGACCGGCATGAGCGAAGTGATCTTCTCCTGCGGGATGAGCCTCTACCTTTATCTCCTCGTGCGCCGCTGTGATACCTTCAAAAATCGAAAGGACAGGTTCTGACCTGTCCTCATCTTTATTCTGCAGCGGCCTCAATATGCCGTTGGATCATATCCAGATAACGCTGTGCCCTTTCCCGATAGCTCATCGTATTGCCATTGGTGACGACATAATTGAAATGCTCGCCAGCTTCATCAAAATCACGGCGCACGAACGTGATCATGCCCAGATAGTAATGCGCGTCCACCAGCTGGAAACGCAGCTTCATCTGCGGCAGCACCTTCCGGTAATAAGCCTCGCACTGATCAAAGTGCTGGTTCATCAGATCGATCTTATTCTGGATCGCGGCAATCGTATCCTGCATCATGAGATTGCCGGCAGCGCCGATATTGACCTTTGTCGACTTCACTGCTTCAAGATTGCGTTCCAAGGCGCTCTGATCTCCCAGACGGTAATTCGCCTCGGCCATCAGCGACTGATAGTTCAGTTCAGCCGCGCTGTTGCCCCGGCGCATCAGTACCAGCGAATCCATCGCCAGCTGCGGATCATCCAGATAAAGCATACATTGCGCAAACAGCATGTTCATCTTCAGGTTCAGGCGATTTCCCCGCCGGGAGAAGATCAGGATCGCGCTGGCACAAGCGATCGGGTCGCATTGTTCAAAGAGCAGCGCGTTGATCGGCAGCAGGCTCTGCGCGCGCAGGCGGAACAGATAAGTCAGCAGCAGAGCATAGACAAGGAAGACGATGAACATTACCATCAGATTCTGGATGATGAGCGTCAGGCAGACCAGCGCGATGAGCACCAGCACATAAATGGCCGTCCATCGGTCACTTTCCTTGCGGCATTTCAACGCCAATGCCGACACATCCTCCTTAAAGGCATGATGAAGACGGTATACCCGCTCCACCTCATTGCCATTGCCGTTAGGCAGAGAACGAAAGTTCTTGGCGGCAGCATTGCGCGAAGCGATCATGCCATAGATGCAGACGATGATCGTCGGGATGAGCAGAAGCGCACCCACAGCGAGGATGAGCGCAAAGCTCGGTGCCAAAAAAAACAGCAGGAAGAGCACCATCGGACTGATATTGAATTTCTGCACCAGATAGATGAGCAGCAGCACGCCGTTAAGCGCTGACGCGCCGATCAGCGCGCCCAGCAGCCATGACATGCTCAGTGCGCTCCTGACCGTCGCTTCCGGCAGCCAGTTCAGCACTTCCACGCTCCAGCTGATCGTTTCTTCATTTATCGAACTGCCAAACAGCAGCATGCCGACCACACCGCCGATCAGCAAGGACAGCAGATGACGTCCACATTGATATTTCCACATAAAAATACCTCCAGCAATGACACTATGATATCATATCCGCCACGGAAAACACAACGGCTGTATCAGTCATCCTTCATCATGCAATGCCATGCGCTCACGGCTGGCCTTGGTCGGTCTGGCAGGCAGACCGACGACGGTCGTATGCGGCGCGACATCCTCCAGGACCACAGCGTTGGCGCCCACCTTGGCGCCCTCGCCGATCGTGATATTGCCCAGGCACTTCGCGCCGGCCCCGATCATCACGCCGTTTTCCAGCGTAGGATGCCTTTTTTTATGTTCGGTGCCGCGGCCGCCGAGCGTCACGCCATGATAGATCTGACAGTCATCGCCGATCTCCGCCGTCTCGCCGATGACCACGCCCATGCCATGGTCGATCAGCAGTCCCCTGCCGATCTTCGCGCCCGGATGGATCTCGATGCCGGTCCAGAAACGGGCGATATTGGACACAAAGCGCGCCAGAAAGAAGAGATGCCAGCGATACAGCCGGTGCGCGATGCGATGAATGCCGATGGCCTTGATGTGCGGATACAGCAGCAGCACCTCGATCCGGGAACGGGCTGCCGGATCATTTGCCATCGTGCGCTTCAGGTTGTAGTTGGCATTGCGAAAGAACTTCATCATCCGAAGTCCACCACCGAAAGATATTTATCCGCCCCATCCGGAGCGATCGTCACCACGCGCTTGCCGGGATAATAGGCAGCATAGCGCTTGGCAGCGGCAATGTTCGCGCCGGCGCTGATGCCGATCAGGATCCCGCTCTCCCGTCCGAAGCTGACCATTTCCCGGATTGCCTCCTCATCGCTCACCGTGGCGATATCATCGCAGACATCCGCATCAAAATTGGCTGGGATGAAATTGGCGCCGATGCCCTGGATGCCGTGTGGTCCGGCCTTGCGGCCGCTCAGCAGCGCGCTGGAGGCTGGTTCCACCGCCACGCACAAGATGCGCGGATCATGTTCCTTCAGCCGGCGGGAGACCCCGCTGAACGTGCCGCCTGTGCCAACTCCGGCGACAAAGATATCTGTCTGTGGCAGCTGCTTCAGGATCTCCGGCCCGGTCGTTTCATAATGTGCCAGGACATTGTCCGGATTGTCAAACTGCCGCAGGCTCACATATTCCGGATGACTAGCCATCAGTGCCTCCATGCGGTCGATCGCGCCCTGCATCCCTGCGGACGCCTCGCTGAGGATCAGCTGCGCGCCATACGCCTGCACCAGGCGGCGCCGCTCTATGCTCATGCTTTCCGGCATGACGATGATCACCTTCAGCTTGAGCTGGGCGCCAAGCATGGCCAACGCAATGCCGGTGTTCCCGCTGGTCGCTTCGATCAAGACGCTGTCCGGTGTCACCTCGCCGCGCGCCATCGCTTTCTTCAGCATCCAGAAGACCGCCCTGTCCTTGACGCTGCCTCCGGGATTGAATCCTTCCAGTTTTACATATACATCTGAATCGCCGATCTGAATCATCGGCGTATTTCCGATCAGTTCAATTGGTTTCATGATCTTATCCTCCTTTTCTGATTCATCACCGTCTCATCAGACGCAACATCGTGCACAGAACAGGAACGTCTCCTGTGCAGACGAGCAGATCCAGCAATACATGAAACATTCCTCCTCTCCACACCGTATGATATGCCAAGCAGCGGCAGAACTGCATCTCTATTGCGCTTCACATAATTTTACATGAAACTGTGAAATTTATACTGCCGCTTTTCGGTATACTCTAAGTGAGCTTGAAAAAGAGCTCACTTCTTCATAATCAATTTTCCCTTTCTTTTAAACAAATGTTTGGACAAAAGCAGCGCTCCTCTCGCTGCTTTTGTTCATTTTCAGGCTCAGATCAAAAACTGCAGGAAATAGCTCAGCTGCCTGCGCCACCATGGCCAGTCATGATTGACATCATAGCCCCAGAAATCCACCCAGGCATCGATGCCTTTCTGTGCGAACACCGCCTCCATGCGATGCATGTGATCGATCATCGGTTCCTCCCAAGCGCCCTGGCCGCAGCATAAGATGATGTCGCTCTCATTATACATCCGAATATATGGATGATCTTTAGGCATGTTAGGAAGAAAATCAAGCGGCGAGTTGGCATACGTCAGATCATCATGATAGTCATAAAAGAAATAATCGCTCTGGAACAGGCCGCTCAGCGAAAGCACCTTATCAAACAGATCAGGCCGGCGCATGAAAACATTGACAGCATGATACCCGCCCATGCTTGTTCCGCTCACCATCAGCTTACCGGCGCGCAGCCCGCACTCGCGCGCATTAAGATCAAGGATCAGCGGCACCAGCTCATCACAGATATAATGAAAATATGCCTCCTGACGCTCGATGCGGCGGCGCGGATCGCCTCCAAGGTCAGACCAGGATTCTTCATCGACGCTGTCGCAGCAAAAGAGCTGGATCTTTCCCCGCTCGATCTCATCCGCAATAGCATCGATCATCCCGAATGACTTCCAGTCATTATGCTTGCCGTTTTGCGGAGGAAAGATCAGACATGGCTTGCCGCCATGGCCGAATACGCTGATTCCCATTTCTTTGTTCAGATTGTAGCTGTACTGATTCAGATATTGTTCTTTCATGTCCTTCATGCTCCTTTCTGCAGCTGGACAAACGCGGCAAATGCGTCTGCTTCAGCTGCAGTCTCAAAATTTGCCGTATACATCTGATTGCCCATAGCATCCGCAAGCGCCAGCGGCATGCGTTCTTCCATCACGATATGGCTGCCATACTTCTCCATGATCTCTTCATGGCCATGCACATAGCTGTGCGCATCGCGGCGGGAAGCAAATACACAGACATACGGCCGTTCCTGCGGGACCTGAAAGTCCGTGTCATCCCTTACGATCATGTCGGCCCAGATCGAATAGACATCGGCATCATTGGCAAAATCCATCATATCCGGCGTATAGCCTCCCGGCGGGCGCATGTTCACTTCCAGACCGATATAGTCACCTTTTTTTCCTATGCCTTCTTTATCCTCTGCCAGCTTGAAAAATTCAAAATGAAAAAAACGGCTGCGGCACGGAAAGGCCTGGATCGCTTTCTGTCCCAGCTCGCGCAGCCGCGGATCGATGCATTTTGCACTGTAATACAACAGATGATCCTGGGTGTTCACCACATCCATGATCGGCATGGGAAAGATATGCGAAGTATCAAAGAGCACTTCCTTATGACTGTTCATGATGCCGTCATAAGAGATGATGATGCCTGGGATGAACTCCTCCATGATATAAGGGACATCCGGACGCTCCGCGTAAAACCGCTCCAGATCCGCGTCGCTGTTCAAGCGATATGTCGCGGCAGCGCCTACCCCGCTGTCCGGCTTTACGATGATCGGATAACGGACCATCTCGATGAAATCACGGTCGCTTTGATCATTGTGAACCATATGCCATCGCGCGCTAGGGATGCCTGCCTGCGCATAATACTTCTTCATCCGTGACTTATGTCTGATTTCCTGCACCTCATCCAGCTGATACCCGCTCGTCACATGAAAATCAGTACGCAGGCGCGCATCTTGCGCAAGCCAGTATTCATTATTTGATTCGATCCAGTCGATCCGTCCATAACGGAATGCAAAATAAGCGACTGCACGATACATCTCATCGTAATTTTCCATATTGCCGACGCGATAATACTCATGCAAAGAAGCCTTGACGTGCTGATCCAGTTCGTCATAGGGCGTATCCCCGATGCCCAGCACACGGACGCCGCGTTGTTTCAGCCGGTCGCAGAAATTCCAGTAAGTCTTTGGAAACTGCGGAGAGATGAAAATAAAATTCATCACACTTCCCCCTTTGATATATATGAGTAATTATAACACATCCATGAAATCATTTACATCGTTTTGAAAATATACCGCAGAAATTGCGTCATGTTTCATTTTCCCCACATGGCAAAAGCTCCTCCAGACATGCATTTCTGATTGTATTTACTCGTTTTTCGTTATATTATAATATACGTTTGCAACGAGGTGAAAGCACATGAGTGAAAAAGAAAAGATCATCAATATCGCGGTCATCGCCCACGTCGATGCCGGAAAATCCACGCTGGTGGATGCCTTCCTGCGCCAGAGCGATGTGTTCCGCTCCAATGAAGAAGTGGTGGACTGCGTCATGGACAGCAATGACCTGGAACGTGAGCGCGGCATCACCATCTATTCCAAGAACTGTTCCGTCATCCACAACGGCGTAAAGATCAATATCGTGGATACCCCGGGACACGCCGACTTCTCCAGCGAGGTCGAACGTATCATCAAGACGGTCGATACCGTGATCCTGCTCGTCGACTCCAGCGAAGGGCCGATGCCGCAGACCCGCTTCGTGCTCAGCAAAGCGCTGGAATTCGGACTGCGGCCGATCCTGCTCATCAACAAGATCGATAAGAAAGATCAGCGCGCGCAGGAAGTCGTCGATGAAGTCTATGAGCTGTTCCTGGATCTGAACGCGACCGACGAGCAGCTCGATTTCCCGATCCTCTATGGGATCGCGCGCGAAGGCATCGTGCAATATGACATGGACACCCCCAGCGACAGCATCGAGCCGCTGTTTGAAACGATCCTGAAGCATTGCGACACTTATCCGGATCTGGACGATGAACCTTTGCAGATGCAAGTATCCGCGCTCGCATACGATGAATACATCGGACGCCTTGGCATCGGACGCATCTATCAAGGCACGCTGCGCGCTCAGGAAAGCATCGTCGTCTGCGACGACAAAGGCAATGCGCGCACGAAACAGACATCTCAGGTCTTCGTCTACAAAGGGCTTACCCGCGTCAGCGTGGATGAAGCGCACAGCGGCGATATCGTCGTCGTGGCCGGCATCCCGGACATCTCGATCGGCGAAACGCTCTGTGAGAAAGACCATATCATGCCGATGGAAAGCATCGAGATCGAAGAACCGACACTGAGCATGAATTTTCATGTAAACAAAAGCCCGTTTGCGGGAAAAAGCGGAAAATATGTCACTTCCCGCAATCTGAAGGAACGCCTCGAAAAAGAGCTTGAGGTCAATGTCGGCCTGAAAGTGGAGCCGACCGAATCCGCAGATTGCTTCAAGGTCAGCGGCCGCGGTGAGCTGCACATCTCCGTGCTGATCGAGAACATGCGCCGCGAGGGCTATGAGCTTGCTGTTTCGAAGCCAGAGGTCATCCTGCACAAGGACGAAAACGGCGTAAAGGTCGAACCGGTCGAAGAAGTGGTCGCCATCGTTCCTCAGGAGTACGAAGGGACCGTCATCAATAAGCTCAACTTGCGAAAAGGCATCATGATCGACATGGAAGAGGAAAATGGTTATGCCCGCATCACTTACCATGCGCCGACCCGCGGTCTGCTGGGCTACCGCAGCCAGTTCATCAATGACACCCGCGGCGAAGGCACTCTGGTGCGCCGCATCGTCGGCTATGAGCCTTATAAAGGCGAGATCCCGCAGCGCGCTTCCGGCGCCATGATCTCCACAGAGACCGGCACGGCCATGACCTATGCGCTGTGGAACCTGCAGGAACGCGGAACTTTGTTCATCGGCCCGCAGACCGAAGTGTATGAAGGAATGATCATCGGCGAAAGCGCCAAGAACATCGATCTGGATGTCAATCCGCTCAAAAACAAGAAGCTGACCGCCATCCGCTCCAGCGGCCGCGATGAAGCGATGCTGCTGACCCCGCCAAAGATCTTCTCGCTGGAAGAAGCGCTGGAATTCATCAACGATGATGAGCTCGTGGAAGTCACGCCAGACGCCATCCGCTTGCGTAAGAAAGGACTGACCGCCAATGAACGCCGCCAGCTCTATCGCGAAAAGATGAATGCTCAGGAAGACTGAACGGCATAAAGCAACAAAGGTCTGTGAACACAATGTTCACAGACCTTTTATGATCTTGCATCAAATTTTTTATGGCATTTCGGACAAGTGATCGTGATCATTCCCTTGCCCTTAGGCACCCGCAGACGCTGACGGCAGTCCGGGCAATAATAATACCGATAGCTCTTCCTGTCCCGAATACGCAGATACAATGTGGAAAAAGTGCGGCGGAACGGTCCGCTCAGCTTCAGGTATGCGCTGTTCTCCGCTCTGCGGCGGTCATATCGCTTAGAAAAGAAACGGGCATACATCAAGATGATCGTCACCAGCATGACGGCGGTCAGGATCAGATTAGGCACGAAAAGATTGACGATCAGCATGATCATCACGAGGGCCCACAAAAACTTGCCCAGCTCATCCATGCCATAACGGCCATACAGCATCTTGCCCAATCCATAGCGCAGTTTTTCTTTCCAGTTCATCCTCGACATCCTTTCTGTAAGTGACATTATATCACGCTGTTCTTGGAGAATCCATGGCTTCCCACAGCTTCACACAATCATTCCGGACGCTGTGCCAGCCGCAGTGACCTGCCGAATTTTGCTTTTGCGATGCCCACCCAGATCCGATAAGCGATCCGGGCATAGCGCGGAAGGGCATCCGTATCCAGCCAAGGCACTTCATAGCGCTCTGCTTCTTCTCGTCTCACGAACAGCAGCATCGTGTAGATGAGCATCATGTCTGTATTGAAGTAATTGCGAAGATTGCTGAAGCGCTCATCCGGGTAAGCTTCCTGCAGCAGCTGTTCTTGAAATGCAAAAGATGCCCGCATTTCCAGCATCATGTCCATATCCAGCGCCAGCAGCCCATCTCGATTCATGAAGCTGCCGCGATGCTGCACGTAATGGTAAAACCGCTCATGCATCGTCACGAAACATGCCGAGCGCATGAACACCTGAACGGTAAAGCAAACATCCTCAAACCCTTTCCAGGCCCTAGAGAACCGTAAGTCGCCGATCAGCGCGCGGCGATACAGCTTTCCCCAGACAAAATTATTCACTTCGCGGTTGCGCAGCAGCGCATGCAGCACCTCAACATGATCCCAGCGTCGGCTCTGCGGGGCATGGCGGCGCAATGTGCCAAAACGATAATCCATGCGATATGCGCACTGCACCAGATCTGCGTCTTCCTGCTCCATCACTGCCACCATGCGTTCGACCATATCCGGCTCGATATGATCGTCACTGTCGACAAACATCAGATAAGTGCCCTGCGCGCGGTCGATGCCAAAGTTGCGCGTCGCGCTGATCCCTTCATTTTCCTTGGAATAATAGCGGATCTTGCCGCTGATGCCGGCATAACGCTGGCACACATCGCCGCTGCCGTCACTTGAACCATCGTTGACCGCGATGATCTCGATCTGCTCATAAGTCTGGTCCAGGAGCGAATCCAGACAGCGGGGAAGATATTTCTCCACATTATAGACCGGTACGATGATGCTGACCAATTCCTGCATGTTACCCCTCCTGTCTGTTCATGCACAGCCATCTGACCGCTCGCTTCATCAGCCGGTCACAGACGGCCAGGACGATGATGATCCAGCCGGTCCATGCCATGACCAGCCCAAGATCGAAATTCAGCCTTGCCAGCTGCATCTGTCTACCTACGCCAAAAGACACCTGGCCGAGGATCTCTGACATGACCCCGACCTTGAACGCCATTGCGATGCCCGTGCACAGACTAGCAGTGATGGCCGGCCGCAGCAGCGGCAGATAAACATGAAAGAAAACGAAACCGATGCTTCGAGGATAGATGCGCAGCACATTGAGATATTCCCGGTCAATATCACGCCATGCTTCCAGCAGATTCTGATAAATGATAGGAAACAAGATCAGAAAGCTGATGAGCACCGAGGAGATGTCGCGGGAAAACCAATAGAGAATGAGAAGGATGTACGATATATTGGGGACACTGCGCATGATCATGAACAGCGGCGCAAACAGATCGGCAAACACCTGCTTTTTCCAAGACAGCCAGGCAAGCAAAGCAGCGCTGACGAATGCAAGGATCAGTGCCAATATGGAGCGGGCAACAGTAGCCAGCAGCGCTTCATAAAAGACCCTTTGTCCAAGCAGATCAAGCATCATGCCCATGACCTGCAGCGGCGGCGGCAAGATAAATGAATAGCCGATCCAGGACGCAAGCAGCTGCCATAAGACAAGCAAGCATGCCGCAGAAAACAAGATGCGCCCTTTCCTGCTCTTCATCGCTGATCGGCGCGGCTGACGCGAAGCCGCGCATTTTGTGTCTTCACTTGCTGTCTGCCTTGCAGATAGTCATTCATCCCTTGCTCATCCAGGAGCAGCGGCATACGATCATGCACCTTTTTCAGCCATCCTTCAGAAGCCATGGTCAGCACAGCAGCCTCGCCTGCGTCATTGCAGATCGCCGCCAAAAACAGACGCTTCTTGAGCGGATGATGGATCCACAGCTTAATCTTCTTGTCTCCCTGCGGCATCCACTCAAAATATCCGTCACAAGGGATCACACAGCGCCGATTCATGAAAGGCTTGAACAGCATCTTTTCGCTCAATGTCTCCAGACGGGCATTGATCACTCTCTTATTTTTCAATGAAAAGCCCCAGGTCGCACTGCGTGCCGTCAAGCCCGCTTCGCTGTTCACGATGATCATCACTGCCTCGCTGGGAAACACTTCTTGCTGCTGAAGCTGAGAAAAGCGAAGCCGGCAATCCTCCTTGCACCATCTGGCATCTTCTGCATGCCATGTGAATTGAAATCTTCCGCACATATCAGCTGTTCTCCTGCAGCTGACACTGCTCCAGGGCAGCCCTTACCCAATCTTCGTCAAACCCCTGTTCTATGGCTGACTGCAGCCGGTGACGAGCGCTGCGACAGTTCCCTTTTTGCAGTTCGCACCATCCCAGCATCGCTTCGCAATAAGGATCCTGACGCATGCTGACCACTTTACGAAAGCATTTCTCGGCTTTGGCGTAAGCGTCCGTCTGGATGAGATTCCAGCCATATTCGCACAAGATCCACGGGTCTTCCGGATGTTCTGCCTGCAGCCGCTCGAGCAGACGCAAGGCCTCATCATGCCGATTCAGACGCCCCAGCACATAAGCCCGAAGATAATCAAATTCCTCCAGAAACTGACTGTCCTCGGTGCCTTCGATCAAAGTGAGCGCCTCTTCATAACACGCATGATCGCTGAGATAGCCCGCCAGCTGGCTGCGTATCCACCCTTCGCGCGGGAATGCCTCAAACGCCTCTTGCAGCAGCTGTCTCAGCGCTGTATCATCGTGCATTCGCATCGCGATGGCGATCATCTCCTGATAGAGAGAGCGGTGATCATCATTCAGATCAAATGCCGCCCGATAATAAGACAGCGCTATTTCATAACAGTCGTCACCTTCTTGCCCACGATCCAGCGCATGTAGGACAGCCCCTTTTGTACAGAACAAAAGCGTATCGTCTCTTCCGCGCAGCTGTGCCTCCTCTAGGCATTGCAGGGCACCGGCATGATCATTGAGGGCATTGCGGCAGATTCCTTCGTGCAGGCAGACATCAGCTGCCAGCTCCTCACATCGCGCCTCACGCAAAATCTCCAGCGCTTCCTCATATTCCCCCTGTTTTTCCAGACATTCGGCTTCACGCAGCCGGTAATAGGGAGAAGCAGAAAGCAGGAATGCCTGCCGGTACACTTCCGCTGCTTCCTCATCCCGTTCCATGGAAAATAGCAGGCTGCCATATTCCTCCAGATATCCGCATTGTTCCGGATCATCCATCAGCGCATCTTCAATGGCGTCAATGGCTTCTTCATATTCATTCAGCTCACGATGTGCCAGGAACAGCTCATAATGCACCCATGGCTCATCAAAGCCAAGCGAGAGCGCGTCTTCCAGGCAGAGCAGCGCATGCGCATGCTGTTCGCGGCGATTCTGTGTCATGCCAAGCTGCGCATACATCCAGCCATCATCCGGAAAAAGCCGGACACCGGTCATCAGATAGCCCGCCGCGGCCTCATGATCATGAAGCTGGTTGCACAGCCAGCCCATGTTGGCAAAGTAAAATGGTTCCTCAAACGCATGGCCATAAAATCGCTGCAGATAGTTCATCGCCTCTTCATAACGTCCAACGTCAGCCAGCACATGAAAACCTTCCCTATAATCCATGTTCATCACCATCCTCTCACATCAGCATGCCGCACATGATGCCGCCGGCAAACAGCACGAACATCACGAGCACCAGATCCTTCCATGCGCCGCGCACCCGGAAAAAGATCGTCAGGCCCAGGCCGGCATTGCATACCAAGCCGGCGAACAATGATCCGGATGTGATGAATCCATGCAAAAACAACTCACAGAGCAAGACGCTGGAAGCGCAGTTGGGAATAAAGCCGATAAAAGAACAGAGCATCGGCTGCAAGAAACCCAATTCGCTCATGAAGGAAGAAATGGTCTCCTCAGTAAATACATGCATCAGTGCCGTAAGCATAAAATTGATCACGAAGATGAATGCGGTGACCGACAATGTGCGCAGCAATGCCTCTTTCCATACATTGTCACGATGGCAATGGCTTGTTGGCGTAAACTCACTGCCCTCGTGAAAGTGGAAATGGCCAAGCAGATCGACAAGATAGCCGATCGCCATCCCAAAGACCACCTTGCCAGCGATGAGCTGAAGCAATATGCCGAATTGGTCGGGCTGTGCCAGCAGCATCGGGATTGCCTCATCGCTTGTCGCATAGAAAACCGCGATCAAAGTGCCCAGCGAAAGGGAAGAATTCAGATACAGACATGCGGCCATCACACTGAAGCCGCATTGTGGGATGACGCCAAGCAAGGCACCGATCATCGGACCAAAGTATTTATAGCGTGAAATGACATCATGAAAGCGAATGGAATCTCTATGTTCAAAATAAGTGAGGATAAGATAAGTCAGCAACAAAAACGGGATGAACACGATCGTATCCTCAAATGCATGTTCCAGCAATTCCATATGTCACGCTCCTCTCCATAACAGAAGCCATTATACACGAAAGCAGGGAAAAAAG
>ERZ1643246.193-NODE-193-length-79625-cov-13.018085_pt1 | contig 79625 bp, 101 predicted proteins | sample MGYA00579265_ERZ1643246 | MGnify/ENA primary metagenome ERZ1643246 (study PRJEB29033, sample SAMEA4952261) | chicken gut metagenome | biome: Broiler Chicken; feature: Gastrointestinal Tract; material: Caecum | place: Ireland | collected 2018 | study: Broiler... | reverse complement strand
AGCGGCTCTCCATCGCCCGGGCCATGCTCAAGGATGCGCCGATCATCATTTTGGACGAGGCCACGGCCAATGTTGACCCGGAGAACGAGGCGGAGCTGCAGGAGGCCATTGAAGCCTTGACCGGAGGCAAGACCATCATTATGATTGCTCACCGTCTGAAAACCGTAAGAAATGCCGATCAGATTCTGGTGTTGGACCACGGGGAAATCGTTCAGCACGGCACACATGACCAGCTCATTGGGCAACAAGGAATCTATGCCGACTTCATTTTGAATCGGAGAGCGGCGATAGACTGGAAAATCAACGCATAGTACAAGGAGGCGGGGGTGTGAGTACAAAACGATTCCTACTTCAAAAAATCCTACAACTGTTCCTGACTTTATTCCTGGTGACGGCGATTGCCTTCATTCTGATGAAGCTCTCTCCGATTGATGCTGCGGAAGCCTATGCGCGCCGCGTCTTTACGGTGGACAATTCCCGAATTGAATTGATCCGGGAAGAAATGGGCTTAAACCGCCCGCTTGTCGTGCAGTATTTGGACTGGCTGGGAAATCTGCTTCACTTCGATTTGGGAACTTCCCTTGTGGACAACAAGGATGTGTTTCTCATTGTGGGGACGGCCGCAAAGGAAACCGCCTGCATTGTTCTGCTGGCGACTGTCCTTCAGGCCGTTGGAGCTTTGATTTTAGGTACTCTGCTTTACCTGGCCCGCAGGAATTTTGCTGGAAAAGTGCTGGGCTTCGTGTCCATCGCGGCAATTTCCATACCGGCCTTTTATCTGGCGACATCGTTTATTGATGTGGTAGCGGTGCGCTGGAATCTTATAAATGTAGCGGGAAACACAGGATTGATGCGATACCTTCCTGCGGCGCTCTGTCTGGCAGTAAGCGGGATCGCCTTTTTCGGGCAGATGCTCTCCAAGGCCATTCAGCGGGCCATGAATGAGGACAGCATGCTCTATGCCCGCTGCCGTGGCCTCAGCGACCGCTACATCGTAGTGCGCTATGCTCTGCCCCAGGCGGTCATCTCCATTGTCCCCACCTTTATGCAGATGATGGGGATGTGTATGGCGGGGTCCGCCATTGTAGAGAACATCTTTTCCCTGCCGGGCCTTGGATACCGTATCGTGGACAGCCTGACAAACCGGGATCTACCGGTCATCTATGCCACGGTGCTGTTTCTGGCCTTTGCCCTGGTGATTTTTAATATTTTGGCAGATATTATCCAGAGGCTTCTCCAGACCAGAAAGGGGGGCGCGGCATGAAACATCTAAAATGGCTGATTCCTGTTTTCATCATTGCCTTCTGCTTCCTCGGATTCCTGATTGCGCCCAATGACCCAGAGGCGATGGACATTGTGAACAAGTATGCGGCTCCGAGTGTGGACTTTCCGCTGGGAACAGACCAGTTTGGGCGCTGTGAGCTTTCCAGGCTCTTATATGGCGGGAAGGTGACGCTTGGAATCGTCCTGCTGGGAGGCAGCATCGTACTTGTCCTCGGAACTTTAATCGGGCTATGGCTCGGACGGGCAAACGCCGCCAAAAGTCTGGCGTTCAGCAGCCTGTTGGACGCGGTGACAGCCATCCCGCCGTTGGCATACCTGATTATCTTCGTGGGCATTTGGGGCAACAGCATCCCTACCATGCTGGTGGCGTTGACCGTTTCGCTCATTTTACGAATGATTAAGCTGGTCAAGACGCAGACAGAGCTGGAGCTGGATAAAGCCTATGTGCTGTGCGCCGTCTCCTCCGGGGCTTCCCGGAGCCGGGTGCTGTTTGTCCATATCCTACCGAATATCATCCGGCCGCTGGTGCATTTTCTGTGCCTGTCCTGTGCGGAGATGATTATGAATATCTCGGCGTTCTCCTTTATTGGCCTGACGCTGGGCGATGATGTGATTGATTGGGGCTCCATGCTCTCCGAGGGGCGCAGTATGCTGATGACTCATCCCTCTCTGCTGTTTCTGCCGATCCTGTTCATCTTTCTCTGCACGCTGGCCTTTAACCTGCTGGCAAAGCAGTTGGAGGGAGGTGAGCAGGCATGATGGAAGTCAAGGATTTGACCGCCCGGACACGCAAGGGAAAGCTCCTTTTGGATCATGTGAGTTTTGTCCTGGAGCCGGGTGGCTGTACGGGCCTGACCGGAGCCAGCGGTAGCGGAAAAACAACCCTTCTGAAAGCCTTGTTGGGGGTTTCGGACCCAGATGTTGCAATCTGCGGAGGGCAGCTTCTTCTGGACGGGAAGGACCTTCTTCAACAGGCGGAGAAAGTGAGGCGGGAACTCTGCGGCACAACATTAGGGTTTATCCCGCAAAATCCCATGGCCGCATTAAATCTCCATGTGTCGATTGGCGCACAGATGACTGAGACCTTCCGCAAGCGGCTGCATATCGAAAAGAAGACCGCGCAGAAATTGAGCATGGAGGCGCTGAAAAAGGTCCATCTCACTGACAGCGAGCGTGTTTACCGGGCTTATCCGGGGCAGCTCTCCGGCGGGATGCTCCAGCGCGTTACGATGGCAATTTTGATCGGCTTGTCTCCGCGGTACATATTCGCGGATGAGCCTACCTCTGCACTGGATGAAGAGAATAAATCGTATCTCATTCAGGAACTGGCGCGGATGAAACAGCAGTCGGCAATTCTGTTTGTCTCCCACGATGATGCGGCGATCCGAACACTTTGCGACGAGCTGCTTGTCATGCAGAACGGGACGATTGTGGAGCGGGGGACGATCGGCAGCCTGTTTGCTTCACCACGGGAGGAATGGACCAAAGAATTTGTGCGGCTCGCCAGTACAGAGGAAGGAGGTGGCTGGACATGGAGCAAATCACCGTTACCCATGTGAGCAAGGATTTCCCGGATGCCTCCGGCAAGCCGTTCCATGCCCTGCGTGACATTTCTTTTACCTGGACCAAAGGCGAAAATATCAGCCTGATGGGTGAAAGCGGCAGCGGAAAAAGCACAATGGCCCGCCTTCTGATTGGGCTGGAGCGCCCGACCCAGGGCAAAATTCTGATAGATGGTGAGGACACCGGCAAATGGACCTACAACCAGTGGCGTAGACACAGGACCAAGATACAGGCTGTTTTTCAGGATGCGACCGGCAGCCTAAACCGGCAGTTCTCTGTGGCCCGAAATCTGGAGGAGGCTCTGCGCAATCTGACCAAACTGACCTCCCAAGAGAGGAAAGCACGGATTTTGGAGCTGATGGACCTGACGGCCACCAGCCGCAAGCTGTTGGACACTCCTGCAAGAAACCTGTCCGGGGGTGAACAGCGCCGGGTAGCTCTGTTACGGGCTTTAGCTGTCCGGCCGGATTATCTCATTTTGGACGAACTGACCAGCGGCCTGGACTTGATTTCTCAAAAGGCGATCCGGGAGGTGCTGGAGGCATACCATCGGGAGTACCGATGCAGCTACCTGCTGATTACCCATGATATGAAGTTCGCATACAGCCTGTCCCAGCGAATTTACGAGCTGGAGCACGGGCAAATCATCCGTATCGGTCAATCTAACATTGACATAAATTCAAAAGAAAGGACATGACCCATGAAAAAATCGAAACTTGCTCGTCTCCTTGCCACGGCTTGCTGCTTCGCTATGCTTCTAACGGCTTGCAGCAGTCCAACCCCTTCGGAATCCGAAAGCACCCCGCCCTCCAGTACGGGGGCGGACACAGAGGAAAAAGTCCTTACCTTTGCCATTGGAGCGGAAACCACATCCCTGTCCACCCTCTACATGAACAACTCCCTCTGCTGCACATCCAAGTTGGTGTATGAGAATCTGGTGGACTTCGACAACGGAGAAATTGTCCCCGGTCTGGCAGAGAGCTGGGAATATAATGATGACCAGACAGAACTCACTTTCTATCTGCGGCAGGGAGTTACCTTCCACAATGGAGAGCCGTTTAACGCCGAGGCGGTCAAGACTAACTTGGAACACAAGCAGTCCAATCCATCTTTCTACACGCTGAAGGGCATCACCGATATTACGGAAATGGAGATCTTCGATGACTACACCATCACACTCCACTATGACCACCCCTTTTATGCCTATCTGCAAGATTTTTGCTGGTCGGATGTGTGCCCCATGAGCGCGCCGGAGTTCATTATTCCGGGTGACTTCCAAACCATTTCCGGTGTGGCTGGCACGGGTCCCTATATCTATGATGAGTATGTGGCCGGCGAGTACACCCGTTTTGTCCGCAACGAGGACTACTGGGGCGAAAAGCCCTATTGGGACGAGATCATCGTCAAGTATATTCCTGACTCCACCTCCCGCCTGCAGGCACTCCAGACCGGCGAGATCGACATGATCTACGGTGCCAGTCTGCTGAGTTATGAGGAATACGACCAGGCCCTTACCATGGACGGTATTGCGGGCCAGATGGCGGATAAGGACACCCGTGTGCAGATTATCACTACCAATGCCACCCGTCCCTATATGTCTGATCTCCGAGTACGGCAGGCTGTGGCTTACGCCATCGATAAAGAGGAATTGTCCCAAGCTACTTCTAATGGTTATGAGCCTGCGGCAGATATGATTGTTACTCGTGATACGCCCTATGCTGATGTAGAATTGGAAACCACCTACGACTATAACCCCGATAAGGCGAATCAGCTTCTGGATGAGGCCGGTTGGGCCATGAATGAGAGCACCGGAATCCGTGAGAAGGACGGTGAGCCGCTGAATCTGTTGCTGACTTTGGAATCTGATTATAGTGCAACCAGTATGCCTACCGCCGAGGTCATCAAGAGCCAGCTCGCGGAGGTGGGGATTGATGTGACCATCTACGGCACCGAGCAGATGCAGTGGTACGCTGATTATCTGGAAGGTAAGTTCGATCTGACCCTGTGGCACAGTCAGTTTGCTTTTGCTTCGCCCCACTGCTGGTTTACCCCCATGGACAGTATGGTGCCGCAGACCCCCTCCCTGCCCGGCATTGAGGGCTCCGATGAATTCCTTGCTACCATTAAGAATCTGACGAACATGGTGGATGAGCAGGAGGTCCGCAATACTTATACCTACCTGTTTAACTTCGATGTGGGGACGGTGCTGGATATTCCTCTGACCTATCAGAAGGATATGATTGTCTATAACACAGACAAGATCTCCGGCTATACCTTTACCGGAACGCCCTACTTCTTCGACATTCTTTCTCTGGAACCCGCTGAATAAGGAGAGTGTAAAATGAAGCTCCATGCGTCAGGCGAAGATTACTTGGAAGCCATACTTGTTCTCCATAAGAAGACGGGCATGGTGCGCTCCGTGGATGTCGCCCGGCACCTGGAGGTCACAAAGCCCAGCGTATGCCATGCGGTGGCGACCCTGCGGGACGGGGGCTTCTTGACAATGGACAGCGACTATTTCCTGCACTTGACTGATGTGGGCCGGGAAGTGGCGGAGCAGATCTACGAAAAGCACCGCTTCTTTACAGAGCGCCTAATTGCAGCAGGTGTGGACCCGGCAACAGCGGAACGGGACGCCTGCCGGATCGAGCACGTCATCAGCGATGAGAGTTTTCAGCGCCTCAAAGCGACGTCTGAGCAAAAATCTTGAGCACAGCAAAGGAGAGGGGCCGTGCTTGCGGCCTCTCTCTTTTTGCGTAAAGGGGGATAAGCATCCGATGGAAGAGATTATCGTCATCCGGGCCACTGACCCGGACGGCAGTATGTTCCAGACCATCATGGATGCGCTCCGGGGAAGGCGAGCGGAAGTTATTGAAATGACCGCGCCTTCTCACGATATCCTCACCTTTGGGGATATAGAGATCCACCCGGACCGCCGGACGGTGCTCAAAGCAGGGGAGGAGGTGCGCCTGAACCACGGAGAGTTCTCCATGCTCCTGCTCCTGGCCAGTGCTCCTGGGCAGGTGTTCAGCAAGGATCAGCTCTATGACGCCGCCTGGCATGAGGAATACCGCTATGGGACCACCGCGGTAGAGAATATCATCTGGCGGCTGCGGCAGAAGTTAGAGGACGATCCCAAGCACCCGGTTTACATCAAGACGGTCATCCGAAGCGGATATAAAATAGAAAAGCCAAGATAAGGATAGAGGCGGCGCCAGCATCGGCACCGCCTCATTTTCTCTCCCGGCTCATCGCTTGGCACAGACGAACCATCGCCCCTTCTCCATCCAGAGGTAAGTTTCCCTGCCCTGAATCATGCAGGTGTAGCGGTCCCCAACGCCGCCCACGCTCTGGCAGGCCGCCCGCCGGACATCCAGGATCTTGTCCACCGGGTACTTGTGGCTCTCGTCAAACTCGATCTCCAACGGCCGCAGTTTCCCGTCTGCGTCAAACCGGACGATGACCGGCACATATCGCTTTTCACGCTCCATCGGTGTTATCCTCCAAAGTATCCGACCGGGTGGACGGTGTGATCGTCCCGCACATTGATATGGCCCAGGCGCGGGTCGGTATCCAGCAGGGCGCGGCGGACGCTCATGTAGCCGTACCGCCGGCGGAGGTGGTCCACCGCCCGGTCGATCCGCTCCCATTTGTCCCGCCGCTGATCCTCTGCGTAGAGGGACATCTGGACAGTGCCGACAGCCTCTACTAAGCCGGCGCCCCGCAGCCCGATGCTCCGGATCGGGCGCTCCCAATGGTAATTCCGGCGAAACAATTCTAAACCCACCTCCGCCAGCTCCTGACTGGAGCAGGAGGGGGCCGGCAGCTTCCGCTGCCGGAGCATGGAGCGCAGTTCCGTGTCCCGGACATAGATCTCCACCACCGTGCACCGAGATGCCAGTTCCCGCATCCGGGAGCAGACGCTTTCGGCCAGCAGGAGCAGCATCAGCTGCACATCGCCTTCCGATACCAGGTCCCGGGGCGTAGTGGCACTGTTGCCGACGGACTTGACGTTTGGAATATGATCCGTCTTCTGCACAGGGGAGACATCCCGCCCCTTTGCGAACATACTGAGGACCAGCCCCATTTTCCCAAGGCGCCGCTGCAGCACATCTTCCGGGCACTCCGCCAGCCGGCCGATGGTGTCGATCCCAATGGCCCGCAGCTTTTTGGAGGTGGCAGGCCCCACATAGAGCAGGTCTTCCACCGGCAGGGGATAGACGATCTCCTTGTAGTTATCCTGCTCGATCCGGGTGATGGCGTCCGGCTTTTTGTAGTCGCTCCCCAGTTTGGCGGTAATCTTGTTGTTGGCCACGCCGATGCTGGCCGTGATACCCAGTTCAGACTTGATCCGGCTGCTGATCTCCCGGGCGATGGTCATGGGGGAGCCGTACAGCCCAACGCTGCCCGTCACATCCAGCCAGTTCTCATCCAGGCCAAATGGCTCCACCTGGTCGGTGTAGTCCTCGTAGATCTCTCTGGCATAGCGGCTGATGCGGATATACTCATCCATGTCGGGGGGCAGGGTAACAAGCTGGGGGCACCGCTGTTTTGCCTGCCAGATGGCCATGCCGGTTTTGACGCCGTAGGGCTTGGCGATATAATTCGCGGTGAGTACGATGCCGTGCCGCTCCTCCTGGCTCCCACACACCGCCAGCGGCGTGTCCCGCAGTTCCGGGTGGCGCTGCATCTCGACGCTGGCGTAGAAGCAGTTCATATCACAGTGTAAAATGTGGCGCGTGCCCATCGGCGTCACCCCCTTTGCCTTCATAATAGAACATTTGTTTGATAAGCGCAAGAGCCGATTTCTGGAAAATGGCCAGAAGCTGTTTTCCCACATCCCTGTTTATGGTACACTATATTTTGTACCAGCGCGTACAACTTGTTGCATGGGAGGCCCAAAGTCATGTGTGGTCGGTATCAGTTCACGGCGGAACAATGCGAAGAAATTCGGCAGATTGCCGAAGCGATCCAGCGCAAGTATGGCGCCGGCGCGTGGACGCCGGGGGAGATCCGGCCGTCCAACCATGCCCCGGTCCTGCTGGACGGCGCCGGAGGGCCGGTCCCAAAGCTGATGAAGTGGGGATACCAGCTGCCCGGCACGCTGGTCATCAATGCCCGGGCTGAGACGGCGGCGGAGAAGCCCCTGTTTCGGGACAGCGTCCGAAGCCGGCGCTGTCTGATCCCGTCCACAGGATTTTATGAGTGGGACGGCCAGAAGCGGAAGTATCTGTTCACCCTGCCCCGGGAGGGCGCCCTCTATATGGCGGGGCTGTATGACCGGCGGGGGAGCGAGGAGTGCTACTGCATCCTGACCACGGCGCCCAACGCATCCATGCGGCCCATCCACGACCGGATGCCCCTGATCCTGACAGGGGAGCAGCGGCAAAGATGGCTGGCCGACGCCGATGCCGCGACTGAGATCCTTACCGTGGCGCCCCCGGAGCTGACCCGCGCGTCAGCGGAGGCTCAGATCAGTCTGTGGTAGAGAGGTACGGCAGGGGGAGGAGCGCCTTCAGAAAAAAATAAAGAGGCCGCCGATCTTGTGGGATCGACGGCCTCTTGCTGTGACAGGGTTGCAGGTGCCGAGATGGATGGCTCAGACCAGCTTCCCCATCTCCATCAGGACGGTGGCCAGCGACGCGGTCTGCTCGTTGAACTCCTGCAGAAGTTCCAACAGGCTTTCCTTGGTCAAAAGCCGCTCGCTCTCTATTTTGAACAGCTCGTACTCCTGGCTGTCCACCGCGTCGTAGGGCAGGCAGAGGATGCCCTCCTGTACGAGGCAGAGGACGCCCCCGCTGAAGTCCAGGCAGCCATAAGGGATGCGCCAGATCAGGTCACGGCGCAGCGCCTTTCCGTACGGCTCATAGAAGTCCTCCAGACTGACGAAGGTGGCGCCGGACTCCTCAAGGATGTGGCAGACCCATTCCTCTTTAGGGAGTTCGGACAGAGCCAGGGGCTTTTCCATAAATGGGATGGAGTGCGGCGTGTAGGACTGGCACCGCTTTTGATCCACCCGGACCTCGACGTCCAGTTTACAGGTGCCGTCCGCCCCGCAGCTGACGCAGTCCGGGGTGTGACAGATCAGCTTTGTCGGCATGAAAATCCCTCCTTATATTTTTCAGATGTGATGGGCGCCGGCTATTTCCCCGGCTCCGACTGCGCCTTCTCGGCGGCATCGTCCCAAACCTGCTGGGCCAGGGCCTTCTTTGCAAAGGACAGGATGCGGTCAAGGCATCCGTCCCGCACCAGGGAGGGGACGTGTTTCGAGCAGAATTTGTCGATCTGCTCCGTCTGCCAGATGCTTTGGAACAGCAGTTCGGCGCCCAGCGCCTGGGCCATCTCGCCCAGCTGGCTGTCGGGGCTGATTTCCGTGCCCTCGAAGATGCAGTACGGCAGGCCGAGTTTGCTGAGCACGGACTCCACCCGCTCCCGGAACTGGATCTCCGTGAGCAGATCGGAGGTCAATGCCGCCTGCCAGTCGGGCGATGCGGTGCCGGCGTATCCGATGGTCACGGTGCCGAAAAGAAATTTCCTATCCTGGCGCAGCGTCACTTTCCCGGGTAGGGGCGCCTCAAACAAAATTTTGGCGCACTCGCGGGTCGCGGCCAAGTCGCTCCCGCACACGATGAAGCGAAGTTCAAATTGTTCCATGGTGATGTTCCTCCTCAAGACTGGAATGATTGTGATGTATATATAAAAGCGCACGGAAAAGAGAGATCCTTTCCATGCGCTTGTGGCCTGTCGGCCGGGGTTGGGTTGACACGGCCCGGTTTCCGGGGCCGGCGGTGAAATAAAAAAAGTACCCAAGCAGCCATTGCGGCTCTCGGGTACTTTGAAACACGGCGACTATGACTGCTCAGGCGCAGACATCAGAAACTGTTGTAATCATTATAGTCTGCCCAGCCAGAAATGGCAAGAGGGGAGTGAAACTAAGGGTTCTGTTTTAAGTGGATACAAAGCGGCGCCGACCCGGTAGAATCGGGCGGCGTTATTTTGAAATTCAATCAAATGTGTTTCATCAGGCGCGTTTGGGATAATATCCCTTTTCGGCCATTCGGATTACAAAATCACGCTCATCCGAATCAGCGTCCGCAAATACAATGTTGTACCGTTTGCAGACCTGCCGGAAGTAAGCCAAGTACCCCAACTCCTCCTCCGTTGAAGGAGCAACATAGCTGGTGGGTGCAGCTAATTCATCCAAACGGGAAAACTTGTCTTGAGCCGTGCTTATTCCTCCTTCAAATAACGTGAGAATATTGAGGCGTCAAACAGTTCCCTCCTACCTTTTTTGTATAGGATAACACAAAGGACTCAAAAAATCAAAAGAACTTGCTGAAGTACACAGCGCATTTTCCTATGTAATTCTGCATGGAGCTTCTGAGAATTGAGTAATCCTCGCTCAAAGCGCATCCAATCGCCCTGCAGCTGAAAATATGAAACAAATATGAAGTGAATGAGAAACGGATATGAAACCGAGGGTATAAAATAACAAAAAGGTTTCCCCTCACTGAACAGTAAACACTGCGTGAAATACTGCTGAGGAGCCTGCATAGGGTGAACACGGGCCGCTCCCGTGAAAAAAGGGCATTGCTCCTCAAGATGGAGCAATGCCCTTCATGCTTTTTCAAGGCGAAAACATGGTTACGCCTTCTCATCTGGCGTATCCTCCTGCCGATGCTGGTCGAGGATCGTATCAATAATGGCCGCAATGAGCTTGCGCTCTCTCGGGGTACACTGCAGGAACAGGCGGGCCAGCCGCTCGCACTCGTCATCCGCCTGCTGCTGTGAAGCGTAGATCACAGAGTTGGCAGACGCGCCCATACCCCGGATGAGCTTCACCAGTACATCGGCCTTTGGAATTTTTTCGCCCAATTCGATGGCTGCCAGATACCGTGAAGTGATGTCGGCCCGTTCAGCGGCTTGATCTCTCGTATAGCCGAGCCGCTCCCGCTCCGCACGCAGCTGCATGCCGCAGCCATTAAATTCATCATTTGTTACCACCAATGGTTCACCTCCGACTCACATTCTATGTTGTGCAGAAATCAGGTGAAATGCTCCATTGGTGGCGTAATTTCAGTTCTGATGGTTCACCACAGGAGAAAGGTGGGAAGAGAATGAGACTGAATACGCTGGTAGAGTAGCAGTACGACCCGATGCAGCAGATCGGCCGGAGCATCTGAAAAAAGCCGGCTTGACCGGCGGCCACTCTGTCTGTGTCAACAATAAACCAATAGTTCTGAATAATCGACACCAAACCGTCAAGCAAGGAATTTGCTTGGCGGTTTTTATCATGTGTGGCAAAATCGCCGCCCACTTTCGGGGAAAGGAGCGAAAGGGGACGAAGAAACCGCCTCCGCGGGTAGGGGAGGAGGTGATTTGATGGAGTCCACACAGAGCACCCAGAGAAGAGTCCGTTACCAATTTGAAATCTTCTGCATGAAGGTCATCGACGGGGAGCGGTGTGATTACCTCCGAAAACTGATGAAGAAGATGGAATGGGAGTCCTCCTTTTCCGATTTGCCGGAAACCGTGCTGACGAGCCTCTGTACTTTTGACAGCAATCCGGCGGAGCAGTATATCTTCCACGTCTACGGTCATCAGATCCCGATCCGCAACGACCGCCTGGCGGAGATCCTCCTCGCGCTCGGCGACGAGGGGTACAGCATCCTGCTGCTGTACTACTCCCTCCAGCTCAAGGATCGGGAGATCGCCTCGCTCCTGGGCCTGTCCCGGTCCAAGATCCAGAAGGACCGGAAGATCCTGTTCAACGAGTTGAAGAAGCGGATGGTGGAGTAAGATGAAAAGAAAAAGCAATATCCCGGAAGAGAAGCTGCTGCCCTATGACACCATCTGCGCCGCGACCCGTGGCGACCCGGATGCGATGGCCGAGGTGCTCCGGCACTTCGACGGCTACATATCGCTGCGGGCCACACGGATCTTCTACGACGAGTATGGCCAGTCCTACCGCGGCGTGGATGCGGAACTGAAGCAGCGCATCCAGGACAAGCTGACCGCCCGCATCATGGAGCGGTTCAGACCTGATTAAAAGATCCCCGACATCCCGGGGCGGGTATACGGCGTCCCCTCCATCTGCCCGCCCCGGGCATATCACGCGCCATAAGGTAAATTATGTTGCAAAACCGGCCCGCCATCCGTGTAATAGAGCAGGTGGATGCAACATAATTGATGCGTCCGGCCGAGAACCTCAATGCAACATAATTTATGACCGGGGAGGGCCGAAGGATGCTGGATGGATTTTGCGAGTACCTGCGCCGGCAGGGGAAGTCGGAGAACACGGTGAAGGCGTACTGCCAGGGCATGAAGGAATACATGCGCTGGCACGAGGAGACCTTTGGGAAGCGGATGAAGCTGTTCCTGCGGGCCAATGTGCTGGACTACATCTCCTACCTGCGCACGGTGAAGGGGCTGAGCAATCGCTCGGTCAACGCCAAGCTGGCCAGCCTGCACAGTTTCAACCTCTACCTGATCGCCGCCGGCTATACAAAGGAGGTGGTCCTGGACAAGCAGGACTATTTGAAGGTGCAGCTGGCCTACGCCAGCCCCAGCACGGTGAGCCGGGAGGAGGTGGAGCGGTTCCGGCAGGAGATCCTGGAGCGCAGCGGCGTCCGGGACTATGCAATCGTCACCATCCTGGCCTACGCCGGATTGAGGATCAGCGAGTGTCTGGCGCTCAAGATGGAGGACATATCCCTGCAGGCCCGGGAGATCAAGGTACGGCACGGCAAGGGGGATAAGATGCGGGTGGTGTACTTCGGGGATAAGGTGGTCAACGCAGTACGGGAATACCTCAGGAACCGGCCGAAGACGGAAAATCCCTATCTGTTCCCCGGGCGGGGCGACAGCCACCTGACCCGGAGCCAGGTCAACCGGATCTTCAACGAGTATTCAGAGTCCATCACCCCGCACACCCTCCGCCACTTCTTCTGCTCCAATGCCTTGGAGAATGGATACACCATTGCCGATCTGGCAAACCAGGCGGGCCACTCCAATGTCCACACCACGCTGCTCTACACCAACCCCACCCGGGAGAAGATGAAGGAGAAGGCGAACCGCCTCTGAGCGATTTAAGCATCCTATATATAATAAGGTAGGGAACAAGCAGAGGACCCAGCGCGAGGCGTGAGGAAAGGATGTGTAGAATTGATGGAAGACCTTTTTTACAGCGAGCAGCACCGGAACTTCTACCGCCACCATGTGGACGGCGGCGCAGACCCCTATTATCGCGCGCTCGTCTACCTGCTCGGTATGACGGAGGAAACACGCGCCAACTTTTCCCGGTGCTTTGACGGGGAGGCGAGGATGATCCGGCCGGCCGCCCTGGGGGAGGGCTGGCAGACGGGCAGTACAGCGAGGATCGTGCGCATGGCCTTCAATCTCTGGAACGGGTGGTGCTACGAGTCGGAGGAGGACGCGCAGGAGGGCCGGATGTCAGAGGCTTTCACGCCGGACAATCTGTTCTGCTGTGAATTTGCCTCCTACTTCTATGAGGCAGTCAAGCTGCGGTATCCAGAATATACGGACCGCCCCCGGAAGTGAGTTGTCCAAGCCGGCAGGGCCCTACGGCAAATGGGAAGCCAGACGGAACACGGCGTGCCTTGGAGGCGAACCCCACGCCGCAGGCCAAATAACATAAATAATGCGGACTTTATGACATTGAACACACTTTTTCGGTTGACTATTTAATAGAAAGCGATATACTGATAGTATCAAATGGTCGAGGGGGAGTGTGGCGATGAAGCGATATGCAATCAACCGTCTGCAGGAGTGGAAGGAGGATCCGTACCGCCTGCCTATGATCATCCGCGGCGCGCGGCAGGTGGGGAAGACTTGGCTGATGCAGGAGTTTGGCCGGACTGCGTTTGAGCAGTGCGCCTATATCAATTTTGACCGCAATGAGCGAATGCAGAACCTGTTCTCCGGTGATTTTGATGTGGATCGGATCCTGCGTGGCCTTGCCATCGAGAGCGGGGTGGAGATCGACCCGGAGAATACTTTGATTATTCTGGACGAGATCCAGGAGGTGCCGGCCGCGCTGCAGAGCCTGAAATATTTCTGTGAGGATAGCCGGCACAGCTACTATATCCTGGCTGCCGGGTCGCTGCTGGGGATCGCCATGCACGAGGGCACGTCCTTCCCTGTGGGAAAGGTGGACAGCATGGAACTCTATCCGCTTTCCTTCACCGAGTTTCTGTCCGCCACAGGCAATGAACAGCTGCTCGATCTTCTGGAGCTGCGGGACTTTGAAATGGTCACCGCCTTCCGAGATAAATACACCGACTTGCTCAGAACGTATTACTTTGTGGGCGGGATGCCGGCGGCGGTGAACGCCTACCTGCCCAAGCAGAGCCTGACTGCCGTGCGCCGGGTGCAGAAGCGCCTGATCTCAGATTACGAGCAGGACTTTTCCAAGCATGCTCCGACGGCCGTCATTCCCCGCATCCGTATGGTGTGGGACGGCATCCCCTCTCAGCTCGCCAAGGAGAATAAGAAATTCATTTACAGCGTCCTGCGGGAGGGGGCGCGGGCCAAGGACTTTGAGCTGGCCATCCAATGGCTGATCGACTGCGGATTGTGCTGCAAGGTCGGCAGGGTGACTAAGGGCGCCGTTCCCTTGAAGGCATATCAGGACATTCCGGCCTTCAAGCTGTATCTGGTGGATGTGGGCCTGCTGGCGGCTATGACGGATCTGGATGCCAAGACGCTGCTCAAGGGCAACGCCATCTTCACCGAGTTTAAGGGAGCGCTCACAGAGCAGTATGTCTGCCAGCAGCTCGTTTCCGATCTGGGCGCTACGCCCTACTACTGGTCGGCGGAGAATTCCTCCGGAGAGGTGGACTTCGTCCTCCAGTACAGCGGGAATGTGATCCCGCTGGAGGTCAAGGCGGAGGAGAACCTGCAGGCCAAGAGCCTGAAGCACTTTGTCGCCGGCAATGAGCTGCCTTTCGGCGTCCGCACTTCCATGTCCGACTACCGCAGGCAGGAGAAGCTCATCAATCTGCCCCTCTATGCGCTCTCCCAGCTCTGGGAGGTCTGTGACGTATTTAACTGAAATAGTCCGCTCTCACTTGAACTGAATTTATCTCATTCTTGGAATGCCTGAGAGGTGATGCGCACGATGAAAAATGAAAACCGGGAATATATCCTGCGCGTCTATGGGGCGCTTCAGGAAAAGGGGTATAACGCAGTCGGCCAGATCGTCGGTTATCTGTTAACAGAGGACCCCACCTACATCACCAATCACCTCGACGCACGCAGGCTCATTCGGAAGATCGACCGGTATGGCCTGCTGGCGGATATTGTGGCCAACTACTTTGACGATACCGAGGAACATGTCGGCGGGGGAGCGCCCGCGGGGCAACATCAGTTTGAGCGGAGCGATGCAAGCCTCTGACCTGTTTAAGGAACAGAAAATGAGGATACCGGGATCCTCCCTGATTGGGAAGACCCCGGTATCCTGATATGGCAAAAGCCCAGCACCTCCAAGGTACTGGGCTTTTCCTCATGTCTTCAGATCCAATGTAAAACCACTCCGGCCTTGGCAAAAACCTATTCGCTACCTGCCGCAGCACTTCTTGTATTTTTTGCCGCTCCCGCAAGGGCACGGATCATTCCTGCCGATTTTCGGCTTCTTCTCTCCCACCGGCTTTGCAGGTGCTGCCTCGGCCAGTTCCTTCAGGAGGCTCAGCCGCAGATGTTCGCTGGGCAGGTCAGCCTCCATGATCCCTCGCCGCAGCTCCTCTGCATTCATACTTCCTTCCGCAAGCGCCTTCTTGATATTCGGGCCGAACGACAGCGTCTGGGGCATCTGTTCTTCACGAGGCAAGAGGTCAAAAAGCTCATTGGGGGTATAGCCACGGTTGCTCTGCATCCTGGTGGTATTGTGGAAAGCCTGATATCGTTCGATGAAGGTTTGGAAGTCCTTCCGACGAGGAAAGTGGACACCCATCGCCGTCAGCCGTTCCTGGACCTGTGGGAAATCGGCATCAGCGCAGCGGATACCGAAGACGAGCTCATCAAAGACCTCGGCCTTTTTCCACTCTGGCAGCTGCAGCCGAGTCTCTATGAACTCCCACATCTGATTTGTTTCCTCTGCCGGCTCACAGTAGAAGGCATCATCGTAGGCCAGCAGCTGGGCCTTCGATGGAACATAGTAGGGCTTTCCCCGCTGACTTTTCAGGAGCGCATGGTATCGGTCCAACCCATCTCCAATGAGCGAGACATCTATGATCTCCCGGTCCAGGACATCTTTGAGTTTCCCATCCACATAGAGTTCGTCAAGTCCCAGGATATAGTAGTCCTCGCACTCATGCCGGGCAATTTCCGAAAATGCCAGGAATTCGTCCCGCGTCACCAGTTTTGGGCTTTGAGAGGAGATGATCTCATATGCTTTCCGAAGGGGAATGATCCCATAGAGGTTAGCCATCGCATTGAAGTACTTCCTCAGCTGTCGTGAAGTCGTGTCCTTCAGTGGGATCTCCCGGTACTTGGCATTCAATTCCCGCCGTTTATAAGGCTCCGGGAAGTCGATATAGAATTGTCCGTCTTTTATCATTGCCTTGCCTCCATAGAACAGGGGACATTGGAGCGGATTTTTGCGCAATTCTCCCACCTTGAATTATAGCGGCGATACAAACATATGGCAAGACTACTCCTACCAGAAGTCAGTGCTAAAATGGAGGGTCGCGGTGCGCCTCCTGCGCATAGGGATTAGTCTGCCAAGAAAAATCTCAGTGATGTAGAAACTTTTTCGTGTTACACACGAAAAAGTGTTGTTATTCGAGGTCCAGTTTGGTATACTATAGCAAAGGGGGTGGCGTAATGATTTTAAGACCTTCCTATATTGAGGCGATTGCCCCGTTCATCGACCAGCCGCTGGTGAAGATCCTGGCTGGGGTGCGACGCTGCGGGAAGTCCACCATCTTTGAGATGCTGGCTGACGAACTGCGGCGTCGTGGGGTGCCGGAGGACCGAATCATCAAGAAGCGCTATACAGAAATGGATATTCCGGCGGATATTTCCGCCAAGGATATGTACGATGATCTGAAACTGCAGATACAGGGGAAGGGCCGCTGCTATTTGCTGTTAGATGAGATCCAGGAGGTCAAGGGCTGGGAGAAGACGGTCAACAGTCTGCTGGAGGGGGCTGACGTGGATATCTACGTCACCGGCTCCAACTCCAAACTGATGTCCAGTGAGATCTCCACCTACCTCACTGGACGCTATGTTTCCATTCCGGTCTACCCGTTGTCCTTCCGGGAGTTCCTGGACTTTAAGGCAGGCGATCCCCGGCCGCCGAAAGAACTGCTGGAGGATTTTATCCGCTTTGGCGGGTTTCCCATCATCGCTCTTGGCAAGTATGATACCCAGAGCGCCTACCAGATCGTCAACGGCATCTATCACACAGTTGTATCCCGGGATATTGTCAAACGGCACCGGATCAACAAGCAGGATCTGTTCGACCGGGTAGTGAAGTATTTGATGGAAAACATGGGCAAGACCTTCTCGGCCAGCTCCATCACCAAGTTCCTGCGCAATGAGCACCGCACGGTCTCTGTGGAGTCCATCTACAACTACCTGCGCTGGCTGGAGCAGGCGTTCATCATCTACCCCTGCCACCGCTATGACATCCAGGGGAAGGCTGTTCTGGCTACCCAGGAGAAGTATTATCTGGCCGACGTCACATTGAAATACTGCCTCTTGGGCTACGACCGGAAGATGCTGGACGGGGCCTTGGAGAACATCGTGTTCCTGGAGCTGAAGCGCCGGGGCTACGAGGTCTATATTGGGAAGAACGCCGCCAAAGAGATCGACTTCATCGGTATCCGGCGGGATGAGAGGATCTACGTCCAGGTCTGCGTCCAGCTTCCGGAGAACTCTGACCGAGAGATTGGCAACCTCATGGAGATCCAGGATCACTACCCCAAATACGTGGTCACCACAAACAGCCTGGATGTAGGCAACGAGAATGGCATTCGAATCGTCCATCTGGCAGACTTCCTGCTTGATGAGCAGTGGTGATTTCCTCGGTTCAATAAGTTGTCCCTGCGGCTCCACCGCCAGAATAACATAATATGTACAGGTCCTGAGCGTCCTGCACCTGAACAGAGAAAAGCGGGGGTCCTCCCAAGTTTGGGAAGGCCCCCGCTGCCTGATTGTCAGGTGTGTTTGGTTTTGATGGTCACAGTGTAGCGGATCCCTTCGTACTGCAGTTCCCAGAGGCCGTCAAAGCTGTCGCCCGGCTCCGTGCAGCACAGCTGGCTGCCATCCGCATCGAACAGGACTGCTTCTGTCCAGGACGGTTCATCCTGGCACCCGCAGCACTTTATATCCATCTGCTTCCCGTCAGGGAACTGGACGGTGTAGGAGATGGTATGATCCTCGCTCTGGTACGCATCCTCAGATGCGGCGTGCAGGTAGCCGCTGATCTGCTCCATCGCATCGCGGGGGATCTCCAGTTCGGCGGTGCAGCCCAGGCTTTTGACATGAACGGCAGATTGACGCTGCGCAGCGGTGTATTCTTCCCAGATCCGCCGCAGATCTGTCTTGGCTTCTGCGATGTGCTCCAGCACCTGCTGGTCCATCCGCACACCGTTGTCGTGGAAGTCCACGATGATGTCGCCGTGCCGGGACAACAGGACATTGGCCACCACGCGGCCCTCCTCGTCATCGTCGCCCGTCTCCCATGCGTCAATGGAAACTGCGGCGAGCAGGTGATCGCCGGCCCGATGGTTGAGTCCGTTTTCGACCGCCTCACCCCAGATGTAATCGTGTCTGATTTCTGCAAACTGCATTTGTGATTCCTCCTCTAATGGCTATTCTGTGTTCAGTATGTGTGACGGATGACAAATTCCGTGCAGCCGTCCTCCTCGGTGATAGAGGGGCCCCGGTCAAAGACTTTGGAAAAGCGGCAGATGCCGTCCCGGTTATAGGCGCAGTCCTTGGACTCGCATTCAAGGCAGTCATCCTGGATAGGCTTGACTTCCTGGACAGTATGTTCCTCCTTACCGCCAGTGCCGGGGAGTTTCTCAAAGTAATAGGGCGTCCCAGCCTGAAATGGGTAAAACGTAAAGCTATCATCGCTCCAGCTCCTGATGGCGAAACCTCCCTTTTTCTTACTGAGTACCACCCGCTTGGACTTGGAAAACAGGAGGGAGATATGGCTGGCGCTGTACCGGCTGTTGAACTCGACCAGCTGCATGATGTAGGATTTGTCGGTTTCCTTCACATCCACGACGATGTGATAGGCCTTCAGGAAGTCGTCTTTGTTCTCGGCCAGATAGCGGCCGCACAGCCGCTTGGGTTCACTGTTCATCATGGCCGCAAGCCATCCTTTCCTTGTATTCGCAATCCAGAAATTCTTCAAAGCAGGGCCAGATCTCGGAGCCGAACCCATAGCCAAACTCCCAGTCGGCAAAGATGTCGGGCAGAGACATGTCTGGCGACTCCTCCCGGAGCTTTTCCAGTTCTGCCACAAGGTGCTGGAGTGTGTACCCGTGCGTGAGCATCCACTCCAATTTGAACCGCTCATACACAGCGGCCGGCGAATTATCATTTTTCATATGGAACCTCCTCAATCAGATGTCCGATGGTTTGGCGTGCTTGTCCTGACGGCGTCATGCGCTCAGTTCTTCGCGCCTGAGGCGCCCGGAAGTCCAGGGACCCGTATAGAGCCCTACGCTGGGCAGATGGTTCAGCAGGCACCGCGCGATCCCTGTCAAGTACCGCTGGTAGCACCTGGCCTGGAGGGCCGCGTAGGATCGGCCCTGCGGCGGCTCTTTTTGGATCAGCTCCACAGCAAGCGACCAGTTGCTGTCCTCCAGACAGAGGTAAAAGAGAGGACTCTCCAGGATGGCCTTCTGGCTCCGGGAGATCCACAGGTCCGGACAGGTCTTGCAGAAATTGGGGAACATCCGCAGGAAGTCGCTGGTGAAGGAGTCCAGAACTTCCTGCTGTACAAACTGCGTGGCCAGGTCATCAAAGATCCAGTCGCCGCCCGTCAGCTCCCCGTAGTCCAGATCGCGCAGGAACCTGGCCTCGGCGGAGCCGTCCAGGTCGCAGTCCTTATGGCGGAATACATGGATGTCATCGTAGTCGATGAAATAGAGGCCCTCATATTTTCCGAACACGCAGCAGTTGGCCTGTCCCAACTTTAGACCACCTTTCCAAGTGCCTGTGCGGATTCGTCCAAGTAGGTCGCTTGGAGATCTGCAATATGAAGCTGTAGCGCCAGCGGACACATCTCATAGGCTTTCCCGGTGTTGCGGTCAGTGAAGTCACCCATGTGAAAACGAATGGCAAGCGCCTCCTCGCGGGTCAGACGCATATGCTCGTTAATGAGAAAGACGGATTTTTCCCCGTGACCAAATGGGAACTTTTCATCTACCGTGTAGTAAGGGACTGACTCCCATGAGTAGGCACCGCGCTTATCGAACTGCTTGCCATGCTCAGAGTAGATCTTCTGATTTTTGAAGTCCTGCTTATAAAACTCGGCCTTACAGATGTCGTGGAGCAACGCAACTACGGCAATGGGCTCCATCCACTCCGCCGGAAACGGCTCGCAGCCGCCGCAGTCCTTCCCATGTTCATACACACAGTTATGGCTCATACGCTCAAATACATTTAGTGAGTGGAGCGCCAGGCCACCGGCATAATTGCCATGATATTTGGTGCTGGCCGGCGCCTCGAAAAAGTCGGTGGACAGCAGCCAGTTCAGCAGCGAAGCGGCACCGGGTCTGTGGATATATTTTTGGTAGGTCTCCATAAAGATCTCTTTCGTGTTCATGCAGCTGATTCATCTCCTCATTGTTTTAAGATTTATGTGAACGGCACGCTCCGGAGCGAGCCGCAGAACAGGGGGGACCCGGCCGTGGCCAGGATCTATATAAAAAAGCACCTGAAGAGATTTCCTCAGATGCTTTGTGGCGCGCTCATCCAGTTTTTTGCCCAGAAACAGAAAAAAGCGCCCAAAGGCCAATGCAGCCTTCAGACGCTGTGAAACACGGCTTACTTTAATTGCCTCAGGCAATTTCTGATACTGAACATATTTATTATACCGCAGAGAGTGTGGAATGGCAATACGGGGATGATTTTATCCTTGCAGATTGGGGCATCATTTGTTATACTGATACTAATTGATACTACAAAATATCGGAGGCGATATGGGATGGATGCCGGGCTGTTTACAAAGATGCTTTCGGATAAGAGCGTGACGGATTTGAAGAAACTGAAATACAAATACCCGCAGGCAGATCTCACAGAGTTTGTCAGCCTGCTGAAAGGCAGCTTTTATCATGCGCTGCCCCTAAAGGATTTCGACGGCGGGCAGATGGTCTATCTGGAGAGTGTCGCGCAGGTGCGGCTCTCTGCGGCCCGGGTGCTGCTTACACCGCAGGACAGCAGCCAGCCCTATGGCATCAAGGCGATGGAGGAGGAGATCGTCTCGACGCTTTCTATTGAGCAGATCGACACGTCCCGTGACAGCGTCCGGAAGATACTCTCCGGTTATGCACCTGCGAATGAGTCAGAAAAACGGATCTACGCCATGAAGAAGGGCCTGGAATTTATCGTGGATCCGGCCCATCAAATCAGCGAAGAGAACCTTCACCAGCTGTACGAGATGACCATTGGGGTCCTTCTCCCAGAGGAAGACCGCCTGCTGCCAGGCAATCTCTACCGGAACGGCAGCGTCTATGTGGTGGGAGACAAGGTGGAGCACACGGGCCTGAGTTGGAAGAAACTCCCGGAGTACATGGGCGCTCTGATTGAATTTGCCAATATGGACGGCGATATGAATGACCTGCTGAAGGCTGCGCTGCTCCACTTCGATCTGGCCTACCTGCATCCCTACTTTGATGGGAACGGAAGAATGGCGCGGCTGCTGCACCTGTGGTATCTGGTGCAGCGCGGATATTCCTCCGCTCTGTTTGTTCCGCTGTCCGGATTCATTGAGCGGAGCCGGAAGGGATACTATGACGCATACACGCTCATCGAACAGAATGCCCGGATCAGCGGCGTCCTGGATGTGACGCCCTTCCTGGTGTATATCATCGAAAATGTCTACCACAAACTGAGCAATGCGCTCCCGGCGGCCTCAACAACGGAGCATTTTCAGGCAGCTCTGGCCTCGGGCAGCGTGACGGAGAAGGAAAAGGACTTGTGGCAGTTCGTACTGTCCGCTTATGGCGGAGCGGAGTTCTCTACAAAGCAGCTGGAGCGAGATTTTGGCAGCGCCGCCTATGCTACCATCCGCAGTTTCGTTCTGAAGTTTGAACGGTTGGGACTCCTGAGCGCAGCAAAGTATGGGAACCGCGTCAAATACAGCGTCAAATGAAGCGCAGATAAAGATTGCGCGCCAGCAGGATGCCTTTTGGCGCTGCGCCTCTGTCCGGCCAGCGCCTGGCATATGAACTGCTTGCAATTCCCAATCCAATCAGATATAATACGAGCATACAGTATCAGCAGTTTGCCTGAGGCAAATACAGTTTCTGTGTTTCAAAGTTCCCAGAGGTCGTGCCGACCTTTGGGAACTTTTTTGCTTTCATCGGATTTTCTATCATAATTCCATCTGAAACAGTATGTTACAAGGCACATGAGCATTCAAGCTCATGTGCCTTTTTATATAGATACCCCAGGCGGCGGGGCCGCAAAAATAAGAAAAGGAGTTGAAAAACAAATGCCCAATGAAACAAATGTTGGAAAACCGCAAACCATCTCTGAGGAACGTGCCATAGAACTGATCAATGCCATGATCGACCAGATGTTCAATGATGCCGGCGGCCACACCCATGAAGTGATTAACAAACTTTTTAGAGCCGGCTTCACCGAGGAGGAACTGGTGGGGACCTTCTATCTCCAGGAATCGGACGTGGCGGAATGCCTGGACGAGATGGATGATGACGAGGAGGAGGAGTGACTATGGCGGATGAAAAACTGCGCCTGCTGCTCTTTGAGGAATGTGACCGGGACTGTCCCGGTTGCTGCAACAGGGACTGGGATCTCCGATCCCTTCCGGTCTGCAGGGACTTTACGCCCTACCAGGTCATCATGCTCACGGGCGGAGAGCCGATGCTGCATCCGGAAATCATCCGGGAGGCTGTAGCGGAAATCCGCGCCCAGACCCAGGCGCCCATCTATCGCTACACGGCGAGGACACAGGGCCTTGATGAACTGATGCCGATCCTTGACGGAGTGACGCTGACCCTGCATGAACCGGGCGACTGCCTGCCCTTCTGGCGCTTTGACCAGTCCACACAAAGTTTAGACGGGAAATCACTCCGGCTGAATATCTTTGAAGAGGTGGGGCCGGTTGCAAGCAGCGAGAGATGGCAGGTCAAAGATCACATGGCCTGGATCCCTAACTGTCCCTTGCCACAGGGTGAGGTGCTGATGCGGTTTCGGCCGTATGGAGGCTGAGCGAAAATGAAAATCCATTATGCTTTCATGCCGGCTCCAGGGGTCTATGTTTCAGATCTTGAGTACCATGAGCACGGTCCGCATGCCGGCTATATCACGGCCCACACCACATTCCACGGCAAATATGTCCGTGATACTGTTTTCCGTGTGTATGACCCGAGGAATGAGCATGGGATGTGCTTGGTGCGGATAGAGCAGTCTTATTTTCACCCAGCCGCACGTAAACACTGGGCAAAAATTGAGCGGGGATTTCGGGATGCCTGCTGCTTATTCGGACTGGAGCCGCCCAAAAACGAAAAGAAACCGTTGGAACCTGAAAATAGGGGAGGTATCGGAGTATGATCCCGAAAATCACACAAGCCGCGCCCAATATTGTACCGCGGTATTGGTGCTCAACCTGCGGCCGGTCCCTGCCGGCCCCCGACCAGCATGACGACGAATGGCGCTTCTGCCCGAGGTGCGGGGAGCCCATCGAATACGAGAAGGCAGAACCGGTCCAATGGCGGGAGCAAAACTGCGAAAAGTGTGGCCGCCCATTGATCCAACTGGTGCAGGACCGCAGGCCTTTCTTCCGGGCGAATTATGAGTATGTAGGCGCTTCGCTCTGCAGAGACTGCCTGGAGGAACACTGTGTGCAGACCAACTGCCTGCAGTGCGACCTTGGAAATTGGCCAGGCTGCCGCTACGCCGACATCAAGCGGCAGGGGCTGCAGAAGGCAAAAGAAGGCGGTGAGGATGGTGTCTGATCAACACAGGGAGGTCATAGACCGTTTCACTGGCCCTTACGCTTTCCTGAGTAATTTCCACCCTTGCCGCGTGACCTTCTACGGCATGACCTTTCCTTCCGTGGAGGCGGCTTTTCAAGCGGCAAAGTGTGCGGACCACCGGGATCGGGCGCAGTTTCTGGCCATGACGCCTGAGCAGGCAAAGCGCCGCGGGCGCCAGATCCGGATGCGGGATGACTGGGATGTGCGGAAACGGACCATCATGCACAACCTGCTCGTCCACAAATTCAGCGAAAACCCTGACTTGATCCCCAAACTGCTTGCCACCGGCGGCGCGGTCTTGGTGGAGGGCAACACCTGGCACGATAACTATTGGGGCTGCTGCACCTGTTCCCGCTGTGGGGGCAGACGCGGCCGGAACAATCTGGGACGTTTGCTCATGGAGCTGCGCGCAGATTATATGGCGAGCTATAAGGAGGATGGTAGAACATGAATTATTGCCTCACTATGGAGCAGACCCGCCGCATTGCGGTGTGGTTTGACGCGGACAGCGATGAGGATGCTGAGAAGAAGGCGCAGGAGATCTATCACAATACTCCGTCAAAGGACTTTGAGGCGGGGGATGACGAGAGAGACTGCGCGCTTTCTAACCGGGATACGAACACGATGGTGTTTGATTGGTCCTGATGAACCGCTGAAGGCGCTATAGTTCAGAAAAATGAAGGGAAGTGCAGCATGAAACGTGGAATTACCGTGGAACGAAAGTATGACCACAACGATATCCCCTGCATTGTAATAAAAAAGAAGCGCGGAAAACTGGCTCTGGATGAAATCCAGGATATCCTCCGCTTTGAAGACTACCAGCAGTGGAATGGCCAGTATGTCCTGTTCCTCAACTGTTCGGAAGCCACGCTGGGGGGCAATGGCTGTTGGGATCTGTTGGATGAACCGCCCGGTGATACGGTGATGCTCTATGAGGTCGCGGACAGCGAGGAATGTCCCGTTTGCAGATCCAATTTGCCGCCGTTTTCGTATTGCCCCTCCTGCGGCATGCCCTGGTCTGATTCGGGCAAAAGCGTTGAAACCCTGTTGTCCTCCATGCGTCAGGAGGCTGCGCGCAATATCAGAGATCCCAAAGCATCTGGCGCCTCGCGCCTGGCATGGTACTGGTCGCATATCGGCGCCATCGACCTGGCCCGGCAGATGGGTGTCATCACAGAGGATCGTCGGCAGGCTCTCTATGAGGAGATGCGGCCCCTCAAGCCCACCGATACCGATAGGACTATGAATGGGGGTGCGGTCTGATGAACAAATCCAACACGATCCTCCAGATCACCAGTGAAGTGCTGGACCGATACCGCAATTCGATCAGCCGCAAGGCATTTATCCAGGCGATGGAGCGCGTGATCGAGCTGGTGCTTGGCCCTGGGGAGCACCTTCCGCAGGCGGCGTGCCCCGGTCTGCAGTTGATCCGAAACCCCGAGATGGATACCGAGCGCCTGGCGCAGCTGCTCAGCGGATCGTGCCCGCCGTTTCAGCAGGCAAAAGCGGACTTTGACTGCCGGGAGTTTGACTGCCAGACCTGCTGGCAGTCTTGGCTGGAGTCCGGAAAGCCGCTTGTAAAGGAGGACAACCAGTGAAGCCGTTCAAAAGCACCACCATGCTCCGCCCGCTGACCGATGCGGAGCTGCAGCTGGAGGACCCCCAGTGGGAAGATGATGATACCGTCACTTTCTATATCCCTTGCTGGTTCAACGTGGATCTGTTTTTTTCCGGCCTTCATGTGGTTACGGATGAAAACGATGACTACATCAACCTCTACTGCGCCTGCAACACCAAGACGCATGGCGTCCGTCTGTTCTTCACCTATGCCAACAACAGTGGGGCTGAAGAGGGGGAACAGGATTTTGAGGTCGAGGTAGCGATGGATCCGGCCACAGCGGCTCTCCTGCAGGACAAGGTTTCTGCCTGGCTGAAGGTGGAGCAGAGATAAAAACCTGCTTGGAGTATGGGCAGTGAGAGATCCTGCCCATGCTCCACCGTTTCTCAAGTAGGATAATAAGTCATACCTGAATGAATAAACGAGTTTTTCAAAACCCAAGTTGAACTTTTGACATAAGAACTGAGACGGTGATTTGCATAAAATACCCAGAACTTCAAGGAGGTACAGGCATGAGATACTACAGTATGCAACGCCCGGTGGGGCCGGGGATGGCGTGGGCTGCACGGGCTGCGTCAACGAGGCAGCCAGCCGGGACATGGACTGCTACCGGGACTGCAACCGAATCTCGCACTGGAGTAGGTAAGGCCTTTTTCGGCACCGTTGGACGGAGGTGATTGGCCGTGATTGACTACGAACAGATCCTCACGGAACTACGGGAGGAAAAGGCGGCCTGCCAGTACGCATACGGCGAGATGGTTCCGGTGTTTTATGTGCAGGCTCTCCGCAAGGCTATCAAGGACATTATGGATTGCCGGGACTGCGCAGCAGAGGCCGAACGGATGGCGAGGGAGGTGCAGCAGGTATGACGCGGAGTGAGGAAATCGAGCTGGAAATCCACCAGCAGGCGGTGCGGCTCTACCCCAAGTGCGCAGCCCTCTTTGAGCTTCCACTCATGGTCTACGCGCAGATTATGGAGGACAACACCACGCGCAAGCGGCCCTACCGGGTGAGCGAGGCGCGGGTGCGCAAGGTTATCGGCAGTATGCCGGAGTTCCAGTGAGAGGAGGTAGACGGTGAGCAGGATAATTCAATTCGTCGAGCGGAACGCTCGCGGGGCTTGGGTGGTGTACGGGGCCGACGGTATCAAGCAGTATTACGGCTACACCAAGGCAGAGGCAATCCGCCGTTACAAGGAGGACAGCAAGACCATTTTTGAGGTCAGGGGGAAAGCGCATGGATGAATACAAGGTCAAGCAGCTCCGCCAGATGCTGGCCCATGAGACCGACAGCGGAGAGCACTTCGGGGCGTGGTTGAGCCATTGGTACGGGGACACCCGAACGCTCACCATCGACGTGGGCGGGCTGAAAGCCCTTATCGCGTACTCTGAGACACACAACACGGACTTGGAGGGAACAGACGATGAATAAATACGCAGAGCTTCGCCAGAGACAGCAACAGGAGGTCAACGCGCTCCCCATCGGATTCGCCTTTGGCAACCGGCAGTTCGAGGAGATGATGCGGGGCTGGGGCCTCGACCCGGAGAAAGACCTCGACAAAATCTACCGGCTCGGCAGAACGGGCGGCTACTACAAGAAAACCGATGCGCAGCTTATCCACGACACGTTCAGCAGGCACGACGCAGAGCTGCAGGCCGCCATCGCGGAGGACAAGACCGGGGAGGGCTTCATCTACGAGATGTTCCTCTGCGAGCTGGACAACCACGAGTACGGCTACACGATGGACACGGAGGAGACGCTGGACACGCTGGGGTACACGGCAGACGAGGTGCTGGCCGACCCGCGCCTCAAGAGGGGCATTGAGAAAGCCGTCACGGAGATTTGCAGGAGGGGGTGATGCGGTGCAGGTATTTGCACCATGTACAGGGCAGCTGAGAACGGCTTTTCAAGCCATCGTTGGCCTTCAGCGATTACAAGGAGGAACAAATATGTCAGAGACTACTCAGAAGACCGACACGGTGCGGTCGGAAAGGAATACGGCAAGGTTCGGACGATATGTATTCTTCAAATTCCGGACTGGGCAGCGGCTTGCCAGCGAATATGGTGTCTGCTCCGGCCAGGTTGACCGCCGGACCGGCGAGATCCTGGCAACCATCACCTATGGGTTGTTCCAATACCGGGAAACGTTCAAGTTGAACCTGTCTGACCCGGTTCACTCTTTCCCCTATACGATAGACGATGAAATCATTTGCGTGGCGAGAAAAGCCGTGCGGTTAGGAGGCCCCATGACACGGAGGAGAGTTGTTTTCGTCCGGAAGGACGGGCGCAGGTACATCACAGAGGAGTTCAACGGGGATAAAGCCGAATATGCCGCCCGGGGAGATTGCCTGGACGGCTGTGATTTGGACTGGCCGGAGATCCGTGCGCTTTTTGTGGCGGCGGACACCTATTTGAAGTTCATCAAGGCCAATCTGACAGCACAGGCGGCGTATCACTCATTCCTTGGAGAAGGGGGCAATGCCGGCGTGGTCCGCAACCTCCGGAAAGGGCGGAAACTGCCGCCTGCCGACAGCGTGCTGTTTATCTATGAGCAGCCCACAGCGGACGGAGCCAGATTCTTGGAACAGGAGATGACTGAGGGATGAGTACAGAGTATATTCGAGCGGTCAGCATCCGGCGGGGCCAGGTCTACTTGACCTCGAAGAGCAGCAACGATGATGTTCCTTATCACGCCTGGCACTGCGAGAGCCTTTCCAAAGTCTATGAGGAGGAAGGACAGCTGGGACTGGATCGGGAAATCCTGCGGATGCTCTGCGAATATGCGGTCCTGAAGGGGCATCACCCGAGCCTTGAGCGATACCGCCATGCGCTGGAGGCGCCTGAGAAAGAGAAAATCTTCCAAGAGACAGCCCAGGCGCTCCAGGCGGCGTATGATCTGCTCCAGGGCGAGGATCAGGCACACCCGCTCACAGCGCAGTCCGAGGTGGCCCGTGCCTACCGGCTGACGGCACGGAAGCTGCAGGATCGGCAATACACAGCGCTGGCCAGGCTGTGCAGTGAATGCTCGGGGTAGGATCCACAGCCAAACAGGGGTGAATACCACAGGCCACAACAGGATGTAGCGACATTGTTGCTACATCCTGTTGACTTATTTGCTCTGCTTGGCTATACTAAAAGCAGAAGAATACATGGGAGGGATCGGACATGGAAAACATTGTATCGGCGCCCAAGACGGATATGTTCCGTTTCCGTATCAATCCGGAAATAAAAAAACAGGTAGAGGATGTCTATGCGAAAAATGGCCTGACGCTGACACAGGCTCTGAATATCTTCATCCAGCAGTCCATCAACGCCGGAGGGTTCCCTTTCCAGGTAAACGAGGAGAATGCGGAGCTAATCAAAGCGAGGGCGATGGAACGATTGATGAAGGAACTGGAAGCTGGCGAGAACTCTGGGGAACTCATTGATGAAGCGGAAGCATACCGCCTGCTTGGAGTGACTGAGCTGTGAAACTGCAGTATAGGCCGGCTGCAATTTCAGACATCGGTAAGGCTTCAGATTATATAGCTGATGTGCTCAAAAACCGTAGTGCGGCGAATAGACTCAAATCGAAAATTCTTGCAGGTGTGTCCCTTTTGAAGGATAATCCATATATGGGGACTCCACTATCCAGTAGGTACGACGGCGTTCCGGAGGATATTCGGTTCCTTGTTATCAGTAAGCAGTTGGTCTTCTACAAGGTTACTGAAACCGGAATTGAGGTGATCCGGGTCTTGGATGGCCGGACGGACTATCTGGTGCATTTGTTTGGCGCTGAAGAGCCGGAATAAAGCATCCGTATAGGGGTGACGGCAAGGAGATGCTTGCAATCCACTGACCAATCCGCTATAATACAATCATACAGTATCCGTTGTTTGCCGCCGGCAGACACAGTAACCGTGTTTCACAGCTCCCAGAGGTCAAATGGCCTTTGGGAGTTTTTTTCATTTTATCACAGCCTAAGCAGGTTCACAATTTGATATTCCGCGCCGAAAAGGCACCAAGCGCATGGATCGCAGCGGATCCATGCGCTTGTTTTTATATACAGACAAGGGCAGCAGAGCGCAAAAGAATTGGAGGTGCATTACAATGCGAAAAGATCTAAACGCGGGCAGTTCTCTGCGGGCCATCATGCAGCAGCATCATCTGGCGCTGGAGCAGGCGATCCGCCAGCTGGCGCAGGCCGTTGGGAACCATCCCCCGGAGCGGGCGGAGATCGCCCGTTTTTTCCAGGAACTCATTGACGGTGGCTGGGACGCCTATGAGGAGGCCACGGCCCACGAAAGTGAGGAACTGAGAAAAGAGGACCGGGAGATCCTTCAGCTGCAGGAGCAGATCCGACAACTGCTGGACAGTGAGGGCCAGAGACAATTTGACCGGTATGAAGACTGCCTGAACTGCCGGATGACCTCGGAATTGGACCAGGCTTACCTGGTCGGGTATCAGACGGCCATCCGGCTGCTGCTGCTGGGGATTCTGCCGGCGGACACACTGCTGGCGCGCAATGCCTGGCATGAGCCGGAGAAAGAGGGTGAGAAAACGTGAAACCTGATTGGATCATTCACTATATCCTTGCTGACCGGCCCAGCAGCCATACCCACGGCCTGGATCGGCATGGCAGCCTGGAACTGGAACTGAACCTGCCTGTACCCCAGGAAAAGGCGCAGATGATTCTCAATCTGCTCGGCCTGGAGATTACAGAAAAGGGCAAGTGCTATCGGTCTGGCGACAGGGAGGACGACATATTCACACTCCCGGTCTATTTCTTCGAGACAACGCCGGCGGTGCCGGACTCTTGCTTTTCCCGAGTGATGCGTGTTCTGGTCTGTGACCCGGACGGGAAATACCCCTGGGAACCCGGCTGCGAGTCCGGCTATGCGGAGCAACTCAGTGAGGGCGAAAAGCGTGAAATGGCGCAGATTATCCGCCAGAGGAACTAACGCCTCGCAGGACTCATGCGGCAAGGCGTGAAAAGAAAACATATCAGAAGGGAGAACATAAAGTATATGCACTTTACGGTTTTGACGGCAGTTACACTGCCGGAGAATTGTGGACAAGCCATCAATCTTCCTGCAACAGTACGGATCAACGAGCTCGTTGCGGCCCTGCGTCGTGCCAGATTTGGGGATAATGCGGCAAAAGACGCCTTGGACAGCGAACTCGTGGAGACACAGGTGCGCTTCGAGCAAATGGTGGAAGACCTGGTTGATAATCGGTTGCTTCCCTATTGTGAGAACATCGAAGATAGAGCCTATTTGGAGTTTGTTGACTGCACGGAGGAATGCCGGCGGGAATATGAGAACGATGGCGAGGTTATGGTTCGCTTGGTAAATGGCAAGTGGCTGCCGATGTATGACCACCAAATTTACAATACATACGAGGTATATGAAGGAAAGGTTTATCAGCGAAATTTTGGCCCTCTGCACCACCGCAAGCGGACAAAACGGGCAAAACAGATGAAAGTAATGAAAATACCGTTCCGGAAGCAGTATTCCGACTACAAGGAATATGCGGAAAAGCATGGCAATTATGAGAAAGGAGATGGGACTGATGCCTACGGCTATTATCTGAATCCCAATGCCGAGTGGGATTGGTTCCAGATTGGAGGCCGCTGGCCAAACAGATTTCTTGTCAAATCAAATTGCTGCACGGTTTTCTCCGGTGAATTGAGCTTCTTCTTGAAGAACGAGCCTGATGCGGAAGCTCCGGACGGCTACTGCTGGGTAACGGGCGCCAGGAAGAAAGATATCGCTTGGGATGTCATGAAAGCGTTGTTCATCCAGCGTGAGCGGGAAATCTACCTCCAATGCGAGAAGTGGTATCGTGAGGGCACACTCCCAAATGGAAGCAGAGGTCTTTTTATCACAGATAAGGGTGTCGAGTCCTGGGGCTCGCTGCTGTATGCCAAGGACGAAACTCTTGAAGAATGCCTTAGGCGAAAAGGCTTGTCCGAGGAGTACCAATATCCGCTGGGCACATACGCTCTGTTATCGGACGACGGATGGACTGATCGCTATAAGATGGGATGTGAAGGCGAAAACATGAACAGCGAGAATGAGCGCCAGTGGGATCAGGCAGTACAGCAATACATTGCATCGTTGCCGGATGATGCCATGCTGGTTTCGGTGGACTGCCACATTTGAGTGGCGTCAATAAAATGGTACCCGGGGATGCGCTCGTGCGTCCCGGGTACCATTCATTTTAAGGAGGGTGCATATGGATGGCAGCAAGAAATTCAAAGATATGTTGATACAGCACAGGAACCGCGACCGGCTTGGAAATTATTACACGACTCGCCACATCTACCGCATTTCGGAGGGCGCAGTTGTAAACTCGGATTTTGCACAGGGGTCTTGCGGGAAAGACTTATTCCCCGCAGCGAGAGAGGAGACACAGCCATGAGGTACTACAGCACGCAACGCCCGATAGGGCCGGGGACGTTCCCAAAACCGCAAGGGAATGCAGTCAAGGAAGTTTTCAACTTCGACAGCAAGACTTACTGCGAGGAGGTGGGCCGGGAGGCTTGGGGCTACATCGAGTACGAACAGCCCATCGACCCACAGGCTGCAGCGGACTACTTCCTCGTCGCGGACGGTGTTGGCTGCACGGGCTGCGTCCATGAGGCGGCCAGCCGAGACATGGACTGCTGCTGGAATTGCAGCCGCAATCCGCGCAGAAAGCCGCGAGACCTCTACAGGCACCGTCGGGCAGGGGGGAAGTGATATGCAAAATGCTGGTTTGATCCGAGAGGTGCGCGGCGTGATGACGCGGTTTGAGCCGCTGACAGAGGAGATTGTCGTCGCCTGCACACAAGATGGCCTCACCTATGCGGAATTGTCCGACGCGCTTTCCACATATGGGCTGAGTATCGAGAAGGTCGTACATGACCCAACGAGGAAGATCTTCAACACCTGCTATGCCGACTATGATCTGGGCCTGTATGCGGACATCATTCTGCAGAGAGAATTCATCCGCGGCCCCGGGCAGGCGCAGTTTCAGAAGCTGGCCCGGCAGGGAGGCATTTGCAGAACACTGGCTGAACAGGATTGGCGCGGGTTCTACCTGAAAGACGTTCCGCTGTCAATGCTGATCTATGACTTCCAGCGGCGGTATAAGACCATACCCCATGAAACTGTGTTTTCGGTCTGGCACGGCATTTATAAGCGGATCGACTACGCCAATGGAATGTGGTCCTTGCCAGTGCTGAGGGAAGTGTTCCGGTATGCCCCGCCGCCCAGCCTTCCCGCGCTGGAGCCGGATGGCCTTATCACGATCTACCGCGGTATGGGCGCGCTGTCTCTGCCGCCGGAACAGGCGATCTCCTGGACCACCCACCCGGGAAACGCGCTATGGTTTGCCATCCACTCCGGACAGGGCACCAAGGTTGCAGTGGCCCGGGTGCGGCCGGAGCAGATCGTGGCCCATTACCCCTCCTACGCCGAAGAAAATGAAGTTGTTATCTTTCCCGGCACCGTAACGGAGTATCGGTATGAGGACATGATCCCTGCTGTAGTAGAAACCGTGCCGCGACTTATGGCACCGGCCCTGCAGGCCTATCTCGACTTTGGACGCCAAGCGCGGGCTTTGGGCTACCAGCAGGAAAAACTCTTTCAGCTCCATGGTCTGCTGCACGTCCTGCGTGTATTGTTTCTCACACTTATCTACTTCTATAATTCCGGCGACCCACTGACGGAGTCAGACCGCCAGATCCTGATTTATTTCAGTTTACTGCACGATTTGGGTCGGCTGAATGAAAATGTGGACGCAGCCCATGGCGAGCGGTCCGTTGAATTGATCCACAAGCGCGGCATCCGACTGCGCGGGATCCGGCTGAGCCGGAAGGAGTATCGGATTGCTGAACTGATCATCGCCCATCACTGCCGTGATGACGGCGATGGTATTGCGGCAATCACGGCCGAGCCTGGCCTGTCCAGGAAAGAGAAAGAGCATGCCATCCATCTCTATCACATCTGCAAGGACATGGATGCCCTGGACCGGGTGCGGTTCAATGGGCTTGATTACCGCATGCTTCGTACACAATACGCACGCCGGCTGCCGTTGGTTGCCGGCTGTCTGCTGGAGGAAGATCTTCTGACGCCGCTGGATATGGAATTTCCGGCGAAGTGAAAAGAGCCGGGGCAGAGATCCTTGATGGGATCCCTGTCCCGGTTTTTGCCTGGTTAGTCAGCAAACTGCTCCATGTAGGCGGTGACGATTTCACTTAAAAGCTCATTCCGATTGATTCGGCCGGCCAAACTCCTGGCGCCGTTGTGGTTGGTGATATAGGTCGGATCGCCGGACAGAATAAAGCCGACGATTTGGTTGACAGGAGCGTAGCCCCGCTCCCGGAGCGCCGAATATATGATTTTCAGCCTTTCCCCGTCTGTCATGCAGCCTGCGCTCGCTTTCCTCTTTCATTGCCCCTATATTACTGGTTGACGAATGCCACCAAAAACCTAAACCCTATTGTATCATATTTTGACAGAAAGGGAAGTCCTGGAGAGAAAACCAAGGCCATCTGTTGCCAACTGAGCTGTGCAGGCCGATCATCTGACCACATCCGCAAGGTTTTGGACGTGGATCAGGCCCTTCTCCTCCCGCCGGCGGGCGTATTCCACGAGCTCACGGGAATTGCTGGCAGCGTGCCAGGTAAAAGCGATCAAATAGCCGCTGTGGTCCACCATGTAGCGGTTTGCGCGGACGATGGCATACTTTTTCGGCACATTTTCCATGCCCGGGGGATAAAAAGTGCTGTCATATCCTTTTGGAACAGGGATGGGACGGTCAAATGGATGGTAGGGCAGCAGCAGAGTCAGCGTCACCTCCGGGTTGCGCTTTTTTGCTGCCTTTATGACCTTGGCGGCCATGCCGTCGAAGGCGCCGTAATGCCCTACCACAAAATCGGTGACGCCAGACTCCACGATCAGCTGCTCCACTGCCTGCTCAAGGGCTGGCAGGACACGCTCGTTGGCCTCGCGGTGCCCGATGAAAAAACAGGTTCTTTCGTGTTCCATGTCGCGCCGTCCAAGTAAAATAGGTATTTCTGATATTATACCTATTATAATCATGCACATCAAGAGCGATGAATGAATAATTTGGACAGAATGAACGCCTCCATATAGTAGAATCATATAAAAAAGAGGTGGAGGCAGGTATGGAACAAGCGGATTTTATCAAACGGCTGGTGGAACTCCGGATGAATAAGGGAGTTTCCGCCCGTGATATGAGCCTATCCATCGGGCAAAGCTCCAGCTATATCAATAATATCGAGACAGGTGTCAGTTTCCCCTCTATGACTGTCTTCTTCTATATATGTGATTTCCTGGGTGTTTCTCCGATGGAGTTCTTTGATATTGGCAGTACCAACCCTGTAAAATCGAGGGAACTGCTGGAAGCCACAAAGGGGCTCAACAACGAGCAGTTGGACAGTTTGATTTCCATTGCCAAAAATCTGAAACGATGATTTGAAAATAAAAAGTAGGACCCCGCGCCGCTCACATTCCATGAGCCGGCGCGGGGCTGTTTCCTTATTACAGCAGGTAAGGGGGGCAACGGCTGCGACATAGGGGAAAAATTAGCCGCAGACCTCATGGTAGAATCGCGCTGCCTCCTGAATATCGGTGGTACGACGATGGATAGGCAGCGAGTTCCAAGTGATGTCGTGGTATCGCTCCGGATGTGTATCTCTGAGCCGGCTATCAATGATGGATACAATGCCTGTGTCGGTATAATTTCGGATTAGCCGCCCGATGCCCTGTTTCAGCTTGATAATCATTTCAGGTACACGAACATCCATCAGGGGATCCTTGGCAATCGAAGCCTTATACTCGATGATAGGATCGGGGACTGGGAACGGGAGCCGGAAGATGACCAGGTTGGAGAGGCTCTTGCCCTCTATGCTGATGCCCTCCCAGTATGCTCCGGTGCCCAGGAGAACGGAATTAGTGTCCTCCCGGAATGCCTGGAGTACGCGCTCTTGGGAGGAGCCGCTTTGCTGAACAAGGATATGGAAAGGCAGGTCCCTGTTCTGGAGCGCGGCATAGACTTCCTCCATGTCCGTTTTGGATGTAAAGAGAACCAGCGCCTTCCCGCAAGAGATATTCAGGATTTGAACCAGACGTTCCACGCCTTTCTCGATAAAAGAATCATGCTCCCGGGTGGGATGGGGAAGGTCGTCGCAAAAATAAATCATGGCGTGTTCATCATAGGGATAGGGAGATGGTTTCGGCTCCGACAACACGCCATTCCGATCAATCGGGAAACCGGTATTGTGGAGGAAATAGGCATACTGATCTTCCAATTCTCCATCAGTTGCGGAGGTCAGTGTAGCAGAAGTTAGGATCGTCCGGATTTTACTTCTGAAGTAGAGCTGGCTGAGAATATCTCTGGTATTCTTGGGGCAAAAGACTAATTCTGCCGCCGTCCCACGGCGCTCAAGCCAAATCAGCTGCTTGTGGTAATTCGCCACCAGTTCCTTGAAGGATTGCGCTGCTGCATCCAAATCGTCTGCCGCTGATGAGGCTGTCCCCCTGTGATGGTCTTTGCTTCCAAAGACCTGTATGGAACTGGACAGTGACTGAAGTTGTCTGGAAACGGAGCGGATCAAATCGACTGCGCCATTATCCTGGCGGAAAAAGAATCGGTCCGCATACTTCATATCACGTACTGACTCTTCTATTTGCTGTCGTATCTGCTGATCCAAGTTCTGAAAGAGAGCGCGCACCGCTCGAATTGCGCTGTCGGCTTCTTCCAGGATGTATTCCCGATCTTCGCCACGTACCGATTTAACGGAGGCATTGATTGCATTGATCAGCTGTCGCTGGCCATGCCGCTCGGTCGTCGTGCTCCTTACTCTATCCTCCAGGTTGTGTGCCTCGTCGATCACTACCATCTGGACTTCCTCATTCATCAAGCCGTCCTGGCTGCGGTTGATTCGAAAGAGATGTGCAGTGAGGAGATCCTGGTTACAGAGGATAATGCCATTTGTGTATTTCATGTTATCACGGAGTGTGGCGTACTGGCAGCGGTCTGAAAACGGACATCCAAAGCAGATGCGCCGACTATACCGAATGACATTGATTTTATCCCAGACGTTGGATGGGATAGGGGTAGGGAAGGTGCGGCGATCCTGACAACCTTCGTCAATGAGTTGCTTTAGCCGTGCAAGCGGCTGCCCTTCAGGAGTCGCAAAATAGTCTGTCGCCCGCATTTGGCAGATGTAGTGTGTCTGCCCTTTGGCCAAAAGGACTTCCGGGTGAACACCGATCATCGGGCTGATTCGCTCAATATCGCCCATCAGCTGCTCTTGGAGGGCGATGGTGGATGTAGCAATTACAACAGGCAGCTTTGTTTTCTGGTTATATAGGAGCAACGGAACAAGATAGGCATAGGATTTTCCAATCCCGACGCCGGCTTCAACTGCAATATGGTAGGAGCCGCGGATGGCGTCCAGAATCTCAAAAGCCATATCCTGCTGGCCTTCCCGAGCCTCCAAACCATACTGATGCGGTGCATTGTCCCAGAAGAATGAGGAGACACGCTCACTGATTTCATAGATGCTGGAATCCCACTTTCGCTTTCGGTTTTCAGCCGTATCAAAGATGGAGGAATAAGCCACGAGTATTGTTCCCCTTTTTATATATATTCGCAACCATTATAACACTGATTCTGTGGAAATATAGGAGATATCCATACCGAAGATGGTTGACAAGTTTGTCAAATTTCACTAAAATTAGAAACAGAATGACTATTGGTTATTCAAGGATTGCTTTTACTATGAAAAAGTGTGCCTCACCCCGGTTGAACTTGCACATGAGTTTCTATGAATGGTGGATGGATGAGGACAAAGACTGCTTGATAAGGAGATACACAAATGCACTTTATGGAAGTAAATGTGGAAGAGATTGATAGTTTTCGCTTTACACTGCCGGTCCACTTTATCGGCTTGGACGGCGAAGAGATGCTCCAATTCACCATTGAGTTTGGCGAGTCCATGAAGGAGAAGGGAAACCTGGTCTTTAACGTGTGGTGCGGGTACCCGGGTGCCAGGATCAGAGCTTTTTTGATGACAGCGACTGTCAAGACGAACGGTGCCCCCGTTGACGCAATCATGAACTACCTTCAGAAGTCGGACGAGTTTTCGGAAATGTCACGGGAGTTCATTGCACATTTTTCAAAATAAATTGAGGGAGCCTGCCGCACCATGGTGCGGCAGGCTCCCTTTTTAACTGGTTGGCGAGAAGAAAGGCTTACGCTCGGCGGTCAGCGGCGGCAATTCCAACTGCCATGCCGTTGACCTCTACGCCCTCATCGGCAGGGATCAGGAGATACTTCCGCCCGTCGATGATCCGCGTCTCAACAATATAACTGCGTTTCGGGTCGATAGCGACAGAGGCGTCAGAGGTCTTTACCTCAAAGTGTTTGCTGTCGATGATGTTCTCCGGATTCAGAACAGCGCCGTCGCCGAACTGCTCACCGCATTGTGCCTCAAAGGCAGCGACCTGGGTGTCCGCGACCCCGCAGTCCTTGAGTATGGCAGCAACCTCCTGGACGGAAACTGTCAGCGGTTCCGGGTCTTTGCTCTCCTTATGCTGCTCGATTTTGTCAAGGAGCTGCTCATGCACTGCCTGCACGACTTCCATATTGAAGGAGTCATCCAGGGCGCCGCTGAGGGCTGCCTGGAAGCCCTCCCGCTGCTCCGCTGCGGAGAGGGGCGGTTCCGTATGGAAAACGGCGGCGATGAACTCATGGTGTACCTGGTCCGGCGTCCTTGTATAGAGGAGCGCATTATAGATGTTTGCGGTCCGGTCATCGAAAGCGGGGAAGAGGAAGCCCAGCTCCGGCTGTGAGACGATCTGGCTGGCCATGCAGCTGTGGAACTCATTGTCCCCGGAGAAAAAGCCAAGCTCCGGTTTCCCGTCCTTGACCGGGCAGATGCTGCAAAGGATGTAGCGGAACACCTCATCGGAGGCGTCTGGCTGAAGCTCGTCGTCTTTGCTCCGGTGCGGCACATCATAGACATCGCAGGCCAGGAGGATCAGGTAGTTGCAGTCCTCCATCTCCAGGGAATCAATGACGGTCTGATAGAATCTGTTCCGGGCTTCCGCATCCTTTAACTCAGAATCCCGCAGGGCGGTCAGCAGGCGATGCTCGTCGCTGTCCATTACCTGCGCTGTGGAAAACACGATGTCGATCAGGTTGCGGCCCAGTCCGCCGGAGAGTCCTTTCTTCAGAAGGCTCAGATACTTCTCTGACTCGTCCTGGGGCATGGTGCCCAGAGATTCGTCCAGGTACGAGATGATCTCCCTGTTGCTGTTTACATAGCACCCGTAGATACGGCTGATGGCGTTTTTATCGGGACGAAGACGGCGGCGAAGCTCGCCCAGCTCTTTCACTGTCATGCTGATACTCCTCTTGAAGTCGTTGGATTTAACCGCGCGTACGAAGGCGGCGTGTCCTATTTTAGTCGATATGGCGTCAAAAAGCAATGACAGCTCTGGCCATGTTTTGAACCGCACGTTTTCCCTTGCAAGCGGCCATCTTGTTCAAGCTTCTTCCTCTTTTTTATAAAACGGGCACAGCTCCGGATTTTTACTGCAGGTGTTATCCCAATGCAATCCCGGGAAAAGGAAGGGGACGTTTCGGCACTGGACTGAGCCGCAACCGCCATCCAGCCAGAAGCCCTCAAATGCCGGACATTCGCTCCGATAGTATGACTTTCCGGGACGCTCAAAGCACGCCCATTTGTCAGATGGGTCAATCACCGTGTCTACCCAGGCGCCTGTAAGTCCCCTGCGATGAAAATATTCTCTCGCCTCCGCAAAGCCGGGGAGGTCCCAAAGGCCATCATGCACAGGCGGCGCGACATCCGGCATCGCAATCTTTCGCTGGCGCAGCTGCTCTAAGGCGTCATCTTTCTTCGACATTTTTTGTTCCTCCCAAATAGTAGATAATAATGTCATCCGCATACGGTTTCCGCATGGATGAATGGCGGGGCAGTCCCTACAAGGGCTGCCCCGCCAACAGAAATGTCAATCTTGCTCGTCCTGATTAGGTTTGTGGAACCGGGTGCATTTGCAGTGACCATAAGGGTCGCTGATCCTGAGCCAGTAGCTGCTCACCTGAACGATACGCCCGCAGTTCCGGCAAAGGCATTTCCAGCGCACCTCTTTGCTTTTGATCTTCGGGTTGTAGACCCGGCCGAGTACAAGGAGATATCCAAATTCTTGCCCCGTCAGATCGTGTTTGAGCGGTGCGCTGCGGCAGCCGCATGATTTTGTTTTCCCACTTCTGAGGCTGCTGGAGAAAACAGAGACAGTGTTGCCGCAGGTGCACCGGCAAATCCACTTTGCCTTGCCGCCGGTGACCGATTCGTCCCGACGCAGCACCGTCAGATGCCCGAAAACCTTGCCTGTGAGGTCCACCAGATTATTCGATGGTTGGTGCCTGAGACAGCCGCAGGACCGTGTCCCGTTCGGCAGCAGGAGCCTGGTGGAAGAAACTACAGTCTGATTTCCACACTCACATTGGCAAAGCCACATGGGCCGTCCACGCTTTCTATCTTCCACCCGCCTGAGGACGGTCAGCTTCCCGAACTTCTGCCCGGTGAGATCCTTCAGTTGTCCCATGTTATATCTTCCCCCCGGACAGACTCGAAGGCTTCAGGTGTGATGTATTTATTCGCCTGTTTGCTCATACCTCATAGACCTTCTCCTCTGTTCTGACATAGCTGTCGTAGTAGACGGTGTCTTCCTCCGTGGAGCAATAGACACCGATATGAAGCTGGTGTCCAGGTGCCTTCTCAGGGTTGTGTTCCACAAAACAGACGCGCTCCGAACTGCCGTCTTTCTGGAGTAGGTCGATATTGATGCAGGGAAAATCATCATTTGGGAATACACTGACTTCAAGTGTGGAGCCATCCGGCGTGACCAGTCTGGCCACCGGGCCGTTCAATTCCACCGATTTGAAGTCAACCTGAGTAAAGCACGTGGGGGCGCAGAGATAAAACTGACCGTCCAGCTTAACCACATCCCCAACCGACATGCTGCGGCTGGTCTTGGGGTTCGGACGGTCATCACGGTTATATAGGGCGAAGAAGTTTTCCAGAATGCTGGCTCTGCGGGCAACGAGATCTTGTGGCAGAGGCCCACGGAACTCCAGGTTCCCATGAAAGACCGGCATATAGTACTGGGAGGGAACCGGGCCGGCGTAGGGGCGGTTGTGGTCGTGCATTTTCAGCAGCAGCCCACGCTCGCTTAATACGGCAAAGGGCGCTTGGTACAGCGTGACGGGGATCTTCGTCACATCCTCATCCATGACTTCCGCAGCTCCGGTAGGCATGGACCGCTGCTCTTCCAGACAGCTGCGGCAGATATCGCTGCCAACGTAGTCGCTGGACATCTGGTAGTGTCCGGAGCCCTTCGGATGCTCCCAGACCAGCTCGGCGCCGCAGCGCCGGCAGTAGGTAGAGTTGGGATCTCTGGTTTGTGACATGGTAGTTCATAACCTCCTATTCGTTGTGGCACAGGGCCTTAATCATCCTCGGAATCCGGCTGATACACGTTTTGCCTGGCTTTGTCGGCATCCCAGTAAGGCAGGTACCGCGCTCCTCCAAGTTCCAGATAGAAACAGTAATGCTTGAGTCCATCATCCATTTCCACAATTTCGCCGGAATTAACAGCAACGCCCAAAAGCTGCGCGGCGGTGCTGTCTTCCAGACCGGAGAAGAAAGCCATTGGCGACAGCTCAACCACACCCTCCTGCCGGACGGCGCAGCGGAACTCGCTCGGGACCTCGTCCTCGTGGAACATGTTGTGCATACAACGCGATCTTATGTTCTTAAAGGTATAGATCCGAAACTCGCAGGGCCATTTCTTCTTCGGGCACCAGTCGGGTGGATAAACTTTGCATTCCTTCTTTTTGAACACACGTGGCTTTTTCCCGGCAGTACAGTAGGTCTGGCCAAACTGCAGATTGACACCGCGTTCCCGCCTGGGTACTGGATCCAGGTAGGTTAACCGATTCGGGCAGCTCGTGCAGCGGTAGGGATCCAATCCTCGTTCAGACATAATTCGACACCTCCTGCTTTTGCCGATCTCGTTTCGGCGTTGATTTTGACATTTAGCTGTGAAACTCCTTTCTGATATTAGGCTTTGGACTTCGTGCCGTGTATGTGAACGGACTTCGGCCCGGAACACAGGGTTATGCCTCCGGAACGGAGGCGCATCTATATAAAAAAGCGAGCAGGAACGGTTAATCCCTGCTCGCTTTGTTGCCGAAATCGGCTCGGAAAACAAAAAATGCCATCGCCCCGGAGGGGTGATGGCACATTGGAAACACGGTCTACTTTGCCGAAAGGCTCAGATACTGTTATCCAAAGTATATCCTATTCACTGAAAAAATGCAATCCCCTGGGAGTAAATCCTTGCCCGGCAGGATAAGGCTTGCATTTTACTCGGCGGTCGGGTATAATAGCGCCATAAAGTATCCGTTGATTGCGCAAGCGATCATCAGTTGCCGTGTTTCAAAGCGCCTGAAGGCAGATCAGCCTTTGGGCGCTTTTTTATATATAATACGGGCCTTCGGGCCACAGGATGGGACGCTGAAAGGCGTCCCTTTTTTCGTTTCCGAGGAGGTGAGTGATTTGGGAACCGAAAGACCGAACGAGCACGTTCCGGCGTGCCAGAAACTGACCATCCACATCGTGGTGGAAGACGGCCGCGTTCAGGCTGTGTATGCAAACTGCCCTTTGGCGCAGGTTGATGCGGAGGTCCTGGATCTGGACGATGCCAAGGTATCGGACGATGCAGAATTGGAGTCCGTACGCCGGAGCATTGCTGAAGCGGCGGGCCGATGCACGAAGATCTATTGACTGGAGGCATAGGAATGCAGAACTTAGAGCGAATGAGGGAACTCATTCAAACGATCAACGAGGCCGATGAGGCCTACTACAAGTACGATGCCCCGATCATGGCTGATCTGGACTATGACCGGCTGTATGACGAGCTGGCGGCCCTGGAGCGGGAAACCGGAACCATCCTGTCCTCGTCGCCTACCCAGCGGGTATCCGGCGAGGTGCTGGAGAGCCTCACCGCCGTGCGCCACACCCGGCCGATGCTGTCCGCTGATAAGTGCAAAAGCGTTGCGGATATCCACAAATACCTGGGCGGCCATGAGGCAGTCCTGAGCTGGAAGCTGGACGGCCTCACCCTTGTGCTGCGCTATGAGAACGGGAAACTGGCACAGGCGATTACCCGGGGTGATGGCCTGCAGGGCGAGGATGTCACCCACACGGTGCGCATTATGAAAAATGTCCCGCTTGTCATTCCCTGTAAGGAGCCGCTTGAGGTCCGGGGGGAAGGCGTCATCAGCTGGAAGGAGTTTCACGCCCTCAACGGGACTCTGGACGAGCCGTATGCACATCCGCGGAACCTCGCCGCAGGCAGCGTCCGAAAGCTGAACGCGGAGGAGGTCCGGGAGCGCGGGCTTTCCTTCATGGCCTTTGACCTGATCAGCGACAACCTGGGCGGCAGCACCAAGTGGGAAACCCTGCGCTTCCTGGCACAAATGGGGTTCACTACAGTGGGTTATTCCATCCTGGCCGCCGGCGCCTCGGAGGAGGCTGTCCGTCAGGCGATGGACTTCTATCAGCCCAAGGAGTATGCCTATCCGACGGACGGGCTGATCTTCGAGTTCAACGACCTGGCCTATGGCCGCTCCCTTGGCGCCACCGGGCACCATGAAAACCGGATGACTGCTTTCAAGTGGCCGGATACCAGGTACGAAACCAAGTTCCGCCGCCTGGAGGTCGCCACGACCCGCACGGGGATGATCAGCCTGACCGCCGTTTTTGATGATGTGGTCATCGACGGCACCACGGTCAATCACGCCTACCTCCACAACCTGGCCAACTTCACACGTCTGGCTCTGGGACCGGGGGACACCATCAGCGTGTATAAGGCAAACATGATCATTCCTCAAATTGCCGAAAACAAGACGAAAAGCGGAGGGTGTCCCTTGCCCGATGTCTGTCCCTGCTGCGGCAGCACGCTTGTGGTTCGCCAGAGCAGCGGCGGGACCCGCCAGCTGTACTGTGACAATGAGGCGTGCCCCGCCCGGCTGGTGCGGAAGTTTGTCCATTTCTGCAGCAAAACCCGTATGGAGATCAAGGGGCTGGATGAGCAGACGCTGACAACCATTGTGCAGCATGGCTGGGTCAAAAACTACGGTGACCTGTATGAGCTGGAGCGGCACAAGGAGGAGATCATCAAAACGCCGGGCTTCGGCGAGAAATCGTTTGCCCGGCTCCAGAAGGCGGTGGACGAGCGGCGCACCTGCACGCTCAATCAGTTCATTGCCGCTCTGGGTATCCCGGAGGTGGGACGCCACGCCGGCCGGATCTTGAACCGGAAGTTTGGCGGCTCCTGGGATGCTTTCGAGCGGGCCATCCTGGATCAGTTTGACTTCACGCAGTTGGAGGATTTCGGCCAGGTGATGAATGACAACATCTATTGCTGGTACAGCGACGAGGAGGAGGCCAAGCTCTGGCGGCCTGCCCTCAACCATATCACATTTCTGAAGGAGGAAACCACTATGCCTGAAGCGCAGAACAACCCCTTTGCCGGTAAGACCGTTGTAGCGACCGGCAAGCTGGAAAACTACACCCGCGACGGGATCCAGATGAAGCTGCTGAGCCTGGGGGCCCGGCCCGCCAGCTCTGTCAGCAAAAAGACGGACTATCTGATCGTTGGTGAAAACGCCGGCAGCAAACTGACCAAGGCGCAGACCCTGGGCGTCACGACGCTCACGGAGCAGCAGTTCCTGCAGATGTTGGCTGACGCCGGGATCGAGGCATAACCCATCTGGGACCGAAAGGAACACAACAACGCGGGGGCATCCGGTAGTCGGATGCCCCCATATTCTTTGAAAGGAAGTCATCAATATGGATATCAGAGAACGCATCGCAAATGCCAAGTCGCCGGAGGAGATGGAACAGTATCTGCTGGACCTGGATTCTGAGTTCCGGTTCAAGTGCCGCCGCTGTGGAAAGTGCTGCAAGAACCAGGATACGATCCTTTTCAATGCACGTGACATTTACAATATCGCCAAGAAGATCGGCAAGACCCCCAAACAGGTCATCGAGGAGTGCGCGGAGGTTTATATCGGCGACTCCTTGCGGATTCCCGTGGTACATATGGTGCCGGTTGGCCCCCAGAGACGTTGCCCGTTGCTGCTGCCAGACGGCCGATGCAGCGTTCACGACTGCAAGCCCACCGTGTGCGCCCTGTATCCCCTGGGCCGTGTGGCCCTTTTCCAAGATGTTAAGGACAAAGATGCCGAAATCACCAGGGAGAATATCCGGGTGAAGTACATCATCAATGATTACAACTGCGGGTCGGCCAAAAAGCGCAATACTGTGCGCAGCTGGCTGGCACAGTTCCAGATCCCGGAGGACGAGTTCTTCATCCGGTGGAATGTGGTCACGGTCAATCTGAGCGCAATGGTCAGAAAATTGGAGGAGAACAACTGCTCTGAACACACGCTTCAGATGCTTTGGAACGCCATTCTCTTCGCCCTCTATGTGGACTACGATACAAAGGAGGACTTCATGCCGCAGTTTGAAAAGGCTGAGGAGTACCTTCTGAACCTGTGCCGAAAGTTCCGGGATATGACTATGGACCAACGGCCCGATACGGACGGTGCCGAAACCGCTGCCAATGACCTGGAGCCGGTGAATGTGTGATTGGGATGGAAAACGACAACAAGCCGGTATCGCAGGACAACTGGGGTCAGATCATCCGTAAGGATGCCAAGGGGTGCTTTGTGGAGGTCAGAAACGACACCTTCCATCTTGACAAAGTACACCTGCAGTTTGTGTCCTATGACACCACAAAGCCAAAAGGCAGCCGTTATGTGAACAACATCAGCATATACATTGATGTGCCGGAGTTCCTGGCCCTGGCCCAGGAGGCCGCCTCCGGCACGCTCCACATGCGGATGCAGCAGTATAAGAATGCCGGCAATAAGGATCCCCTGTATGAGCATCTGGGCGGCACCGCAGCCAAGTATCTGACGAAATATGGACGTCCCCGTCCGGATGGAAAGAGCCTTTCCCGGGTCGTGCGGCTGACCGTTGCGGCAAAGTCGGATTATTTCCTCACCGCCGACAGCGGGCCAGGAGAGGAGAATAAGACCGGGCTCATTGTCCCGCGGTTCGGGACAAAGCCTGAACAGCATGTTTCTGTGATCCTCAGTTGGCGGCAGCTCAATGAACTGCTGCTGACGACGGTCGAGCACTACCGAGCCTGGCTCGCCGCAAAGTACGCTTCAGAATGGACTACGATCCATGCCCAGCGCGCCAACGGCAGGGACAGGGTGCGTGGGGGACAGGGGAGAGCGCCGCATTCCGCGGCGCCGGCCCCGGCACCGAAACCTCCGGCTCCCGCTGCACCTGCACAGAAAGCGCCTGCTCAGCAGGCTGGATTTGCAAGTGCCTTTGGCAGTGTTTATGGCAGTGGAAATGGCAAGTCCGGCGCGGGTGACAGGAAGATGTTTTGATGGTATAATCCTATTATCTACTCCTGTCTCTAAGGATGAACAGCGATTGAGCTGGAAATTCAGACAAGGAGTGGAACCTATGAAGTATTGTCCCTATTGCGGCGCATCCCTTGTGGGAGGCGCCGCCTCTTTTTGCGCGGAGTGCGGCAAAAAGATCCCCGCCCAGAAAGAGGCACCCCAATCGAAACCGAAGCCTAAGGGCAAGACGGGTGAGAGGGAGCGCCCGGCGCCCAAGCAAAAGCGCCGAAGCCCTCCAACCGGCCCGGCGCATCCGGCGAAACGGAAAAGGAATCCTATGGATATCAATTACGATGGCTATTATGACGATGTAAAGCCAGTGGATGCAGGGGAACAGGAGGAGGGAGTGGATCCTGAAATGATTAAGAAGGTCGCCATTCTCCTGGCTGGCGTTTTTGCTGTGATTCTGGCGTCCGTGGCGCTCATGATGCTGTTGTAATCGGGCCGCCCCGTCCGTGTAATAGAGCAAAAGATGATAAGGATGGGGTGAATTGTATGATGTACTTATCGAAAGGTCTGTCCGTCCCGGAAAAGGACGGCGCCGTCAGGGTTTCCCACTGCGGCAGGATCTTCGCCCTTGGACCGGAGATGGCTGCCTTGTGGGAATCTGCCAGGCTGGCGCCACAGCCTGTCCCGCCGCAGAAGGCCCGGTTCGTTGAGCGCCTGGAGCAGTCCGGCCTTGCCGTCACCACACAGGAGGAGGGCGGCCTGGCGCTCTACCGCCTGCTTTCCGGGAGCATTATCTGTCCGCAGGCCGAGCCGGAGGGGCAGTTTTCAGAAGCGGGTGGCGACGGCCGTATCTGGAGGTGGATCCAACACGCCGGCCTGCGCCTCACAGCCAGCGAGCTGATCCGACTGGAGGAGCAGGGGACAGACCCGACGCCGAATTTGCTCGGGGAAGAGGGACGGCAGCTACTGACGGAAAAGCTCTACTCAGCCCGGACGATCCGGGAAGGCGCTTTGGAGCAGGAGATGGAGCACTCTCCGGCGCGGGATGGTCTGGTTGCTGTGCTCCTTCGCCTCTTGCATGCGGGCTGTCTGTTTTTGGTATAGGAGGGGATCGAACAATGAAACAGGACTGGAAATCGCTGCCCCCCGCGCTTCAGCACCAGTTGATCATACAGATGGGGCTGGCGGTGTGCTGCCTCGTGTTGGCGATTGGCGCTTTGGCTTTCATCTCTTTCTCGGTATCCGTCCCGTTCCTTTTGGGCGCTGCGTTGCTGACCATCTGTGCCGCGCGCCTATACCGCACCGGGATGCGGGGACAGTATCTCATTCTCCGCGGGGTTATCCTGAAGGTAGAGAGGACTGTCCTCCGCCAACGGCCAAAATCCATTCTGTTGGAGGCAAACGGGAAGGCGTTGCTGGTCATGCTCCGCAACAGGCATGCCGCCGTCCGGGAGGGCGACACGGTGACGCTGTATATTGCGGATACCGCTCCACTCTATGAATGGCAGGGGATCCACCGACTGCATGCCTACCTGGCGATGGTGCCGGGCAGACAGGACGGGGTTCAATGAGGAGAAATGGTTTACCATCTTTTTAATTACTGCATCCAGGGCATTTGGTATCGGGACAGTTTTCCCCTTTCTGATGATGATTTTGAGCGCATTATGAATGCCTTGGAAGGGAAAGTGCCAGCCAATGTGAAAATCTATCACTATGGAGTGCCTGGGCGGAAACGCTATGACTTGACCAATCCTGTCATACTCAACAGGCCGGTGCTTTCTCTTGATCCCTTTTCTATGGCGCAAGCGCGCATCCAACAGCCGGCATCCATATATGATAAGCAGCGCCGTGAGGTGTTCCCGGCCATCCGCAGGCTTGGTCGGTATGTAATCTATCAAGGAGCCAATGACTGGCCAAAGCTTTCCTATTTGGATGGGAACCGCTTGAGCATGATGGTCCCGATGGAAGTTGCTCCTGTGTCCTTAAAAGAGTCGCTGGATTTTGTCAGGCGTAATCACCGCCACTGTGCGGCGCCTCAGGGACACAAATTTTCTGTTGGGCTGACGGCTGACGGCGCCTTGATCGGTGTGGTCATTGCCAGTATACCGAAAGCCAGAGCATTGAATGACGGGCGCACTTTAGAACTCAACAGGATATGCTGTGATCCGGTCTATCGGAATGCAGTCAGCATGGTCAGCGGCGCGGCGATCCGCGCGGCCAGGGCCATGGGGTACCGGCGGATCGTGACCTATACGCTGCCACAGGAGTCCGGGAGCAGTATGCTTGCGGTTGGCTTCCGGCAGGACGGGATGACAGAGCCTCGGCCAAATGGCTGGAATTGCAGGAGCCGCCCTCGCAAGGTGTCGGAAAAATATCCGGGTGGTGAGAAGATCCGCTGGATTTTGAATTTGGAATAGGGGACGATGGTTAAATATTGACCTTTGCATTTCTCCATGCTATAATCAAGTCAATAGTAACCGTGTTTTCTGACTGAAAACAAAGTTCCCGTGTACCACAGTGTCAAATGGCGCTATCGCGCCGTTTGGCACTTTTTTTGTTTTCCGCCCGCGCCAATGCGGGTTGAAATAAAATCATTTGTATGCAGGGTGAGGCCTGCGGAAAGGAGCAAAAAAGCCATGATGAAGATCTTTATCTCAGATGCCGTTGTGTCCAGAGGGTACGACGGCGCGCCGGCGATCCGCCTTTTCAACAGCGAGAACGGCGGCGAGTTCGCGGTTTTCCAGGTCGGCATTCGCAAATACGACAGCCGGGCGGAGAACAACCACCGCTGGGTCAACCTGAAGGTCAAGGCCTTCGGCGACCTCTGTGAGCGCATCAAGAAAATGTCGCTCAAGGAGGGCTCGTTCATTTCCCTGTGCGGCGACTACGACGAGGAGCGCTGGACGGACAAGGATACCGGCGAGGGGCGTTCTGCGCCGGTCATCGTGCTTGATGACATCAAGTTCTCCCACACCGGCGGACAGAAGAAGGAACAGAACGGCAACGGCCAGGATACGGGAGGCCAGGGCCAGCAGGGCTACTCCCAGGCGCCCGGAGCTTCCCAGGCCGCACCTGCGGCTCCGGCGCAGTCCGGCCAGACCATGCAGGCACCCACGGAAATGCCCCAGAACTTCACGGGGTATGAGAGCTTCAGCGGGGGACAGAACCCCTTCTTCCCGGGCTGAGGAACTGGAAACAACAATGACCACAGGCGTAAAAGAGCGCACATGAAGTAGGATCCGTCCACTCCATGTGCGCTCTTTTTTGCGTTTCTGGGGAGGTGATGGATTTGAAAAACAGATCTTTTGTGAAAACAAGCGTTAAACACCGGGCGAATAAGCTGGATGTTGTCCTGCGCCGGCTGACCGGCGACACGTTGACAAAAGACCAGCGACTGTGCCTGCAACACGCCCTGGACTGTCGGAGGCAGTATCGGCTGCGGCTGTGTAGAACCGGCTGCGATTTCAAGAAGGCCGTGTCGCCGGGACAGGCGAACAAGGACTGCGGCAAGCGCGTCAGGATGCTGCTTGGTAAGAATTGCGGCATGATGGCGGCGCTCGTCAGCAGCAAGACGCAGGGAAGGGGGGATAACACCGTCTATCTCTACCTGCCAGAATCGAAGGAGGCAATGGGTGATGAAATGCAAGAGGAAGATGCAAAAGAGGCGTGATGTCCTGACCGTCATTGGCATGATGATCCTGCTGGCCTTCATTCTCAGAATGTGGCCGATCCTGCTGCTGATGCTGATCGGTGTATTTTTCTACGCACTATGGATGCTGTTCCACATGGACGCGGCGCCTCAGCAGCCGGCTCAGGCTCCGCTTTTGGCGCTGCCTCCGCCTGCGTCGGAGGAGTCGGTGCTGAACACGGCATTCTCGGTACTCCAGCGAAGGATCACCGAGCAGGTGCTGCTGCGGTATCCCAATGCCAGATGGGTGTGGGGTGTTGCAGATGCCCGGGATCGGTTCGTCCACGGCGGAGAGCTGAGCATCCTGCTCAACCGCGCCGGCGGATACCGGAGAGCGGTGGTGCAGGTGAACAACCTCCAGTTCTGCGGGCTTCAGTATCCAACGGCCGAACAGCCGCAGCAGCCGGCCTCAGAGCCGGAAACTGAGCCGTCGGAAGAGCCGGAACAGGAGCCGGAGACAGTGGACTATGGCCTTCTGGCGTTTGAGTGGGTGGAGGCAAATCTCCAGGCGCTCAACGCCCAGTGCAATGAGGTGATTGGCAGCGGGAAGGACAGCTTCCGGATCCCCGCCAGCCAGCTCCCCCATGGGGACAGCTGGCCGCCCATCTGCAAGGAACTGCTGAGGAACGGCTTTTTCGCCGCGGAACCGCTGGCGGACGGCATCCAGGTGCAGATCAAAGTCAAATAGGGAGTGTGAACAAAAATGAGCTCGAAACTGTTTGTGTTCAGCCGGCCTTTGCCTGCGCCTTTTGACAAGGCGAAGAAAAAGGTGAAGGTGTCGTCCAAGTACGGCAATGGCACGGAGGCAACGCTGTGCAGCACGGTGGTCAAGGCTGTCCAGGCGTATTTCAAATGCAAGGACGGCTCCGCACCGGGTGCGGTCGGACTCTGCGGCACCAAGGGCGTTGCGGAATATAAGTCCGCCTCCGGCCCGGAAGTGTACCACCTGGCGGTCTACGATCCTGCCGGCGGCGCCATGCTGGCCAGTATCTACAACAAGGACACGGAGATGCTCGAAACCTATGCCGTCCGCAACAATGGGCAGGACGGCGCGGCGATCATGATGTCGATGCTCCCCGCCCTGATGGCGGACGATGAGTTCCGGGAGAACCTGGATGCTCTGGAGGTCCAGTATCAGGGCGGCTATCCGGACATGGGTGAGGCGACGGAGCGCATGGCCATCCTCTGTGACAATGCTTACCGGCGCATCAATGACAGCTCCTGCGCGGCGCATCTGCCGACCAGTATTGACGGCACCGGCAATGTGATGCGGGTGTCCACCACCCATATCGACTCCGGGAACTTCCGGCCGGACACCGTGATTGCCGGGATGTTTACCATCCTGGCCAACAGCACCGTACCGGAGAAGCTGGAGATCAAGCCCGCCACGCCTCACAGCGACTTTGTGGGGAAGTATGTGCTGGATACGACGCGGGTGCTCACGCCCTTCGAGCAGAGCCTTGTGCCGGTCCTGGCGCCCTGGTATGTGCTGCCCGAGGAGGTGGTCACCATCTGCAAGCACGCCAAGCAGTCCACCGGCAAGGCGCTGCCCATGCGCAATTTCCTTTTGCGCGGCCCCGCCGGCACGGGAAAGACCGAGGGTGCCCGCGCCATCGCTGCGGGCCTGAATCTGCCATATATGAAGTACACCTGCTCTGCCGGGACGGAGATCTACGACCTGATCGGCCAGGTGTTCCCCGACACGGATGGGCCATCCACCGGCGACGCCGAATTGGACCAGCAGCGGGCGCAGCTCAAGGAGATGGGCGGCATCACCTATGAGAATGTCAAAAAACTCATGGGCCTGCCTGACCTGGATGACATGGACTACGATCCCGCCGGCACCTATCAGAAGCTCACCGGCGTGGAGAAAGCCGATGCCACGTCCCAGGACTGTATGGGCCTGGTCATGGAATTGGTCACCGACAAGCTGCAGCAGCTTTGCAAGGTGAAGCCCGAGTCTGCCGATGGACGGCAGACCTATAGTTACATCGAGACTGATTTCATCCGCGCGCTCAAGCACGGCTATCTGGTAGAACTACAGGAGCCAACGACCATTATCCAGCCCGGTGTGCTGGTGGGCCTGAATTCTCTGCTGGAGCAGGGGGGATCTATCACCCTGCCTACCGGCGAGGTGATCCACCGCCATCCGAACGCAGTGGTCGTGGTGACTACCAACGTCAGCTATGAGGGGTGCCGGGGCGTCAACCAGTCGGTTTTGGACCGGATGAATCTTACCCAGGACATTGAACTGCCCGCCCCGGAGATCATGGCGCAGCGCGCTATGAGCATCACCGGCTGTGAGGACGATGTTCTGGTGGGGCGTATGGTCCAGGTCGTGACAGACATGGCGGACTATTGCCGCAAGAACGGGATCTCGGACGGCAACTGCGGTATGCGAAGCCTCATCGACTGGATCATGAGTACGGAGATCACGGGAGATCCCTACAGCTCCGCGCTCTACACCATCGTGAGCAAGGCCACTTCCGACGAGGAGGACCGAGATGCTTTGAAAGCGACTGTGCTGGAGCCTATCTTCGCGCCCAAGCGCAAGAAGGCGGTCTGAACAAAAATCTATGATTTAGAAGGGAGGACAGTTACTCTTGGCAAGAGTGAGTCATAAAAAGATCAAGCAGCTGATCGCGCAGAAACAGTCCAAAATCACAGACCGCCAGTTTTTCACCTCCCGCATCCTGGCAGCCCATTTTGCCGATATCGCCGCCGCCCAGACGCGGCGGTATGGCTGCCGGCGGCGGGTGAAGCTGGACATCAAGTGGGAGCCCAAGTCGCCGAGTTTGGCACGCACGGACAATCTCTTGATCCATATCAACGCCGGTAACCCTTTTGTGACCAAGCAGAAAGGCCGTCAGGCGCGGTATGAAATGGTCAGCGGTCTGTTTTCTCATGAGCTGGGACATGTGCTCTACACGGACTTCCTGCTCTACCAGTCCTACCATTCCTTCCTGGAATCGGGAAAGTGGTTCCCGGAACCGCCGCCCCTTCGGAATATCACCGAGCGGGACGCGGAGGCGGATTTCCTGGCCTTCCAGGCGTCCGACCCAAAAAACAGGGAGCTCGTTGCCCTCGTGACCCACGATATCCTGAACATCCTGGAGGATGGCTACATTGAAAACAGGATGCTGCTGGACTATCCCGGCATTTTGGGCAGCAGTCTTGAAAAAATACGTCAGGTCCAATTTGATGACCACCCTTCTATGGAGGATATGATTGAACAGGAGGCGGACGGCGGCCACATTTGGCAGAGCATTCACAGCGGGCTCCTCTCCTATATGCTTTGGGGCAAACTCAAGTACGGCGGGACGCCTCTCTCGGACGAGCGGATCCAGATGGTCTTTTCCCTCCTGGGCGATTTGGATAGGGCACTGGTCAGCAGGGATGCCCGGGACCGGTGCAGGACGGCAAACTTGATCCTGATCCGCTGCTGGTCCCATATCAAGGATTTGCTGGAGAACATCAAGGAGCAGGCGGATAATGCCGCTTCGGAAGGCGGCGGTTCCGGGGCCGGTGACCCGAACGATCTGCTGAGCTCCCTACTCTCCGCCCTTGCCGGCGGCAGCGAGGAGGGCACCGGGGAAACGTCTCCTGTGAGCGGCAGTCCCGCGCCATCGGAAGCCACATCGGCTACCGGCTCCCAGCGTGCCGCAACTGCGGCTTTGGCTGCGGGCAGTGCGGACGGCGAAAGTGAGGAGCAGGACCCGGAAAAGGCCAAATCAAAGCCCTCTGGCGGGGAGGACGGTGAAGAATCTGATGAAGAAGGCACCGAAGGCCCTTCAGCAGACGCTTCTCACGCTGAATCCAGCCAGAATGGCGACGGCGGCTTGGAAATGATGCCGGGTGCCCCTGGTTCCCCCCAGCAGCATCAGAAGGTGTCGGACCAGGAGGGTGGCCGCATTCCGCTGCATGATACCAGTGAGGTTTCCGCACCGGAGGGCGGCAGCACGGAACATGACGACAGCTACGAAGGTGCTGGCTACACCGGGGCCGCTGCCGACGTTGAACGGCTGCTGAACCGGATCGCAGAGAACAGCGTGACCACGGAGTTGGAGCGCCAGCGGACAGAGGAGCTGACAGAACTGGCCCAGAGCATCTCTTATGGGGACATCCATGACGGCGTCAGCAAGACGGTTCATCGGATTGCTTCCGTCAGTGAGGAACTGAAGGAGGAGTACCAGTCCATCGCCGGCGATCTTCTCCACATCTCCAAGCAGCTGCAAAAGTCAGTTCTCCAGCAGATGCAGGACAGCCGTCGGGGCGGCAAGCAGACGAGCCTGCTGATGGGCAGACGTTTGGACGCCCACGCGCTGTTTCGGACGGACTCCCGGGTGTTCTACAAAAATGCGCTGCCCAATGAGATGCCCGCGCTCTGTGTGGGACTCCTGTTGGACGAGTCGGGCAGTATGTCCTGGAACGACCGGGCTACCTACGCAAGGGCGACGGCAATCATCCTCTATGATTTCTGCCAGGCGCTCGGGATCCCCATTACCGTGTATGGCCACTCCACGTCCAGAGGCGTCGATCTCTATTCCTACGCTGAGTTTGACGCCATTGACCGGGATGACCGTTATCGGATGATGGACATTTCGGCCCGGGGCAGTAACCGTGACGGCGCCGCGCTCCGCTTTGTGGCGGAGCGGCTGGTACACCGACCGGAGGACATCAAGCTGTTGATGCTGGTGTCCGACGGACAGCCTGCGGACGCTGGCTACGGCGGCACCGCGGCGGAGGAGGACCTGCGCGGGATCAAGCATGAGTACCAGCGCAAGGGGGTCCTGTTTATCGCTGCGGCCATCGGCTCCGATAAGGAGAACATTGAGCGCATTTATGGTGACGCCTTTCTGGACATCACCGATCTCACAAAATTGCCGGTCAAACTGGCCGGCATCATCAAGCGTTTTATTCGCTACTAATTGACAGCAAGGGAGGGCCGCACAAGCGGCTTTCCCCTGTCCGTTTACGGAAGGAGTATCTGATCATGGTAAAAAACGCGATGGATAGTTCTCTTGGCGTTTCCCTGACCGTGTCTGCCGTCTGCTGCCCCGTGGAGGCGGGTGAGGATCCCACAGGTATCGCGCGGTACGTACAGGCGGTGCTGGAGCCGGTGTTTCATCCGGCTGGAATTGCGGTCGAAGTAGCGCCGCTGGCGTATCAGCCGTGCGGAAAGGTGCCGGTCATCATTACGCTGGACGGGCAGGACCCCCGGCTGTTGTGGTACTACAAGGGGATGCCCGCTGAGGCGCTGTCGGAGGAGCTGTTTTGGCTCCTGTTCGACCTTCCCCTGGTCGCTGACCGTGTGCCGGCCTGAGCACATAAGCCTGGCAAACAAATCCTCTGCCAAACAGATTTTCAAAAAATGAAGAACGGGCCGGCCGCATCATGCCGCCCGCCAAGGAAAGGAGATCCCACATGGATACCATGACAAGAAACCATATCTTCATGGAAAATATTGATCTGATCAACTGCACGCTGCGCCGCCACCGGCTTTTGCTGTATGCCCTGCATCTGGAGCTGGACGATGTCTACCAGGAACTGGCTATTGCCGCGCTCCAGGCCATCGACACCTACGATGACCGGCGCTGCGATTCGATTACCGTTCACATCTGGGCGAAACTTCAGTATGCAGTCCTGACCATCAAGCGGCGCAACAAGCCCCACGGCATTATGGCCTGTGAAGGCTTTGCGCCTGGCGTCCTGTCCCTGGAACTGTCGGAGGACTATGGGTATCCCGCTGTTGCCGAAACGGGCAGCGACGATGACCTGATCCGGGAGAGGCGTCTGCGGCAGGCCTTGGCCAGACTGGAGCCTCAGGAGCGCCGTGCGGTGCTCGATTATCTGGATGGGATGAAACCCGCACGGAGATCTGAGAAGAACAGTTTTGACGCCGCGCTGGAAAAACTGCGCGACTTCTATCTCAGCACATACAGAACGGCCAGGTTTGGGCTGTAAAATTGGGGGAATATCCACATGAGCTACACAGCTATCGGCTCCGGCTCCATTACTCTGAATGCCGTGTCCGCCGAGGAACAGAAAAATCTCCAGGAAGCGCTGCTGACCCGGTATGACAGACTCCGTACGGCTGACTTGGCGCAGTGCGGAGATGATATGGCTTACCAAATTGAGAGGGAGTATCAGGAACTCACTCAGGCGATGTTAAAGTACAATGACCCCTTCTGGTGGCTTACGGTTGTTTTCAAAGAGGCGGGGTTCACTGAGGTGGAGCGAAACCCGAATGATGTGGCTTTGTCTATTGAGCTGTCATATTACAACAACTACTATGAGGACATGATCCTGGAACTGCTGAATACGCTGGTTCCCTTTACAGCAGAAGGCTTTATTTCCTACCGCGGTGAAAAAGGCGATTTATGGTGCCATGTTTTTGCCGGCGGGGAATGGACTGAGCGGAGCGGCCGCATCTGCTATGATGAACCGAGGCCTCAGTTCGAGGAGAGCAAGCAGAATCTGGCGCGCTTGATCGAGGAGATCCGCCGGCAGGTGATCTATGATGACCGCCCGTATGAGGATAGGGCGCGCGACCTTCTCAAAGCCTTTGAAGCGCATGACCCGGATGGCGTTCTGCTCGCCTTGAGCGGCAGGCGGCTCCGTGAGCATGGAGTCGCTGCCGCTATTTGGCAGGACGGCGGAGAAAGTGCGCATCCTGATGAGGGCGAGTAAATCTCGCATCAAGAAATGCGGCCTGGGCTGTTTCTCAGCCCGGGCCGCGTCTGTAATGATGAATTCCGCATCAAAAACTATTTTAGAATGGAGGGTGCTCGTATGGCGAGCGAAAATGTGTCGAAAACTGTGTCGCTGAAGGACTACATCATCGACATGCAAAGTGCAGCCGTGAAAGGTTCCGCCCAGTATGAGGTCGTGCTGGAGAACAACACGGACTTTATCATTAAGCGGCGGACGGCAACCACGGACCGGGAGCTGGTGATCCTGGTGAGCAAAGGCCTCTACTACATCAAGGACTGCAAGACCGGCCACATCGAAGAACTGAAAGAACAGAGCCTGAACACGTTCCTCCGGGAACTGAAGGACGGGATGGTCGCCCTGCATGAGGTACACTGGCTGAGCAATCTCTACCGTGAGTCCGTCGGCCTGATCATGCAGGTGATCACCGACGAAACCCTAACGGACATGTGCCGGCATAACGTCCTGGTCAATACCTTTGATCCCACCTGGTACACTCGGTACTGGAAGCAGAACAGCAAACTCTTTATCAGACTTTACAATATGTTTCCCAGTATGGCGGATCGAAAGAAATACCAGGCGAGCATTCCGGTCATCTTCTGGATCGAGGAGCAGTACGGAGCCAATGAGGCTATGTTCTTTGCCGAAAAACTCGTCCAGTCCGGGATTATGGAGCTGGATTTCAACCAAAATGGCTATTCCTACTATGAACGCCAGACTTCGCACGACCCGGGCTGGTTTCTCAACGTCATGACATCGCCCCACCGCATCAATCTGCGCCGGTTCATTGACTACATTCTGTTTGACCTGTATGCCCAGGGATATGCCAGCGTGACTAAGAGTTTCTTTATAGAATACCTGGATTACCTGGAGATGCAGCAGAAATTCTATGGAAAGGTCAAAGAGAAGTACCCCACGCATTTCAAGACTGAGCATGACATTATGGCGCTCAAGGTCAATCAGGCCAGGCTGCTTGCCAAGTGCGAGGACTTTGAGCAGCAGAATGAGTCTATCAAGGACCTGGCCTACTCCGGAAGCGGATACTGTATTGTGGTCCCCACTAAGCCGGAGGAACTGGCGGAGGAAGGAATCAACCTGAGCCACTGTGTCGGCCAGTACGTTGACCGTGTAGCAGGAGGGGAGTGCCATATCCTGTTTCTGCGGCGCCGGGGCGCTCCGGATCGGTCTTTGGTAACGCTGCAGCTGAGCGGAAAACAGATCTGCCAGGCGCAGGGATTCAACCGGCGGCCGATCACGGACCAGGAGCGCAGGTTCCTGGTGCAGTGGGGCAGGGAGAAGGATATTCAGATTGCGGTGTAGGGAACTACATGCAGGCCGGCATAAGTGCGCTTGTGGCCGGCCTGCCTGCGGCAATTTGCCCTCCTACACCAAAATAGACAACTACTACAAGTAACAGCCACGGTTGGGTGGCAAAATGGATTACTAAAGGAGAACATTCTACATGAAAGCTATCAGCATTGGAAAGCGGTATGAGATCCACGAGGACTCTCTCAAGGCTTATGACAAGCTCCCGGTTAATACTTACACCGTCCGTTTTGACAAGATGAGCGGTTTCTACCTGGAGGCACGCTCCAGGCTTGCCGTTACGGAAAAGGTGTATGGGATTCACCCGGAAAAGGCTGACAAGGTTCTCAAAGCATTCACGATGTTTGAGCGGAATCTGGGCGTCATACTCAGCGGCTCCAAAGGGATCGGGAAGTCCCTGTTTGCCCGGCTTTTGTCCGCTAAGGCGCAGGATGCCGGCTATCCCGTCATCATCATTGACCAGTACATCCCCGGCATTGCTGCCTACATCGAGTCGATTGAGCAGGAAGTGGTCTTTCTGTTCGATGAATTTGACAAGACCTTCGGCAGCGTCTGCCCTGGCGCCAATGAGGCGGATCCACAGTCAGCGTTGCTGAGCATGTTCGATGGGACCGCTCAAGGGAAAAAGCTTTTCATCATCACCTGCAACAGCCTGTATAAGCTCAACGACTACCTTGTGAATCGTCCGGGACGGTTCCACTACCACTTCCGGTTTGACTATCCTTCCCCGGAGGAGATCCAGGCGTATCTCACCGATAAGCTCAGACCAACCTATATCGGTGAGATTAGAAAGGTTATCCTGTTTTCCAAAAAGGTGGCGCTGAACTATGACTGCCTGAGGGCGATTGCGTTTGAGTTGAACCTGGGACTCCCCTTCGAGAAAGCGATTCAGGATCTCAACATCATCAATCTCCACGAGGAGTGCTACAACGTCACACTGCACTTCCATGGCGGCAGAACGATGACAGCCAAGCGCTGCCAGTTGGATCTGTTCGGCGATGACAGGCCTGAGCGTGTCTGCCTGCAAGATGAGCATGGCCGCGACCTGTTAATCGTCGAGTTTGATCCGCAGATGTGCGTCTATGACTATGAACGCCATGCGACCATCGTGCCCGCGGAGGCGCTTTCCCTGGACTACATTGAATATTACGAGGAGGAAACGGTGGCGGAGATTAAGAAACTGGTGCCGGACTATCTTTCATTGACCAGAGCCGCAGAGCGGAACCTTCATTATCTGACGGCGTAAAGCCGTACTGCAAGAGAGGGGTTGGATTCGATCCGCCCCTCTCTTTATCAAAACCGACATATTGCTTAGGAGGATCCATATGAAATGCAATGAACGAAATTGCTTGTGGTGCGCCTGGCGCGCCGCAACCGGGCCGGAAAACGATCCCACTCTCTGTTGCGGACATCCATCAAGTCAGGTGCGGCATCGTTTTGGAGGTTGCAATACAGCTGAAAACTGCAAAGCGTATCTGCGGGATGACCCCGGCCTAAAAATCAAGGTCAAGCGCGATACCAGAGAAATGCTGATGAAGGGTATCCATCAAAAGGTCGTGGATAATGGGCAGTTTCAATCCGCCGAGGCAATTCTGGACTACTTTAGCCCTGATACCTACGATAGCCCCAAAGAGATCACCTGCGATGACTTTGATGTGGTAACTGAGGTTCAGTTTGGCGGTAGTGAGGGAATTTATCTTGATTGCTACGCAGAAGGCAGGATTCAGCCGGAGTGCGAGAAGAAACGCTGGCACCTTGGCACTTATAAGACCCTGGAGACATCTCTGAGCACCATGCAGACACTGGGCGCCCTGGGCGGCGCCCTGACGTATTTCGCTTCGGAATACCTCTGGGAAAACGGCGAGCGGTTTCTCTCAAACCGTGATCTGCGGATCAGGGCACTTCAAAAGCGACAGAAGGAAGAGGAGGCTGAAAAATCTTGAGTTACACGACTTGGCACAATTACGGGTACGGAATCTGCGTGGATGACATCAAGACGCGGGATGTTACGCGCCTGGAGTCCATGCTGAAATTGGCGCCCAACCTGGACCGGGAGATACACAGGTGGCTGGAGGAATGCTCCATCAGCGAGCCAGTTTGGGATGACTATATGGAGTTCGACCAGGACTTTATGCTTGGCCTGGCAACCATTCTGCAGAAAGTGATTGAAGAGGCGGAGGGCCTGTGCCTGACTGCCTGTGACGATTGCGACAGCAGGACCTACCTGATTTACCAGCCGCGGTACCCCTGGGCGCTGACGCAGGCGGATCGGGATCTGACAGAAGAACATCTCGCTGCCATGTTCGGGCGATATGTCGGGATGCTTACGGACAAGGTGGTGGATGTTGACTACCAGGAAGTGGAGAACGGCGGCTGACGGCCCTTTCTGTGGTTAAATCTAAAATCAGCAGGCATGGTAAACTGCCCTTGAAACGGTACGAGGATGTTGCGGATCATGCGAAAGCTGTGTATAATAATATCATTCGGCGGGAAGGGGGGTCAGCAGGCATGGCGGCGACGGAATATGTCCTGATGAATCAGGATATCCCGGTATTGGATTTCACCTGCCGCAGGAATGAGTTTGACGAGCCGGAGTTCTTTGAAGGCACCTGGCATGTGGACTACCGCCCCATCGGCTATCGCGGTCTGGCTGCATTCCTGGAGCATCGGAAGGCCCCCAAGCATCGGGAGCACATCCGGCAGCTTCTGGAGCAGTATGGCTGTGATGATCTGGAGGGTTTCCTGCAGGTGACCTGCGCCCTGTCCCTGAATGACACCTTCTGGGTGAAGCGGCAGGGGGAGGTTCTGCAGTGGCGGGATGTATCCCTCTACACCAATCCCTTCAGCGAAGTGATCAGCGAGGCCGCCTTTGACGGCACCGTCAGTGAGACGGATTTTTCCTCTACCTCCCCTGAGTTCGGGACAGACGGTTACTACGCCAAGTGCTGGATCCGGGAGGAGAGCGGGATCAAGCTCTATAAGAGCGGCAGCGCTTTCCTGGAGATCGAGCCTCTGTCCGAGTTCCTGGCGTCGCAGCTGGCGGAAGGCATCTGCCGGCAGGCGGTTTTGTATGATCTGGATTACTACCATGGGAAACTGATCTCCAAGTGCCCGTTGTTCACAAGTGAACCGGTAGGGCTGGCCAAGGCAAGCGCGGTGTTCCACGGCGCTGAGCATACGATCCCCGACCTCCTGCAATATTTTCGCGGGATCGGGAGCGAGGACGCTTTCCGGCGTATGTGCATACTGGACGCGATTATCCTAAATCCGGACCGGCATTATGGGAATTTCGGCGTCCTGTTCGACACCGCCACCATGGAAGTTCTTCAGATGGCGCCGGTATTTGACAACAACAAGAGCTTGCTGCCGGAGCTGGACAACGACCAGCTGGCAGCGCCCGACTGGTATATCGCCCGGTGCCGCCCGCGAATCGGCAGGGACTTCATCCTGACCGCCCGGGGACTGCTGACGGACGAGATCCGGGCAGACCTGGAGCGGATGCGGGATTTTACCTTCCGGCAGCACCCGAAGATCCAGGCGGAGCAGATGCGGCTGGATGCCCTGAGCGGTATCGTGCGGGAGCGGATCAGGCAGATCCTGGCGTAGACTGGAAGCAATTCACAATGGTTTTGGGGACCACAGGCACATGCCTGTGGTCCCCATTTTTGCGTTACGATGGGAGGTACTCAACAAATGATGAAGCAAAATAAGGCTTTGACCAGCGTCGTATCCTATCCGGAGCGGGGACAGGGCGGAAACAATCGCTACCGCGGCAACTGCTCCCCCAAACTGATCGAAGATCTGATCGCCCATTTCCGGCCGCATGAGGTCTGTGACTATATGTGCGGCAGCAATACTACCGCCGATGCCGCACGCACCATGGGGATCGTCAGCCATACCTACGATCTGCACAGCGGGTTTGACCTGCTGCACACCGACATTAAGGAGCGCCCTGAGTTCATCTTCTGGCATCCGCCATACTGGGATATCATCAAGTATTCGGATGTGATGTATCGGGCCAGTGAAGTACAACGGCGCTATGGCTACGATCCACGCCAGTTTGATCTCTCCCGCATCGCCACCTGGGAGAGCTTTGTTCAGGCTATGAATTACTGCATGATGAAGCAGTTTTGCGCCTTGGAGCAGGGGGGACGGATGGCCGTCCTTGTTGGTGACATCAAGAAGAAAGGGAGACTTTTCAGCATGCTTTTTGAGCTGACGAAGCCCGGTGTGCTGGAGAATGTCATTATCAAAGCCCAGCATAATTGTATGTCCGACCAGCGAGTTTACAGCGGCAAGTTCATCCCCATTGTCCATGAGTATGTTCTGTTGGTGAGGAAAGACGCGCCGCTGGCGGTTCCTCTGCTGATGACATACCGGGTTCAGAGCGACATCCGGGATATGCCGGGCCCCACATGGAGGGACATTGTTGCCGGCGTGCTGGAAACCTGCCGGGGGTCTGCTTCCCTGGAGGAGATTTACCGGCAAGTGGAACCCCACAAACGGGCCCAGAGCCAACAGTGGTGGAAGGAGAAGGTGCGGCAGACCCTGCAAATCAATCCCCAGACTTTTGAGCACATGGGGCGGGGAGTGTGGCGGCTGATCTAATGTTCAATACTATTGAGGAGATAAGAAATTATGGACTTTTATGAGTTAAAAAACAAGTACTTTTCCCTGGTCCGGAAGAAAATGATTAACGACTATAAGATGGGGAACATTGATTTCATGGAGTCGGAGGAACTGCTCGATCATATCATAGAGAGGATTGGAGTGTATCAGGACCATGGGAAATCCGATGATGAAAGCATTGCTTCTGCATTCAGGGATTTTCATGGAAGACTCCTGGCATTGCGTCCGCTTACTTTAGGGTACACGGTTGGAGCATCCTACGATGGGCAGTCAACGATCCCGGGAGCAGAATATGTGTCAGTATTTCGAGGGCTGGTTGGCACAGAGTTTGCGGATGAAAGCATGGCGACAAAGTTTGCGGAACGAGATGGAGTGAAGCTCATTTTCGGCTTCCCTCCGATTCCGGATGGGTTATATGTGGATACAGAGAAGAATCGAAAAATCATTGAAGAATACCTCAATTCTGTAGCAAGCCCCGGTATAGGTGTAGAAAAAATGGCTGCAAAGGCCAAAGACGATATTCTTCTCGAAGAAGTAGATGCGCTGGAAACCATTTTATCGTGCATGAAGATTGAGGATATAACCATAAAGGTTGTGAAGGGCAGACTCATCGCAGATGATGCGGATGGAAACCACTGGGAAGAAAATGAAATCTATGATTTTATACTCAATGAATGCCTTGCTATTACTCCAAATGGGGACTTGGCTCGGGGGCTTTGCATAAAGCAGGAATTCCTTGATTCGGTTCTGCACTATGCTGCGCAGCGAGGAGTGAAGGTAAACAGACTGACGATCTGAAAGACGGGGTGCCATACTGAAGCCCAAGTCGGCTTCATAGAGGTTGACGAATGTATGGAAGAATGATATAATCTACCCATACAGTATCCGTGCCGCGCCTAAGGCGTGCATAGTTGACCGTGTTTCCAAGTGCCATTTGCAGCAATGCAGATGGCACTTTTTTTATTTTCCGGCCCAATATCACGGCATAGACAGCGTTCCTTTGCGGGAACGCTGTTTTTGCATATATCGCGGTTAAAAACGTAAAAACGAAAGGAGATCAGAAAAACTATGGTGAAATCTTGTTGTGACAGTTACCACACCCAGTTCAGCGACTTCTCAACCATGCTCAGTTATCATGAGCAGGTCAGAAAGAGCAGCCTGTGGGAGCGTACAGAAGTCAAGAAACTACAGGTGGCGGCGCTGGATAAGACCTCTCCGCTGTATCAGGATACGGACAGCTTTGATCCCTCCGTCTCCCGAGATGCGGTCGAGGACACCGCGGAGAACCTGAAACTGGCCATTAAGCTACGGGACAAGTTCTTCCCCCTGCGCGATACAGCCTACAAGAGCCTTCTGGATCGGGCGAAGATCGGTGGTTCCGCGTTGCCCAAACTCTCCCGGGAGAAGTTGGCCGACGTGATCAATTCCTGCCTGGCGCTCCACAAGGATAGCGCACTTTTGCTGATCCGCGACGAGAAGGTTTCTGCAGCCCATTCCGGTGACAGCCGAGACTACTCCGTACTGGAAATCGACCAACTGCTGGATGGCCTTCAGAGCAAGATGGATGAGCGTTTCCCGGGAAATCAGTTTTCTGCCGGCTATGTGGATCACGCCATTACAAGTGCTTCGTGGACGCTTCCCAGCCAGCGGGAGGAACTCCTGGACACCTACATCAAACTACTGGCAGCGGAGGGCAAGTCGTCGATGGCAGCCAAACTGATGCCGGGTATCCGATTCTCCACGTCAGATACCGGAATGGCCTCGGCAAAGGTGTCGGCCCTGCTGGTCGGACTGCAGTACCCCATTCACATCGGGGGGATAATCGCCGTGGAGCACCGCCGGCAGTCCAAGGTGCCCGATTTTATCGGAAGCCTTGATATGCTCTTTGCTCAGTTTGGGGATTCTGTTGCCAAACTGACCAGCTTGCTCTCTGTTCACTTGGACCACCCGGTCAATGCGATGACTGCGGTGTGTAAGCGACTGGTGCTGCCGAAGAAGGCGGCTCTGGAGGCCATCAGCATGTTCGAGATGGCGTTTGGCAATGACGAGGCTACTGCCCATGATGTGTTTATGGCTATGCAGGAGATCCCCTTCATTCTGAAAACGAAGGGGATGCCGGAGAGCAAACTGCTGGCGCTCCAGGAGAACATGGCTCGGGCACTCACCATCAACTGGCGGGACTACGACTACGCCAAAGAGGTGAAGTGGTAATGGCCGCGCCCAATATCCTCTGCGATTGTACGGGAATGACCAATGAGATGTGGCTCAAATGCCGGGAACACGGTCCGAAGGGCAATATTGAATATACCGTTGGCGGCAGTGATGTCGCAACGATTTTCGGCCTTTCCCCGTGGACGACGCCCCTGGAACTTTGGATGGTCAAAAAGGGGCGCATGAAGCCGAAATCGCCTCCGAACCCCGACCAGTTGGCCATGGGACACATGTTGGAGCCGATTGCCGCTCACTTCTACGCCCAGAGGACGGGAAACACCGTCACGGACGACAACTATCTCTATCAACACGCCACGCTGGAGTACGCGCTTGCCAATATTGACCGGCGCTACACGCGGAAAGAAGATGGTGAGGGCGGCGTCCTGGAGTGCAAATCTCTGACCTACCACAAAGCGGCAGATTGGGCTGACGGAGCCATCCCCATCTACTACGAGCTGCAGCTGCGCTATTATCTTGCAGTCCTGGACGAAAAGCACGGAGCTTTCTCGGCTCTTTGGGGCAACAATCCGGAGAATGACTTGGCCACGCCTCACATTGAACGGGTTCAGGCCAAGGAGGACATTATTTTTGAGAAGCTGGACCGATGGATCTGGAGCTTGCGGCATGATAAGCCTCCTACCATGGAGGATGTTCAGCCGCAGCTGGCAATGGATGCCCTGGCGCGGATTTACGGCGCCGGTAAAAAGGGACTGCCCACCATTGAGTTTCCCAGGAAATATGAGCCGCAGCTTCGGAAAATCGCCGCGCTGCAGGAGGAAAACGCGCAACTCAAGGGCGCTATCAAAAAGAACGAGGAGGCTATTGAGGCACACAGCGTGCGGATCGCGGAACTGATGAAAGAGCACGAGCATGGGATCCTGACCACGACCACAGACAAATTGCTGGTGGATTTTGTGACGAGTACATCCCGGCGCGTCAGTTCTGAGTACCTGAAGCAAAACTATCCATCCATTTATGAGGAGGCACGAAAGCCGTCCAAGAACCGGAAAGTCAAAGTAACCATTCAGTCTCTGTGATTTTTGGACAGGCGTGGGGAGCGGCAGAATCGTTCCCCACGCTTTATTTCAAAGAACAAGCTGGCGGTATTACTGGAAAGCAAAATCGGAGTGCTGGGCCGGGGTATGGAATGAGAGGTTTCTCATACAAGCAGCCCCGCCAGCAAGAAGGAGGCTCAAATAAATGAAATGCAGTTTCAGCCGCCTGCTCTATCCCAAACGGTTGGAGGAGGCGCGGGACGGCAGCTACATGATCGCTCTGTTCAAGCCGAATGAGAAGGTGCTGGACGCGCAGGGCAATCGCCTGAGCAGCATTAAAGTGGTGGGGCACTTCCTGCCCACGGTGGCAAGCGTGAAAGTCGATATGATCGGGCACTGGAAAAAGGACGCCCGCTATGGGCTCCAGTTTGAGATGGAGTCCTATGAGGAAATTGTCGGCTCTGACAAGCGCAGCATCGTGGCCTATCTCTCCTCGGGAATGATTCCCGGGATCGGGAGCGTCCTTGCGGAGCGGATTTATAACACGTTCGGAGCGCAGACGCTGGAGGTGTTGGATCAAAACCCAGCGCGTATCGCGGAAGTGCCTGGCATCAGCAAGAAGAAGTGCGAGAAGTTTTGCTCGGCATATATGGAGACACGGAGCGCCCGAAAACTCATCAACATGTTGGCGCCCTTCAATATCAGCGCACCGCAAGCAATCAAGCTGCGGGAGCAGCTGGGATCGGATGCGCCGGCCCTTCTCACACAGTTTCCCTACATGGTGTTTGAGCACGACCAGATCGACTTTGAGACGGCAGACCAGTTGGCCCAGGCCAACGGGATAGCGCGAAATGCGCCTGAACGGCTGGATGCCGGGCTGCTCTACACCCTGAAACTGGCGGAGCACGACGGGCATCTTTGTATGCACAAGGAAGCCTTTGTGAGAAAGGCGGTAAATCTGCTCCACGCGCCGCAGGTGACCTGGAAGGGTGTGGCTCAGCGCGCCTTCGAGATGATCCAGAGCGGCCGTCTGATCCTCTACAACGACTATGTCTATCGCCCGATCATGGCGAGGGCAGAGGAGGAAGTGGCAGCCGGGATCTGTGATATGCTCAAGCGCGACAAAATGCCCTATATGGGCGATCTGGACGATGAGATCGACAGGCAGCAGGCTGAGATGGGCTTCACCTTTGCACAGGAGCAGCGTCACGCCATCCGAACCGCGCTGACTTCGCCCATCTGCATCATATCGGGAGGACCCGGCACTGGAAAGACATCTATTCAGCGGGCGATCCTGAATATCTACAAGAAGGCATTCCCCGACTCCGATGTGGTGTGCTGCGCACCCACTGGTCGGGCGGCCCGGCGCATGGAGCAAAGTACCGGATATCCGGCATCCACCATCCATAAGGCGCTGAATCTGACGGCAGGCGAACTTCACAAATTGCGGGAATTGCAGCTGCTGGAGGCTGACCTGGTACTGGTGGACGAGGTGAGCATGATGGACATGGTGACTACATGGTGCCTGTTCAACGCCTTGCCGCCTAACTGCCGGCTGATCCTGGTTGGGGATGCTGACCAGCTCCCATCTGTCGGACCGGGCGCGGTGCTCAATGAACTGCTCGCCAGCGGCCGGCTACCGGCAGTGATCCTGGACAAGGTGTTCCGCCAGAGCGAGGGCAGCCTTGTGGCGGAAAATGCGCAGCGGATCCGGCACGGTGTATCGGAGCTAGACTTTGGCGACGATTTCCAGTTCTGGGCCTCCGCAGACGAGGTGCAATCGGCGCAGTATCTCATGCGGCTTTACAAAAGGGAAGTTGCAAGATTCGGCGTGGATAATGTGGCGCTTTTGACCCCATTCCGCAAAAAATCGGAAACAGGGGTCTATAGCCTGAATGCGGCCCTCCATGACGAAGTCAACCCGGCAGTCCCCGGGAAGGCGGAGATTGAAGTCGGGCAGCGGGTCCTGCGTGTAGGTGATAAGGTCATGCAGATGAGAAACCGTGACTTTGCCAGCAACGGCGATATCGGATATATCTGCACCAGTACACAGGGAGAGGATGGCCTTTTGGTGGAGGTCGATTTCGGCGATGACCGTGTTGTCGCCTACGAGGACATCGAAGCGCTACGGCAGCTGGAACTGGCCTACGCCACCACGATCCATAAATCCCAGGGCAGTGAGTACGACGCTGTGCTGATCAACATTCAGGACATGCACGGCAAGATGCTCAACCGGGCGCTGTTCTATACGGCGGAAACCCGTGCGAAGAAGCGCGTCATCATTGTGGGCGACTGGGATGCCGTCGTGCGGGCCATCCAGACCGCGGACACCAAGCGCCGGCATACGATGCTGGCCATGCGGATCAACGAATTGACAAAAGAATAGGAGGATGAACAATGGCTACGGTGCTTGAAAACTACTATGGGTACCGGCAGCAACTGCTCCAGCGGATGGCCCAGCCGCCGATCAGCCCTGCTGACCTGTGGCTCTACGGTGAGATCTTGTATCGAATCGGCGTTCTGGAAACCTGCCAGATGTACCTGCGCAGCGCGCCCATCACCAGAGAAGTGCCCTGCTTGCAGGGGCATTACATGATGCTGGATGCTTACGTTCAGAACCTGGCCAGAGAGCGGCGTTATGGCCCGAACCGGGGCCCCGATACGCAAAAAGAGCGGGATGCGGCTCAGGTCAATCTGGAGCGGGTGATCCAGGATTACCGGAAGCGGTTTACCGGCTTTCAGCCCGCGGAGCCTGAGGCTTATCAGAAGGAGATTGGCCGGGTCATCACGACACTGCTGCCTGCGTGGCTGCAGTACCGGAACACCTTTGTGCCCCTGAAGAATAAGAAGGAGGAGAACAGGTCATGAACGATGGAAAGCAGGCCGCTCTTTCGGCCATCCAGAAGATCAATGCGGTGGAAGGGTTCGATCCGACGCCGCTTGCAGTGGAGTATGTCGACCTCAACACCCAGGAGAAGCGCTCCCGGCTTCCGGTGATGGCGCAGCTGGCGTGGTTTCGGCTCAAATATCCGGAGGGGCGCGTGTCTGTTGCAGTTACCGCCGCCAAGGACTGCTTTGTGGCTACGGCCAGGGTCTATCCCAGCTACACAAACCCGCCAGAACAGTATCTGTCGGAGGCGACCGCATCCCGCGGCTACCAAGCCGACAAACCGACGGTATCTCCGCGTGAATGGGCGCAGACTGCCGCCATTGGGATCGCTCTTCGCAATGCCGGCTTTGGACTTCAGTTCAGCGCGGCCGGTGATTCCTTCGACTCGCCGGCTGTGGACGAGCTGGGCGGCATCATCTGGAGCAGGGAGGACGAACCACAGGCTCCGCTGACGGCCGACATGCCGCCGGCGGCTGCTCCGGTGGCACCGCAGTCCCCCGCAGAGCCGGTGGATCCGCTGGAAAAGGCCATGAACACGCTCTGTCCCATCAGCAAGTACAAGGGCAGAACGCTGGGACAGGTTCTCCGTGAGGACCCCCGTGCTATCCTGTGGGTGGCGACCAAATTTACCGGGGATCCGGAGGTCTCGGCAGCTGCAAAGCTCATTTGTGAGCAGTCCGTGGAGCAGAACGCCTGAGAAAGTGTGGGGGCGGCCAGTTGAATGGCCGCCCCCAGAGAGGAGCGTTCCATGGAATTACGCTACCAAATGACCGATATCCTTCCTCTGCTGCCCATCCCGCAGCCGCCGCATGGGAGAAGCGCCTATAACATTCCATGCCCGCTTTGCGACAGGCCGGGCACAAGGGAAAAACATTTGAATATCAACCTCAAACGGAATGTGTATCGGTGTCCCAAGTGCGGACAATTCCAGGGCGGCGTCTTCGACCTCTATGCCTACTACATGGGCATCCCGCGGGATAAGGTGCTGGAGGATATAACGGCAAGACTGCATGGAGGTTCGCCTATCCCTTCCGGGAGTGGCGGCTCCAGAAAGAAACTGCAGCCTCCTCTGATGAAACCCCAGGCAAGCCTTGCGCCGCTGGAAGAACGTGATCGTGTATACCGGGCGCTTCTCAGCCGTTTGACTCTTGCGCCGGATCACCGAGAGAATTTGCTCCGGCGCGGATTGACCGATGAAGCCATAGAGCGTCTGGGCTATAAGTCTACGCCGGTCGTAGGCTTCCACGCTCTGGCCCAATCCCTGCTGGACGAGGGCTACACACTGTTCGGTGTCCCTGGGTTCTACCGGGACGAAGATGGGCGGTGGACGATGGCCGTATGGCGAAGGGGCATCCTAATTCCCGGGACCTACCTTGGGAAGATCCAAGGCTTTCAGATCCGCCTTGACAACAAGATGAAAAAGGGCGGTAAGTTTTTGACCTTTTCCAGCAGAGACGAGTTGGACGGCACCATGGGTGAGAACTGGTGCCATCTGGTTGGCCCGGTGCGGGAGCGGATATTGCTCATTGAAGGATACATGAAGGCTGACATTGTCAATTACTTTACGGGACAGACTATGCTTGCCATTCCAGGTGTGACTTCATTGCAGCACCTGGAGGCGGCACTTCGGGATCTGATCCCGCTTGGCGTCCGCCATGTCATGACCTGCTTTGATATGGACTACCTGAAGAACTGGCATGTAGAAAACGCATATCGAAACCTGGTGGCTCTACTGGGGAAACTGGACATCACATTCGGTACTTATCTATGGGTCCCGGACCACAATGGTCTGGACGACTACATCTGGGAGTTCTGCATGAATCAGGGCAAAGCGCCAGAGTAGCAGAGGACAGCGGGGCATTCGCAGAATGCCCCGCTGTTTTTACGCATTCTGTTGCAAAAACGCATTTTGCCCGGTGTAATGAAGTACCAAGATAGATAAGGAGTGGTTCCTCATGTTGTTTCCCATTGACCATGGCAATTCGGCCATGAAGACGGTCAACTTTGTATTTCCGTCCGGCCTGATCGACAATCCCATCCGGCCGCCTGTAGATACGGAGATGCTGGAATACGATGGCAAGTTCTGGACGCTGTCCGGCCAGCGGATATCCTATATGCGAGATAAGACCAAGGACGAGAGGTACTGGATCCTGACGCTGTTCGCCATCGCCAAGGAACTGGAGAAGAGCGGAAATACAAGCCCTATGGTCGAGGCGGATCTGGCGGTCGGCCTGCCGCCGGAGCACTACGCGCTGCGGCAGCGATTTGCGGACTATTTTAAGCGGGGGAGGGTAAACTTCGTTTACAACGGTGCTCCGATCTGCCTGCTGATCCGGCATGTGTTCGTCTATCCCCAGGCCTACGCCGCTGTTGTGCCGCAGGCGGGGCGCCTGAAGGAGATTCCGCGCACCTTTATCATTGATATCGGCGGCTACACCACGGACGTCATGCTCCTGCGCAACGCGGCGCCGGACCTGCAGTTTTGCCGCAGCCTGGAGATGGGGGTAATCCCAATGTCAAACGACATCATCAGCCGGGTAAGCGCCATGTACGACATCAAAATTGAAGACGACCACATTGCGGATATCATCCAGGGGCGCCCAACCATCCTGCCGCAGGAGGTGCGGGAGGTGGTCTTCATGAAAGTGCGCAGTTACGCCTGCGACATATTGGATAAACTGCGTGAACTACAGGTTGATCTGCGCGCAAACCCTGCCATCTTTATTGGCGGCGGATCGATCCTGTTTAGGTCCTTTGTGGAGGAGTCGCCCTTGGTGGCACATGCGGATTTTGTGACAGATCCCAAGGCAAACGCCATCGGCTATGGGATGCTGGCCACTGCTCAGCTGCGGCGGATGACCCCGCAGAATCACGGAGGGGAGTTCTTTGCGCAGGGATGATAAATACCGATTTTCTCTCAGCTGGGGCAGGGATACTGCTGAGAAGATCGCTGTCGGGGATCTCCTTGAGAAATTAAAGAACCGCAAGAGCGATCTGATCGTCCAGGCAGTCTGGGAGTATATCGGGAATCATCCGGAAGTAATGGCGGAGAATGCTAAAATAGTGATTACTGTCCAGTCCACGCCAACGGACGAGCAGACCCTAGCAAAGATCCAGCAAATGATTGACGCCTCGGTAGAAAGGCTTAAGGACAGCATGAAGTTCCAGATCCAGCAGGAAAAGCAGGTGGAGCAGGTGGCTCCAACCGTACTTAATCAGAAGGATCTGGACGATATGCTCGACAATCTCACTATATTCGACCAGTAAATGTGGGCAGCCCTACGCTTTCAAACGGCGTGGGGCTGTTTTTTGTGGCAAAAATGATGGCGGAAAACGGGGAAAGAGGTGAAGACGAAATGGTCTTCCAGGAAGGCATCCTACTGCACCTTGACAAACAGGCGTGCCGCGCCTCATATCAGCAGCGGGTACGTTGCGTGTATGGAGAGCCGCACAAGCAGACCGGGCCATGATCCCGAACAGAGAAGGGAGGACAGGGGGAGCCGGATGCTGTGTGCAGACAAGCTGTGGCGGCTTGGAGGCCATGACCCATACTCGTTAATCATGATACGTCGCTTTGGCCGTGATCCGAGCGGTAGCCAATCCGTCGCAGGTTGCGGGAAGTGCCAACAGCTCAGGGAGTAAGTCTCGCGGAGCGGCCTGGCCAACCGCCGCCCGCTGCTTTCTTTTGAACTTTTCCTTGGAGGAGATGAATAGATGGAAAAGAAAGAGGTGCCCATTTGGGAAAAGGCCAATCTGACGATTGATGAAGCGGCGGCCTATTTTGGGATTGGGACAAATAAACTGCGCGATATTACCAGTAACCCTGACTGTGAGTTTGTTATTTGGGTCGGGACGAAGAGGCTGATCAAGCGGAAAAAATTTGAGAAATATTTGGAAGATGTAGATGCCGTGTAGGGCATGAAAAAAGGGCCTGGATATAGATTTAGACTATGTCCAGGCCTTTGGCTTTTCGTTCATATCAGTACAAATGACGCACAGGTTGAAAAAAAGAGGCTCCTGTATTATAATTAAATGTGTAATTAGGAGGCTCTTGGAAAGGAGTAACCGTGTCCGAAAAACGACGCGATAATAAAGGACGACTCCTGAGACAAGGGGAATTACAACGCAGCGATGGCAAGTATGAGTACAGGTATTATGATGAAAAGGGGGAGAGAAAAAGCGTATATAGTTGGAAACTGGTAGATACGGATCGGATCCCATCCGGTAAGAGATGCAACGAATCACTGCGCTCAATGGAGAAACGGATTCGCAGAGATCTCGAAGATGGAATACATACACATGAAGCGGACCGAACGACTTTGAACGGCCACTTTGATCGGTATATCGCCCAGAAGATTGAGATCAAGGAATCTACCAGAGGAAACTATAAGTACATGTATGATAAGTATGTCAGAGATGAAATCGGATACATGAAGCTGGCCAATATCAAGTATAGTGACATCAAGAGATTTTACCTGTCGCTGATTCATGAAAAAGGCTTTAAGCCTAACAGTATGGAAATCATCCATACCATACTTCATCCGGTTTTCTCTACTGCAGTTCGGGATGGCATCATTCGATTGAATCCGACTGATGGTGTCATGAACGAGATCAAAAGAACCCACAACTGGGAAAAACCGAAAAGAAAAGCCTTGACAGAATCGCAACAATCTGCTTTTATTAGTTATGTTTCTTCATCGCCGACCTACAAACACTGGCTACCTATTTTTACTGTGTTGCTCGGGACCGGGTGCAGAATCGGCGAAGTTGTAGGGTTAAGATAGCAAGATTGCGATTTTGCTGAGGGAATAATCTCCATAAATCATAACCTGGTTTATCGCAAACGTGAAAAAACAGGGAAGATGGGTTTCCACATTACAACGCCTAAGACAAGTGCGGGAATCCGGATTATTCCGATGCTTGAGGAAGTTCGGCATACGCTTCTCCAGGAGCGACTTCGTCAGATGGAAGATGGCTTCAATGATACTGTGATTGACGGTTATAGTGGATTCATTTTTTCATCCAGATACGGTGAGGCAATTAGTCCGCATTGTGTCAATCGAGCTATTGAACGAATATGCCGAGATTACAATGCTGAGGAAACGATACGTGCTAAGCAAGAAAAGCGAGCGCCGCAGCTCCTGCCGCATTTTTCATGCCACAACCTAAGGCATACATTTTGCACTCGTTTTTGCGAGAACGAGAAAGATCTCAAGGTTATTCAGGAAATCATGGGGCATGCGGATATCACGACAACAATGAATATTTACAATGAAGCTACGAAGGAAAGAAAAGTGGCCAGCTTCGTTAATCTTGAGGGGAAGATCCGGGTAAGTTAATTTACACCTGATTTTACACCAGTTGAGGAAGTGACGATGGAATATTATGAAACAATATAAGAACATTATAGCCCAGCTTCCGGGCAATGCTGAAGATATGGGAACTTGCGGGGGGATACAGAGCACCGGTTTTCTGTTCCCGACGATGAAGCCCCTGGACTGACGCTTCTTTCCATTTCCTGTGAGACTGTGGGAGAGAGCGGCTTGGCCGCTGTGATATCCTCCCCTGCTGATGAGAGAGCAGAGCCGCTGGCAAAGCCGGCGGCTCTGCTTTTGGACATGGGCGGATCCGATATGCCGCCGGCGGGCTGTCCTGCCGGATGCCGCTCCGTGATCAGAAAAATCGGCGGCTGCGCAAAAAAGTCGTTGACTTGCACGCTTTGGAAGCATATGCTATACTTGTTTCTGTATCGGACCGGATGGGAGCTTTTGGAAATCCTACCGCCGGGAAATGACCACAGGAGAGGAGGCACCGCTTATGGAGACCATCACCAGCCGGACCAATCCGCTGTGTACCCACCTCCGGAAGCTGGCGGCCTCCGCTTCTTATCGCCGCAGCTGCGGGGAGTTCCTCTGCGACAGCCCCAAGCTGCTGGAGGAGGCATTGCTCTGGGGGGCGGACCTCCACACCGTGGTGTGCACGGATCCGTCTGCCCTGCCGGTGCTGCCGGAGGCGGTGCGCTGCGTCCAGGTGCCGCCGGACCTGATGAAGTCGATCTCCCCGGCCCAGACGCCACAGGGCGTCCTCGCCGTCTGCGGCCTGCCGGACCAGGCCCTTCCGGAGACGCTGGAGGGCCGCCGGTATGCGGTGCTGGACGGGGTCCAGGACCCGGGGAACGTGGGGACGATCCTGCGGACGGCGGATGCCTTCCGCGCTGACGGGCTGTTCCTGGTGAACGCCTGCGCGGACCTGTACAATCCAAAAACCGTCCGGGCCTCCATGGGGGCGGTGTTCCGCTGCCCGGTGTGGGCCTGTACGCTGTCTGTGCTGCGGGGCCTGCTGACGAAGAGCGGCCTGCCCCTGTACGGCGCCGCCCTCCGGGCGGACACGGTGGACGTGCGGCAGGCGGATCTTGCCCGCTGCGCCGTGGCCATCGGCAGCGAGGGTAAGGGCCTTTCGGCGGAAGTGCTGGAGGCCTGTGATCTGACAGTGAAGATCCCCATGAGCGACCACTGCGAGTCCCTGAACGCCGCCGCGGCGGCGGCCGTGCTGCTGTGGGAGGCGGCGAGAGACGACTGAGGAGGGATTGCCCATGTCCGCGCTGAAATACTGGCTGTGGCTGACGGAGCTGCCGGGGCTGACGAACCAGACCCGGCTGGCGCTGCTGCGCCATTTCCCCACACCGGAGGACGTGTACTACGCCGACCCGGAGGAGGTGCTGCTGACCGAGGGCATCACCCGGGAGCAGGCGAAGCTGCTGGAGGACAAGGACTGCTCCGGCGCGGACCGGATCCTGGCGGACTGCCAGCAGCTGGACCTGGACCTCCTCACCATCCAGGACGCGGGGTATCCCAACCGGCTGCGGAACATCTACGACCCGCCCTGCCTGCTGTACGTCCGGGGCCGCCTGCCGGCCTTTGACGACGAGGCGTCCATCGCCGTGGTGGGCACCCGGGACTGCACGCCCTACGGTGTCTCCTGCGCGGAAAAGCTGGGCTACGGCCTGGCCGCCGGCGGGGCCGTGGTGGTCAGCGGCCTGGCCCGGGGCGTGGACTCCGCGGCCCTGCGGGGCGCCCTCCGGGCAGGCGGCACCGTGACGGCGGTGCTGGGCAACGGCCTGGATGTGGTCTATCCCCCGGAAAATCAATATCTATATGAGGACGTGGCGGCCGCAGGCGCGCTGATCAGCGAGTACCCGCCGGGCACGCCGCCGGAGGCGAAGCACTTCCCGGTGCGCAACCGCATCATGTCCGGCCTGTGCCTGGGCACCCTGGTGGTGGAGGCACCGGCGCGCAGCGGCGCCCTCATCACGGCGGGCACCGCCCTGGAGCAGGGGCGGGACGTGTTCGCCGTCCCCGGTCCCATCGACGCTCCCGCCAGCGTGGGCTGCAACCGCCTGATCCGGGACGGCGCCGGGCTGGTGTCCGACGCCTGGGATATCCTGGGGGAATATGAGCCCCGGTTCCCGGACAAGCTGCGCCGGGAGGGAGCCAGGGAGACGCCGGCCGTGCTGGGCTACCAGGCCCGGCAGAAGACGGAGCCCAAGCCCGTGCCCCCGTCGGTGAGCCTTTCCCACAACGACTACAGCCTGACGGACGACCAGATCTGCCTGCTGCGGGCCCTGACGGAGGAGCCCATGCTGGTGGACGATCTGATCGAGCTGACGGACATCCCCACCCGGCGGGTATTGTCGGCTTTGACGGTGCTGGAGATCGAGCATCTGGTGACCCAGCACAGCGGCAAGCGGTATGCTCGCGCGGTGAATTTGACGGAATAAACACGCGCCCGATCCAGGGCGCCTGGAGGTAACTATGGCAAAACACAGCCTGGTCATCGTGGAGTCCCCCGCGAAGGCCAAAACCATCGGAAAATACCTGGGCAAGGATTTTACCGTGAAGGCCTGCATGGGCCACCTGCGGGACCTGCCCAAGAGCACCCTGGGCGTGGACCTGGAGCACGACTTCGAGCCGGTCTACAAGCCCATCAAGGGGAAAGAGGACATCATCAGCGACCTGAAGAAGTCCGCCAAGAGCGCGGACATGGTCTATCTCGCCACCGACCCGGACCGGGAGGGGGAGGCCATCTCCTGGCACCTGAAGCAGCTGCTGGACCTGCCGGACGAGAAGACCCGCCGGGTCACCTTCAACGAGATCACGAAAAAGGTGGTCCAGGAGAGCATCCAGGAGCCCCGGGACATCGACCAGAAGCTGGTGGACGCCCAGCAGGCCCGCCGGATCCTGGACCGGATCGTGGGCTATGAGCTCTCGCCCCTGCTGTGGAAGAAGATCCGCCGGGGCCTGTCCGCCGGGCGGGTCCAGTCCGTGGCCACCCGGATGGTGGACGACCGGGACCGGGAGATCGAGGAGTTCAAGCCCGAGGAGTACTGGACCCTGGACGCCAGCCTGACTGGCGACGACGCGAAAAAGCTCCCCTTTGCCGCCCGCTACCACGGGAAGGACGGCAGGAAGGCGGAGCTGAAGTCGGCAGAGGACGTGGACGCCGTGGTCCGGGAGACGGAGCAGGCCCCCTTCACCGTCAAGACCGTGAAGCGCACGGACAAGCAGCGCAGCCCCTCTCCGCCCTTCACTACCTCCACCATGCAGCAGGAGGCATCCCGCAAGCTGGCCATGACGCCCCGGCGGACCATGGCCATCGCCCAGCAGCTGTACGAGGGCGTGGACATCGAGGGCGAGGGCACCGTGGGCCTCATCACCTATATGCGTACCGACTCCCTGCGGATCAGCGAGGAGGCCCTGGCTGCCGCCAAGACCTTCATCGTGGGCCGCTACGGCGACAGCTATGCCCAGACCCACCGCTACAAGGCCAAGGCCAACGCCCAGGACGCCCACGAGGCCATCCGCCCCAGCAACGTCAACTGGACGCCGGAGATGCTGAAAAAGGACCTGACCAGTGAGCAGTACCGCCTTTACCGCCTGGTGTGGAGCCGGTTCCTGGCCAGCCAGATGGCCAACGCCGTGTACGACAGCGTGGCCGTGGAGATCGAGGCGGCGGGCCACAGCTTCCGGGCCAGCTCCTCCAACCTGAAGTTCTCCGGCTACACCGCCGTGTATGAGGAGGGCAAGGACGAGGAGAAGGAGGAGAAGGAATCTCCCCTGCCCGCTCTGCGGGAGGGGGAGCCCCTGACATTGAAGGGCTTTGACCGGGAGCAGCATTTCACCCAGCCCCCGGCCCACTACACCGACGCCACGCTGATCCGGGCCATGGAGGAGCAGGGCATCGGCCGGCCCTCCACCTACGCCCCCACCGTGTCCACCATCCTGGACCGGGAGTACGTGGTGAAGGAGGGCAAGTACCTCCACATCACCAACCTGGGCCGGGTGGTCACCGCTTTGATGAAGGAGCGGTTCTCCGACATCGCGGACCTGAAGTTCACCGCCAACATGGAGCAGCGGCTGGACTCCGTGGAGGAGGGGAAGACTGCCTGGAAGGACGTGCTGCGGGAGTTCTACGGCGACTTCGCCCAGGACCTGCAGGATGCGGAGAAGGCCCTGGACGGCACCCGCATCAAGGTGCCCGACGAGGTCAGCGAGGAGATCTGCCCGGAGTGCGGACGGAACCTGGTGGTGAAGTCCGGCCGGTTCGGCCGCTTCCTGGCCTGCCCGGGATATCCGGAGTGCTCCTTCACCATGCCTCTGGTGGTGGAGATGCCGGGCCGCTGCCCCAAGTGCGGCGGGCGGCTGATGAAGCGCACCGGCAACAGCAAAAAGACCGGCAAGCAGTATACCTACTACTGCTGTGAGCACGTCAACAGCAAGGACGAGTCCCAGAAGTGCGACTTCATGACCTGGGACGTGCCGGTGAAGGACGACTGCCCGGTCTGCGGCCACACCATGTTCAAGAAGGCGGGCCGGGGCTTTAAGAAGCCCTTCTGCATCAATCCGGAGTGCTCCAATTTCCTGCCGGAGGAGAAGCGGGGCTATCCACGGAAGAAGACGGCGGACAGCGCCGAGGACGCGGAGGCCGCGGCCGCAGAGCCGACGGCGGAGAAAAAGCCCGCCAAGCGGGCTGCCGCGGCCAAGAAGGCGGGCACCGCAAAAAAGACCGCCGCCAAGAAGCCGGCAGCGTCCAAGACCGCCGCGAAGAAGACGACGGCCAAGAAGGAGACCACGGCCAAAACGGCGTCCAAGACCACGACAAAAAAGGCCGCTGCCAAAAAGACAGTGGCGTCAAAGGCGAAGAAGCCCGCCGGGGAGGAGTGACAGCTCCCGGGCCAGGCGGAAGCCGGAGCGGAAGAGAAAGCGCTCTTCCTGCTTTGTATGGCGCCACGCGGCGGCCTGATAGGCCTCCAGCAGCTCGGTCTGCTCCGGAGTCAGGGCGGCCAGCAGGGCGTCTTCCAGGCGGCTTTCCTGCTGGCAGAGCGGCCAGCAGTCGCTGGGGAGGTTTTCGTCCAGGTGGTCCAGGAGGTCCTCGAAGAGAATGTCCAGAGGGTCGGTCATAATCAATCATCTCCGATATCGTAATTTAATTTCGTGTTTTCAATATACACGAAATTTAATTACAAGTCAAGAGGTAAAGCATGGAAACTTTTGCACAACGGATTCGACAGCTGCGCAAAGAGTCTGGCAAAACACAAGTGCAGATGGCCGCCATCTTTGAGGTCGGTTCCCGCCAATATCAGAATTATGAGGGCGGTGGGCATTACCCCGATGTACCGGGGTTGATGAAAATGGCGGACTACTTCGGCGTTACTACCGATTATCTACTGGGACGCAGCGACCAGAGGGGTTAAGGTGATACGGGCCGCCGGACGGCGGCCACCGGGTCTCTGCTCCCGCAGGGGGGGCTTGTCCAGCCAGGATGCACCCCCCATTTTCTTTTCGGTCTTGCCCGAAAAGAAAACGGGCCGTGCACGGTCCAAAAGAAAAGGGCGCTAAGCGCGCTCCGGTGCAGTGGCCCTCCGCGCGCGACGGGGTCGGCGTATCGGTGCCTGCTCCGATTTTGCCTGGCCTTCGGGCACGCTTGG
>ERZ1643246.192-NODE-192-length-80262-cov-7.361739_pt1 | contig 80262 bp, 74 predicted proteins | sample MGYA00579265_ERZ1643246 | MGnify/ENA primary metagenome ERZ1643246 (study PRJEB29033, sample SAMEA4952261) | chicken gut metagenome | biome: Broiler Chicken; feature: Gastrointestinal Tract; material: Caecum | place: Ireland | collected 2018 | study: Broiler... | reverse complement strand
GTTTTTCAGCATTCCACGGAGGGAATCCACAGCGGAAACCTGGGGATTGATTACTTTGGCGATGATTTTACCATTGCGGGTAATGAAAATATCCTCTTTCGAGAGCATATCCAGATATTTGCCAAAATTGGTTTTAAATTCGGTCGCGGTCACGATCATAAACGACTCCTCCTTTCCTTTGGGGGTCATCTTTATTATATGCGATTTAGTAGGGGGAATCAATGCAAATCGATCGAAATAGAAGAAATATTCAAAAAAATCGTACGAAATAAAAGGAGGTGAGCCGATGCCAAGGAAACCAAAGCGGCCGTGTTCTTACCCTAGCTGTCCCAAGCTGACGGATGGCAGGTTTGGTGTTAGCATAAAAAGTGGACAGGAAGAATAGAGAGCTAACTATATTATTATCAGCGGCGGGGCAGGCGGAATCGGCTTGATCTGCGCAAAGACTTTTGCATCCCTTGGGGCAAAAGTGATCATCTTAGACCTGGCCGGCGAACGCCTATCTCATATCGAAAATACAGAAGGCTTTGCCGTGATCCCATGCGATCTGAGCCAGCCTGAAGCAATCAGGGACAGCGTGCAGACGATATTGGCCGCGCATGGGCATATCGACTCGCTGATCCAAGTGGCTGGGCTCATGCGCAATGCTGACAGCTTTCATATCAGCCCGAAAGAGTGGGACAAGATGTTTGACATCAATGCCAGGGCAACTTTTTTCCTGGCTAAGGAAGTGGTCGAACAATATATGCGTGAACATGGCGGTACGATCGTCAATTTTGCCAGTGCAGCCGCGATCCGCGGCTTTCGCGGATCGATGGCGTCGCCTCATTATGGAGCGAGCAAAGCGGCCGTTATCGCCCTGACGAAACAGCTCGCAGTGGAATGGGGACCTTATGGCATCCGTGTCAATGCGGTCGTCCCCGGCGGAGTGCTGACCGAAGCGATGAAAAAGATGCATTTTGATCAAGGCACATTAGATAATATCCCGCTGCGCTCACTATGCCAACCTCAAGATATCGCAGACGCCGTGGCTTTTTTAGCTGGAGATCAGGCAAAGATGATCACCGGACAGGCACTGGTCATCGACGGCGGAGCCAGCATCGTGGGTCAGTAAGAAAAAGTCAGCCAAAATAAAGCGGATGCTGCTTGAAGAGAGATTTTCTGTTTACTGAGCATTTCAGTCAGAAATCTCTCTTTTTCTTATATCGATGACCGTAGCTGTAATATAGAGAATTCAAACGAATGACAAAAGACATGTGACGATGTAGGGATGATCTTCGCCGCATCTTAATGAAAATGATGGCTGTATCTTGTGTCGGGTTATTTTCAAAATAATATTGAAACCGCTTTCCCTGTATGCTAAATAATAGATATAGAACAATAGAGATGATCATAGAAAACTGTGCGGCTCTATGCCGCTGATCCGCTGTTGGCGGACGTATATACAGTTTTGGCAGATGATCTAGCGGCGGATCATTGCCTGAGGCGCAAAGAAACAAAAGAAAGCGAGGTGAAGAGCGCGTTTCTCTTGCGTGCAAATGAGGACGGCTGTCCGGCGGACAGCCGGTGTATTTGAACAGGACCACGTCCTTTGCGATGAATACAGGAGAAAGGAATGAGAAAGAACACATATCGCGTCCTGCATGCGCTGCTTGCTCTGATGCTCGTGCTGACATCGATGTCTTTGCCGATCAAGGCCAATACAGAAGGAGCAGGCGCGCAGTTGCAGAATGTCGCATTAAACAAACCGACGAACGCCAGCGGCGGTCAGGGAGAACGAGCTGTCGACGGCGATCTGAGCACTTACTGGGATGGAGGACTGTATCCAGGCGAACTGTTGGTCGATCTGGAGGGATATTATGATGTATCCCGCATCACGGTCATCCCTTACTACGGCGGTTCCCGTTATTATCATTATGAGGTCTACGTCAGCGATGACGGCTTCACTTATGATCTGGTCGGAAGCAAAGACAGCAACGAGACCCAGACCAGCGCCGGCGAGACCTTTGACTTTGCCATGCAGACGATCCGTTATGTCAAAGTCATCATGACCTATAACTCGGCGAACACGAGCATTCACATCAATGAGCTGCAAGTGTTTGGCACAGAGAACATCACGTATGAGCCGCCGCAGGCGCCGGCTGAGGATCCCAATGATCCGGATAACCTCGCCTATGGCAAAGCGACGCGTTCGACGACCAATACCGGCTTTTCACAGCTGGCGGTCGATGGCCGCAACGATACGACCTGGAGCGGCGCGGATTATCCGAAATATGTCGATGTCGATCTGCAACACAATTATGACATCACCGCGATCAATGTCTGCATGCCGCAAGGCAGTACGCAATTTGCCTATACGGTATATGGCAGCGTCGATGGCGTGCACTTTACGACGATCGCGGAAACAGATATGCATGCCGCAGCGGCAGACGGTGACACATTCACCTTTGAAGACCCGCTGACTTACCGGGTGATCCGGGTCAATGTGACCGGCAACTCCAACGGAGAAGGCGCAAACTCGATGATCAGTGAGATCCGGGTCTATGGCAGCGAGAGCGACGAGCCGCTTGTTCCGACGCGGGAATCGCTTGAGCTGACCTCCTATGAAGACTGGCTCTATGACCATGCTCAGGTGGATGTGGACGCGCTCAAGGATGAGAACGGCCATTATGACATCAAAGACACTTATGATGAGGAAGATGTCATCGCGGAAGTGCGCGGCGTCGTCAGCCGCATCCTCGGTGAACGCTACAATGACTGGTTCACCTTTGCGCTTTCCCCTTCTGAAAATGGAAAAGACTACTATGAGATCAGCGATGAGGACGGCAAGATCCGCATCGTCGGCAACGAAGGCGTATCGCTGACAGCAGGTCTGAATCATTATCTGAAGTATTATTGCAACGTGCATGTTTCCCAGCAGACAAGCCAGGTCAACATGCCGGATGCGATCCCGGCAGTAGGCAGCGTGATCCGCAAGGAATCGCCGTATGAGATCCGCTATGCTTACAATTACTGCACGCTGTCTTATACCATGGCATTCTGGGGATATGACGAATGGCAGCGCGAGCTGGATTACTTTGCGCTCAACGGCGTCAACCTGATCCTGGACACCACGGCGACAGAAGCGCTGTGGATCGAATATCTGCAGAACTATGGCTATGATATCGACGATGCCAAGGCCTTTGTCTGCGGATACGCCTATAAGGCATGGTGGCTCATGGGCAACCTGTCTTCCTATGGCGGTCCGGTCAGCGATGAATGGGTGATCGACACCGTGGAGATGGCGCGTGTCAATCAGCGCAAGATGACCGTGCTGGGCATGACACCGTGCCTGCAGGGCTTCATGGGCGCCCTTCCGGAAGATTTCGCGGACAAATCAGCCGCGATCCTGGGAGAGAAGGGATATGACGATATCCATGCGTATATGGTGGAACAGGGCGACTGGTCCGGATTCACGAGACCGCCGATCCTGAAGACGACATATGACGGCTATGACGAGCTGGCAAAGACATTCTATGAGACGCAGGAATTCATCTATGGTCAGATCACGGATCACTATGCCGGCGATCTGGCACATGAGGGCGGCGTCATTCCGCCGGATCTCAGCAAGCCGGAAATGTCTGCGTACATCCTCGGCAGGATGATGGATTATGATGAGGACGCGGTCTGGATCATCCAGTCCTGGCTGTCCAACCCGGATCCAGGCATCCTGGAAGGATTCGGCGAATACCGTGAGGATCACATCCTTGTGCTCGACCTTGACGCGACGGAAAACCCGCATTGGAGCGATACGGTCAACTGGAACGGCAAAGAGTTCGGCGGCACTTCCTGGGTATACTGCATGCTGGACAACTATGGCGGACGGACCGGCATGCACGGCGAGCTGGAAAACCTCGCCACGCAGATCGCGTATGCCAACGCGAACAGTGAGCATATGAAAGGCATCGGCATCACGCCGGAAGGCACGATGCTCAATCCGGTCAACTATGATCTGTTTTGGGAGATGGCATGGGAAAGCGAGCCGGTGGACACCGAAGAGTGGCTGAAGGATTACGTGAGCAGAAGATATGGAAGCTATGCGGAAAACAGCTGGAAAGGCTGGCAGCTGCTGCTGGATACGGCCTACGGCTACAATAACGATGACGGCACGGCGCTGTACCACACTGGCAATGTCAACTGCATCACCAATATGCGGCCTTCCTTTGATCCGGAGATCGTCATCGGCGATTATGAACTGACCTACGATCCGACCGTGTTTGAAGAAGCAGTCGAATTGATCCTCAGCGATTTCGATCAGTTCAAAGACAATGAATGCTACATCTATGATGTGGTCGATCTGCTCAGGCAGATGACCGCCAATAGTCAGGTCGCCTTCTTCAATCGGATCTGTGAAGCGTATGAAAACAACAACCTGGAGATCTTTGAGAAATACCGGGACAAGCTGCTCAACAGCATCCTGCTTTTGGATGAGATCGCCGCATATCAAAAGGATTCATTGTATGGCACATGGATCGCCAAGGCAGAAAACTTTGCTGATGATCCGCGCAACAGCGGCACCTACGATGATTATTCCCGCGATATGATGGTGATCAATGCCAAGGCGCTGGTCAGCATCTGGAGCTCCAAGACACTGCAGACCTATGCGCACCGCCAATATCACGGGCTGGAAAAGGACTACAACTATCCAATGTGGGAACTTTGGCTCGATGCGGTGGAAGACGCGATGAACGGTGGCAGCTATGTGGCGCCATCCAGCAACGTGGATTATTTCAACATCGGCTGGAACGTCGTGCTCAATGATACGGAATATTCGACGACACCGGCGCCTGCAGAAGGCGATGCGACGCATCGCGGCTTGTATGCCATCTATGAAGAGCTGATGAGCGAATATACGTATGCGCAGGCGCAGCGCGATCAGATCATCAATGAAAATATCGCTTCGGAAGGAACTGCGTATGCACAGACGACCCTTGGCGCTTATTCGCCATCCCGGATCAATGACGGAGATGCGGGAAGCCTGTGGATCGCCGGCAGCAGCAGCGTGCCGGTCTATGCGGGCATCTCCTTTGCCCAGCTGGAAAACATCTATCGGCTGCAGCTCGTGTTTGAGACCCGTCCGACTCTCGGCAGCAACATCATGCGCTATTACATCGAGGCACATAACGAGAACGGGGAGTGGGAGACGATCTATACCGGTCAGAGCTATGATGAAGAGAACCAGTCCTATACCATCACTATCCCATTTGATGAGCTCATTCGTGCCGATGATATCCGCATCACCTATACAGGCAACGGCGGCATTTATCCTGCATTGGCAGAGATGCGCGTCTATGCCAGCAGCGGCATTCAGGTGCTGGATGGCAGCGGCCTGTTCATCGAAGATGGTCAGCTTAAAGGCGTTGCGGAAGGCACGAGCGTTGCTTCGCTGCGTAATCAGCTGTACAGCGGCAGCGGGACCATTCAGTTCACCAGAGAAGGCGAGGAGCTCAGAGATGACGCGATCATCGATACCGACACCACTGTTTCCCTGATCGATGGCGAGACACTGCTTGATGTGCTCGACATCGGCATGGCAAGCGAACTGCGTGATGATCTGTGCACCTTGCTGGAAGAAGCGCAAGCCCTTGAAGCAGATGTGTACTCCACGATGAGCTTTGCCCATTTCACTTCGGTGCTGCAGACAGCACAGCGCGTATATGACGATGAACAAAGCACCCCGCTGGCATGTCATGATGCCTATACAGATCTGCAGGATGCCATGGACGATCTTTTCGATCTGCGCCCATTGCAGGCACAGCTGGACGCATTGGCGGGAAAAGATCCCACATACTATATCCCAGAAAAATATGAAAAGGCGCAAAGCTATCATGCGCAGGCGCTGCAGATCTGGGAAAACAGAGCGAACGAAAGCGCGTCTGAGCTGTATCGCGCCATGGGCTATGCCGAGCTGGCAGCCAATTACTTGCTTCATGACTCCAGCAGCAACGTCGCTGTCTATGGCACACCATATGCGGACAATGAGCTGAGCAGTTATTATGGCATCGCGCATCTCAATGACATGGAATTTGACAGCTGCTGGGTAGCCAACTCTTATTCGGTATTCCCGGTTTCCGGCGGCATCACCCTGGATCAAAGCTATGCCGTCGATCATCTGAAGATCGTCTTTGAAGAAAATGGCTATCGCAATACCCAGCTTGGCTTCTATGTTTCCGTGCTTGATGAGCAGGGCGAGTGGCAGCGCGTCTATACCGGCACGACCGGTGCGAAGGAAGGATATACTTTCCGCATCGATATGGATGGCATGCGCATCGAAGATGTTCGAGTGACCTTCACTTCTTATTCCACTGATGCTGGCTCACCATATCCGGGCGTGGCAGAGATCGAGGTGTATACGCAAAATGACGACACGATCCTGAGTGAACAGGTCACGAAAGCACAGATGTATCTTACAAATGCCGATGCTTATACCAAGGCTTCTTGGAATGTCTTTGTCCGGGCCTGTGATCAGGCAGAGTTCATCCTTGCGGATGGCAGCTATGCGCAGGGAGCCATTGACGATGCGGCAGAGAGCCTGGCAAATGCCATGGATGCCTTGCAGCGCAAAGCCAGCGATCCAGCCATGAAAGCATTGCAGGAACTGGTGGATAATGCCAATGCCATGGAATCAGAAGATGAGACGCTGCATGCGGCCATCAATGCGGCACAAGCACTGCTCGATGATCCGGACAATGCATCCGCGACAGCGCTTGTGAGCACATTGCTCGATCTGAGCGAAGCGATGCAGGCGCTCAACACCGATGAAGGTGAGGACGTGCTGCGTAAAGATGTGCAGGCCACGATCAACTTCATCGAGGAGAACATCCTGACCAACGCAGACAACGTTCGTCCGGGCAAGGTGCAGGCGCTGAAAGACGCAGTCGCCGCAGCGAAAGAACTGCTCGCTGCCCCGGATGCAAGCCCCGATGCGCTGAAGGCCGCAAACAAGGCGATGACCAAGGCCGCCCAGGAGCTGTGGGAGATCGTCGCAAAGGCTGAACTGGAAGCGCTGATCGGGTCCGCAAACGGTTACCTTGACGGAAACTATACAGCAGAAAGCCTTGCGGCACTGCAGACAGCGATCAGTGCCGCGCAGGCAGCAGCGGACAATGATGACGCGACAACAGCTGAGGTCACTGACGCCATCATGAATCTGGCTGACGCGATCGCTTCTTTGGAAAGCGTCACCTTAGATATTTCTGCGCTCGCACATGAGATCGAACTTGCGACAGAAATGGCTACCAACATTGACGACTATGTGCCTTCTACAGTAGAAGGCCTGGCAGATAAGCTGGCGGATGCACAAAACGTATTGACCAACGCGACGAGTCAGGAAGAGATCGATGCCGCCACTGAGACCTTGCGTGAAGCACGTCTGAACGCGAGAACCAAAGCGGACGTGAGCGCCCTAGAAGAGCTGGCAGCTTATGTAAACAGCCTTGATCTGAGTGGCTATAGTCTGCTCAGCGTTCAGCGTCTGCAAGCCGCATTGTCCGCTGCGAACACGCTGATGGATGATGAGGAGGCAAGTCAGGAAGCCATCAATCTGGCTGAGTACACATTGCAGAAAGCATTGGATGAATTGACGCTGGATGAAGCATCAGAAAACGTTGTTCCAAAGCCCGCGGGAACACAATCAGGATCAGCGGTTCAATCGACTGACGCTGATAAACAAGAAACGACAGCCGCTGATGTGACGACATCGGCTTCTGCATCCACATCATCTTATGCGTTGATCTTTACGCTGCTTGCTGCGGGCGGCATCCTGCTCATCACGCATAAAAAACGACAAAGATAAATGTTCGAGGTCCTGCCCTTCTGGCGCAGGGCCTTTTTACACGGTCATGTGTCTGTAAGCTGTGGTATAATAAATGCGATCATGAAAGAGGGAGATCATTATGAGCAACCATGAAGCATACATTATGGAACAGCTGAGTCATGCCCCGGACGAGATGAGCCGCGCTTATGAACTGACATTGACCAGGATGATGACTGCCAGCGATACGCCGCTGAACATTCGATCAGTGCTGGATCTTCTGCAAGATCAGAATAAGCCGGAATCGCTGCGGTACGCATGCTTTGTGATGGCAACCATCTGGTATCGTCATATGAAAGACATGCTGAATGTGGAAGATCTGCTGCACCGCTATGGCAAGACCTTTCGCACGCATCCTTCTTTCCTGCATTACCGGCTGCTTTCCTGTGTGGATTGCGGCTATCGCAAAGACTGGCGCGAGATCCTCAAACAGGCCGAAGAAAATGTGAAGTAGATGAAAAACAGCGGCGCGCGGCATATGTTTGCAGAGTTTACCGCTATGTTCTTTGAAAGCGATCAGATGGATGCTGTGGCTTCAGAACGAGAGATGTGGCTGGAGAAGGCCACGGCCCAGATCAATATTGCTGTGCAGGAAAACCCAGAGTATGCTAAGTTCTATGCGACCAAAGGCAGGATATACGCATTGCAGGGGCTGTATGATGAAGCAATCTTGCTGGTTAAGCTTGCAATTGAAAAAGAAGATTCCAGCCGGAAAGATTATGCGATCCGCATCGGCAATTATCAGGTCGTGCAGATGAACATCCAGCAGCGCAGACATCTTCAGCAGCTGCGCCAAGAGCTGGCAGATTATCGTGAAAATCAGCAGGCGATGTATGCGCAGATCAATGACAAGGCCGATGAGATCAACGGCTCATTGATGAGAAACCTGGAGTACCTGGGCATTTTTGCTGGGATCATCTCCTTTACGATCGGTTCACTTTCTCTCGCTGATGACGCTTCAAAATACTCATTGCCTGGCGCCGGCGCATTGATCCTCATCTTGTTTGGCGCATTGGTAGGCACTTATGGAATGTTTGATCTTATCATCCACGGCTATAAGAAGAATGATAAAAAGAGATATATCATTGTTTTCCTCGGTGCATTGCTTTTGATCTTAGGAGGGTTTGTCATATGCTGGAACATTTGATCCAATACACACATTCGGATAAAAGATATAATGAAGATGTCAGCGCAGTCGGAAACGACTATATGTTTGTCATTGACGGTGCGACCGGCCTGGGCGCCAATGATGTGATGGGCTGCGGAGATGATGCCCGATGGTTTGCGCAGACGATGAAAGAACATATTCAGAAGCATATTCATGATGAGCTTCCGCTTACGGAGATCGTCTGCCAGGCAATCAGAGACACCCGCTCACGATACCGGCAGGATGTCGAAAAGATGAAAAAAATCGACATGCCAAGCGGCTGCATCGCCCTGTTTCGGCTCAAGGACAAAAAACTGGAGTTTTTCGGTCTTGGCGATACGTGCGGTGTCATTGAACTGCGTGATGGCCAGATCCTCATGATCGCGGATGAGCGGCTTGAGGCATTGGATCAAAGCGTGATCCAGGAGATGGTGCGCATCAGCGCGGAACGCGGCATCCCTCTTTCTGAGACGAGGCCATTTGTGAAAGATCAGCTGATCTATAACCGCAACCTGCGCAACACTGAGAAAGGTTATTACGCGCTCGATCTGACAGAAGCAGGGCCGGCACACGCGTTTGTGCGGACCTGGCCGGTCGAAAGCGTCAGAAGGATAGCTTGTATGAGCGATGGCTTTTCACAGATCCTGGATTATCCCGGTCATCATGACCTTAGCGCTTTGCTTGATGCGATCGAGGCAGATCATGAACAGGTCGCGCGTCAGCTTTATGATCTGCAGGAAGAGGACAGTGCCTGCCGCGTCGTTCCGCGGCTGAAAAAACGGGATGATGCCACCATGACCTTTGCTAAAATTTGTTGATCATCAATCAGATCATATGAGGAGGCAAGCAGATGTTAGAAAAAGACACACATGATCATGTCGATGACACTTCATCAGAGACGGATAATCTGACGCGTCTGAAGCAGCTGCTGGACGAATGGAAGATGTACTATCTGGAGCGGGATGAAAAAGAAAACGGACATGTATTCGAACTGCCGCTGCGCACGGAGAATGAGCATCATTTCCGGCTGCGGATCCTGCTTGGCAAAGACCAGAATATCTGCACCATCCGAATCTTCTTTTCTTTTTATGTCCGCAAGGAAGACCGCTATCTCATGGCCAGCCGGATGGCCCAGATCAATTCCGATATCCATGGGACACCAATCCTGCAAGATCCCGGCTTCTTTCTCTTTGATCCGGGAGACGGAGAGCTTTCTTTCGGCAACACCTTTTTGATCGGCAGTCCGATGAACGTTTCCGTATTCACGACCATGTTCGTCTATCTGATCCAGCGCGCTGAGACCGTGCATGATGTGCTGCTGACTTTATGTGAAGACGGTTTTTCTCAGGAAGACATCGACGCGTTCCTGGAAGCGGCGCTGCACTATGAAAATGAGGAAAAACCAGACGAAAGGATGTTTTCCTAATACTGACACAGCTTTACAATGTGAATGAGACAGGATGATAGCCTGTCTTTTCATTTGCTTTTCCCCGAAGCAGCGGGAGGTGAAAGTATGGGAAAAAAGTATGGATACGTGCGGGTATCCACCAGGGAACAAAATGAAGACCGTCAGTTGTATTCCATGCAAGAGAGCGGCGTGGAGAAGAAAAACATCTTTGTGGACAAACAGTCTGGCTGCAGCTTTGAGCGCCCCGGTTATCTGCGGATGATGAAGAAGCTGAAGCAAGGCGATGTCCTCTATCTGCATTCCATCGACCGCCTGGGCAGGAATTACGAAGAGATCTTGCAGCAATGGCAGATCATCACCAAAGAAAAAAGAGTAGATGTCGTCGTGCTGGATATGCCATTGCTCAACACCGGTGCTCGGGAACAAGATCTGACCGGCACCTTCATCGCTGATCTGGTCTTGCAGATCCTCAGTTATGTTGCCCAGACCGAACGGGACAACATCCGTAAGCGGCAGGCAGAAGGCATCGCCGCCGCCAAGCGCAAAGGCATCCATTGCGGCAGAGAGCCAAAGCTTCCGCCGGATGATTTTGAGGAAGTCGTCAAAGGATGGCGCGATCATTCATACAGCGGCAAGGAAGCTGCCAAAAAGCTTGGCGTAAGCCGAACTTATCTGTACAAATACGCCCGCGCGCGCAATCTGATGTGATCGGCGAGTCCTTTCGATGCTGGAAAATCACACCAAAATTGACTATAATGAGAAAGCTGTAAAATCATTATATTTATCGATTTGATGTGCACGATCGGGGAGAGGGGCATAGATCATGAAGACAAGCAATGAATTCATCATGAGAGAAATTGCCGGAGAATACGTCCTGGTGCCGATAGGAAAGCGCGCGCTGACCTTCCAGGGCCTGGTGACCATGAATGAAGTCGGCGCGCTGATCTGGGAAATGCTGGAAAAAGAAAGTGACATCGACCAGATCGTCAGCGGCATCCTGGACGAATATGAAGTAGATGAACAGACGGCGAGAAAAGATGTGCTCGATTTCATCGGCTTTTTAAAGGACTGCCAGATCATAGAAGACTGATTGCAGATCATGCCCTCGCTGTCTTGAGGAAAGAGGGAATGAAATGAAAGAATATCGAAAACTGCTTATGCGCAAGATCGACCACGCCTTTGCCCAAGGAAAATATCCATTTTTTTATGGGATTTGCGGCATGGGAAAACATGAAGCGCTGCATGGATACGCGCAGCGCCAGAAACGCGCCTGTAAGACATTGAACGGAGAAATGCCGGATGATCCATCCTGCATCTACATGATCGACCAGTTTGATGACGAACGATATTTGCGGCGATTGTGTGAAGCATTGAAGACACAGACAGCTTGCCATGTCTGTTTCATCAGCGAACATATGCTGCCTGCCTGCATGTATGAGCTGATGCTGGAACGGATCCAGCTGTTTCCGGCAGACGATTTCTGCTTTTCACTGTCAGAGTGTCAGCGCCTGCTCAGATCTGAACATCTTGACGAGGAGCAGATCAAAGCGATCTTCCTGCACAGTGATGGCTGCCTTGCGGCCATCCGTTATCATCTGCGCCGTGAACAGGAGGATCTGGAAAGATATTGGACCGCTTATCTTTCGCATTGTTATCAGCTGTTTTCTGATGCGCAGCAGAAACTGATGCATCAATTGAGCACGATCGGCTCATTGGAACGCGAAGGCGCACAGGAACTGCTACAGGCTGACCCTGAGATGCTCAGACAGCTGGTGAATGCCGGCATGCTGAGAGAAGAAGCGGGCATCCTGCGTGTTCCTGCCTGTCTGCGCCGGCCGCTGTCAGAAGATGAAGCACTTTTGAACAGCCTGTTTGAATATCATCTGCGCAAAGGGCAGATCGTCCGCGCATGGCGCTGCGCTCGTTCCTTATCCCAGCAGGAAAAGCTGTTTACGGCTAGAGGAGGGGAACTGGCGCTGATGGCAAAGGAAGATGAATTGCCTATGCTGCAGGAAGCAAGCCAGGGATACTTCCTCATGCAGGCGATCGTCCTGTTTCGCCAGCATTGCCAGCTGCAGCTGCATACGCTGCTGCATGCTGCCGCTCAGCGAGATGAGGCGTATTTCCTGGCGTGGCTGCTATGCGAAGACCTAGAGCTGGATGCGTGGATCCAGGCTGCCAGAGAAGCGCAGATCGAACTGGACATGCCGGCGGGGCTGTGGATCAGCGGCTTTCTCAAAAGCCGCCTTTGGCTGCCATGGCTGTTGGAAGACTCTCGCCAGCGGCAAAGCTTCATGGCATGCCTGAATGCCGAAAGCCGTTCATGGCTTCGTCTCATCGACGCGGAGATCGCGATGGAACGAGACAACCAGCGCCAATGCGAGGCCATCCTTGATCGATTTGGAACGGCAGAAGAGAAGTCTGCAGAGCTGCGCTTTCTCATCTGCTCACTGTCCATCCGCTATCATTTCAGCCAAGGCTGCCGCAAGGAACTGATCGTGTTTCCTGAAGATCTGAAACGAGAGATCATCCTGCGGGATGACCAGCTCACTACGATGATGAATACTTTCTTGCTGGAACGTGCGATCTGGCGCAATGATCAGATCCAGCTGGCTGATACTTATATCAAAGATGGTCTGAGCGATCATCCCTATGCCAGACTTTGCCAGGTGACGATGCTGTATCGGCTGGATCGCTGCGAGAAAGCATTGCTGCTGCTTGGCAGCATCATGAAAGAATATGCTTATCATGACTATATCGTCTCACAGCTCAGATACCTCTGTGCATTGTGCCTGTACGCGATGCGTCAGGAGACACGGGCATTGAAGCTTTTGGCTGCATCGCTGGCTTTCAATGGCCCATACCGCTTTTGCACTTCCTTTTGTTTCTTTGGAACCAGGACCAGGGAACTGATGGAGATCTATATCCGTTTTCTGAACAAAGATATCGGCGGACATAAGAAAAAGTATCGCAAAGCAACCGATCTTATTCATGATGAAACCGCGGAATATCGCGATTACATCCAGATGATCGCCGACCGCGCCAGAGCCTATGATGAGCTGGAGGTCAAGGAGCCTGGTCTGTTGACACCAAAAGAGATCCGGATCCTGGGTCATATCGAAGCGGGCCTGACCAATCTGCAGATCGCGCATCAGCTGAACATCGGGATGCCTACCGTCAAATCACACATCAGCAGCATCTTTGCCAAGCTTGGCGTACGCAATCGTGCCTCAGCCATCAGCGAAGCCAGGAAGATCGGATATCTGAGATAGAGATAAATTCTTATGAAGAAAAAGCAAACTAGACTTGACCAGCGCTCTGTTCGTTTTTATCATATAAGATATGGGAATAAATACAGAACAGACAAAGACAACTCAGATCCCGGAAGTGACAAGACGCCGCATCGTCGATATCCACACGTATCTTCCGGTGCTCATCGATATCATCAAAAGCGGCAAGGATGTCAGTGTCACGGTCACTGGCAGCTCCATGGCCCCTTTTCTCGCGCATCTGCGTGATTCCATCATCGTATCGCCGCCGCCCCGGCAGTTTCACCGCGGCGATATGGTCTTCTTTCAGCGCCAAGATGGCAGCTATGTCATGCACCGCATCCATCATCTCAAGGAAGGAAAGCTGTATCTGGTCGGTGACAACCAGACCGAGATCGAAGGGCCGATCGATCCAGAACAAGTATTCGGGATCGTGCGCAAGGTCATCCGCAATGGCAAGCTCTTGCAAAAAGGCGATTTCTGGTGGGATTTTTTTGAAAAAGCATGGATCCGCATCGTTCCATTGCGGCCGGCAGCTGTAAAAGCGGTGTCGATCGTGTATAAGCTTCGCAACCGGCAAAAGCGTTGAATATAAAAAAACAGACCTGAAGATCTGCTTCGTTTGATGAAGAGATCTCAGGTCTGTTTTTGGTTATTTGGTGATCTGGAAGGAACGAGTGATCGGCGCAGCCAGATAATCACCGCCCAGGGTGACTACCGTGACCACATAACGTCCCGGTTCAGTTGGTGCTGTCGTCGTGCTGGAATACAGCTTCCATTTGCTGGTGAAGCCAGTATAGAGATAATGCACATTGCTCTGGTCGATATCGCTGTTGCCATTTGAGGTCAGCGTTACGCCAAAGTCAAAGCTCTTTGCTTCCTCTGCGCTCAGCTTGCCATTTGGGATCTCTTGATTCCAGTTCAGCTTTACGCCTTCCGCTCTCATCTTGACCAGCAGCGCGCCGATGCCTACGCCTGTTTCATAGTTCGGGCTGTCCGTGATGGCAGCGACGGTATAGAGACCGGCATGGTTCGGTGTGCCGAATGAAATGCGTACTGAATCAATGATGGAAGGCAGCTTGTTGATGATCTCGAGGATCTGTCCGATGCTGCCGGTGTCGATATTCAGCTTATCTAACAGATCCAGGAGCTCCTGGGTGCTGAAGATCTCACGCAGCTGACCTACAGTAACGCCTTCGTTCAGCAATTCGGTGAAGCTTTGTCCCACGATTGCTTTCACGATCGGATCGATCACTTTCAATAAGTCATTATCTGTGAACTTATCCGGCAGATCCAGATAAAGGCTCGTCGTCACGTTGCTCGTGATGCCGGCATATACCGTGTAGATATCGAATTTATCCTGCGGATCCGTGGTGATGAAATCTGCAGGCAGTGCCTCGTCGGCATAGATGTTCGTGGAATGAACAGAGACCTTGACCTTGGCCTTATTGACGCTTACTGTCGTTTCTGTTTCTCCGCTTGGCCGATATGCATTGTTGCCCTTGAAGACGATGCGGATCTGCTGCTCTCCGGCACCCATCTGCGGATAAGAAAGCAACGCAATCGTTCCGCCTTCGATCGGCGCCCAGTTCTTTCCTAATTCGCCGAGCGAACCACTGGTGGCTGTCGCATAATACGTCAGTGTAAAATCTTCTGCGGATACGCTTTCTTTTGCAGGAAGTGAAGAATTTTCCCAGTCGATCACATTGTCCAGGATCGCCTGCTTCATGACGGCAGGATCGACATTGTAAGTGAAGGAAGCACCTTCATTGACCGCGATGGAAGAAGCGATACGATCATCAGTCATTTCTGCTTCAATGATCGTGCTCCATCCGCTATACTCTCTGTTGCCATCCCAGCTCAGCTTGATCTCCTGTTTGCCCACTCCGAAACGCTTTGTCAGTGCATCTGTATTGTTCAGATCTTTGAAGTTATCGAGGAGATCACTGCCAGTGAAGTTGGTGTTGTACTGCACATGAAGTTCATCCCGGATGTCCGGCTGTGCGGAAGCGATCACTGCATCGATGATGGCCTGTTCGGTTGCCTCGTAATCGATATTCTTCTCATCCGCATAAACCATGCCGATCGTATACGGCGCTTCATTCAGCGTGATTTCCGGTTGCGGACGATCCTGAATGACTACCTCTGCCTCTATCTGACTCGCTGAATATTCACGATCTCCGTTAAAGGAGATGCGGATCTGCTGCGTGCCGGCAGAGATGGCCGGATAAGTTAATGTGTTTTTTCCGCCTTCCAGCGGCATCCATGCTTTGCCGATATCACCGACTGATCCAGTTTCTGCTTCTGCATAGTATTCGATCGTGACATCAGAAGCGCTCAGCTGCGGGGTGCTGCTCTTGATCACTGCGCGATAGATGGCATCTTCCAATGCTTCAAAATCAAGAGACATGTCCTCATTGTAGATCAATCGAGCTTCGTACGGAGCCTCATTGAGAACAAATTCAGCCTGTGGACGATCCTTGATGGTCAATGTTGCTTCAACACTTGTTTCAAAGTAAGCGTCATTGCCGGCATAAGTGATCTTGATCTGCTGCGTGCCGGCAGAGATGGCCGGATAGTTTACTGTTACCCCCAAAATGCTCTCGCTTCCGCCTTCCAGCGGCATCCATGCTTTTTTTGCTCCTGTTATAGAATCAGATGCATAGTATTCGATCGTGACATCAGAAACGCTCAGCTGCGGTGATGTTTCCTTGACCATGCTCTGGAAGATCGCTTCACGAAGCGCGTCATAGTCGACGCTCATGTCCTCGTTGTAGATCAGGTTTACTGGGCTGATCTCCTCATTCAGGATGATGGAACTGCTTCCTTTTGCATGCTTGGATAACGTGACCTCTGTATCAGATCCGGCGAGGCGCACTTGATAGCTGCCGTCACTGTTGTCTGCCAATGCCGGATGCGTGTACGTCTTCGTCGTAAAGATGACTTTCTTTTCGCTGGTGAATCCATTGACGGATCCCCAGGCATCGTTGGTGAGAAGTCCATTTTTTCCTGTGCAATAGTACTCCCACTCCAGTGACTGCGGGTCAACTCCCTCTTTGTTGACCACCAGTGCGTCAAATAAGATCTGCTTGACCGTTGCTGCGTCGCTTCCAGATGGAATGATCGCTGTTCCGTTCTGAAGCTGTACATCAGTAGATGCTGCTTCCGCTATCGGTTCAGCTGCGAAAACGGTTGTCGGAATGCTGTTTGAAAACAGCATGGTCGCTGCCAGCACAGCGGCTGTCAGCCTGCGAAAAATTGTTTTCATGTGAAAACCTGGCAGATCGCACATTCTGCCATACCCCTTTCTTTGATACCAGTAAATGTGTGTGACACATGTCTTGCCGTGCGTCGCAAAACGATATCATTATAATATGCCTGCTGTTTTCATGGAAGGGGGGAAGAAGCAGTTTGTTACAGAGTGTTGACAGTTCATGTCGCATGTATGAAAAACTCTGAATGGGACATACTGCAGATGAACTCGCTCTTGGAAAAAATGAGACGAACGTGGTACAGTATAACTACATATGAGAAGCTGGAGATGATGCACCTTGAAAAGAGTGATAAAAATGATATCGATCATCCTTCTGCTGCTGCTTTTGCTCTGTATGATCAGCATCTGGTGTTCTTACCATGTGCTCAGTCTGACGACTTTTGTTTTAAACAGCGAAAAAGTTGATACACCGATGAGAGCGATCCTGATCTCTGATCAGCACGACCATATCTTTCGTGATGACAATGAGGAATTGATCGATCGGATCCTTGAACTGGAACCGGATGTCGTGTTCATGGATGGGGATATGCTGAATGCGGACAGCGATGACATCAGCTGGCTGCTTTCTGAGATCGAGCGCCTTTCTGCCAAAGTCCCGGTCTATTATGCGCTGGGCAATCATGAACTGGCTTATATGGCCGCGCATCCGGATCTGATCACACAGCTCGAAGAAGCCGGCGCCATCGTGCTGGATGAAGAATATGTGGATGTCGAGATCGCGGGAAACGCGGTGCGTATCGGCGGATTCTATGACTATGCGTTTTCGCGGACCGCAGCGAAGACCACCGCGGATACGATGGATGCGCAAGATCATGCGTTCCTTACTGACTTCTGCGATACATCGCGGCTGAAGATCATGCTGTCGCATCGGCCAGACAGCTTTGTCTTCTCTGATGCTTCCGCGATCTGGCAGATCGATTATGTCTTATGCGGGCACAACCATGGCGGTCAGGTGCGCCTGCCTTTCCTTGGCGGTGTATTTGGGGGAGACCAAGGGTATTTTCCGCCGTATGAGGATGGGCTGCACGCTTTTGCTTCCATGAACATGATCATTACAAGAGGGCTGAGCTCCAATCCCAAGATCTTGCCGCGCTTCAACAATCTGCCGGAGATCGCTGTGTTAGATTTTGCTCCTTGAGGCGAAAATACGCGGAAAGCTTGATATTCTCTGCGCAATGGTGTAAACTTACGTTGTCACGCTTTCAGAAAGCTGGCTGCTGATCAGCGCAAACGGAGAGTTATCGAAGCGGTCATAACGAGCTGCACTCGAAATGCAGTAGTCCTCACGGGCACGTGGGTTCGAATCCCACACTCTCCGCCAGAAAACACAATGCTCACAGGCTGCTTCGTCTGTGAGTTTTTTCTTTAGTAAGGGGGAAATCAAATGGCACAGAAACAGGCGGCGATATTTAACGATTTGAGCGGATTCGGGCGCTGTTCCATCAGCGTCATCCTGCCGATCCTTTCCGCCATGGGGCATCAGGGCGTAGCGATCCCGACAGCCGTGCTTTCCATGCATACGGAATTTCCAAACTATCATATGACCGACCTCAGCGATCAGCTGCCGGCCTATTTGGAAAGCTACCGCAAAGAAGGGCTGCGTTTTGACGCGCTGTGTACCGGTTTCCTCAGCAACCCGACACAGGCACAGATTGCCCGCTCATGTCTTCAGCTGCTGAAAGAAGATGCTCTTGTCCTCATCGATCCGGTGCTGGGAGACGGCGGGCGCCCTTATCCGACCATCACCAAAGAGATCATCGCGCAGATGCGCTCATTAGCCAGCGAGGCAGGTGTGCTGCTGCCCAATCTGACAGAGCTGTGTCTGCTGTGCGGCAGACCTTATCCGGATGCTTTTCCATCGCGGGATTTTCTGCTCTCCTGCTGCGAAGAACTTTGCGCGGCCGGGACCAGCAACGTGGTCGTGAGCGGCCTTGAACTAGACGGACGCTGCTGCAGCTTCATCTATGCGGATGGAAAAGCAGATGAAGTATGGAACGAAAAAGTCGGTGATGGCCGCCCGGGCAGCGGAGATGTCTTTGCCGCAGTGATCGCCGGAAGCCTGCTGCGCCACGAAACGCTGCACCAGAGCGTGGAGCGCGCCGCCCGCTTCGTGGAAACGGCCATGCGGCAGACCTTGCAGGAACAGATCCCGCATGCCTGGGGCCTGTGCTTTGAAGGACTGCTCAGCGAGCTCATGCCCGCAGCCAGATAATTTACCATGATTTTACATCATGCTGATGGCAGAATGACGCAAGGTATGCTATTCTGAACGAAAGGGGAGACTGTACTATGATCTATGCTGTCATTGACCTGGGGTCGAATACGATCCGCATGAACGTCTATCGCCTGCGAAACGGCAAGTTTCGCCTGTTGTTTTCCAAAAAAGCTACGGCCGGCATCGTTTCTTACGTGAAAGAAGGCCGGCTGAACCGTGAAGGGGTCTGTGAGATCTGCAGCACGCTGGAATCATTCAAGAAAGTGCTCGAGCATTTGCAGATCGAACAGTGCTCCGTGTTTGCGACCGCTTCGTTGCGCAACATCGACAATACTGAAGAGGTCATCGCGCAGGTCAAGAAGAAAACAGGGATGAAGATCCGTCTGATCAGCGGTGAAGAAGAAGGCCGGCTCAGCTTTCGCGGCGCCGCGATCCAGCTTTCCGCGCAGGATGGGCTTTTCATCGATATCGGCGGCGGAAGCACAGAGCTGGTGGGATTTGCGGAAGGCAAAGCGCAGAGCTCACGTTCACTGCCGATCGGTTCATTGAATTTGTACAATCGCTTCGTGCATGACATCATCCCCACGGCTCAGGAGCGCAAAGAGATCAGCTTGTATGTGGAAGGTGCCTTGCAAGCAAGCGGGATAAGGGTGCAGGGTTCATTGCTCGCGGCGGCCGGCGGCACGGCCCGCGCCGTCGAAAAGCTGCTGCTGCGCCGCGGCCTGCTAGAGCGAAAGGGCGAAGCGATCCAGCTTTCTCAGCTGGAAGCGCTGGAACAGCTGCTCGCCGACAGCAGCGATGCCGCGCACATGATCCTGCGCTGCAAGCCCGACCGCATCCATACCTTTATCCCAGGATTTCTCATCCTGGAAGGGGTCATGCGGCATTTTGGCTGCGAACAGCTGAAGGTCTGCCGCAACGGGATCCGGGAAGGCTATCTGATGGAGATCACCGGCGTACAGCCTCAGTAAGATCAAGGAGGAAGATCTATGGCGAATAACTACGAGTATACACAGAACCGGGAACTATCCTGGCTGAAATTTAACGAACGCGTGCTGGAAGAGGCCGCCGATGCCAGCGTGCCGCTGCTGGAGCGGGTGAAGTTCATCGCCATCTTCACCAGCAACCTCGATGAGTTTTATATGGTCCGCTGCGGCAGCCTCTACGATCTGTCTATCTTGGACGAAGAGCATATCGACAATAAGTCCGGCATGAACGCGCAGCAGCAGTTGCAGGCCATCTACCGCGAGACGAAGAAACTGTATCTGCTGCGGGACACCATTTATAAAAATGTGCGCAATGAGCTCAAGCCGCTCATCCGCCGGATCCGCTTCACGCATCTGACGAGAGAGGAAGAAAAGCTCACCCGCGCTTACTTCCTCAACCGTGTGATGCCGGTCCTTTCGCCGCAGATCATCGATATCCATCATCCTTTCCCGCACATGGTGAACAAAAAGCTGTATGTGATGATCCGTCTTGCCGCAAAGAAGAAAGAGCTTTATGGCCTAATTCCGGTCCCCGATACGCTGCCGCGCACTTTTGTCGTTTCTAAAGGAGACTGCGTGCGGATGATCCTGCTGGAAGATATCGTCGCTGCCTACGCCAGAGAGCTGTTCACCGGCTATGAGGTGCAGCTGACGATGACCGTCTCCGTGACCCGCAACGCCGACATCAACCTCGATGCCGGCGTGAATGACGAAGATGAAGATTACCGCCAGCAGATGAAGAAGATCTTGAAGAAGCGCAAGCGCCTGGCACCGATCCGTCTGGAAGTGTATCGTGAGGCAGACCGCAAATTTGTATCTTATCTCTGCGAACAGCTGCAGCTGCAGGAGGAACAAGTATTCGTTTCCCGTACGCCGCTTGATCTTTCTTATGTCTTCTCACTGTCCAAGCATCGTGACCGTTTGGCTTCGCTGCTTTATCCGCCGTTTCAGCCGCAGCCATCCCGCGATCTTGCGACAGACCGGCCGATCATGGAACAGCTGCTGAACGCAGACGCGCTGCTGTTCTATCCTTATGAATCGATCGATCCATTCCTGCGCCTGCTCAAAGAAGCGGCCCGCGATCCGGATGTCACTTCCATCCGCATCACGGTCTACCGCCTTGCCCGCAACTCCCGGATCATCCGTCATCTGGTGGAAGCGGCCGATAATGGCAAAGACGTGACCGTGCTCATGGAGCTGCGCGCCCGGTTTGATGAGCAGAACAACATCGAATATGCTGAACTGCTGGAAAACAGCGGCTGCACCGTGCTGTATGGCATCGAGAACTACAAGGTCCACTCCAAGCTATGTCTGATCACCCGCACCTGCGGCAATGAAGTGCAGTATTTCACCCAGATCGGCACTGGCAATTACAATGAGAAGACCAGCGCGCAATATACGGATTACAGCTATATGACCGCTCGCCGCAGCATCGGGCAGGACGCGGTCAACTTCTTTCAGAACATGGCCATCGGCAATCTGGAAGGAAGCTATCAGGAACTGCTCGTCTCACCGCATTCGCTGAAAGCGCACATCCTGGAAATGATCGATACCGAGATCAGCCGCGCGAGCGAGAACGTGCCGGCCCGCATCTTCATGAAGATGAATTCCATGACCGACCGCGACATCATCGACCGCCTGCAGAAGGCCAGCGCTGCCGGAGTGCAGGTGCGGCTGATCATCCGCGGCATCTGCTGCCTGCTTCCTGGCGTGAGCGGAAAGACAGAGCACATCGAGGTGCATGGCATCGTCGGCCGTTATCTGGAGCATGCCCGTGTGTATTGCTTTGGGTATGAGCCGCATTGCCGCTTGTATATCGCCAGCGCCGACATGATGACACGCAATACGGAAAAACGAGTCGAGGTCGGCTGCCCGATCTATGATCCTAAGCAGAAGGAACGCATCCTGCACGACCTGGAGCTCATGTGGCGGGATAACGTCAAGGCCCGCCGCATGGATCAGGAAGGGTGCTATGAACGCATTGACAACGGCTTGCCGCCGCTGGATTCCCAGGAGGAACTGATGAAAGAGGCCATCGCACACGCACAGGATGTCAAGGCGCCGCAGAAAGATGACCGGCATACGTGGCTGATGCAGTTTCGCCGACGCCGTCATGGCCGCAAATAAAAAAATCATGCAGAGCATCCTGCACGATTTTTTTTATCCTTGCTTCAGCAGTTTTCTGACCAGCGGCGTGGCTGCCGCAGCGATCAGGATGCCGGCAGCGGCCTGAACGATATTGCCCGGAATGCCGCCCAGCCCGACGATCCATGAAGCGTTGAGCAGCGAATCCGTCACATAATAGCCTGCGATCATGATCAGCGCGCCGATGAGGTAGGAAGGAAAGCGCAGTCTGGCGCTTTGGCGGATGAGCAAGGCGATGAGCCCGCCTTCAATGCCCTTGATGAGCAAGGTAGCGATGGCATAAGCGCCATATCCGCCGGTCAGATCTGCCAGCGCGCTGCCGATCCCGCCTACCAGAAAAGCCGTGAATGGATGCAGGAAGCCCGCAAACAGCAGGATGAACCCATCTCCCAGATTCAGATAGCCGCCGATGGAATTGGGCAGTTTGATGAACATGGTGGTGATATATACCAGCGCGATGCCCAGCGCGGCCAGCACCAGTTCTTGTGTTTCATTTTTTTTCATCTGTGTTCCTCGCTTTCTACCGTGCATTATAGCGAATAGCTGTATTGAATTAAATGCACAGAAAAAGAATAAAAAAAGAGGACAGTTATGCTATACTTGGTACGGTGAGGCTATGAAGAAATACGAGATCATCTGTTCCCGCATCCGCGCGGAGATCCTGGACGGCACCCGCCGCCAGGGAGACAAGCTGCCCAGCATCCGCGCCTGCGTGAATCAGTTTCATCTGTCCAAGACGACCGTGGAACACGCGTTTGCGCAGCTGCAGCTGGAAGGCTATATCTGCGCCAGGGCGCAGAAAGGCTACTATGTCGCCATGAGCGAAAAGACCCGCCGCCTTCATGAGGAACTGCTTTGTTCGACCTTGCGGCCCAAGCCCTCGCTTCGCTATGATCTGCGCTCTCAGTCCGTGCTCCCGGAAGAAAGCGAACTGCTGATCTGGCGACAGTACTTGAAAAAAGCCATGAATGACGCGGATATCGGCTCCTATGGCGAAGCGCAGGGCGAGAGCGTGCTGCGCGCTTCTCTGGCCAGATACGCCAGCGAACGCGGCATATGGGCATCAAAGGATCAAGTGGTGATCGGCGCCAGCGTTCAGTCACTGCTCTATCAGCTGTGCGGGCTATTGCCTGAAGCGCAGCGCGCCGCGATCCAGCAAGGCGCGTATGTCCAGGCTCAGCGCGTGTTTGCGGATTATGGCATGCAGGTGAGCCAGGTTCCGGCATCACAGCTGCTGCAAGAAGTGCCGGAGAGCGATGTGCTTTATCTTTATCCACCCTCATTGTGCGATGATGACGCCTTTTCCCGCGACAGGCTGAAAACGCTGATGGCTGCGATCGATGCGCGCGGCACGCTCTTGCTGGAAGACGATCACAACGGGGAGCTTTCTTATCTGCGGCCTGCGCAGACAGCGATGGGCAGCTTCAGTGAAGAATTATCCAGCGTCTATCTCGGCTCTTTTTCGCGCATCCTGCTGCCGGCGCTGCGCATCAGCTATATGATCCTTCCCTCTGCCTTGGCCAGATCTTACCGTGCAAGGGATGATTATGGGCCCGGCGCCTCAAAGCTGGAGCAGATTGCTTTTGCCTCTTACATCGCGGATGGTCATCTGCACCGCCGCATCACTCGTCTGAAGCGCCGCTATCGCCGTCGGCATGAACTGCTCATGCGCTTTGCTTCAGATTCCGGCTGGACGCTGGATCGGCTGGAAGAATCGATCGCCCGTTATCATTTCCGCCTGCCATTTCCCTGCGGCATGGATGCAAAGCAGCTGATGGCGCGAGGCATTGCCGTAGACGGGCTCAGCGGCGACATGCTGACTTTATCCTTTTCGGCCGCAGCCGATCTGGATGACGCCTTGCATGCGCTGCGTGAACTGCTGAAGGAAGGAGGAAACTGACTTGAAAAAAAATATGCCTGCGCTTTGCTGGGGGACGCTCACGCTGCTGATCATGGCAGCGATCTTCTTTTTCTCCAGCGATACAGCGGGCGCATCCAACGCCAAGAGCGGACTGTTCGTTTCGCTGCTTGCGCCCCTGGCCGCCTGGATCGATACAGATATCCTGAGCTTTCTGATCCGCAAGGCGGCACATTTTTCCATCTATGCCCTGCTCGGGATCAGTGCGTATATGACGCTGCATAGCGCCAACATCAAAAGACCACAGTGGTCCTTGGTCATCTGCATCCTTTATGCCTGCAGCGATGAGCTGCATCAGCTTGCCGTTTCCGGGCGGAGCGGACAGCTCAGCGATGTGTTCCTGGACAGCATCGGCGCCTTGTGCGGCATCCTGGTCTGCGTCGCGATATTGCGCCTCAAACGACATAAGACGTCATGAGAAAAGGCCGGCTAAGGGGGGAGCCGGCCTTTTCTCTATTATTAAGGGGATAGAAAATTGTATGAATATCATTAGGGGAATGAATTTCATACACGCAAGGAGTTCTTCCTTGCACGGTTATAGTATATGAAATCTCTATAGATAAACAATGTTTAAAATAAGGGAAAATATGTGAAAGCAGCAAAGATTGTAAACGGATACAAAAAAGACACCCGAAGGTGTCACGCATTGTTTTGCACGGCATGGTCGATCAGCGCATAATCCTGCGCGATGTTCAGCGCATGACCGCTGATGCGCTCAAAATCTGTGAGCAGCTGAGAGAACATCACGCTGATCTCGCTGGAGATGCTCTTTTCCTTCATCCGCTGCATCTGCCTGCGGCGCAGATGCAGGCTGACTTCTTCGCTCTGTGAACGCAGCGTTTCCTGATCTTTCAGGTCATGCAGCGCGGCAAGCATCTCATCACACATCTTGCGCATAGACTCGATCGTGCTCTTTTCTTCCTCGTTGAGCTTGCTTTGCAGGTGTTCGCGTCCGTAATATTCCATCTTGACCGCATAGTCGCTGATCCGCTCGATGTCCGTGATCTGATGATAATAAGCGCCCAACGCGATGCTTGTCTCATTGCTGATCTCCATGCTCATCGCTTTGGTGATATAATCTGCGATTTCTTTGTTGAGAGTGTCCACTGTCTCTTCACGCTTGAGGATCTCTTCGCCGATCTTGCGGTCATATTTCAGCAGCTGGTCAAAGCCCTGCTCCACATTCTGCTGTGCCAGTTCGATCATATGCGCGATCTCCGCATCCACTTGCTGCAGCGAGATGGCCGATCTTCCGATGGCCTTCGTGTAAGAAGGCAGCGGCTTGAGGTACTGCAATACTTCAGAAGTCATCTTCTCCTTCACCGGCAGGATCTTCTGGGCCAACGCAGCGAGATATGTGCCAAACGGCAGCAACAACAGCGTGGTGACCACATTGAACAGCGTGTGCATGTTGGCAATCTGCGCGGCTGGATTGCCCGGTGTCCATGACGATACCAGATCCGTCAGGGAAAGCGCCGTATTCGCGGTCAGGATGCAGATGGTCGTAAAGATCGCTGTACCGATCAAGTTAAAGGAAAGATGGATGATCGTCGTCTGCTTTGCTTCCCGGCCCGTGCCGATGCTGGCAAGGACGGCCGTGATGCATGTGCCGATGTTCTGGCCGAACAGCACATAGACCGCGCCGTCAAGACCGATCAGCCCGCTGGAAGCCAGCGCCTGCAAGATGCCGACCGAAGCGCTGGACGACTGGATGATCGCGGTGAATACCGCGCCTGCCAGGATGCCGATCAGCGGATTGGAGAACGAAGTCATCAGCTGGATGAACGCCGGTTCCTCACGCAGCGGCAGCATCGCTGTGCTCATCATGTCCATGCCGATGAACAGCACGCCCAGTCCCGCCAGGATCGTGCCGATGTGCTGGACCTGCACGCGCTTGACGAATACGACCAGCGCCACGCCGATAAACGCGATGAGCGGCGCGATGGCACCGACATCAAGCGCGATGAGCTGACCGGTGATGGTGGTGCCGATGTTGGCGCCCATGATGATCCATACCGCCTGGGTCAGCGTCATCATGCCCGCGTTGACGAAGCCCACGACCATGACCGTCGTGGCGCTGGATGACTGGATGACGGCAGTGATGGCCGCACCGACCAGCACGCCGAGGAAGCGGTTGCTGGTGAGCTTTTCCAGGATCTCTTTCATCCGCTCGCCAGCGGCGGCTTCCAGACCGGAGCTCATCATCTGCATGCCATAAAGGAAGAGGGCAAGTCCTCCGAGCAGGCTCAATAAGTTTGTGATTGACATAAAGACACTCCTTTTCGCTTGTCAGATTAACTATAGTTAAAATATTTGTAAAAAACAACGACAAAAACGCAGAAAAATGTAAAATCTATGTAAGATGACTGCCGTAAAATGTAAAATCGTCCGGAATGAAAGGTGATGTAAGCAAAAGAGAGAGGATGAAACAAAGCGTCAGATTTGTTTTCATAATTATGGCCAAAAATATTCCGCAGGAATGAAACTATGCTATAATATATGGGCTCAGATGAGACTGTCTGATGCGATGAGGTGAAAGAAATGATTTTGCGAAGCATTGATGCCGTCATTCGGATGCTGGATGCGGATCTGATAGAAGGAGGAGACCTCGATGCCATGATCAGCGGCGTGAGCACCGATTCACGCAGCTGCGGCAGAGGCTCTCTTTTCATTCCGCTCGTCGGCGCACACTTCGACGGGCACGATTATGCCGCGCAGGCCGTGGCGCAAGGCGCAGCTGCCATGCTGTGGCAGAAGGACCATCCTGACCATCCCCATGGCGTGCCCATCATCGGGGTGGAAGACACCTTGCAGGCGCTGCAGCAGCTGGCATCCGCCTACCGCGACGAGCTGGATCTGGTGGTGATCGGCATCACCGGCAGCAACGGCAAGACAAGCGTCAAGGATATCCTGACCAGCATGCTCACTCAGCGCTATGCGACCAGCAAGACCAAGGGCAATCGCAACAATGAGATCGGCGTGCCGCTGACGCTGCTCGAGCTGTCAGACGACGATCAGGTTGCCGTGGTAGAGATGGGCATGGAAAACCTGGGAGAGATCGACCTGCTCACCCGCATGGTAAAGCCGGATATTGCCATCATCACCAATGTCGGTGAAGCGCACCTGGAAAATCTGGGCTCGGTGGCGAACATCGCGCGCGCCAAGGCAGAGATCGTGCATGGATTAAAAGAAAATGGCGTATTGCTGTATAATGGAGAACAAGAAGTGCTGGAAGCCGCACTTGCGCGCGAGTCACTTCCGGAAGGCACGACCGTAGAAAGCTTCGGCAGCAGCCCGCAGCAGGATCTGTTTTGTTATGGCGAGATCCGCCAGGATGCCGAAGGCATCCGCTTCTGCACGAATCTGATGGCCGAGGAAGTCTTCATGAACATCTACGGCGCGCACCAGGTGCTCAACGCTCTGCCGGCCATCTATGCCGCCAAGGCATTGGGCCTGAGCGAAGCAGAGATCTTGGCGGGACTGGCGCATATCGAGAAGACCGCGATGCGCAACGATGTGATCGCTGTGCGCAGCGGCTGGATCCTCGATGATTCCTATAAATCGAACCGGCAAAGCGCGCTGGCCGCGCTCAAGACACTGCATGATTTTGATGTGCCGCGGCGCGTCGCCGTGCTTTCAGACATGCTGGATATGGGCGAGGCCGGCCCGATGCTGCACTACGCCCTGGGCAAGGCCGTGGCGGGATATGGCATCGACCGCCTGTGCACATGGGGCGAGATGTCCCGCTTCACGGCTCAAGGCGCCATCAACGCCGGCATGCGGGATGTCACACATTACGAAACGAAAGAGGAGCTGCAGGAGGCCGTGCGAAGCGAGCTCGATGCCCCTTGCATGATCTTGATCAAAGGTTCGCGCGGCATGCATATGGACAGCGTCGTGACCGCGCTCTCAGCAAAAGACAAAGGAAGTGTTGAACATGAATAAGATAGCGCTCGGAATCATTTTCGGCGGAAAGTCAAGTGAGTATTATGTATCTCTGCACTCCGCGGCAAGCCTGCTGCGGCAGATCGACGCAGCTCGTTATGAGATCACGATGATCGCGATCTCTCAGAAGGGCGAGTGGTTCTTATATGAAGGAAGCATCGATGCTCTGGAGCACGATCACTGGCGCCAGGAAAAGTGCACCCCTTGTGCCCTGACGCACGGCGGTCTGCTCATCCTGCACGCGCATGAATATGAACTGCGCACGCTTGACTGTATTTTTCCTGTGCTGCATGGGAAGAATGGGGAAGACGGCACGATCCAGGGGCTGTTCGAACTGTGCGACATTCCCTTTGTCGGCTGCGACCACATGAGCAGCGCCATCTGCATGGACAAAGAGATGACCCATATCATCGTCGAACATGCCGGCATTCCCTGCGCGCCCTATATGAGCGTGTATGCATGGGAGCACCGCGATCCATCCGCAGTGTATGAAGAAGCCAAAGAAAAGCTCGGCCTGCCTTTCTTCATCAAGCCATGCAATGCCGGCAGCAGCTATGGCATCCATTGTGTCGAGTCGCCCGCGCATTTTGCCGAGGACCTCGCCGACGCTTTCTATCATGACGGCAAAGGAAAGGTCATCCTGGAAAAGGCCATCAAGGGCTTTGAGATCGGCTGCGCCGTCATGGGGAATGAAGAGCTCATTGCTGGCAGCGTCGATGAGATCGAGATCTCCGGCAGCTTCTTTGATTATGAAGGCAAATATGAGATGAAGGACGCAGCCATCTATTGCCCGGCGCGCATCGACGAAACGCTGTTCAAGGCCGCGCAAGATATGGCCAAGCGTGCCTATCGTGCCATGAACTGCAGCGGCATGACCCGCGTGGACATGTTCGTGACCCCGCAGCGTACGATCATCTTCAACGAGCTCAATACGATCCCGGGATTTACCGCGACTTCCCGTTATCCTTCCATGATGAAGGAGATCGGCATCCCCTTTGCCCGGCTGATCGACACATTGGTGGATCTTGCGCTGCAGCGCAAGACAGGGGGCGATCGGCGTGCTGAACAGTAAGAGCCGCGCGTGGGCCGAGATCGATCTGACTCAGATCGATCACAATGTGCAAGAGATCCGCAAGCTCATTCCCAGCTCCAGCAAGATCATGGGCATCGTCAAAGCTGACGCCTATGGGCATGGCGATGTGGAATGCACCCGCGAGCTGGAACGCTGCGGCGTCGATTTCTTCGCCGTCAGCAGCGTCGATGAAGGCGTGCATCTGCGTGAGCACGGCATTCGCAGCGCGATCTTGATCCTGGGCTACACTCCGCCCGAACATTTTCATTATCTCCATGAGCTGAGGCTGACCCAGACGCTGGTCGATCTGCCCTTTGCCCGCAAGCTTGACGCTTATGCCCACGCGCATGACTGCGTGATCGAGGCACATGTCAAGGCGGACACCGGCATGAGCCGCATCGGCGTCATCGTGCAGGATCACGCTTATCATATCGAAGAGATCCTGGAAATGTATGCGATGAAACATGTGCGGGTCACCGGCATCTTCTCGCATTTCAGCGTGAGTGATTCTCACACCGCAGAAGATCTGGCCTTTACGAAGCATCAGATCGAATTGTTTGAACGGGTGCTTGCGGATATCCGTGCCGCCGGCTTTGACTGTGGCGTGCGTCATCTGCAAAACAGTTATGGCATCCTGAATTATCCCGATCTGCAATATGACTATGTGCGCCCGGGATTGTTATATATGGGCGTGACGAGCGATGATGAGATCCCGATCAACACTGCGCCGGATTTTCATCCGATCTTATCGCTGCATGCCAATGTGACGATGGTCAAGACCATTGCGGAAGGCGTGAGCGTAAGCTATGGCCGTCATTTTCGCGCGCCATGCCAGACCCGGGTGGCCAGCGTGTCGATCGGCTATGCGGATGGCATCCCGCGCCTGCTTTCCAACACCGGCTTTGAAGTGCTGCTGCATGGCCGCCGTGTCCCGATCATCGGCAATATCTGCATGGATCAGCTGATGCTCGATGTCAGCGCGCTGGACGATGTCGCGGAAGGCGATGTCGTGACCCTCATCGGCACACAGGGCGATCAGCGCGTGAGCGTGGATGCCATGAGCCGCGCGGCGCATACCATCAATAATGAAACATTGACGCGGATCACCGCACGCGTGCCGCGGTTCTATATCAGGAAGGGATGACAATGAAAAGCAAGAGCTATACCGCCATTGACATTGCTAAATACATCAGCGCCTTGCTGGTGGTCTACATTCATACATTTCCGTTGCTGGACATCTCAGAGACTGCCAATATGTTCATCTTGCAGGCGGTCTGCCGCATCGCTGTGCCTTTTTTCTTCACCGTGAGCGCCTTTTTGTTCTTTCGGCGGATCGATGTGCAGGCCGGCTGGCGAGATGCGGTGAACCTCGCCCAGCTGAAACACTTTTTGCGGCGGATCGGCCTGCTGTATCTGGTATGGACGATCATCTATCTGCCTTATACCGCGATCCAGGTGCACAATGGCGCCTCCATCCTGCGCTGGATCTTTGACTGCTTCTTCAACGGCAGTTATTATCATCTGTGGTTTTTGCCGGCCTTGATGCTTTCGGTGCTCATCGTCTATATGCTGTACCTGAAGCTGGGCATGAGAAAAAGCCTCATCCTGTGCGGCTTGCTTTACCTCATCGGCGCCGCCGTCAACGGATATGGGGATGTGCTGACCCAGATTCCCTTCATCGGCAGTGCCATTTCCTTGTATCTGAAGGTGTTCACGACCACGCGCAACGGGTTATTCTTCGGCCCGATCTTCATCATGCTGGGGGCGCTGCTGCAGCGCGCGCCCATCCGCAGCAAAAAGGAATACGCGCTTGGCATCGGCATTTCCTACGCGCTGCTGCTGGGAGAGCAAGGGATCATATGGGCAAGCGGAAACATGCATGATCTGACGAGCATGTATGTGATGATGGTGCCGCTCATCTACTTTCTGGTGAGCGCGTTATTGCAGGTACGCGCTTTGGCGACACCGCTGCATCATTTCCTGCGTCAGTCCTCTCAGCTGATCTATGTATCGCACATCTTGTTTGCGATGCCGCTGCTTTCATTGCTGGGCACGCATCATCTGCTGGTCTATGTGATCGTGCTCATTGCCAGCCAGCTGCTGGCTGCGTTGATCATCCTGCTGTCCAGACGCTTTAGCTGGATGAAGGTCTTATATTAGGAGAATATATGCTCAGAGTATCACAAGTCAGGCTGACCATCGATGAGGATCTGAGTCAGCTGAAAGCAAAGCTTTGCCGGAAACTGCGGATCGCCGCGGATGATCTGATCCGCTTCTCGATCATCAAGGAAAGCATCGACGCCCGCAAAGATCCGATCGTTTTCTCATATACGCTGGCATGCGAAGTGCGCCAGGAAGCGGCGCTGCTGAAGCGGCATCTGCGTGATGTCAGCGCTATGCATCCTGAACCTTTCGCCTTGCCTGCACAAGGGAATGAGCCGCTGAAGCACCGACCGGCCGTGATCGGCTTTGGCCCTTCCGGCATGTTCGCTGCCTTGCTGCTGGCACAGCAGGGCTATCGTCCCATCGTCTTTGAACGCGGTTCCTGCGTGGAGACACGCACTCGCCGCGTCCGCGCGTTCTGGGCCGGCGGACAGCTCGATCCGCAATGCAATGTGCAGTTCGGAGAAGGGGGAGCCGGCACGTTTTCGGATGGCAAGCTGACCAGCCGTTCCAAAGATCCGCGCTGTCACCATGTGCTGGAGGAACTCGTGCGTTTCGGTGCACCGCCGCAGATCTTGTATGAGGCACATCCGCACATCGGCACCGATATCCTTTCGGGCATCGTCAGAAACCTGCGCGAAGAGATCATCGCTTTGGGCGGAGAGATCCATTTTGACGCGCAGGCGGAAGATTTTCGCATTTCGGATGGCCGGCTGCGGGCATTGATCGTGAACGGGGAAGAGATCCCCTGCGAGCAGGCGCTGCTGTGCGTCGGACACAGCGCCCGGGATACGATGCGCACGCTGCATGCGCGCGGAATGCGCATGGAGGCCAAGGCCTTCGCCGTCGGCGCGCGGGTAGAGCATCCCCAGGCGATGATCGACAAAGCGCTGTATGGCCGCTATGCCGGACATCCCCGGCTGGGCGCGGCCAGCTACCGCATGACTTGCCGCGCTGCCAATGGCCGCGGTGTCTATACGTTCTGCATGTGCCCCGGCGGCTTTGTCGTGCCTGCTTCAAGCATACCGGACGGCGTGGTCGTCAACGGCATGAGCGAGCATGCCCGTGATCAGGCCAATGCCAACAGCGCTTTGCTCGTGCAAGTGACACCGGCTGATTATGGCCATGATCCTTTTGACGGCATGCGCTTTCAGGAAGAACTGGAGCATCGTGCCTTTCTGATGGGCGGAGGCGACCATCGTGCGCCGGCCCAGCAAGTCACGGATTTTCTGGCGCACCGCGCCTCAGAGACGATCGGCGCGCTCAAACCAAGCTATGCCAGAGGCGTGACGCTGTGCGATCTGCACGCGCTTTTTCCCAAGGAGATCAGCACGGCTCTGGAAGATGGGCTCAGGCATTTTGAACATCAGCTTCCGGGCTTTTCCGCCAGCGGCATCATGACCGCGGTGGAAAGCCGCAGCAGCGCGCCGCTGCGCATGTGCCGGGATGAGCGGCTCATGTCCAGCATCGAGGGCATCATGCCGCTGGGCGAAGGCGCCGGCTATGCCGGCGGCATCGTGACCAGTGCCGTAGATGGCGTGCGCGGCGCCATGGCGCTCATCCGCCGCTTTGCGCCGCAATGACCGGGACATAATTTTCCCGGTCTTTTCATATCTTGTCATTGAGGTGGAATCATGAGCACACGCTGTCGTATCGTGGTCTATTCAATCGCTGCGCTCATCTTGACGGGGATCGGCGCACTGCTGATCCACTTTCTGTTTTTCAGCGGTATCTTCATCCCCACGCTGGAGCTGGTTGGCAGCGACCATCTGCAAGTCAACATGAATGAGACTTATCAGGATCCAGGCGCCAGAAGCGTCTATCGCTTCATGGATAACAGCGAGCATTTGCATGTGGAGAGCACGGTAGATACATCCCGTCTGGGCACATATCAGGTCATCTATACATTGGACAACGCGAACAAGCAGGTCATCCGCACAGTAGAGGTGATCGATGGCAAGGCGCCGGATCTGCGCCTGAAGGGCGATGCGCAGCTGAAGCTGTTCATCGGGGATCAGTATGAAGAACCAGGCTATACCGCATATGACAACTGTGACGGCGATATCACGGACATGGTGAAGAGCGATTCGCGGGTAAACTTCAATCAGGCAGGGACATATGAGATCGTCTATACGGTTCAGGACAGCCATGGCAATGAGGCTTCCTGCACCCGCAGCGTGCAGATCCTGGAAAATCCGCTCAATGTCCGGCTGGCATATGACCATGACATGTTTGACAACACCGCCTTTGAGTGGTGGTTCAACAAGTCAGTGAATCATGCGCGCAACACGGCTGCCAAGGACGCTGACTGGCTGAAGACTTATGGCGCGTATTATATCGGTCCGGACGAAAAGGTGATCTATCTGACTTTTGATGAAGGCGGAAATGACATCACCTATATCAAGCAGATCGCGGATGTGCTCAATGAAAATGAGGTAAAGGCGACGTTCTTCCTCACGCGCAACTATATTCGCGATGAAGCAGATTTTGTCCGTGATCTCGTCAATCATGGTCATGTCATCGGCAATCACAGCTGGCATCATTATGACATGACGACGCTGGCCAACGCGGCGCAGGCCGATGCGTTCGTGGAAGAGCTCACCCAGGAAGAGAAGACCTATATGGAAGTCATCGGTGAGCCGATGCCGAAGATCTTCCGCTTCCCGCGCGGAGGCACGAGCGAACGGGCGCTCAAGATGATATGTGACCTGGGCTACCGCACCTATTTCTGGAGCCATGCGTATTATGATTACGGCAGTGACGTATCGGCTCAGGAAGCGCTGCAGACGATGATGGATCATTATCACAATGGCGCCATCTACTTGCTTCATCCCAGCAACAAAGGAAACTGGCTGGCCCTGGACGATTTTATCCGTGAGATGAAACGGCTTGGCTACCGCTTTGATACCGTGGACCACATCGAATGAGCATTTGCCGGCCGCTGCAGGCCGGCATTTCCTATGTCAGCGAAAAGCTTTTCCATCTGCGCGGTTTCTGTGTTATAATGTCGACTATGTGAGGAGGGTGCGACATGAAGCTGTTTACGCCTGATTATTACGTGGAGAGTTATCGCGCGCTGGATGTGGAGCGGCTGAAACAACATGGGATCCGGCTGCTCGTCTGTGACATCGACAACACATTGGCCGCGCATGATGAACCGCTTCCTGACGACGCGGCCAAGGCATTCGTGAAACGGGTCAGGGACGCCGGCATTCAGGTCGTCTTCATCTCTAACAACAAACGGGAGCGGGTGGAGCGATTTGCCAGTTGTTTTGACGCGAAATGTTATCCTTTCGCGCGCAAGCCGCTGAAGCAGACATATCGCAAGATGCTCAGGGAACTGCGCTATGCGCCGCATCAGGTGGCCGTGCTCGGCGATCAGCTGCTTACAGATATGCTGGGCGCCAACCGCATGCATTTTTACACGATCCTGACCAGGCCGCTGGTGAGCCGGGATCTGAACTGCACGAAGGTCAACCGTGTGTTCGAAAATCTGGTGTTCCATGTGCTCGAACATCAGGGAAAGCTCAAAAGGGGGGAATATGATGACAGAATATTGTAAAGGGTGCGGCGTCCGCCTGCAAGACAGCGATCCCACGCTGCCTGGTTATACGCCGAAGCTGGATAAGGCATATTGTCAGCGCTGCTTCCGCATCCGCCATTATGATGATGTGGTGATCTCCATGCAGCAGGGAATCGACGGCGCCCAGGTGCTGCAGCGCATCGCGCAGCACGACGCGCTCATTTTGTGGGTAGTCGACATCTTTGACTTTGAGGCCAATCTGCTGCCGGGTCTCTCTCGCCATCTGCCAGGACGGGACATCGTGATGATCGCTACCAAGCGTGATCTGCTGCCGCAGACCCTTTCCGATGAGAAACTGGCGATGTTCGTGCTGCGCCGGCTGAAAGAAGAGGATATCCGGGTGGAGGGCATCGTGCTGTGCGGCGATCTGGCGCGCAATCCGCATCATCCGGACAATCATTCGCTGGAGGAAGTGGAAAATGCCATCGCGAAGTACCGTCACGGCCGCGATGTGATCGTGATGGGCATGGCCAATGCCGGCAAGAGCACCTTGCTCAACGGGCTGTGCGCGTCAGCAGACTTGACGACTTCCGCGCATCCGGGCACGACCCTTGATTTCGTGGCGCTGAGGATGGAAGGGTACACGCTGTATGATACGCCGGGCATCACCCGTCATGATTCGCTGCTCACGCATGCGCCGGACGCGCTGCTGCGGGAAGTGATCCCGATGCGGCCGCTGAAGCCGCGGGTATTCCAGCTGCATGAGGATCAAAGCTATGCGCTGGGCGGCATGGTCCGCCTTGACGTGAGATGCGCGAAGCAAGGAACGGTAGTGGCGTATTTCAGCGAACGCCTGAAGGTGCATCGCGGCAAAGCGGCCAAGGCCGATGAGCTGTGGCACCGCCATCTGGGCGGACTGCTCTCTCCTACGCTGGACAGCGATCCCGATGACATGGTCATGTATTCCCATCCGGTGCGCAAAGAAAAGATCGATGTGGTCATCCATGGACTGGGCTGGTTTTGTGTCAGTCCCGGGATCAGCGAAGTCCGCGTATGGGTAAACCGGAAAGTCAATGTGACATTCAGAAAGGCGATGATATGATATGTTGAGTGCACAAGATAAGAAGACGCTGCGGGCGCAGGCGCAGCAATACCGCTCGTTGTTTCAGATCGGCAAAGACGGCATCAGCGACAATCTGATCGCGACGCTCGATGATTCATTGCGCGCGCATGAGCTGGTCAAGCTCAATCTGCTCAAGAGCGCGCCGCTGAGCACGGCCGAAGCAGCGCAGATGCTGGCGCAGGCCACCGACAGCGAGCTGGTACACAGCATCGGACGCACATTCGTGCTGTACCGCCGCAGCAAGAAGAACCTGATGGGGCTGTAAGATGAAGATCGCAGTGTTGGGCGGCAGCTTCGATCCGGTACATGCCGGACATATGCAGATCGCGAAAGAAGCGCTGAAGATGGGCATGGATGAGGTATGGCTGATGCCGACGCATGACACGCCGCTCAAAAGCCGCTCGCTGAGCGATGAACATCATCGGCTCGCTATGTTGAAGCGGGCGAGCGCGTCTTATCGTCATATCCGTGTCTGCACGATGGAGCTCGAGCGGCAGGGCATCTCTTACACGGTCGATACGGCACGGATGCTCAAGGCTCACTATCCAAACGATCAGTTTTTCTGGCTGATCGGCAGTGATCAGGCGCTGCAGCTTTCGCGCTGGAAAGAAATCGATGCCTTGCTTCAGCTGGTGCGCATCGTGGTCTTCTCCAGACAGGATGTCCGCATGCCCAAGACGCCGTATCCGCTGCTTTTTCAGCCGATGCGGCTGGTCGCGGTCAGCTCCACGCAGATCAGAGAAGGCAGAGGGTGGCATTATGTGCCTGAAGCGGTCAAGACATACATCAGCGCGAACCGCCTGTATCTGGAAAGCTTCGTCAAGGGACATATGTCAGAAAAACGGTATGCGCACAGCGTCAGGGTAGCACAGCTCAGCGTTCAGCTGGCGCGGGCGCATCAGCTGGATGAAGGCATTGCCTATGAGGCCGGCATGCTCCATGATCTGTGCAAAGAGATGCCTAAAGCGGAAATGCGGATCTGGATGCGACAGCTGTTCCCGCAATATCTCCATGAAGCACCCGCGATCTGGCATGGCTATTTGGGCAGCGTGTTTGCCCATCGCGCATATGGCTGCCGCAGCAGACAGGTGCGCTGTGCCATCTATCATCATGTCAAAGGGGACAGTACACAGCCTTATGCGATGATCACATATTGCGCAGATAAGCTGGAATGGGGCCGCGGATATGACAGCAGCGAACAGATCGCGCTGTGCATGCGCAGCCTGCATCAAGGCTTTCTGCGCGTGAAGGAGGAACAGAGCGAATATCTGAAAAAGGAGAAAGACGGTCAATGAAAGAAAAACTGGAAATCATATTGAAGGCGATCAGTGAAAAGAAGGGAGAGGACATCCTTGTCTATGCGTATTCTTCTCTCAATCCTGCGGTAGATGAAGTTGTCATCGCCAGCGCGTCCAATCAGCGGCAGACTTTTGCGCTTGCCGACAACGTCAAGGACAGGCTGGAAGAGCACGGCATGCGGGTGGACCATGTCGAGGGCGGACGGCAGAGCCGCTGGATCCTGCTGGATGCTTCTGATATCATCGTACATATCTTTGAACATCAGGAACGAAGCGTATATGGCCTGGAGAAGCTGTATGCGGATCTGCCGGTGACCCGCTATGATCTATGATGTGCTGGCGTCTTATTATGACGCCCTGGTCAAGGATGATGAGGCGACAGCCGCATGGGTCGCGCTGATCCAGCGGCATATGCAGGGCAATGAGATCATGGAAGTGGCATGCGGCAGCGGCGAGATCACCATCGCGCTGGCCCAAAAAGGATATCACATGCATGCCAGCGACATCAGTCCGGCCATGATCAGGGCAGCGAAAGCAAAGCCCGGCGCAGCGATGGTGGATTGGCGCGTCATGGATATGCGGCAGCTGCAAGGCGGAGCTTATGATGGCATCCTTTGTCTCTGCGACAGCTTCAACTATTTGCTGGAAGAAGCGGAGGTGAGCAGCTTCTTCCGCAGCGTGTATGCACATCTTCGCGAGCATGGCGTGTTCATCGTCGATATGCACAGCCAGGACCGCCTGAAAGAATTCGCGGAAGAATACAATGAAGCAGGCAGGGTAGGTGATCACGAGTATCAATGGACGATCGAAAGCGAGGATGACTGCATCTACCAGACTTTCGCGTTCTATGATGAAGATGGCCGTCCGGCCCTGGAACAGCATATCCAGCGGGTCTATGATCCGGAGTGGATCATGGCACAGCTGCAGGCATGCGGGTTTGCTGTGCAAGTATTCACCGACTTTACCCGTGAAGGCATCACGGAAGGCGAAAAGCAGTTTTATGTCTGCAGGAAGGAGAACGCATGAATCTGATCGTGGCAGCAATGGATGAAGAAGTAAAGGCCATCGTTGAGCGCATGGAGATGGTGCACGAATGCACGCATTCTGGCATATGCCTTTATGAAGGGCAGCTGGAAGGAACAGCATGCACTGTGATGAAAAGCGGCGTCGGCAAAGGAAGCTGTGCCATGAGCTTGACGATCGCCATGGAACGCTCAGGCAAAGTGGACACGGTCATCAATATCGGAACGGCCGGAGGCATCCTGGAGAATGAGGAAGTGCTTGATCTCGTCATCAGCACCGCGGTCGTCCAGCATGACTACGATACGAGCCCCATCGACGGAGATGCCGGGATCGGACTATGGTTCACGGCAGACGCGCGGCTGCAGCAGCTTGCCACGCAGGCAGCTCAGGAGCTCGGGCTGCGTGTCCATCATGGCCTGATCGCCAGCGGCGATCGTTTCATCAGCGGCAGCGCGGCTGTCGAAGCCTTGCGCGCACGCTATCCTGACGCAGTCTGCGCGGAGATGGAAGCAGGCAGCGTGGCGCAGGTATGCGCGCATTATGGCGTGCCATTCGTCGTGCTGCGCTCTCTTTCTGATGTAGCGGTGAAACAGGGAAACGCCATGACCTTCGAAGAATATAAGGAAGCGGCCAGCCGGCGCAGCGCGGCGCTGTGCAGCAGCTTCATCAAAAGGCTCAGCCAGTGAAGGAGCCTTTTTTTTCATGATGAAATCATGTATAATAAGGGTCATGAAACAAGGAGGCTGGTGAAGATGAAACAGAAGATCAATGGCCGCAGCATCTGCCTGACCGTCTTTCTGGCATTGCTGCTCCTCATCGTGATCGCGTCTTTGTGGGCGCTGTTCGTAAGCGGGCCGGCCAGAGCATACGAGGTCAGGCTGGCACAAGAAGAAGCGGCGATCACATCACAGCATGACGCGGTCGGCAACTTGCACAGGCATGTGTTTCGCTATGTGACATACAGCGGAGAGGATAACCAGAACTATTACTGGTTCAATACGGAAGGCCAGGTCATCACGACCCGCGCTAAAGGGACAAGAGATGATGACGCTGCTCGCGCTGCCGCTGAGCAGCTCGGATTGAGCGCGGAAAGCGTGACCCTTGGCTATGGCTATGAAAATCCGGTCTATGTGCTGGAAAGCGGCAATACGACACTGCTGCTGGATTACGATACATTGGAACAAGTAGATGAAAGGGAAGTGAGCGCGGATGAGTGAACTGAAGTGGAGCGCGCCTTACCTGGACCGCAGGACATGGATCCTCGGCGAGCTGGACCACCTGAACATGAGCGCGGAGGAGACCCTGACCTTGCTGCTGATCGATTATTATAATGAACAGCGCCAGCTCATCAGCCATGAATTGATCGCACAGAAGATCGGGATAGACGCTGACGCCGTTGATGAGCTGTTTTCTTCGCTGAGCGCCAAAGGCTATCTGAAGATCGAGTTTCGGGAAGGTAACCTGATCTTTGACATCAGCGGCGTTTTTTCCGCGCAGGAGAATATTGCCGCCAGCATCCAAAATCTGTCGCTCTTTGATGAATTTGAGACAGAGTTTGCCCGTCCGCTGAGCTCCAGCGAGATGCAGCGGCTGTCATCGTGGATGGATGTCTATGACCAGCAGATGATCTTGTACGCGCTGTATGAAGCAGGTGTATATGAAAAGCACAGCCTGGATTATATCGAGCGGATCCTGGCTGAATGGAAACGCAAGGGACTGACACCGGAAGAGTACGAGGAGGGCAAACGATGAACCATATGGCGCCTGAAGAGATCCTGGATAAGATGGAGGAACTGTTTCCTGACGCACATTGCGAGCTTGATCATCGCAACGCGTTTGAGCTGCTCGTGGCTGTCGTGCTCAGCGCGCAGACGACAGACGCGTCGGTCAACCGGGTCACGCCGGCACTGTTCGAGCGCTTTCCGACGCCGCAGGCCATGGCCGCGGCCGATGCGGAAGAGATCGGCACGTATATCCGCAGCATCGGGCTTTACCGCAACAAGGCTCGTTCGCTCCATGCCTTGAGCGCTGCGCTGGTAGAACGCTTTGACGGCGTCGTTCCCAGCACATATAAGGAGCTGATGTCTCTGGCCGGAGTCGGCCGCAAGACTGCCAATGTCGTGCGCAGCGTCTGCTTCGATATCCCCAGCTTTGCGGTGGATACGCATGTAGAACGTGTATCTAAGCGTCTGGGCCTGGCCAAGCCGCAAGATGATGTCCGCAAGGTCGAGGAAAAGCTGAAGCGCAAGCTGCCGCGGGAACGATGGAATAAAGGTCATCATCTGTTTATCTTTTTCGGGCGTTATCTGTGCATGGCGCGAACGCCTAAATGTGGGATATGCCCGTTTACTTCGATCTGCCGCAGACAGAAGATCGAAACAGACTGATCAAAAAAGATCCGCAAACGTCACGTTTGCGGATCCTTTTATAAAAGGGAGCCTTTGGCTCCCTTCATTATTACCACCAGCTGGTATCTTCAGTGTCAGAGTCGGAAGAATCATCCTCATTGCCTCCGGAAGAGGATAGGATGCATTCTCCGTTGATATAGACACCTCCCTGGGCATCACAGGCTGCCCGCTCCTGTTCTTGTTGCTGCTGTTGCTGGATGGCCTCATCGTAACCTGGACATGAAGGATCTGAGGTCGGGTCTGCGGCACAGCGCGTCTCGAGATCTGACTGCTGCTCCATGGCTTCTTCATAGCCCGGGCAGGATGGGTCAGAAGTCGGATCGGCCGCGCATCTTGCATCGAGATCTTCATCATCGCTCGAAGAGGAGGAGCCGCTGGTCGCCCGCGTGCGGGATTCCAGACCAGTCGTCCGGCTCTCTTCAGTGTTGTAGTATTCTGAGAGGATATATCCGCCATCGCGGCTGGCCTTTTCGACCACAGTATCCGGACGGGCGATATCGGTCGGATTCTCACTGATCTCATCGAGCATCGCCCTTGCGGAATGCGATGCGATTGCCTGATTCAGCACATCTTGTGTGATGTAATAGCCGTTCTCGATGCCGGTGTCGGTATAGCCGGTCCATACGGCTACCGAATATTCGCTTGTGTAGGCAATGGCCCATTCATCTTTCATGGCAGTCTCAGGAATGCCATACTGCAGTCCTGAATCGCCCCAGTCGGTCGTACCAGATTTTCCATAGACCGGATAAGAACCATCGCCATCCAGGATATAGTTGAAGGTGTAATAACCGCCGTTGACGACTTTCTCCAGCAGATTGGAGATCATGTATGCGGCGCCTTCGCTGACGACCTGATTCGTTTCCGGATCTGAGCGGAATACCTCATTGGTATCGCGGACGACCACGCGCCGGACACAATGCGCCTCAATGTGGCTGCCGCCGTTGGCCATCATGGAATAGGCGCTGGCCATCTCGACCGTAGAAGCGCGCATGTTTCCGCCGCCGATGCTGTACTGGATATCAAAGGCATCGGCCACGCTGTCAGAGAAGCCGAGGTTCTTCAGATACTGTACCCAGTAGCTGCTGCCCTGGGAATCGATCAGCTCCTGCAAAGTGGCCGCGGCCGGCGTGTTGCGCGAAAGGCCGAGCGCGTCTGCCAGGGTGATCTCACCCATATACAGGCCATCGGAGTTCTGCAAGTCACGGCCGATGTGGAAATAGTCATCGGCACGGTCATCCACCGTATGCGTGGTCGACCAGCCCAGCAGGTCAAAGGTCGGCGCATAATCGAGGATCGGCTTCATCGTCGAGCCAGGCTGCTGCAGCTCAGTGGCGGCGTTGCGGCTGGTGGAGTCACCCACATACTGCCGTCCTGGACCGATCGCGACGATCTCTCCGCTCTCATTGTCTATTACGGTCAGACCGATGTTGAAATACTGGTTCGGGAAAGAATAGACCTCACCGTTGCTGATGTTGTATGCAAGCTGCTGGGCATCGCTGTCCATGCCGGTATAGATGTCCATCGGCACCGTGTAGGGATCCTGACCGGTCAGTTCTCTGACCTCATTGACGACCTGCTCGACATAGCTCTGATATGGATCGCCGCTGTATGATTCACCGCGCTGCAGCTGATAAGAGAGGTTGGTGCTCATTGCCAGATCGCGTTCTTCCTCGCTGATGTAACCGTGCTGATACATCATGCGCAGCGTTTCATTGCGGCGGTTGGTCGCTGCTTCATAGTGGTTGGTAGAGTCGCCGTTGAGATTATATGGGTTATATGTCAGCGGCGCGTTGATGACACCGGCGAGGAAGGCACACTCTGAAAGATTGAGGTCATTGACGTCCTTGCCGAAATAATATTGTGCGGCATTCTGTACGCCGCGGGTGCCCCCGTCGCTGCCAAACCAGATCAGATTCAGGTAGTTGACGATGATCGCTTTCTTGTCGATGCTCTGTTCCGTCAGCAGGCTCAGGTAGATCTCCTGGATCTTATGACGGATCGATTCAAAGCGAGAGATGGTTCCGCCGCTGTTGATCTCCTCTTCTTCCATCGGACGGATCCATGTGTTGTCGACCAGCTGCATGGTCAGCGTGCTGCCGCCCTGAGACAGCGTACCGCTGGATAGGTTGTTCAGCGCGGAGCTGATAAAACGCGGCAGGTCAAAGCCATTGTGCTGGAAGAAACGAGAATCCTCGATCGACAGAAACGCGTCGATCAGATCCTGCGGCAGATCCGCATATTCGATATTGTCGCGATGCTCGCTGCCGAGCTCCGCGATCAGATTGCCGTCCCGATCGTACACGTGGGTGCTGGTCCCGGCCACCAGCTGCTGCGGATTGAAATCCGGCGCGTCGCTGATGATGTTTACCAGCAAAGAAAATACGCAGACGCAGCCGGTAAGCACGATGGTCAGCACGAGCACGGCTGCTTTGTTCCAGCCGTCCAGATGACGCCTCGTCTTTTTTTCTTTTTTATTGGGGGAAGCTTCGGTTTCATTTGTGTTGTTGTTCTTCATGTGATTCCTCCTTGAAATACAGTGCGTCCACATTGTCGAGATAATGCAGCCGCGGTGTCAGCCCTTCCCTGATCAGGGAGCCGATGCGTCTGACCTCTTTATAGGTGATCGACTTGCGCCGGCCATCCTCATAACGTTCGATCAGGCAGGGGGCATCCACAAGATAAGTTTCGTCGAACGCGCGGAAACGGATGATAAAAAAACCGATCCCGCCGTGAACCTTTACCAGCTTCAGATGCTTGATCTGATGCGGATGGATGTTCTTGAACGGAAAGCTCGTCTTGTTGGCCGTCTCCTTTGCCTCAAAGTCAATGGGGCGGCCTCGGTAAATCCCATTATAATCGGTCGTGCTCGGTACCTTGTAATAGGCCTCTGTGATCCGCGCGGCACTGCGTGCCGGATAGTCCACTTTCACTACCTGGATAGGTGTCGGCTTTTTATAGATCAGCGCCCGACCGCTTTCCCGGTAATATGCGTTGGAATCGTTGAGGTCCTGTTCCAGGCTCGTCCCGCGATTAGCAGCGCCTTGCCGGCATGCCGCGGCGCGTGCACCGGCGGGCCGGTTCGGATATCCTATCACATACATCACCGAATCAATTATACTCTAAAGCCCCTGATTATTCAATCTTTATCGCGGAACGCCAAAGTGAGGGAAAAGCCCTTTTCAAAGCGCCTTATTCGTATGATCTTCACCTGAAGTTCATGTCTTTTTCCATATTATTTGATATGTCGCGGCCGACATGGGGAAAGAACATAATTTTCTCTTGATTTTTCCTGCTGAAAATGCGAAACTATTAGGGAAGAGGTGAAGCAGATGACAGCGCAGTATCAGTTGAACGCCAAAGCCATTCTCGACAAGCAGTTCAATGTCGATCTGAAGGGATATGCCCCCAGGGAAGTCGATGAGTTTCTCGACAAGGTGATCGCTGATTATCAGACCTATGATGAGACCATCCGGGAGCTGGGAGAAAGCCTGCAGAGCTATGAGCATCAGGTGGAACAGCTGAAAGCGAAGATCGCCGAGCTCGAAGCGAAGGTCGGGGCAGAAGGGGAAACGATGCCGCCGCAGTCGCAGGTAGATATCCTGAAGCGTCTTTCACGTCTGGAATACGAAGTATTCAAAAAGTAGACACTGTGTGTCAGACAGTCGCTGGTGCCTATGGCATCAGAGGAAAGTCCATGCTCGCACAGCCTGCGATGGCTGTAGTGTTTGTGCCGGATGAAACCATAAATCCGGGCAGGGCAATTCCTGACGGCTGCGTTCGTTCCTAAAGCAGCATGCCATGGAAAGAACGCTTTAAAAGTGCCACAGAGACGAGCGTGCCGGGAAACCGGTGCGGTGGAACGGGTAAACCCCGCAAGCGAGAAACCCAAATTTGGTAGGGGAGCCTGCCGGAGCGAAATGAAGCGAAGGCGGGACACGAAAGTGTAGATAAATGGCTGTCGCCCGCAAGGGAACAGAACATGGCTTACGATATGCAGTGTGTCAGAAGGGGAGGCACTCCTCTTCTTTTTCTATTCAGGCGCGCTGCGCGGTTCACTTTTGGCAGGGGTTCTGCTATAATTGGTTTGATTCATTGTGAGATATGACTTATTGAGGATAAGTATGGAAAATATGTGAGGTAGAGATGATATGGCGAAATTTAATGAAGCTTTGAAAGCAAAAAGAGAAGAACTGGGACTCAGCATCGCTGATATCAGTGAGCGCACCCGCCTGACGGAGCGCTATATTCACGCGCTGGAGGAACGTGACATTCAGGCTTTTGCCGATGACCTTTCCTATCTGCGCTATTTTGTTCGTTCTTATTGTGATGTGGTAGGTCTTCCTTATGAAGAAGTCAAGGAAGATGTGCAGGAAGCTGTCGCCCAGTTCATGGAGGAAAAGGATCAGGAGCTGACCCAGACCCATACGGATATCGAACGGCATATCGTGGACGCAGAATCGTTGTCTGAAGTAGATAAGACAAAGAAAAAGGGAAGAAAAGCGCGCAAACGGCGCTATAACCGCATGGATGCCTCCTTCCTATCTTTCGTGGCCATCGTGCTGGTCGTATTGATCGTCATCATTTTCGCGCTGGTCGTATTCCTGCGCAGCGCAGACGCTCCGCAAAGCGAGCCCTCGGTGCCGGATACGCCGCCTGTACAGGATGAGCAGGATGTCGGCAACGAAGACGGCAATGACACGGCACAGCAGCCGCAGGAAGAGCAGAAGGCTGAGATGGAGATCGAGAAGACCGGAGATACCACCTATACGGTCCGCAATGTCTATGAAGGGGATACGCTGCGCTTTACGCTGCAGCCGGGCGGCAGCAGCACCGTCGATCTGCGCGTGGACGGCGCCAGCGTGAATCCGAGCCAGCAGGTGTACAGCTATACTGACCCGTTTGAATACGAGCTCACCGTGGAACAGAGCTGCGAAGTCAGCGTGATCTACGGATTCATGTATAACAACACGATTCAGATCAACGGCCAGGCGCTGGAGATCGACACATCACTGGCGGCCAGCCAGGGATCGGCGACTTTCACTATTACGATTGAGATGGTGGAAGAAGAATGAACCTGCCCAATAAGCTATCCGTGATGCGGATCCTGCTGGTTCCGCTGATCGTCATCCTGTATCTGCTTGCGAAGCATACAGGTGTCCTGCAGCAGCAGATCGCATTTGCCTCCTTCACCTTCGATCTGTGCGATCTGCTGGTGCTGGTCTTATTCGCGGTCGCTTCGTTCACGGATTTTTTGGATGGATATATCGCTCGCCGGGACTCGTTGGTCACTTCATTTGGAAAGTTCATCGACCCGATCGCGGATAAGCTGCTCGTGGATTCGCTGCTCATCCTGTTTGCGGCGGATCAGCGCGTCAGCGCGGCCGCAGTGATCCTGATGATCGCACGCGACATCATCGTGGACGGATTGCGGATGAACGCCGCGAGCGCCGGTAAGGTCGTCGCGGCCGGATATGCCGGCAAGGTGAAGACGGTATTGCAGATGTTCATGATCATTTTTGAGCTGCTGGGCATTCCTGGCGCGGATATCCTGCTTTGGGCTGCGGTCGCTGCGTCGCTGTATTCCGGCGTACGCTACTTTATCCAGCTGAAGGATATCGTATTGGAGACGATGTGATGAAAGAACTGGTTCAGATACTGAAGGAAAAAGGCATGACGATCGGCAGCTGCGAAAGTCTGACTGCCGGTCTTTTTACAAGCAGGATGGCAGAAGTGCCTGGGGCGAGCGCCGTATTGAAAGGCGGCATCGTCACTTATCAGACCCCCATCAAGGAGATGGTGGCGCACGTGAGCCATGAGATCATTCAGGAATACGGCGTGATCAGCGCCGAATGCGCGGAAGCGATGGCTGTGAGCGTGCGGCGGCTTCTCGACGCGGACCTCTGCGTCTCATTTACCGGCAATGCCGGTCCCGAATGCATGGAAGACAAACCGGCCGGGACGGTGTATTGCGCGCTGGCAGACAGAAAAGGCTGCGCGACATGGCATTTTCATTTTGCCCATGCCGAACGCAACGAAGTGCGCGCTCTTGCGGTGGACGAGATGGTCCTGCGGGTCAAGCGATATCTGAATGAAGGGCAGGGAACAGGCAATGGAAGAGAAGACAGTCAAAAACGATAAAAAAGACGCTCTGCTTGCGGATGCGATCAAGCAGATCGAGAAACAATACGGCAAAGGCTCCATCATGAAGCTGGGCGAACGTGCCGCGGTGGATGTGGATGCCATCAGCTCAGGCTCTATCAAGATCGATGAGGCACTGGGCATCGGCGGCTATCCCAAAGGCAGGATCATCGAGATCTATGGCCCAGAGTCCAGCGGAAAGACGACGCTGGCGCTGCATGCGATCGCTGAGGTACAGAAAAAAGGGGGCCGTGCGGCCTATATCGATGCGGAGAACGCCATCGATCCCAACTATGCAAAGAACCTCGGCGTCAACATCGATGAGCTGATCCTATCCCAGCCGGACAGCGGGGAACAGGGACTGCAGATCGCAGAGATGCTCATCAAGAGCGGCGCCATCGACATCATCGTCGTGGATTCTGTCGCCGCGCTGGTGCCGCAGGCAGAATTGGACGGCGAGATGGGCGACGCGCAGGTCGGCCTTCAGGCGCGCATGATGTCCAAGGCGATGCGCAAGCTCAGCGGCGTGATGAACCGCAGCGAATGCACTGCCATCTTCATCAACCAGCTGCGTGAGAAGGTCGGCATCATGTTCGGCAACCCAGAGACGACCCCGGGCGGCAGAGCGCTGAAATTCTATGCCAGCGTGCGCCTGGATATCCGCCGCAGCGAGGCCATCAAGAACGGTACGGAGATCATCGGCAACAAGGTCAATGTCAAGGTCGTCAAGAACAAAGTGGCTCCTCCTTTCAAGACCGCAAGCATTGAGATCATGTATGGAGAGGGCATCTCCTATGTCGCGGAGCTGCTCGATCTGTGCGTCGATCATGAGATCATCAAGAAAAGCGGCGCCTGGTTCTCCTATAAAGGAGAGAAGATCGGCCAGGGAAAGGAAGCGGCCAAAAATCACATCAAGTCAGATCCGGCACTCATGGAAGAGCTGTCCGGACTGCTGAAGGAAAAGATGAATCCCGCACATCCGGAAGCGGAACATGAGGCATAAGAGACAAAACGGCGCATGCGGCCGTTTTTCTTTTATTTGCAAAACGTGCAAATCCGTATATAATAAATATAAAAAAACTGGAAAGAGGGGTCTTGCATGGCAAGGATGAATATGTCGGAAACGGCGCCGATGCCGCTTTCCGCGCTTTCACGTCCGCTTCATTTTGTCGTCGACATGGTCAACGGATTCGTCAAGGAAGGCGCGCTTCATGATGAAGCGATCCGAGATCTATGCGTGCCGATCCGTTCGCTGATCGACGCTCTGCAATGCCGCACATTGTTCGTGGCTGATTCACATCCGCCGATGAGCAGGGAGTTCATCACTTATCCAAAGCATTGCGTCATCGGCTCAGGAGAAGATGAGGTCATCGATGAGCTGCAGCCATATATCCATCAGCTGATCCGCAAGAACAGCACGAACGCGTTCTTTGCGCCGGATTTTCAGCAGCTGCTTCAGGAGGAGCTGACAGCTTATCACGATATCATCATCACTGGCTGCTGCACTGATATCTGCATCATGCAGTTTGCGCTGACGCTGAACGCGTGGCTCAATGAGCACAACCACAGCGATATGCGCGTCATCGTGCCGCTGGATTGTGTAGACACATATCACATCGAGGGCGTGCATGACGCATTTGCCTGCAATGCTTTTGCCATAGCAAATATGAAAGGAAATGGAATTCTCGTACCGTCTTCCATTCAAGGGTGATGAAATGAAAAGTTATGATTACAAGTTTGATTTCCGTGATAAGCGCAACCTCAGTCTCGTCATGGATTTCTACGAGCTGACGATGAGCCAGTGTTATTTCAACCGCGATAAAGATGAAGAAGTCGTCTTTGACATGTTTTACCGCCGTAATCCGGATGGCGGAGGATACAGCATCTGCGCCGGCCTGGAAGAAGTGATCGGATATATCCAGAATCTTCATTTTGAAGAAGATGATATCGCTTACTTGCGTTCGCTCAACAAGTTCTCCGAAGCATTCCTGGATTATCTTCGCCATTTTTACTTCACTGGCGATCTGTATGCCATTCCGGAAGGGACGCCCGTATTCCCTTATGAACCGCTGATCCGTGTCAAGGCCAAGATCATTGATGCGCAGCTGCTGGAGACGGCAATGCTGCTGTGCATGAATCATCAGACGCTGATCGCGACCAAGGCCAGACGCATCGTGCAGGCGGCTGAGGGACGGACGATCATGGAGTTCGGCGCCCGCCGTGCCCATAATTTCGATGCCGCTGACTTTGGCGCCCGCGCTGCCTATATCGGCGGCGTGGCCGGTACAGCGACGACCTATGCCGGCAAAGAATACGGCATCCCGGCGCTGGGAACGATGGCGCACTCCTTCATCCAGAGCTTTGATACGGAGTATGAAGCTTTCCTCAACTATGCCCAGACTTATCCGGACAGCTGCACGGTGCTGCTGGATACATACAACACTTTGAAGAGCGGCCTGCCCAACGCAATCCGTGTCGCTAAGGAATATCTTGAGCCTAACGGCTATCGTTTGCAGGGCGTACGCATCGACAGCGGCGACATCGCGTATCTGTCCAAGCAGATCAGAAAACAGCTTGATGAAGCTGGCATGCAGGATTGCAATATCGTCGTATCCAATTCGCTGGATGAATATCTGATCGAATCTTTGTTGTCTCAGGGGGCACAGATCGACAGCATGGGCGTTGGTGAGAACCTGGTCACTTCTAAGAGCTCGCCGGTCTTCGGCGGCGTCTATAAGCTCAGCGCGGTCTGCCGCGGCGATGAGATCATCCCGAAGATCAAAGTAAGCGAGAATATCGAAAAAGTGACCAATCCTGGCATGAAGAACCTCTATCGCATCTATGATAAAGAAAGCGGCAAGGCATTGGGCGACATCATGACCTTGCATGATGAAGTGATCGATCCGGATCAAGATCTGACCATCTATCATCAGATGAACTCATGGAAATATAAGACGATCCCGGGCGGCTCTTATGTTTTGAGAGATCTGCTCACTCCTATCTTCAAGAAAGGCAGCCTTGTTTATGACTGTCCGACGCTGCAGCAGATCCGGGAATACAGCGAAGCTGAGCTGGACACGCTGTGGGATGAGGTCAAGCGCTTTACGTATCCTCAGACCTATTACGTGGACCTGAGCAAGAAACTGCTCGATCTGAAGCTGAAGATGCTGGAAGACGTCAATCGGTCATAAAAAGCAGGGGCATCACGTCCCTGCTTTCTTGTGGTCTTGTTTTTCGATCTGTCTTTGCCGGCGCATCACTTCAAGGATATCCGGCGCAAGCGTGAACTTGCGGGTGACGATCTCATCTTTATAAAACAGCATGAGCAGCTGGTAGCTTTCATTGGCGGTAAGCGGCTCACTGAGCAGATGATGGCGGCCCTCATGAAGGATGATCAGCCGTTTCTGCTCATGCGGCACCTGTGCATATGCCCAAGTGCTGCTTTTCAGCGGGATCACCTCATCTTCATCGCCGTGCAAGAAAAGCACCGGGCAGAAGACAGAAGCAATGCTGCTGCGGCATGTCCTGATGATCTCGGTGAATGCCGGATAAAAAGTCGCAGGCACACGAATGTCATCATCATCCGGGTCAGATGAGGCAAAGATCATCTTTGTCCCTTTCTTCAGATAACCGGCTGCTTTGCCCAGATCCATGTATGTGAAGGCAGGGGCGATCAGCGCCAGCTTTTTTATTGGATAGCGGGAAGCAAGCCATGACGCGATGACCCCGCCCATCGAAAAGCCGAGCAGATAGACTGGCTGTTTGCCGGCACAATGTGTTTTCACGACCGCTTCTGCGCGTGCCAGCCATTGCTTTGGATCGCAGTCCTCTTCATCAAACAGGTCGTACAGATCAAACTGGATCACGGTGAACCGTTCGTCTTTGGCCCATGCGGCCAGATTGTCCATCTCATGGCTGCGCCGCCGTCCATATCCATGTATGGTGATGATCACCGGCTTCGCTTTAGGCTGAAGCAGGCTCAGCAATCGGTTTTTCTTCATGTGCATCCGCTCCTTTCCCATATTATATCATGAAAACGAAATGATGCGGAGAATGGGAAATTTGCGGATGCTTGAAAAAGAAAGATGTATTTTTACCAGCTTTCATATATAATAAAAAAGGAAAGGAACTTGATATGAAAGCGACACTGATCATTGTAAATATCCATGGCCTGTATGCAGTGGACAAGAAAAACGGAAAGCCAGTGTGCCTGAAGCGCGCTTTTGTGGCAATGCATCATGAGCGCATCATCGATTATGGAGACGGAGATCATCATCAGTGGAGCGATAAAGACACGCGGGTGATCGATGCTTCTAATGAGATCGTGGTGCCGGCGTTCATCGATGCCAACGTCAGGTTCTGTTTTCATTTGCCTCATGGCGATAATGTACGGATCCATCTGGAGACGATGGAGACATTTTATCGTAACGGCATCACTACGGTAGGGTGCACGCGACTGCCGCTTATTGCGCCGACGCCGTTTTATCGTATGGTGCTGCGGCGCAATGACCGCTTTCATGCGGCGGATTACGCTTGTCTGCACCGGCGGCAGCTTCCGGATGATTTCATCCTGACCACTTCTTTTGAATATGAAAACCGGCAGTTCTATGACCTGATGCCCCTGGCTTCACTGCTTTATCTCAATCAGGCTGCGTCCGCGCGGGAACTGCTTGACGCGATGACCCTGCGGCCGGCAAGGCTGCTGCAGCTGGATGACTGCGGTATTATCCGCATCGGCGCATTGGCCGATCTGCTTGTCTTTCAGGCTCGTGATCTTCATGAGCTGTTTCATTCCTTCGGCCGCAACCGCCTGCATCGCATCATTCATCATGGCGTGCATGTCTGGCCTCATGTGATCATCTGAAGCCGGTGTCAGGAAGCATTCCTGTTTTTTTCTGCAGGAAACGACAGTTTTCCCGCAGCCAGTCATATAGTATGGAATAGAGGAGGGAGACAATGCAGCTTTATGAAACGGTCAATGGTGAAATAAAGGTCCGTCTGCTGCGTGATCATCAGCCTAACCAGGCGATGCTCAATGAGTTTCAGACGGCTCAGTTTGACTGTAAGATGACTAAGATGGAGCTGTGCGGCAACCGTCTGCACGGTTATGAGGTGGATGAGCCTGCCTGTTTTCTGAAGGTCTTTCTGTCGCTGCGCAATGTGACTTCAGATGAGATCTTCATCTATAAGGAGGATTTCCAGCTCAGCTATGATAAAAAGAAATTCTCGTTTGAAGCCGAAGATGAATTCGGTGTGTCCGGACAGTTTCCTAATGTGATCGAGCTGGACGCGGATGAGACAAAAGAGGGGTGCCTGGTCTTTTTGATCCCCAAAGGCGCTGCGCAGATCTTGTTTACTTATCATGAGTACGCTGATGAAGAAGATCCAGGCAAGACTTACCGGCTTCGTTATGTGCTGAAATAGCGCGAAATGACGAAATTGATTGACAAATGAAGAATTGTTGTGTATCATGTACACATACATTGACGATGAAGAGGAGAGTAAGCCGGAACGTTTCTCACAGAGAGTTCTCAGCTGGTGAAAGGGAACAGAGACAGCACGGCCGAAAATGGCCTTGGAGTTGCGCGGTCGAGAGATCATTTTAGGCCGTGACGCGTTCGCCCGTTACAGCGATAGAGTATAATCCGGCATCCGGACGTACTTGATGAGGCGGCAGCAGCGATGCTGTCGTGAAGATAGGTGGTCACACGGAGCATTCAGCTTTCGTCCTATACGGGCGAAAGCTTTTTTTTGAGGAGGTAGAGGATCGATGATCAGACTGGAACATGTCTCAAAGACATTTGCGACGAAAAGCGGCGACGTTCACGCGGTCCGTGATGTGTCTGTCCATATCGCTGAAGGAGAGATCTATGGCATCATCGGATTCAGCGGGGCAGGAAAATCCACGCTCGTCCGTTGCATCAATCTGCTGGAGCGTCCGCAGAGCGGAAAAGTGATCGTGGATGGCAAGGATCTGCTTGCCCTGAATGCGGCGCAGCTGCGCGAGACCCGCAGGAAGATCGGCATGATCTTTCAGCATTTTAATCTGATGCGCTCACGCACGGTGGCGCAGAACGTAGCTTTTCCGCTGCATAAGAGCGGCCTGAGCAAGGCGCAGATCAGCGCGAAGGTGAAGGATCTGCTGGCGCTCGTCGACTTGAGCGACAAAGCGGATGTCTATCCATCGCAGCTTTCCGGCGGACAGAAACAGCGCGTGGCCATTGCCCGGGCTCTGGCCAATGATCCCAAGGTGCTGCTGTGCGATGAGGCGACCAGCGCTCTGGATCCGCAGACGACCCGCAGCATCCTGCGGCTGATCCGCGACATCAACCGCAAGCTGAATCTGACCGTAGTGCTCATCACTCATGAGATGGCGGTAGTCAGAGAGATCTGCGAGCGCGCCGCGGTGATGGAAGATGGCCATATCGTGGAGGAAGGAAACATCGTGGATCTGTTTACGCATCCGCAGGCAGATGTGACCCGCAGCTTCATCGCCACCGCTTCCACAAACGGGCATATCGCGGATCTGATCGAAGCAGGCACGCTGCAGGCAGGTGAGATGATGGTCTCGCTGAAATATGATGCCGCAAGTGCATCGCGGCCGCTGATCTCACAGATCTCACGTGATCTTGGCATCGACTGCAATATCATCCAAGGCAACATCGAAATCGTCGGTAACGTTCCGGTCGGCTCACTGATCGTCACCATGAAAGGAGACGCATCTGCGCGGCAGGCAGCGTTAGCGCAGCTTGAAGGATCCGGCGTGGAAACGGAGGTGATCACACGATGAGCGATCTTCTGAATCAATATATGCCTAATCTCGTCTACATGTTTCCAGAGTTTCTGGAATCGATAGGACAGACATTGCTCATGGTGCTTGTCTGCGGATTCATCTCACTGGTGTTCGGCATCTTGTTCGGCCTGATTCTGGTAGTGTGCAGGGAAGGGGACATTCTGGAGAACAAGATCGTCTACACGGTGCTGGGGAAGATCATCGATCTGTTCCGTGCCATTCCCTTCATCATCCTCGTCATGATCTTGAGCGATGTGACCAAGCTCGTGTCAGGCACATCGATCGGCTTGCGAGGCTCATTCTTCCCGCTGATCGTCGGGACGATCCCCTTTTTCGCCCGGCAGATCGAGCAGGCCATCGCCGAGGTGGATCGCGGCCTGATCGAAGCGAGCGAGGCGATGGGGCTTACGCCGCTGCAGATCATGTTCCGTGTCTATCTGCGCGAAAGCATCCCAAGCATCATCCGCGCCACCACGATCACGCTGATCTCATTGATCGGGCTGACTGCCATCGTCGGTGCGATCGGCGGCGGAGGCGTGGGCGCCTTCTGTTACAACTACGGGTATTCCAAGATGCAATATGACATCATGTGGGCCTGTGTGATCGCCCTGGTGCTCATCACGATCATCATCCAGGGCATCGGCAACCTTCTGGCCCGCGCGACGACACATTGATGAATTGAGAAAGAAAGTGAGGAAAAGAACATGAAAAAACTTTTGAATGGCGCGCTGGCGCTTACCCTTTGTGCGGTCCTGAGCGGCTGCGGATCTTCTTCCGGAGATGATAAGACCCTGACCATCGGTGCGAGCATCACACCGCATGCTGAGATCATCAAGAACATCCAGCCAGATCTGGAAGAGCTTGGCTATACGGTGGAGATCGTGGAATTCAGCGATTACAACAAGCCCAATCAGGCACTGGTCGACGGGCAGCTGGACGCGAACTATTTCCAGCACAACCAGTATCTGGCGGAATGGAATGAAAAGAGTGGCACTGACCTTGTCTCAGCCGGCGATGTCCATTTTGAACCGATGGGCATTTATTCACAGAACCATGATTCGCTCGATGAGCTGGAGGAAGGACAGAAGCTGACCATTTCCATCCCCAATGACCCGACCAATGGCGGCCGCGCATTGCAGCTTTTGGCGGCCAGCGGGATCATCGTCCTGGATGGAGACAAAGGGATCAGTGCGACCCCTAAGGACATTGTCGATGGCCCATATGATGTGGAAATCGTTGAGATGGCAGCAGAAAGCATTCCGGTCAACCTGGCGGATGTGGATTTCGGCGTAGCTAATGGCAACAATGCGCTCAATGCCAATGTGCTCGACCGTCTGATCACGAGCGAGGACGCAGGCGGCGTGGCGCAGCAGTTTGCCAACTGCGTCGCGGTGCGAAACGGGGAACAGGATTCACAGAAGATCCAGGATCTGATGAAGGTGCTAAAGTCGCAGAAGACCATTGATTTTATCAACGCACAGTATGATGGCATCGTCGTCCCGTTCTTTGAAGCAGAGTGAGAGATCTCGGGGGAGAAAGGCAGTTTGACTTGCTTTTCTTCCCTTTTTTGCTTATTCATGTCGAGATCAGGTAAAAATGATTGTCATTTTCAGGAAAATGTGATTTGATTAGAGAATAGGAAAGGTGAGGTGTATGAACCGTTTTTTCTTGTTTCTGAAACGGAACATCATGTTTGTCTTGATCCTGATCTTGATCCTCTCAATCACGATGGGAATGATCATCTATCAGAATGTCAGCGCGCAGCCGATCGCTGATGGGACAAGCGATGTCCGCCAGCCGGATCAAAGCGCAGATGATCAACATGATGCGTCCAGCGATGAAGAGGGTGATCCGGTGCAGATCAGCGGTTTTTCCGGCAGTGTCATCAATGACGATACGCTGCTCCTGACATGGGAAGTGGAAAACAGCGGAGAACAGGATATCGTGTCCAGCGAGCTGTATTACATCTCGCAGGACGATCAGGAAACTTGGCTGGCCGATGTGAGCAACCATACGAGCTATCAGCTGTCACAAAGCGCGTACCAGTTTGAAAGCGGGGAAAATCGATTCCGCATCGTCTGTACCCTGGAAAACGGCGAACGTGTGCAAGCCGAAACGACCGTGCAGATCGCCGGAGTGGATGATGTGCGCTTTGAGATGAGCTTTGTCGATGAAGGCCTGCAGCTGCAGCTGACCTATTGCAGCCCGTCCGGCTCAGATGATGAGATCCCCCTGGCTTCTTATTACGATGTTTCCGATACCGGCTTTACCATTCATTATGTCGGCAATGAGACTGAGACGAGAGGCGATATGACATATGGGACGGTCACCTATTTGATGAATGACGCGGCGGTCGCGCCAGGTGAACAATCCTTTACGCTTTCTTTCCAGTTTCCTAAGCTGGGCAAGAGCTATGAATATGATGTGCGTTATGTGAAGAATGAAGATGGAAGCCGCCAGGAGGTGAGCACAGATGAGCAATGAATTAAAGGAATGGATCGAGAACAGTCATCATATCGTGTTTTTTGGCGGCGCCGGCGTCTCCACGGAAAGCAACATTCCCGATTTCCGCAGCAGTGATGGCCTTTATCGGAAAAAGCTGTATCCCTATCCTGCGGAAGTGATGCTTTCCTCGGACTTTTTTTACGACCATACCCGCGAATTCTATGATTTCTATTTTAATGAGATGATCTATCCGAACGCTGAACCTAATCCTGCCCATCTGGCGCTGGCCGCGCTGGAGCGTGAAGGAAGGCTGAAAGCAGTCATCACCCAGAATATCGACGGCCTTCATCAAAAGGCTGGCAGCCAGGAGGTGCTGGAGCTCCATGGCAGCGTGAACCGCAACCGCTGCCTGCGCTGTCATGCCTTCATGGATCTTGAGGAGATGCTTGCCCATCGTGATGAGCAAGGGATCCCGCGCTGCGCGAAATGCGGCGGTCTGATGAAGCCGGAAGTGGTCCTGTATGGGGAAGGGCTGGACATGGAGATCATGCAGCGCGCGGTATCTTATATCGCTCAGGCTGATCTGCTCATCGTCGGCGGCACTTCGCTGGTTGTTTACCCTGCTGCGGGACTGCTGAGATATTTTCATGGCGATCATCTGGTGCTGATCAATCGAGATAAGACCGAGATGGATCATCTTGCCGATCTGGTCATCCATGAGCCGATCGGCCGAGTATTGAAGGAATGTGTCAGATAACGGGAGGAAACAGTGATGGATGAAAAAATGAAACGGCAATTGAAGGAAGAAATCGGACAGTTTCGTGAAACGGCCGATCAGTTTATGCGCAAAGAGATCACCATGAAGGATTTCAAGGGATATTCCGGTGGCTTTGGTTCGTATGCCCAGCGCGGCGGCGAGCGGCTCATGCTCAGGCTGCGCATGGATCAAGGCGTGATGACCAAAGAAAAGCTGGCCTTTGTCTGTGAGAGCTGCCGCAGATATGATGTGGATCTGGCGCACATCACCACATGCCAGACCATCCAGCTTCATCATCTCAGCGTAGAAGCCGTCTGTGACATCATGGAGAGGGCCCTTGATGTCGGCATCGTGACCAGAGGCGGAGGCGGCGATCATCCGCGCAATGTCATGTGCTCCCCGCTCAGCGGCGTGGAACCAGGGGAATATTTCGATGTACGTCCCTATGCGAAAGCTGCTGGCGACTATTTGCTCTCGGTCATGAATAAGCGCAAGCTCCCGCGCAAGCTGAAAGTGGCGTTTTCCAGCTCGCCTGTTAACGCGACGCACGCGACGTTTCGAGATCTCGGCTTTGTCGCAGTCAGGGAAGGCACTTTTGATGTTTACTGCTGCGGCGGTTTAGGCAATAATCCTAAACTTGGCGTGCGCGTCGCATCCCATGTGCGTCCTGAAAAAGTATTGTATTATGTCGAAGCGATGATCCGGCTGTTCATCACCTACGGCGATTATACGAACCGCGCCCGGGCCCGGACCCGGTATCTGCAAGACACCCTTGGCGAGCGGCTGAAAAGCGAATTTGATCTGAAGCTCGTTGAAGCGATGCAGCTGGATCTCGATATCGATGTACATCCTGAGCCAGTGCGCAAGCAAGGGAAGAGTGCCGCATTTGATGATCCGCGGGTCATCGCGCAGAAGCAGGAGGGACTGTATGCCGTCAGCTATCATCCGATCGGCGGCGAGATCTCTCCGGCCGTTCTTTATCGCATCGAGGAAGCTATCAGGGACATCGAGGCCTGTGAAGTGCGCATCGCGCCCGATGAGACGATGTACATCATCAATCTGAATGCCGATGAAGTGCCCGCTGTCCTGGCTGTCACGGCGGATGGCGCACAGACACAGTTCGAGCACAGCGTATCATGTATCGGTGCCAGCATCTGTCAGGTAGGCCTGCGGGATTCCAATGGTGTGCTTCACCAGCTGGTGCACGCACTGCGCCCGTATGGTTTCCGTGACGGCTTGCTGCCCCGCATCCATATCAGCGGCTGTACGAGCAGCTGCGGTACGCATCAAAGCGCGGCCATCGGCCTGCAAGGCACGGTAAAGCTGGTGGATAAGAAGCCACAGCCAGCTTATGTGCTTACCATAAATGGCAATGACCAGCAGGGAAAAGAAGCATTCGGCAAAGTGGTCGGTACGATCCTGGAATCCGATCTGGTCACGTTCTTCACCAGGCTGGGCAGGATGATCAGTGAGGCGGACGATCTCTTTGCTTCATGGATCACTGCTCATGAAGCTGATCTTATCGCGCTGGCCATGGAATACACAAGATAAAAAAGCAGCTCTTTCTGGCTTCAGAGAGAGCTGCTTTTCATATAAAAAACAGTTCCGAAGAACTGTTGTCTGCTATGGCGGAGACTATGAGATTCGAACTCATGGTGGGTATTAGCCACACGACGCTTCCAACATCGCACCTTAAACCACTCGGACAAGTCTCCATGCTTTGTTATTCTACTTTTTTTATCATTGTTTGTCAACCACATTTTGAAAAAATTAGACGAAAAAAAATCAGTATGAAAAAAAGCCCGAATGGGCTTTGCATTCTTTATGGGGCGACTGATGGGATTCGAACCCACGAGTGACGGAGCCACAATCCGCTGTGTTAACCACTTCACCACAATCGCCATGTGCAGGTTAAATTATACATGAACACGTTCTGTTTGTAAATAGTTTTTTTCTTTTTCATCTGCAAAAAGTTTTTTCAATTGTCTGCGATCCGCATGCCCGTTATAATATAGGTACAGACAGGAGCAGGATAGAATGGACCAAAGAGATGAGAATTATCGAAAATATGTGGATGTGCTGAAGACAGAACTGGTCGCGGCCATGGGCTGCACCGAGCCTGTCAGCATCGCCTATGCCGCTGCCCGCGCCCGTGAACTGCTTGGCCGTTTGCCGCAATGTGTGGTCGTGGAAGCCAGCGGCAACATCATCAAGAACGTAAAGAGCGTGACCGTGCCGCACACTGGCGGCATGAAAGGCATCGAAGCGGCCGCGGCCGCCGGCATCGTCGCTGGTGATGCGTCTTGCAAGCTGCAAGTCATCGCCGCTGTCGATGAATCAAAGCTGGCGGATATCCGCGCCTATATGGAAAGCGCAGATATCCAGGTACGCCGCCTGGATTCAGATGATGTGCTGGATCTGATCGTGCGGGTCAGCCATGGCGGTGAGGAGGCATCTGTGCGCATCTGCGGCGCGCATGATCACATCGTGCGTGAAGTCAAAAACGGCACAGTGCTGCTGCAGCAGCCAGCGCCAGCACAAAATAAGGCTGCTGCGCATGATCGCTCGTTCATGAGCGTGGCAGGCATCCTTGACTTTGCGGACAGCGTCGATCTCGCGGAGGTAAGCGAAGTGCTGCAGCGGCAGATCCGCTGCAACATGGCCATCGCCAATGAAGGGCTGAAGCAAGGATATGGTGCCAATATCGGGCGGGTGCTGCTGGACATGCGCACCAATGATCTGCATACCCGGGTCAAGGCCTACGCGGCCGCTGGCAGCGACGCGCGCATGAGCGGCTGCGGCATGCCGGTCATCATCAATTCAGGCAGCGGCAATCAGGGCATCACCGCTTCTGTGCCCCTTGTCGTTTGGGGAAAGGATCATCATGCCGGCCGCGAGCTGCTTTACCGCTCATTGATCGTCTCTAATCTGATCACGATTCATCTGAAGGAAGGCATCGGCAAATTAAGCGCCTATTGCGGTGTCATCAGCGCTGGCTGCGGCGCTGCATGCGGCATCTGTTATCAGGATGGCGGAGATCTTGAAGCTGTCTCTCATACGCTTGTCAATGCGCTGGCAGTCAATTCCGGTGTCGTCTGTGACGGCGCGAAGCCAAGCTGTGCCGCTAAGATCGCCAGCGCCATCGAAGCCGGGCTGCTGGGTTATGAGATGTATCGCCACGGCAGTCAGTTCCGCGGCGGAGAAGGCATCGTGTCCAAGGGCGTGGAAAACACGATCCGCAATATTTCCAGGCTCGCCAGAGAAGGCATGCAGGAAACCGACCGTGAGATCATCGAGATCATGACGGCCTGCTGCTGATGGACAAACTCAGCATTGTGTGACCAAGCAATGCGCAGAAACGTGGTATAATAAAAGCAAAGCTGCCTTGCAGCAAAGAAAGAGGGATGAATATTGATGAAATATGCAGTATTGTTTGACTCCCGCACCGGCAACACGGCGCAGATCGCTGATGAGATCCGCGGCACGCTCACTCAGGAGCGCTGCGTGGGATTCGGTCTGCAGCCGCTGACCCAGCCTGCGGATGTCGTATTCCTGGGAAGCTGGTGCGACCGCGGCGGCTTCAGCGAAGCGATGAAAAAGATCATTGCGGACATCCACCACCAAAAAGTCGCGCTGTTTGCGACCTGCGGATATGGAATGGAACGAGCCTACTTTCAGCGGATCGAGGCAAAGCTGAGAGAACAGGCCGGCGACAATGAAGTCGTAGCTTGCTTCGTCTGCCAGGGCAAGATGCCCATCACCGTGCGCCGACGCTATGAGGAACTGCTCAAGGATGAGAAGATGAAGGACGCGGCCAGATCGATGATCGCCAATTTCGATCATGCGCTGAGCCATCCTGATGAAACTGATCTCAAGCAGGCAGAGGCATTCGCCTTGCGCGTGGCCGCTGCCGTCGACCCGATTTGAGTTTTTTTCCAATACCTGATATACTGAAATAAAACGATGAGGAGTGATCGGATGGAAAGAAAAGTTGCGCTGCTTTGTGATTCCAGTGCGGATGTCACGGAAGCAGAAGCGAAGGAGCTGGGGATCCATGTCCTGCGGATGCCGGTGATCATCGATGGGCAGGAATATCTGGAAGGGATCAGCGTATTCGACGAAGATATCCTTGCCGCGCTGCGCGCTCAGAAAAAAATCACCACCACGCAGCCCAGCGCCGGCGAGATCATGAAAAAATGGGATGAATTGCTGCAGGATCATGACGAAGTGTTCTATCTGCCCTTGTCTCGGGCGCTCAGCGGCACCTGTGCCAATGCGCTGCGTCTGGCGCAGGAACGATACGAAGGCAAGGTGACCGTCGTGGATTCCACCTTCGTGTGCTATCCGGTGATCTATATGCTGAAGGCAGCGCGCGAGATGCTGGAGAAAGGCTATACATGCGCGCAGATCAAGGAAAAGATCGAAAAAGAAGGGGAGCTCTTTGCCATCTTGATCCCGGAGAATCTCAATGCGCTCAAGAACGGCGGACGGATCTCGCCTGCCGCTGCAGCGCTGGCCGGCATGCTGAAGATCCACCCGCTGCTGAAAGTGGAGAACGGCGGGATCGATGTGCAGGACAAGGTGCGAACGGCTGCCAAAGCCTATCGTGTCGGCATCGAGTGCGTGCTGAAAGATGTGGATCCGGATGACTATGATTGGATGATCATCCATGCGGATAATCCCAAGGTATGCGATCAGCTGCAGCAGCAGCTGCAGGAGGCGTGCGGGCATCCGGTCGACCGCCGAGTGTTCCGTGCCGTGATCATGGCGCATACGGGCGAAGGCACCATCGGCTTTGGCCGCATCCGTAAGCTGAAATACTGAAAATGAGCTGCTGGACAAGCAGCTTTTTTAGTGCTTTCCTGCGCGTGTGCGTATAGGAAAAACGGGCATGAATGATCGCTTGGGCGCATACAGTGAGGTGAAGGAGGAGAGAAGATGGCAAACCGCAGGCTGATCATCACGTTTGCCCTGGTCTTTGCGCTGGCATTTTCGCTGTTCTACTATGTGCTGTTCACGACCGTGGACTTTGGCAGCGTTTCCACACAGCAGCGCACGCTGTATCTGAATCAGGTCGGCATCTATGAGGAGAGCGAGAATGCCAAGAAGATCTGCGCGCAGCTGGAAGAACAAGGGCTGACCCCATACCAGATCGAACAGGATGGCCGTCAGATCGTCATGACCAGCGTGTATGAAGACGAGACCAAGACCGAAGAGGAGGGAAAGCAGCTGGAAAAAATGGAACTGGCATACATCACCAAGAAGATCACCGTAGAAGGAGAGGAGATGAGCAAGGCCGTGGATGATCAAGATTATCAGAAAGTGCTGCAGGCGATGAAAGATGAAAGTTCGTGAGATGAGCCCCGATGAGCGCCCGCGCGAAAAGGCGATGCGCGATGGGCTGGCATCACTGAGCAATCGGGAACTGATCGCCCTGCTGCTGCAAAGCGGCACCCGCTCCAAGAGCGTGCTGGAACTGGCCGACGAAGTGCTGTCCATGTGCGGATCGCTTTCGGCGCTCATGTATATGGATCCTAACGATCTCATGGAGATCAGCGGCATCAAGGAAGTGCGCGCCATTCAGTTGTTTGCCGGCATCGAGCTGTGCCGGCGCATTGACCGCAGCGCCCTGGATAAGAGCGCGGTCACCTCGCCCGATGATCTGGTGCGCTGGCTCAGGCTGCGTTATGGCTATGAACAGCAAGAGCATTTCATTGCGGTCTACCTCAGTCAGCAGAATGTGATCCTGCATCATCAGGTGCTGTTCATCGGCACGCTGAACGCTTCGATGGTACATCCTCGTGAGATCTTCAAGGAAGCGATGCGCCACAGCGCATCCAGCATCATCTGCGCGCATAATCATCCAGGGGGAAACGTGGAGCCTTCTCTGGCGGACCAGCAGGTGACCAGGCAGATCGTGGCGTGCGGAAAGCTCGTCGGCATCCCGCTGTTGGATCACATCATCGTCGGTCCGGATGCCTGGTACAGTTTCCGACAAAGCGGTTTTATAGATTGAAACATTGTCCGATACCCTTTATAATAAATAACTGAACAGAACGGAAAAAGGTGAGGAAATGTCAAGATTTACGAAAGCGCAGAAAATTCTGATGTGTCTGATCGGCTTTTTTCTGGCCCTCGGACTGCTGTTTCAGGGATTGAGACAGTCCAGCATCAGCGATATCGGTTACAGTGCCGTCAGCTATCTGAAATACGGACTGATCGACTATCCGCTGACTTCCATCAAGAATTTCAGCAGCGATTTTGCCAATCTGTGGAAGGTAAAGGATGAAAATGACACGCTTCGCGAAGAGCTCAGCATGACCACGAACTATCAGGCCTTGTATGAGAATGCTCAGCGGGAAAATGAGGAACTTCGCGAGTTGCTGAATATGAATGAATCCCTGACCGGATTCAACCGCATCTCGGCCAAGGTGATCGGCCGCGACAGTACATACTGGAACGATCAGGTGACCCTGAACGTCGGCGCCAACGATGGCATCGAGGAAGATATGGTCGTCATGAATTCACAAGGCGTCATCGGAAAGATCCAGAAGGTCCAGGACAGCACCAGCGTGGTGAAGCTGCTGACGTGCGAGGACAAGAACAACAAAGTCGCTGTCCGCATCAATTTGGAAAACAATGAGGATCAAAGCGAAGGCGACAGCAGCGAGGCCGACCAGCAGGAACAAGATCAGCAGCAAGAGCGCAAATCCAGCGTCGAGGGCATCCTGGAATCTTATGATACCAATGAGCAGGCCTATGTCGTCTCTTTGCTGGATGATCAGGAAGTAGAGGAAGGCATGCAGGTCGTGACCAGCGGCAAAGGCGGAGTTTATCCCAGCGGACTGTTCGTCGGAACGGTGAAAAAAGTAGAAACGCTGGACAATCAGCTGGGGCAGGTCATCTATGTCGAGCCGGTCTCCAACTTCCAGTATTTTGACTATGTTACGGTCATCGAGGTGAACTGAGATGACGAACTGGCTGTTTTTCGGCCTGTGTACATTGGCCGACATTGCCATCAGCGCGCTGTTTCCCGGCAGTTTCCTGATGAACGATCTCATCTTCCTGCCTTCAGTGGGCTTTTGCTCACTGGTGCTCGTCATCCGTGAGGCCGAGCTGCTTGACCGCTGCCTGACGGCATTTCTGTACGGGCTTCTCGTCGATCTTTTCGTGACCGACACGTTTCTGCAGCATGCGCTGGTCTATCTGATCATCGCTTTGCTCTTGCAGCTCTGGTCGCGGCACATGGGCGATTCCATGCTGGAATCCATCATTCTCTGTATTGCGACGATCTTCGTCAAAGACCTGCTGATATTCTTATATATGAGGGTCAGTGGCGTCAGCGAGATGCAGTTTGCCGCATGGATCGTGAATTATGAATTTCTTTCCATCATCGGCAACGGCGTCCTCGTATTCGCGGTCGTGATGCTGGTGCGGATCAAGAACGACTATCAGCGAATGAAGGCCCTGAAGATCCGTCAGGAGGAGAAGATCAGATGGTATTCATTAAGATCAAAGAAATAAAGAGTCAGATGCACATTTCCATCGATTTTGACGATTTTGAGGAAATGATCCAGCAGTTTCAGAAAAGACTGCCGCCACTGCAGCCCGATACGCGCGTGGCGGCCTTTTTTCATCTTCCGCCGCTGAATGATGAACAGGCGCTGCGCTTTCTGCAGCTTTGTCTGCGGCAGCGCATCGATATCCTCGGCATCAACACGAGCGCTCCTGCTTATGTCCATATGCCCGTGAACGAGCGCGACGTGCGCGGCGGGGAACGACTGCGTTTTTCCGCTGACACATGTCTGTTTGGCAGCGTCCGCCATGGCGGTTCACTGTCTTGTGACGGTGATCTGTGTGTGATCGGCATCGTAGAAGGCGTGATCGATCTGTTTCACAGCGACAGCATCCTGTATGCCGGCGCACTGAAGGAAGCACGGGTGCGGATCGGTGATTCTCCCTTTGAGATCCTCAGCAGTCCGCTTCCCTGCAAAGTGCATGCTGAGGGCCAGCGCCTCATTTGCCGAAGCGTGCAAGATTCGACAGTGTCCGCGCCGCGCTGTGATTAAGATATGACGTGAGGAGGGAATTCATGGGAGAAATCATTGCTGTGACGTCCGGTAAGGGCGGTGTGGGGAAAAGCAGCGTCTGCATCCATCTGGGAATGATGCTGGCGTCAAAAGGATACAAGATCTGCCTTGTCGATGCGGATCTGGGGCTGAAGAACCTTGATCTGATGATGGGGCTCGACAACCGGGTGATCTTCGATATGCAGGACGTGGTCGAAGAACGCTGCCTGCTGGAGCGCGCTTTGCTGCAAGACAAACGCGAAAAGAATCTCTATCTGCTTCCGGTCTGCAAAGGCGTCAACTTTTCAGGCATCCATCAGGACGATTTTGTCCGGGTGATGCGTGTGCTGCAGAATCAGTTTGATTATTTGTTCATCGACACGCCGGCCGGGGTGGAAAGCGGTTTTCGTTTTGCCAGCAGCGTGGCCGGCCGCGCCATCATCGTCAGCAACCTCGATGTCAGCGCTTTGCAAGACGCTGACCGTGTGATCGGCCTGTTGCTGAAAGAAGGAGTCGCCATGCTGGAGCTCGTGCTCAACAAGATCAGCCCGCGTGCCATCGATAAAGGGATGTGCGTGAAGATAGAGGATGCGACCAGCTGGCTGGCCATCCCGCTGTTAGGCTACATCGTGGAGGATGCCCGCATGCAATCATGCAATAACCGGGGACTGCCCATCGCTGTGGCTCGTGACTCACAGCTTTATCATTGCTTTGATGTGCTTGCCCGCCGCTTTCTCAAAGAGAAGGTCGCACTGCCAAAGCTCAATGAACGCCGTTTCTTATCCAGGATCTTTGCCACCTGACATAATGACCGCACGCTGGCATACATATGAATGAGAGGTGAGCACATGGATGACATCAAGAGGATCAGAAAACGGATCCGCCGCCAAGGGAAAGAACGCCTGAACGGATGGTTCATCAAAGGAGTGATCGCGGTGATGGCGGCATGCACGGCAGGACTCTGCTTCATGATCGCCCTGCGGCTGCAAGTTCCTCAGGCTCAAGATGCCATGGCGTATATCCAAAGTCTGAACTGGAGCGATTATCTGCCCTTCGACACATGGTTCCAGCAGCCGGAAACTCAAAGCGTCGCAAGCCTGGGTCAGTATGAGGCGGTCGGTGAACATCGGTATCATAATGGCACCAATGAAGCAGCGGCCGTATGTGACGGCATCATCGTGCACATCGAGACCCAGAACGACACTTATTGCGTATCGGTGAAAAGCGATGATGGGACGATGATCAATTATGCCAACTTGCAAGAGACGAGCGTGCAGGAGGATGAACGCGTGCGCGGCGGCGCCGCGTTAGGCACTTATCAGGAATACGTGGAGATCCGCTGCTTCAAAGATGGCACGGAGATCGCGCTGGAGGATCTGAGTCAGTCGTGATCGGGCTGCTGCTGTGGCTGCTCATGATGGCATTTGCCTGGGTCAGCGGCTACTGGAAAGTGCTGCTGGCGATCTTTCTCATGATGAGCGCGCACGAAGCCGCCCACTGCCTGGCGGCGCTGCTCGTGCATTGTCCGGTGCGGCGCGTGCGGATCTATCCATTCGGGCTCTGTGCGCAGATCGATGAGATCAGCTACATCAGCGTGCCGCATGCCTTGTTCATCCTTGCCGCCGGACCATGCGCGCATCTGCTGTTTCCGGCGGCATTGCATATGGCATCTTCCTGTTCGCTCATTTCCACAGCCTTTGCCGCGTACCTGAATGAGATCAACCGGGCCATGCTTTGTTTCAACCTGCTTCCGGTAGTGCCGCTGGATGGCGGAAGGATCATGCAGACGCTGTTTCATCTGTGGCTGCCTTATGCAAAGGCACAGCGGCTGGGCGTATGCTGTTCCTTTGCCGCGCTGGTGCTGATCTTTCTTTCCGGCTTCATGTCCGATGCCGCTGGACTGATCACCTTGGCCATCCTCTTCGGACAAGAGCTGCTTCAGCATGCCCGGCTGACCGAAGACCGCCTGAATTTTTACCGCTACCGGTTGAGCCACCCTTTTCTCGGCCGGCGCAAAGTGCATGATGGCCATGATCTGTATCGCACCCGTACCAATTATCTCAGAGAGGGCACGGCACTCATCGATGAACGAGCCTGGCTGAAACGACTGTTTCACTGCCGCTATGGACAAAATATGATATAATGCATCTGGTGGTGATGCGTATGAAACTGTGGAAGCTGACCATGTGCCTGTGTCTTTCCCTGCTTATGCTCTGTGGCTGCAGGGCGACCCATAACCAGGTGCTGGTCACTTGTTATCCGCTGCAATACCTGGTAGAACAGATTGCCCAGGACCGCGTAAGCTGCGAGCTGCTCAGCGAGAACACCTTGATCCAGCGGGCCAAGATCAGAGATGATCATGAAACGCTTCTTTCGCAGAGCGATGTGCTGTTTTACCTCGGCGGACTTGAGTCTTATTATGATATCTATGCGGATGAGATCACGGACAGCGGCATCGACCAGATCAACCTGGGCGATCAGCTGGGCAACTTCCCGTTTCAGCGCAGCACTGACAGCGGGCAGGCACAGCCCTGGTATGAAGGAAGCGCCTTTGATGATGTCGACATGTATTACTCCGACCCCACGCTGTGGATGGACGCGGTGACGATGTGCGGCATGGCCGCCTGCATCCGCGATTATCTCAGCGAGCGTTATCCGGCTTACGCGCAGGAATTCTCTGATCATTACGATGCCTTGGAGACTGAGCTTGCTAAGCTCGATGCCCGCTATCAGCAGCTGCGAGAACGAAAGATCAAGGTTGCGGTCATGACTCCGAACTTTGGCCATTGGCAGAACTATGGCATCAGCGTATATCCGATCTGCCTCTCTCGTTATGGGGTGCTGCCGGATGAAGAGCAGCTGGCCGTGATCATCGAGACGCTGCGGGAAAACGATGTGCAGTATATGGCCATCGAGGAAAATCTTCCGCAGGACATGATCGATCTGCGGCTGCAGATCATCAATGAGCTGGGACTGACGCCCATTCCTTTAAACAACATTTCTTCGCTGAGCGAGTCATCTTCGCAAAGCGGCAAGAACTATATCACGCTCATGCAGGAAAACCTCAATGTCCTGCTCGGACTGGAATGATGAAGGACGGACACGCGCCGTCTTTTTTGCGTCTGCTGTTTCAAGGCGGAACAAATGTGTTAAAATAAGTACCGACAGAAAGGAGACCTGTCTGATGCGGACAGGATGATGAGATATATGAAAAAGATTCTGCTTCTGGATGGCAACTCCATGCTGTTTCGCGCTTATTACGCCACGGTCTACGGCCGCATGATGCGCACCTCTAACGGCATCCCTACCAATGCGGTGTTTGGCTTTGTGACCATGTTTCAAAAAGCGCTGGAACAGATCGCGCCGGATGGCGTGCTGGTTGCCTGGGACGCGGGCAAGCCTACTTTCCGCCATGAGGCCTACAGCGAATACAAGGGAACCCGCAAGGAACTGGATCAGGAACTGATCGTGCAGTTTCCCATCGCCCGAGAGTTCCTTGATGCCTGCGGCGTGAAGCGTTATGAATGCGAAGGGATCGAAGCCGATGATATCATCGGCTCATTCGTGAGCGCGCATCCTGAGGTCGCCATCACCATATTGTCCAGCGACCGTGACCTGCTGCAGCTCATCGACGAGACGACCGATGTGCTGCTCATGAAGAAAGGCATCAGCGAGATGCAGCTCATGAACGTGCAGGAGCTGCAGGCGGCATACGGGCTGCGCCCGGAACAGATCGTCGACCTCAAGGCGCTCATGGGTGACAGCGCCGACAATATTCCTGGGGTCAAGGGCGTCGGAGAAAAGACCGCGCTCAAGCTGCTGAGCTGCTATGACGATGTCGACGGTGTCTACGCACACCTCGATGAGATCAAGGGAAAGCTGCAGGAAAAGCTGGCAGAAGGCAAAGAGAGCGCCATGCTTTCGCGTTTTTTGGCCACCATACGGCGGGATGCCGATATCCCTTTTACGCTGCAGGAGCTCAGCTTTGATGGCTTTGCGCCTGAAGTGAATGATTTTTTCCGTAAATATGAGATGAAGTCATTTCTCCAGCAAGAACATGCCGCGCCAATGCCTAAGCGTCATATCCGCAGCGTGGATCATATCGAAGCTGATCTCAGCGTGGATGGCACGATCATCCTGGCGGACTGCGACAATGAGCATTATACGCGCAAGGTGCTTTATGGCTTCGCGCTGTATTGTCAGGGCGAAAGTCTGTACATCACCTTGGAGGATGCCAGGCATGACGCGCGCCTGCTTGATTATCTGGCAAATGATCCGCATAAGATCACTTACAATGCCAAGGAGTTTTACCATGCTGCCGCGCGCAATGGCATCGCGTGCAGCGATTTTGCCCTTGACCTGATGCTGGGCAGCTTCCTGCTTGACAGCTCTATCACCAGCTTTGAGCGCTTCCTGGATCATTATCAGATCGCGCTGCCCCTTACCCTCGATGAGGTATATGGCAAGAAAGGAAAGAACATCCTGCCTGAGTTTGACCGCCAGTGCGCCTACATGGAGGCTTTGCTTGCCGGCATGGCCCCCATCGTCGCGCCGATGAAAGAAAAGCTGCGCGATGAAGGCATGTGGGAGCTGCTCACCACCCTGGAGATGCCCCTTTCCCGCATCTTGTTCAAGATGGAGCAGGAAGGCATCCACATCAGCGAGAAAGTGCTCGATGAGATCGGCGAAGTCACCCATGCGCGGATGGAAGAGAACGCTGCGCGCGTGTATGAATACGCCGGTCACGAGTTCAACATCAATTCGCCTAAGCAGCTGGGCATCGTGCTCTTTGATGAGATCGGGCTCAAGTCCGGCAAAAAGCGTTCCACCGCAGTCGAGGTGCTTGAGAAGCTGCGCGATGCGCACCCGATCATCCCCTGCCTGCTGGATTACCGCAAATATGCCAAGCTGTATACGACCTATGTCGTCGGTCTGAAGAAGCACATCTCTCGGGATCAGCGCATCCATACGATATTCAATCAGGCGCTGGCGCAGACCGGAAGGCTGTCGAGCAGCGAGCCAAACTTGCAGAACATCAGCGTACGCGATGAAGAAGGCCGCGAGATCCGCAAGGCCTTCGTAGCTGAGGAAGGCCATGTGTTCCTATCTGCGGACTATTCACAGATCGAACTGCGCATGCTGGCGCATATGGCGGATGAGACACAGATGATCGACGCGTTCAGCCATGGCATCGACATCCACACGAAGACGGCCATGCAGATCTTTGATGTCAGCGCGGATGAGGTGGACGCGTCCATGCGCCGCAGCGCCAAGACCGTCAACTTCGGCATCGTCTATGGGCAGTCGGATTATGGACTGAGCGAGCAGCTGGGCATCAGCCGCAAAGAAGCGCACAGCTTCATCGAGAAATATTTTGCCTCTTATCCGAAGATCCACGCGTTCATGAATGATACGATCGCTTTCTGCGAGGAACATGGCTATGTGACGACGATGTTCCAGCGCCGCCGGTATATTCCGGAGATCAATGATAAGAACTACATGATGCGGGAGTTCGGCAAGCGCGCAGCCATGAACGCGCCGATCCAGGGCAGCGCCGCCGATCTCATCAAGATGGCGATGATCGCCATCGACAAAAAGATGCAGGAAGAACAAGTGCGCTCCCGCATGATCTTGCAGATCCACGATGAGCTGATCTTCGATGTGCCCCAGGAAGAGATCGAGCAGATGAAACGCATCGTGGAGGATGGCATGCAGAATGTGGTGAAGCTGAAGGTGCCGCTGGTCGCCAACGCGAGCATCGGTCATACGTGGTATGACGCGAAGTAGGTGAGCGCATGCCGGAACTTCCTGAAGTACAGACCGTGCTGGATACGCTGCACGCACAGATGGGGCATGCGCGCCTCCGCGATGTCCGCGTGTGCTGGGATCGCATCATCCAGGGCGACACAGACACATTTTGCGCGCTGGTGCGCGGCCGGCGCATCGAGGACTATGCGCGGATCGGCAAGTATCTTTGTTTCGATCTGGGTGATGTGTGGTGGATCGCGCATCTGCGCATGGAGGGCAAGTTTTATCTGCAGCAGCCCGAGGAACCTTATGCGCCGCGCCATGTGCACGTCATCTTTGAACTGGAAGACGGGCGTGAGCTGCGCTATCATGACACCCGCAAGTTCGGGCGGATGTACGCATATGAAAAAAAGGGCAGCCTGCGAGAATGTCCTTGCTTTGCGCGCGTCGGCAAGGACGCGCTGGATGAGGGGCTGAGCGCAGATGAGCTGTATCACAGCCTGCATGGCCGGCATGTCACGCTCAAGCAGGCATTGCTCGATCAAAGCGTCATCGCTGGCATCGGCAACATCTATGCGGATGAGATCTGTTTTGCCCTGGGGCTTCATCCGCTCACCCGCGTCAACCGCCTGCGCAAGCAAGACTTTGCGCGGCTGATCGCAGAGACTCGCCGCATCCTGCAAGGCGCGATCCGTGCCGGCGGCACGACCATCCGCAGCTATACGTCCTCGCTGGGCGTGGATGGCCGCTTTCAGCTGCAGCTGAAAGTGCATGCGAAGAAAGGAGAGCCATGTCCTGTCTGCGGCAATGAGATCATCAAGGTGCAGGCCAACGGCAGAGGGACATATTATTGTGCGAAATGTCAGAAACGAAGATGAAGAAGATCGCCCTGAGCGGCGTGATGGGTGCCGGCAAGTCGAGCGTGATCACGATCTTGAAAGAAGCCGGCATACCGGTGTTTGACTGTGATGAGATCAATGCGCAGCTGCTTTGTCCAGGTGAGCGCGGTCATATGGCACTGAAGCGCCGCTATGGCACACGGTTCATCGCTGCGAACGGAGAGATCGACCGTCAAAAGCTGAGCGAATATATGTTCGGCGAGCAAGCGGGAAAGCAGGAAGTGGAAGCCCTGCTGCATCCGCTGATCAAACAGCGGCTTCGCCAGCAGATGGAAGCGTGCGGAAGCACGCTGGCGGTGGCAGAAGTGCCGCTTTTATTTGAGTGCGGCTGGCAGGATGCCTTCGATGAGACATGGGTCGTGGCGGCGGATGAGGACATCCTCATCGCGCGGCTCAAAGGCCGGGGCGTCAGCGAGCAGGAGGCCAGACGCCGATTGAGGGCACAGATGAGCCAGCAAGAAAAAATTGCTTTATGTGATGTCGTGTTATACAATAATGCTGACAGAGAGTCACTGAAAAAACAGGTGCTGTCCTGTCTGGAAAAGCGCAGGTGAGGCTATGAATATAGAGGAAAGATGCGCCATCATTCCATGCCGGACGCTGAGCGAGCAGGATCATCAGGCGTTGAGCCTGCTGTATGCGCCGCTGATCAGACATGAGGCGCTGAATCTGTATGAGACGATGCTCGCATTGAGCAAGTCAGCGCATCCTGTGAAAGATCATGAACCGTTCGTCTTGCTGGGATACAGCGTTGAGCGTATGGAGCAGCTGCGCCAGATCCTCGAGCGCTTTTTGTTGCTGCGCACGTTCATGGATCCGCATGACGCCTCATATGTGTATCAGCTCTGCCCGCCCATGGAGGGCGCTCTCTTTCTGCGTCATGAGGTGCTGGGCCGGCTGTATCTGAATCAGCTGGGGACAAAAGCCTACGAGCGCGCCCGCATGTATTTCGCCGCTGACGCTCCAAAAAACGAGCGGCTGATCGAGGTGAGCGCTGTCATGGATGCCAGCACAGCGTTTTCGCAGGAGGGGGACGAAGCGTTCGTGCAGCTGCGTCCGCCCGAACCGCAGCAGCCGCTGCCCTTTCGATTCGATGTGTTCCTGCAGGGGCTGGAAAGGCGTTTTCCCGTACAGCTGCAGACGCCGCAAAACATGCGGCTCATCGCCGAGCTGGCATTGGCGCATGGCCTCAGCGAGGTGCAGATGCGGCGGCTGGTGAATCAGTGCATCAATCCGCGCACGGGCGCGTTCAATATCGAGCTGCTGCGCAAGAAAGCACGCGGCGCGCATGCCGCCAAGCCGGAAAAAGGGCGCAGTCCGTATGATATGCCGCCGGTGCTCTTCTTTCAGCAGAAACAGCATGGGGTGGAAGTTTCTCGTGCTGACCGGCAGCTGATCGAATCGCTCATGACCCGCTATCATCTGCCGCGGGAAGTAGTCAATGTGCTCATCGAGAGCGTGCTGGAGAAAACGAACCAGAGCTTTGCGCGGGCATATGTGGAAAAAGTGGCCGGCAGCTGGGTGCGGCTGGGCATCGATACGCTGGAAAAGGCGCAGGCTCAGGCAGCCGATGAACGCAAGCGCAAGCCAATGACGGAGAGCGGCGAGCTGCCGAAATGGTATGAACAGCAGGGCGAGCCGGAAACACGGGTGGATGATGAGGCCATCGCCCGGATGCAGAAGGCGCTGAGAGGTGAGTAAATGGAAGAAGTATCATTTGATATCGCGATGAGCGAAGCGGCAAAGGCCGCAAAGGAAGCGCTCGTGCGCCGGCTGCATAAAGAACCGCGGGTGCTGGCGTTCTTGCGGGATCATCAGCTGGATGAGGCCTTCATCGACACGCACAGCGGCATGCTGAAACAGTGGCTGGACACATTGGATCATTGCGGACGCTGTCAGGGACTGGCTTTCTGCGTGCATGAGCCAAGAGGACATTATCTCGATCTGACCTATGACGGGATCCTGGCGTATGGATTGCGCGCGTGTGCGCATTATAATGATGAGCGGGCCCGGCTTTCTCATCAGCGGCACTATGCCGTCATGGACTTTGCCAAACAAGATCTGCGGATCGATCTTACCACGCTGGATGTGAGCAAAGAAAGCGCTGAATATAAGGAAGTGTACTCCGCGCTCATCGCGCACTTGCTGCAGGAAAAGAAAGAGCGCGGCTTTTATCTGGCCGGACCCCCGGGCGTAGGCAAGAGCTATCTGTGTATCGGCATATGCAATTATTTCGCCCGCAAGGGTCTGCGTGTCGCTTTCGTCAATGTGCCTCATCTCATCTCATCGCTCAAGCTGTTGTTTTCAGACAGCGAGGCGATGGAGGAGAAGCTCACGCGCATCAGTGATGCGGATGTCGCGGTGTTCGATGACATCGGCGGCGAGAGCATGACGGCGTGGTCACGTGATGAAGTGCTGCTCACGCTGCTCGATGCGCGCATGAATCATCACCGCCTCACGTATTTCACCAGCAACTATACGATGGACGAACTGCAGGCGCGTTTTGCCCTCGCCAACGGCCGCCACAAGGAAGCGGTGGCGGCGCTTCGGGTGCTGGAAAGGGTGAAAGCGCTTAGTGTCGAAAAAAAGCTGAAAGGCCGTTCAAGAAGGTAATTTTTTCTTGAAATCAATCTGAACATGATGCTATGATTATGTTCGTGAATGGAGGAGAGTTTTATGGTTAAACGTATCGGTGTTTTAACTTCCGGCGGCGATGCGCCGGGGATGAATGCAGCTATCCGTGCCGTCACACGCGTCGCTTTGAACAGCGGCATAGAAGTCTTCGGTATCTATGATGGATACAAGGGAATGGTGGAAGGCTATATCGAACCGCTGACCAAGGCCAGCGTCGGTGAGATCATCGACCGCGGCGGCACCATCCTGGGATCGGCCCGCCTGCCGGAGTTCAAAGATCCGGAAGTCCGCGCCAAGGCTGTCACGCAGCTGAAAAAACGCGGCATCGAGGCTGTCGTCGTGATCGGCGGAGACGGCTCATACCGCGGCGCGCTCGCGCTGACCGAGATGGGCATCAACTGCATCGGCATTCCGGGCACCATCGACAACGACATCACCTGCACCGATTTCACGATCGGGTTCGATACTGCGCTGACGACCGTTGTCGACGCCATCGATAAGCTGCGTGATACATCCAACTCCCATCACCGCTGCTCCATCGTCGAGGTCATGGGCAACCGCTGCGGAGATCTGGCACTGTGGGCAGGCATTTCCTGCGGCGCGGAGATCGTCATCACCAGCGATACCGGCTTCGAGGAAAGCGAAGTGCTGGAACGCCTGCGTGACCTTGACCTGATCAAGAAGAAACGCCATGCGATCATCGTGATCTCGGAAAAGATCACGGATGTGCATCAGTTTGCCAAAAAAGTGAGTCTGAACACCGGCTTCTCCGGACGCGCCACGATCCTGGGACATATCCAGCGAGGAGGGGCGCCGACGCCGAGCGACCGTATCCTGGCATCACGCATGGGAGAAAAGGCCGTTGATCTCCTGATGCAGGGAATCGGGGGACAGTGCATCAGCATTATAGAGAATCAGATCGTTTCTGTGCCGATCGAGGAGGCGCTGGTCATGCCGCGCGCTTCTCGCAAGCCGCTGCAGAATCTGTTTGAGCGTCTCGTATAAAAAGGTCATAAGGGTTTAGAAAGGAAAAAAACAATTTATGGATATGGAGAGAAAAACGAAAATCATCTGTACGATCGGACCCGCGTCCGAAAGCAAGGAAATGATGCGCAAGCTGGTAGATACCGGCATGAACATCATCCGTCTGAACTTTTCACATGGTGACTATGAGGAACATGGCCGCCGCATCAAGACGATCCGTGAGATCGTGAAGGAGACCGGAAAGAGCATCGCCATCCTGTTGGATACCAAGGGACCGGAAGTCCGCCTGGGTGACTTTGAAAACAAGACGGAGTCCTATGAGCAGGGAGAGATCGTGACTATCGTCCGCGAGAAGGTGCTTGGCACGCATGAATGCTTCCACATTCAGTGTCCGGAAGTGTTCAACGATGTCGAGGTGGGAGGCACCATCCTGATCGATGACGGCAAGATGCGTCTGACCATCATCGAAAAGGAAGATGGCGTGCTGAAATGCCGCGTGGAGAATCCGCATACCTTGAAGAGCCGCAAGGGATGCAACCTGCCGGGCGTCAAGCTGAGCATGCCGTTCATCTCTGAGAAAGATGAGGCGGATATCCGCTTCGGATGCCGCCAGGGCATCGACTATATCGCCGCATCATTCACACGCCGCAAGGAAGATGTGCTGGCCATCCGCCGCATCCTGATCGAAGAAGGCCGCGAGGATGTGCAGATCATCCCGAAGATCGAGAACCAGGAAGGGTTTGACAATCTGCGTGAGATCCTGGAGGTCGCAGACGGTGTCATGGTGGCCCGCGGAGACCTGGGTGTCGACGTTTCTCTCGAGCTCGTGCCGATCTATCAGAAGAAGATCATCGCGACAGCCAATGAGATGGGCAAGCCGGTCGTGACGGCTACCCATATGCTGGAGAGCATGCAGGACAATCCGCGCCCGACGCGCGCGGAGGCGAGCGATGTCGCCAATGCCATCCTGGATGGCACCGATGCCATCATGCTTTCCGCGGAATCTGCATCCGGACATTATCCGATCGAGGCGGTATCCACGATGGTCAAGATCGCGCATGCGATCGAGCCGATCATTCCGTACCGTGAACGGCTGAAGAAGTCCATCCGTTCCTGCACGCGCACCAAGAATGATGCCATCGGCATCTCGGTGGCTGATACGGCCCTTGCGATGAATGTCGCGGGCATCATCGCCTTCACGCAGAGCGGCAACACCGCGCGCCGCATCGCGAAGTTCCGTCCGAAGGCTCCGATCCTCGCTGTGACGTTCGATGAGCGCACGCAGCGTTCCCTGGCCGCTAACTGGGGCGTGACCGCGATCTTCTCTGAAACGGTAAACACCCGTGAGAATGAGGCATCGCTGGCACGCAACATCGCGATGAGCTATGGCATCCATAAGGGAGAGACCATCATCATCGTCGCCGGTTATCCGACCGGATACGGCGCGACCAACACGATGAAGATCATCGAAGTCTGATCATCACGCACCTAAGGGTGCGTTTTTTCGTGCGCATTGAACCAAAGCCGAAAATGTGTTAGTATTCCTATATGCACCAAGGAGGAATCATATGCAGCCGGATACACAGAAAACCCGTGAAAAGATAAAGACATACCGCGGCCTGGTCCTGTTTGCGCTCGTGGTCTATTTCGCTTTGCAGAACATCTCGCTGTTCTGGGATGTTGCCATGCGTCTGCTTTCGATCCTGACGCCGTTTCTGATCGGGGGAGGCATCGCGTTTGTCTTGAATATCCTGGTCAGCCGCATCGAGGATCTGCTGCGCTTTACGCCTATGCGCCCTCGCCTGATGCGGATCATCTCCGTCGTCAGCGCGCTGCTCATCTTTGCGCTGATCATCGGCTGTTTCTTGTTCGTGATCATCCCGCATCTTTCTACCTCGATCGAAAACATCATCGAGCAGCTGCCGCGCGCCGCCAGTGATTTTGTCGCGTGGATCAATGAGATGGCAAAGAAATATCCGCAGCTGCGTACGCTGGCAGAAAGCGCGAGCATCGAGAATCTCAGCAGCTTAAATTATGATGAGCTCTTTCGTACTTTGTCTGACTGGGTGCTCAGCGGCGGCGCCGGCAATGTCTTTGCTTCGGCCGTCAGCGTCATTTCGACGACGGTCTCCTGGGCCGTGACATTGTGCGTCGCGTTCGTCTTTGCCATTCTTGCGCTGTTCAATAAAGAGCGTCTCATCATCGGCGGAAAAAAGATCCTGCACGCGTATTGCAGCGACAGCGTATACACGAAGACCTTATATGTGCTGGAACTGGCCAGGACGACGTTTACCAACTATATCGGCGGTACTTGCACGGAATGTCTCATCCTCGGTTCGCTGGTCACCATCGGCGGCGTGATCCTGAAGATCCAGTATGCTTTCCTGGGCGGCGTGATCGTCGGCTTCACGGCGCTGGTGCCGATGTTCGGTGCGTTCGTCGGCTGTCTGATCTCCGCGCTGTTCATAGCCATGGTCGATCCGATGCAGGCATTGTATTTTATCATCATGGTCGTCTGCATCCAGCAAGTGGAGGGCAACTTGATCTATCCGCATGTCGTGGGCAATTCGGTCGGGCTTCCAGCGCTCTATGTCATCGTGGCGATCTCCATCGGTGGTTCGCTGATGGGAGTCATCGGCATGATCATCTTCATCCCGCTGTGTTCGGTCATTTACAGCTTGCTGCGGACCAATGTCAATGAACGGCTGAAACGGCGCAGAAAGCAGGAAGAAGCACCTCCAGCCGTCAGTGAGCAGTAACATTTTGCGGTTGATTTTGCAGGTCAGGAATGCTATAATGACTTCGGTTGTAAAGGAGGAAGTTTAAAATGGCTGTAACAATTGACAGAGATACTTGCATTGGATGCAGTGCCTGTGTAGGAGCTTGTCCGGTATCTGCTTTATCCATGGACGGTGAGGGTAAATCAGTTTGTGACGAAGGTACTTGCATCGACTGCGGAACTTGTGTATCCACTTGCCCAGTATCTGCAATTTCTCAGTAAACCAGGCGTTCCGCTTGGTTTTTTTCAGGCTTGAAACGATCATTGGACGGAGGGGATGAAATGATAAAACAACAGCCCGGATGGGTGCTGCCGGATCTGCGTGCCGCAGCCAGACGGACACACACGGCCAGTGTGATCGAAAAGTCGCTCTTTTCCATTCCTGATGAATGCAGGAACATGGGGAAGGGCAGACGATATTATGTGAGAACTTATGGATGCCAGGCTAATGAGCGCGATTCAGAGACGCTTGCCGGCATCCTGGAGGCGCTTGGTTATGCGCCGGCAAAGGGAGAAGAGGATGCGGACGTCATCCTCATCAACACTTGCGCGGTGCGCCGCAATGCGGAAGACAAGGTGTTAGGAGAGCTTGGTTCGCTCAAGCGTCTGAGCGTGCAGCGCGATGATCTGATCATCGGACTGTGCGGCTGCATGGCTCAGGAAGAAGAGATGGTGAACATCATCCTGGAGAAATACCGCCATGTGAACCTGATCTTCGGCACGCATAACCTGCATCGCCTGCCGCAGCTGCTTCATGCCGCGATCGAAGGGAATGAACGCTGTGTCGAGGTCTTTTCCCAAGAAGGAGAGGTCATCGAGAACTTGCCGGTGCGCCGCTTTGGACGCTATAAGGCATGGGTGAACATCATGTATGGCTGCGACAAATTCTGCACCTATTGCATCGTGCCCTATACCAGGGGCAAGGAACGCAGCCGCGCCATGGAAGACATCCTGCAGGAACTGCGCGAGCTGAAAGTACAGGGCTATCGTGAAGTGACGCTGCTGGGGCAGAATGTCAATGCCTATGGCAAGGACCTGGGCATCGAAGGCGGATTTGCCGCGCTCCTGCGGGAGAGCGCCAAGACCGGCATCGACCGCATCCGCTTCACCACCTCCCATCCCTGGGACTTCAGCGATGAGATGATCGACGCGATCGCTTCCTGTGACAACATCATGCCTTTCATCCATTTGCCGGTGCAGTCCGGAGACAGTGATGTGCTCAGGCGGATGGGACGGCGCTATACCATCGAACAATACCGCTCGCTGTTTGACCGCATCAAGGCGGCGATCCCGGGGTGCGCGGTCTCGACAGACATCATCGTGGGCTTCCCCAACGAAAGTGATGAGCAGTTTGCGCACACGATGGACATCGTGGACTATTGCCGCTTTGACAATGCTTACACCTTCATCTACTCACCGCGTGAAGGCACGCCGGCGGCGCGCATGGCGGACAGTGTCCCCATGGAAGTGAAGCAGGAGCGCCTGGCTCGTCTTAACGAACGCTGGAATGCCTATGCGCTGGAAAACAATCAGGCATATGTGGGGCGTATCGTAAAAGTGCTGGTCGATGGACCGAGCAAGAAAGATGAGCATATCTACAGCGGTTATACCGAGACCAATAAAATGGTCAATTTTACCGCAGATAAAGTTCAGGCGGGTGAGATCATCGAGGTGAAGATCACCCAGGCCCGCACTTGGTCGCTGAATGGTGAAGCCATCTGATCATGACATGAAAAGAGGAGAAAGCCGTTTGATGGATGCCGATAAGGAAGTATCAAACACACACTAACTTAACGGCCGACAGACAGGGTTGCTAAATGAACCGGCGTGTTATTTCGCAATGAAATGGCACGCCGGTTTTCTACGCATTTCAAACCGCATTTTCAATGGCAATAATGGTAAGATACTTCCGGCTATCCAACCACGCCAGAAAGGCTCGGTAATATCAGGCTTTCCTGTCCTCTAAATGCGTAAAATGAAACGCCATAATAACAGCGGGCGCAAGCGGCTTTCTGCTTGCGCCCGCTTGCTCACTATACAGCAAAGGCGGAGGAAGCCGTCAAGGGCGAGGAGCGTTCATCTCGACCATTGGCGGCTTCCTCTGTCTTTGCTATTTCCTGTTTACGATGGCTTCTACCAGTTTTGCCTGCAAACGATGTTTCATGTGCTCATCCACACGCGCATGGGGCGTACCGTCCAGATCGTAGAGCGTCCGGGTACACAACTTGTTGATGTAGCCGTCATAGT